>WNGP01009245.1_pt1 | contig 15957 bp, 16 predicted proteins | sample 5407671 | NCBI WGS metagenome assembly WNGP01 (sample SAMN13153381, study PRJNA577476) | soil metagenome | isolation source: 40 cm soil or saprolite under Garry oak tree replicate 2 | place: USA:California | collected 2016-06-15 | reverse complement strand
AGTACCGCCAATCCGTGAAGCACCTGCGCGGCTGGGACCCAATAGCCCGGTAACCGCCGCCAATCCTGCTGCGAGCGACCAAGGGAGCAGATGCCGCGCGCTGGCGTCTGATCCAGAGGCCGCGATCTGTGACCGCGATCGCGCTCGCCGGTGCGGCCGTCCCTCTCTGGAGTAATGCCACTCTCCGCCATCCCTGAGAGACACGCTGTTGACGCCGAATTCAGAGTCGTGTCAGACATCCTTCCGCTTATCGATACGATCCAACGTCGGTCACGCGGGTAGCCGCACGCAGATCATCCACCCATGGGGGAACTCTTTGTCAAGAGAGCGTGGTGAGCTGGCCCGGTGACTTGCTGTGTCGTCGGGCTGGTGGGGACTGTTTTGCTGGCTTTCCTCGCAGGTGCCGGGTTTCGTGCCGCCGCGCGGTCCGGGGTCAAGCTGCAGCGCCCGCAGCGTGAGCGCCCGTCAGGGGCGCGGGCGAGGACGAACGAGCTTGACGCCGGCAAGCGGCGGCCGATGATCGGGGCGAGGAAGAGCCGAGCCTGCCGGTTGTGGGTTGCCGTGGGCAGGGGTTCGCCTGGGTTGGTTCCCCGGGTGTGCGGGGTCTGGCGGAGTGGGTCTCACAGCCACCCATTCGGCCGTCCGCGCGGGGCGGGGGCCATGACCGTGCTATCCGGGGACCGGGCTGCTCAGTCAGTTCGTCGAGCGCGGGCATGGGCCCGGCTCAGGATGATCTACGAGCTCGCCCGGGCCAGGCGACCCCTCCGGGCCTGTCACCGCCTCGCCGTCCGGGGCGCGGCGGGTTGCGGGGCTGCGGGTTGCGGGGCTGCGGGTTGCGGGGCTGCGGCGTGCTCAGCGTTGGTGAGCAGGTGCCAGGCGCGGGTGGCCAGCTTGCGGGCTACCGCGGTGGTGGCGATCTTCTTCCCCCGCCGTCTGGCGATGGCCTGGAAGCCGGGGGCGAACTGCGGGGACCGCTTGGCGGTCTGCGCCGCCTCGCATAGCACCCACCGCAGCCACACCGAGCCCTGTTTGGAGATGTGCCCGTAGCGGGCGACGCGGTCGCTGCCGCGGACGGTCGGGGTGAGCCCGGCCCAGGACGCCAGCTTGCGCGCCGAGCCGAACCGGCTCACGTCACCGACCTCGGCCAGGATGACCAGCGCGGTGAACGGGCCGACCCCCGGGAGCTGGGTGAGGACCCTGGCCCGCGGGCCGGACCGGGCACGCTGGTGAATCTCCCAGTCCAGCCGGTCAATCCGGCCCTGCAGCGCATCGATCAGCGCTAGGTCGTCCCCGGCCAGTTCGCGGGAGACCGCCGCTGGTGAATCTCCCAGTCCAGCCGGTCAATCCGGCCCTGCAGCGCATCGATCAGCGCTAGGTCGTCCCCGGCCAGTTCGCGGGAGACCGCTGGCAGTTCCAGGCAGGCGAGCCAGGCCCGGCCCGGGCCGCTCCAGCTCCGTGCGGGCGCCGTGCCCGATCGCCTGGCTGGCGAGCCAGGCGAGATAGCGTTCCAGGAGCGGCCGGTCGACGCCGCCCAGGGTTGCGGTGCGGGCGATCGTGAGGAACTCGCTGAACCGGGTGAGGGCGGCGACGTCGGACTGTACGGTGCCGACGCTGAGGCCCGAGTGTGGAGCCGATCTTGAAGGTGATTGGCGGCCTGCCGCTGGGCACCCCAGCCGCGTTCGAGACCGCCTACGGCACCAGCTGGCTGGTGGAATTGCTGGAGGCCTACGGGTTCACCCCGCACCTGGTGCACCCGTCGCGGTGCAAGGCGATCGCCTCGGCGCGGCATGGAGCAAGGTGCTCGGTGCGATCGCCATCTCAGCGGACGGTGAAGCACCTGGCGTGACCTGGCGCGCGGGGTCATGAGCGCGGGTAAGTTTTCGGCATTGTCCGGCCCGGCCACCGATGGCGGGCTACCGGCCGTTCGCGGAGAAGTGCTGGTAATCATGGGCGCTCTGCCAGATGCCGCCCCAGGCCCAGCCGACCGAGGCAAACGCGCGTACCACCTTGCCGGCCGCGTGAATGACCCCTCGATCGTGCAGGCTCCGGTCGACATACTTGCGGCAGCGCTTGTGCGCCTCGTAGCCGTCGGCGGAGACGTATGGGTTCTCGCACGGGTCCAGGTCGACGGCCAGACCGAAGGCATGCTCGGACCAGCTCGACGAGCCGGTGGCGTCGCGGCAGTTGAACGCCGAGGTATTGTCCGCCCGGATCGACGCGAAATCCGAGCCGTGGTAGGCGTCCACCGGCACCATCCTGCGGATCGGGTAGCGCATCGCGAACAGCTTGCGGAAGACCAGGATCAGCTTGCCGGTGACCGCGGCATTCACCACCAGCCGGCCCGTGCGGACCTTGTGGTCGAACCCGCGGTAGGTCATGGTGATCAGCCGCAGCCCGGAGGGCGCGACCGGGCAGCCGGGATGCCAGGAGTACCTCACCTGAGAGCGATGGCGGATCCGGGAGACCCTCGCGGTGAACACCTGCGAGCGCTCGTGGTTGCGGTGCGGGACGGCAGATGGCGCGCCGGTCGGCGCCGGCTGCGTCGGCGAGCCGGCCGGACGCTGGGGCGACGGGGCGGGGACCCGCCCGTCGCAGCCGGCACCGGCCAGCGCGACCGCAGCCGCGAGCACGGCAGGGACGACGACTGCCCGCATCCTCGTCATGCCAGCACAACCTACCGCCCGGGGGACTGGCCGCATGGCGAGCCAGGTCAGTATCGGTTCACCGTTGGTGTCTGGACCGATGGTGAACACCGCGAAGGACCGTCACCGCGAATGCGCTGGCGGGTTGGGCTGCGGGAGAGTCGCGGCAGACCCGGCGCCGCAGGCAACGGCGTGGTCAGGGCCAGTCATCGTGTCGCTCGGCGAAGGTCGCGACGAGCAGGTCGCGGGTGCCGAGCCGGATAACGAACCCCATGGTCAGCGGTGACGGGACGGTAAAGGCATTCCAGTTCCGTGCAACACCTGAGGGGCATGATGAGCCGGTTCATCCTGGTGTCGCGAAAGGCCAGAGTTGCCGTCGCCGGTGCAATCCGGGCTGCCATGCCCGGCGTCTTAAGCATGTGGCCATCTTGCTTTCCGCTGAGCGCAACTGACCACCCTTGAACCCTTCAGCGGCACCGGGGCGGCGGTAGCGCCCGGGCAGGAGGCGGTCAGATGGTAATCAACGCGGATAAGGGTCACGAGGGCGGGCAAGCCCCGGCGCCGTCGGTCCAGGACCTGACGCAGGCGGGCGCGCCGCCGGCCGGGCCGGATGGACCGGGCGTTCCGGACGCCCCGCGTCCGCATCGGCTTCGCATCGCCCTGATCAGCGGGACTGCCGTGGCGCTCGTCCTGCTCGGGGCCGGCATTCAGCATTTCGCCGTGGCTGGCGGGACGAGCCCGGGCAGGCTCGTCCTGCCAGATGCGCTGCTGGGCCTCAGCCAGGGGACCGGCCCGGGCGCCCGCAGCCTCGACAGCAGGCTCCGGCAAGGCGATCAGGCGGCGAACCGGGGCATTGTGGTACATGACGTGGCCGCGGTCTACGGCAACCCGGGAGGCCGCTGGTTCGCGGTCGCTGGCGGCGGGCTCTGCGATGGCTGCGCGCCCAGCTCAGCCCGCGTCCTGGTGAAGAACATGGTCGCTAAGGGGTTCGCTGATGCCCGGTCCTTCCCGCCGGGCCACAGGGGCGGCGCGCTGGTGTGCGGTTCCGGGAACTCCCCCCAAGGCCGGGCAGTGAGTTGCGCATGGGCCGACTCCAGGACAGGGGGCAGGGTCTTCTATTTCGGCGCGCTCGCATCCGGCCTTGCTGACAATGCCGCGATGACCAGGCACGTGCTCGCCGTCATCGAGCACTGACAGCGGACCGGCGCCGCATGCCGGGCCGGGTCCGTCACGCTCGGCATGCGGGCCGACGCTGGCAGCGGTCGCCGAGGGATCCGGGGCCGCGCTCGGCGCCGGCGCCGCTCCAGGTCGTCATGCACCCGGCAAGCGGCGAGGACGCGGCGATCGTGCGCGGCACCGCCACGCACCTCCGAACCGCAGCCCAGGTCCGCGGCGTATTGCCGCCGTCCGGCAACGGCCAGGCGCGGTTCAGCCTGGCTGCCGCTCGTGTGGGCGCAGAACGCCAACTCGGGCGCAGCATGGCACCCATACTGGCAGCCATGGCCACCGCGCATATCGAGCCTTATTGTCACCTGCCTTTCGCCGATCGTGGTCGCGGAGTGTGATCGCGCTGCCGGTGAGGACGGGCCGGCAGGCGACGGCAGGCTGGCCTTCCGATTGGCTGGATCGCTGCGGTATGTGATCGGGTCTTGCCGGTCCCCGGGTGACGATGCTCGGCGGCCGGGTACGGCGCGGCGAGCAGATGAGCGACTTCGGGCGCTGAACGGCCGTGGGCACGGAAGGTGCATCGTCGCTCCGGTAGCGCGCTGATATTCCAATGCTCCGTACCGGAACGCTGCGGTGCCGTCGGCTGGGAGTCACGGAGGCGCGGGCGTTGTCAGCCGATCCAGGCGATGTCGAAGATCCGGATCATCTGCGCCGCGTCATCAGCGTGGAACGTCAGCAGCCCGTTCCCAGCGCCGAACACGGTCATGCGGAAGGCAGGATCGCTGCCAGGCGGCATGACGGTCGCATCCCAGGGCTCATCGACCAGGGCGATCACGCGCTCCAGCAAGGCATCGAATGCGTCGCCGGGAAGGCCGTTCAGCTGGACCAGAGCGCCGCCCTCGAACCTGACGCCGTAGCTCACACGCGGTCGGGCCAGCCGGGCACGATCTGCTCGATCGGCGCCGACCCTTCCACGCTGCCGGCACGGACGGCCTGCCGCACGGCCCGCAGCCGCTCCTCGAACCCGGGATCGGAATGAGCGGTCGCGGTCAGCCGCCATAGCCGCAGCAGATCATGCAGCTGCCGGTATCCGCCCACCTGCCTCGCCGCCTCTGCCGCCGACTGGTAGTACTCGGCCAGGAACTGATCGTGATATTGGGCGGGCAGGACGCGCAGGATCTCGACCGGGTCGTCCTGGTCAGGCTCGTGCACGGGCTGCGCGCTCATACTTCCGCAGGCTACCAGCGGGGAACTCGGGCCAGTCCAGGGTCAGTTCAGGCAATCCGCCGCATCGGCCCGCTATTGCCGCCACAGAAGCCCCGCAAGTCCGGGCTCGGACGAAGATCAACACACCAATCCCGCGAACGAAACGGAACAACGAGGCACACGGCGGCACGGTGCACGCCCCCAGGCACTGCCAGACAGGCTGGAGACATTTCGAGAGGGCTTAGCGCGGACCAGGGGATTGGCGGCCAACTGAAGTCGGGCACGCTCCTGCGATCGCTTGCCTTCACCGTCGGGACCGACGCGTGCACGCTGACGTTCGACATGACGGGCCTCACTGGGAACGCCTCGGGCGACTTAGCGACCTACAACTCGGACGTTGCCCAACTCCGGTAGTACTGCAAGGCCTGACGCAGCCGCTTTCGGGCGAGGCAAGCGCCCATGGGCATGCATGAGCGGTGGACGTACGATGCGCTTGCGTCCCTCCCTTTCTGGCTCGGGGGAGGGGCGCACCAACAGCAATGGATGGTGAACAGGTATGGGTTTCTTGTCGAGGCTGCTGGTACCGCGCGGTGTCCGGCGCGCGATGCATCCGGGCCGTGCGGTCATGCGCGCTGTGACGCCGAAGGTAGTCAAGAAGGCCCGTCGGGCACTGAGCCCAGTCGATAATGCCAAGTATTCGGTGGAGCGCTCGATCGCCACGTCACTGAGATCGGGCGGGAAGAAGGCAACGTCGCAGGTGTACCGGCACGGGAACTGCGCTGTTAATCACCGCATGCCCGAGGCTGCAGCACGCTGCCGGAACCACTAGGTCGGCTCGATTTCGGGCTTAGTCATGAACGGCAGGCACGATCCAGGTCATGTATCTCGTCAGTCTCATCCTGGGCATCATCGGTATCACGACCGGTGTCGCGGGTCTTGGCTAGCAGTTCTTCACGTGGCGCAACGACGGCCCAAGGATCAAGCTGACGATCAGGGACTGGCCCCACGATCGGACGATGGTCCTGGCGGAAAAGCAGGCAGGTCACCGGTCACCATAGATTCGTTCGCCCATACGGAGAGTCGCGGCCTATTCGGGGCCAGTGACGGCGACTTCATGTTGACTCACCAGCCGCGCTGCCATACCGGCTCGAACCGGGCGCAAGTGCTGAGTTCGCCGTGAGGAAGCTGGGCGACGGTCGAGGCGGCCGCCGGGACTCCCGCAAGGTGTGGATGGTCGCCAGGCTCGGCTCCGGACGCACGGTCCGGTCCAGGCCGCTGACGCTCCATCGCGAATAGTCAGCGGTGCTCGCTCGCGCGCCCACGGCAACGCGGTGCAGACCGGTGCGATCGGGTTCCTGCCGGGTTCGGGTTCCTCGCGCCGCCCAGGTCGCGTGTGACGGCCAGACCCGCCTGATTCGGGGAGCAATGCGGGCCTGTCGCGGCCGAGATCCGGCGCGGGTCGGGATCCTCCGCATTGACCAACCGAGTCCTCGGGCGGTATAGACGACGTCATGGCTATGCCCCCGGCCGCCCAAACGCCTTGCCCTTGCGGTCAGCCCTGGGAGGCGCACGAGCTGCTGTGCCCGCGACCGAAGCATCAGGGCGTAGGCAGGGTGATCGCGCTGGCTGTGGCCGGTGGGATCGCTCTTCAGGTCTTGTTCATCGTCGCCCTCGTCGTCGTTTCGGGGCTCATGCACCCGCCACCAGCCCGGTTCTCCACGGTCCCCCTTGCAGGCCCCGTGCAGCCACGGGTGCAGGCGTGCGAGCTGTTCTACGCGTGGGGAAAGACCCACAACGCGAGCCTGCTGAACCGGGCGGTCGCCGACGCTTACAGCAGCCGGGTCCCGTGGCAGTTCGCACCGCGCTTCAGAACCGACCTGAGCGGCCTGCGTAACTCGACACGAAAGAGCGCGCACTCGCCGACGGCCATCAGCTTCGAGCACGCCGTCCAGGACAACTGCAAACAGATCAAGGCTGACCTGAATTGGCGGCATCGGCCCGCGTTCCGAAAGGCCGTTGCCCAGTTCAGCCGACCGGGTACTGCGACGGGACGGTCGGCGGGCTCCAGCAGGCCGGGTGCTCCAGGCTGAATTCGTGGCGAGGGCTGAACACAGGCCGGCCCGAGGGCGAATCGGGCCAAGACGAGACGCCGAGCGGTTATGCACTCACAAGACGTGCTTCACCATGAACGGCCGCTGGCATCCTGGGCATGAGCAACGGCAAATGGCGCTACGCGGTCCTGGAGGTATGGAACTGGGCCTGTTTCTGGTGCGAGGGTGGCGACAGGCGCGGTGGACGGAGCCCAGCGAGCCTGGCGGCCCGGACAGCAACTCCAGTGAGGAGATTCAGAAGGTGCTGGCCAGGGCCGGGCTCAACGGGTGGGAGCTGGTCGCTGTGGACCATATTGAAGGGGGGACAGCCACCGGACTCTCGGACTGGGACCTCTACCTGGAGGGCGAGTCCGCCCATCTTATGGCGGAGATCCCCGCGCTCGTCGCGTCCGTCCGGCCGCTCGCCGCCTTCTGGGAGCCGCTGTCCGAGCAGGCCGGCTACATGATCGTCATGGACGGTCCGGTCAAGGTGGACCTCTTCCCGATCCGGGGCAGCCGCCAGGTCCAGCCGCCGTGGGTGCCGGGCGCCGGCACCCACGCGGCTATCGATGCCCATTTCTGGGACTGGACACTGTGGCTGGGAAGCAAGTCGCTGCGTGGTGAGCGCCAGCTCGTCGCCGGCGAGCTGGCCAAGATGCACTGGTTCCTGCTCGGACCCCTCGGCGTCGCCTCCTGTCCGGCGCGCCTCAGCGAGACCGTCGTCTCATACCGCCGAGCGCGGGCTGAAGCCCTTGAAGCCCTCGGCACTGTCGTTGACCCGGAGCTCGGACGACAGGTCTCGGAGGCGCTCCGTCGCCACGGCGTGCTCACGACAATCTGAGGCCAGGTACCGCGAACCAGCACCGTGCGGGCTGTCGGCCAGGCCCACCCCAACCGCCACGGATCGCCCTGCCGGCGTCATCGCCCGGGACAGCCAAAAACTCCGGCCGGCCGGCACGCGCGTCTGAGGGCAGACGCCAGACAGCGCTGATGCGACCGCAGGCCGTGGCTACGCGAAGTTACCGCAGCAGACGACCGCCGATCGGTACGGCGATGCCAAATCGCCGATTCGGCGCTCCCAGGTGCAGTTCAGTCCTGCCCGCTTCTGACGCGCCGATCGGCCAGATCTGTGCGCGGTCGGACAGCGGGTTCCGGGCGGAGGATCCTTGGCCAGGTGCAGCGGAACCGGTCCTGGGCGGTCGCCCAGAAGCCGCCGAGCACCAGTTGCGTGTCTGCCTGGGTCGCGCCGAGCCCCGGACTTGCGTTCGGCCACGGGGGCCTGGTCATCTTGGCCCAGCCCGCGTGGGCAGCGGCGAACCGTGGTGCGCGGCAGGATGGGCGGGTACTGGTCCCGGACGGCCAGGACGAACTCCAGGTCGGCCACGACCTGTCCAGGGCGAGCCCGCGGAAGCTCTGCGGCAGGCCGAGATCGGCGGCCCGCGGCCCGGTCCAGTTTGGCCAGCCCGGTGTCCGCATCTTCGCCCAGCCGTGCCTGGGAATCCCGGCGAGCGCGAGCGGCAGCGCTCGCCTGGCTGGGCGTCGGCAAGCTCGGAGAAGTAGCGGTATCCCTCCGCGTCCGCGCGGGCAGCCGCGGGCCTGGTGCCGCGGATGACCGGCGATGGTGCGGCACGCCGGAGGCGGGGAGCTTTAGCGTGCAGATGCCTGACCGGCCACCCGCATCGGCATGGTGCCCGTGTCAGAAGCCCTGGCGGACATGTCTTCCAGGCTGCGTCCGGCGGGCTCGGGCAGCACCAGCGTGAGCGCCAAGCCGAGCACTGAGACCCCGGCGGTGAGCAGCAGCGTGCCGCGCAGCCCCAGGGAGGTCTGGAGCAGCGGGAACAGGAAGACCCCGATGAAGGCACCCAGCTTGCCGATGCCAGCCGAGATCCCGTGCCCGGTCGCGCGCATGGTCACCGGGTAAAGCTCGCTGGGCATGACGAATGTGGTCATGTTCGGGCCGAACTCGGTGAAGAAGTAGCTCAGCCGGGCGATCGCCAGCAGGTAGCCCGGTACCGCCGCGACGACGAAGATCGCCAGCTGAATTGCGATCTTGGTCATGGTGGAGGCGGCAGGCGAGATCAGGCTCAGGATCTGCGGCGTGGAGATCGTGTTCCCGTAGTAGGCGTAGTCGAGCAGGAACCAGGTGCCGGCCGTGCCGGCTAGCATGATCAGCCACCGGCGGTTGGTCAGGAAGGCCCGCAGCCCCAGCTCGTGCCGCGATGCTGCGGCCCCGTTCGCGCTGACCTGGCCGCCGGTGAATTCGGAGATCTGGGCAGCCGCCTGGCTCGCCCGCCCCTGCACTTGGATCTGGTAACGCGGCGACTCAGGCATCTGGCGGCGCAGGTAGATCACCGCGGCCGCGGGCACCGCGCCCAGGCCGAGCATGACCCGCCACGCCACGCCGTCGCTGGCCCCCGCGCCGAGCAGGGCCAGGGCGATCAGTGGCCCGACGATGAGCCCGAGCGCCTGGGTTCCGAACACCATCCCGACCAGCTTGCCGCGGTCCTTGCGGTTGGCGTACTCGCTCATCAGCACCGCGCTGACCGGGTAGTCACCGCCAACCCCGAACCCGAGCAGGAAGCGGAATGCGATCAGCACCCAGAACGAGGGCGACAGCGCCGACCCCACCGCTCCCGCGATCATGATCGCGGCGACCATCCAGTACACGCGCTTGCGCCCGGCGACGTCGGCGAACCGGCCGAACACGAACGCGCCCAGGCAGGCAGCCGCCAGCATCGTGCTGTTCAGCAGCGCGAGCCTGCCCGAACTCAGGTTCCAGTCCTGGGTTATCAGGGTGGAGGCGATCCCGATGACGAACAGGTCGTAGGCGTCGGTGAAGAAGCCCATCCCCGACACCAGTACCGCCCGCAGATGGAACCTGCTCAGCGACGCCTCATCCAGCGCGGCGATCAGGTCCCCGGACCGGATCTCAGTCACGGCACCCCCATGTCTTATGCCGCCGCGCTCACGGCCGGCTCCTGGCCTCGCCTGCGGCGCAAGCTACCCGGCGCACGCGACCTGCCACCGACCTGTAAATGAACAGAAAGTGAACATGAGATGATCGGCAGACGAACCGGTTATCGGCGGCCCCGGAACTGACGAGGCCTCGGGGGCCACGCGGTCCGCGTGTCAGAGTCGCTGACAGCGCGAAAGTAGCCTGGATCGGGACAATGGCCGAGTGCTCGGCAGGGTCCGCGGTGGCGACGCCAGTACCACCGTTGCCGACAGCAGCGACAGCACTGCCGCCGCCGTGGCCGGCAGGGGCGAGATCAATGGATAGGACCAGCAGGGCACGCCCCGGGCAAGGCGGTGATCATTCCCTGCGAGCCGCGCAAGCCCTCAAGGTGGAGCACAAGACTTGGTAGCTGACCTGCGGGACTGTGAACAGTGCGGCACGTCGTTCGTGCCGCGCCGCGAGCACGCCCGGTTCTGCTCTGCTCGCTGCCGGGTCGCGTGGAATCACGACCACACTGGTGACCTGACCGCCGGGGCGAGCGCGCTGAAGTGGTCGATCACCGCGATGACTGCCACGGCAGAGCGGCTTGCCAGGGTGAGGGCGGCTGATCTGCCGCGGGCGTTCACGGTGATCGGTGAGGCAGTGTGGTGGGTCACCATCGTCGACGCCACGCTCGTGCGCCATCACTCAGATGCCTACGACAGTGTGATGACAGCCCAGACTCCGGGACAGCGCCAGCTAGTCGAGGAAACCTTGGCGGGACTGCGCTTTGTCCGGAACCGGATCGGCGGCGAAGCCGATCTTGCCGAGTTCATCGAGCCCGGCCCGTCCGGTCCGGGCACTGGCCAACGGGGTATCACAGGCTGGACCTGGAAGCCGGTGCCAGAGCCGGCGCTCGAAGCCCTTTCACCACGCGGCCAGGCATGGGAACGGACGCGATACCAGGCCTACCGGGCTCAGCTGGCGGACCACGCCATCGGAGAGACCGTCGGCAGGGCCATACGGTTCCTGAACCTCGCCGGCGCGAATGGACCCTCGAGCACCGGAGCCAGCGTGGATGCCGCACACTGAAGAGCGCTGTTCCTCAGGCCCGCCGCCGCTGGCCGCCAATTCCGTCGTGTCATTAACGTGCCATCGGATGCCCGATCCGGCCCGATGCGGTCAGCCCGTGACCTCGAGCCGCGGCGGTTGGCCCAGCGGCACCTCCGCCGCGTCGATCGCCACCGCGCGGCCGCCGGGATGACGTTGGCATGGCTTGCGTCATCTCATTCTGTGCTCGAAACCAGGAGAGCGGACTCTGGTCGATCGGCCGGCGATCGTCTTGCCGGGGAGCAGTCGAATCTGATCGATCCACTCCTGATTCGCTCATCTTTCGTTGACTTACCGCCGGCTGGGGAGCAAGTTGCCGATATGCCATGTGATCGGCCTGCTCAGCCATTTCCGCGGGCCAGCGGGAAAGCGAAGAAGCTGGAGGACTTTTGGTGAAGCTGCGCTTCTTGGTGACGAGTTCATTCCTGCTGGCCCTCACGGTCGCTCCGGTTGGGATCGGCGCCGCTTCGGCCCAGGCCGCGACCGTGGCGTGCGGAGCGACCCAGTGCGTCGCCCCGGTCCCGTGCAACACAAGCGTCGGCGCGTGCTTTCAGCCGGCCCTGAACAGCCGGTGGCAGTACCAGCTGCAGGCTGCCCGAACCTCCTCCGGCGCGTGCGACACAAGCTAAAACCCCGGCGGCATCAACGTGAACATCACGGGCACCGCATTCACCGGCGCCACCGGCGTCGCCCCGGTTGTGTTCGACATCGATCACCAGATCGACACGATCTGTGACACGAGCCCGCCTCAGTTCACGCAGAACACGCTGGCCGTCTCGCAGATCCACGCGAAAGGCGACATGGCGATCGGGTACATCGACGCCGGGAAGTAGGAGAGCTTCCGGCAGGACGCTGCGCAGTTCGACTCGTTCAACAACAGCTCCCCGTGCAACGGGTGCCTGTAAGGAAAGACGCTGTCCGGCTTCAAGAACGAGAAGTGGCTGAACATCAATCCTGGCGTCATGGGGGTCAACCCCAACACCGGCCAGCTCGAGGACCGGCAGGCCTTCATCCTGGACGAGATGGCGGCCCGCGTGAACCAGGTGAAGGCCGATGGGTTCGACGGCGTTGCGTTCGACAATGTCGACGCCTGGCAGAACAACACCGGCCTGACAATTACGTCCGACACCCAGCTCCAGTTCGACACTCAGCTCGCCAACATCGCGCACAACGCTGGCCTCACGGTCGCGCTCAAGAACGACACTGATCAGATCTGCGCCTGGACGGCGATGAGATCGTGGTGGCCCACCTTCCCGAGCACCGCAAGGTACGCAACATTCGCCACGACAGCCGCGCCGCTCTGGCCATCGAGACTGACACCCGCAAGGCCATGGGCCTGACCGAATACCTCGTCATCTACTGGGCTGCCCGCATCACCGATGGAGGCGCCGCCGAACTTCTCCAAAGACTCGCTCACAACTGCCTTGGCCCCGTGGTCCGCTTCCCGCCCATCGACAATCCCCCGCCCGGGCTCATCACCCACATCAGCGTGGAACGGGTCTCCGGGGTGGGCCCCAGACGCCATATCGGCCGTTACGGTGGCCTGCGCCAGCCGAGACCGCATCATTGCCGAAGAGTACATATCGAGCCGTCGGCGTGCGCGCAAGCCAGGCAGCTGCACCGAGGAGCCACCGGTGACGCTCCGGTCAGGCGATCTTCAGCTGCTCATCACCGAAGTCGGCGATCAGCTTCAAGGTGCCGCCCAGCGCGGCGACGAACCGGTTCAGCACATCCTGCGTCGACACGTCGCCGCCCTCGATCTGCGAAACGCGGGCGACCGAGACGCCCATCCGCGCCGCCACCTGCTCCTGCGTCATTCCCCGCCGCTTACGCAGCTCCGCCAGCCGCCACCCCCTGGCGTCGTCGAGCATCGCGGAGACAGCCGCACCGAACCCCTCCTGCCCGCCCGCCGTCGCCACCGCACGCTCCAGGTTCCCTGACTCCCGCCAGCGCGACACCCCGCTCATAGCCCCATCTCCTTCTTCCGCTCAGCCAGGTAATCCTCGTACAGCTGCTCAGCTTGCGGGATAGGTGACCGGTACCACTGCGCCCACTGCCCCGCTTATCGCCCGCCACCAACCGCACGGCCGACCACCACGGATCAAAGACGAACAAGATACGCACCTCACTGCGGCCGCCCGACGGCGGCCGCAGCTCCTTCATGTTGGCTAACCGCGACGCCGTCACCGTGTCGACGAGCGGCCGGCCCTCCGCCGGGCCGCTGCCCTCCAGGACCAGGATGGCCTGGTTCACCACTGGTGGCTGACCGGGTCGGAGTCATACAGATCGTCGAGGAAAGCCTCCACCTGGGTGGTCATCAAGATCTCCCACTCCACGTGTTCCTCCCGTCCGCCCGGACGCGCATGTTAAGGATATCCTAAATGATGTCCGGCTCGATAGCCAACAAGATCACGATGCCCACACGGCCGCACCGCTGGCCGCCGAGCACCGAACCGGGTACCGCAGTCACCGGGCGACACCCCGCGAGGCCCTTGCCACGCGGACGCACTGATCTGACGCAGACGGACCAAAGCGTCATCCCGACCCAACAACGATCACGCAAGCCAGATAGGACCAGACCGCTGGGCTACTTCGGTCAACATCGCCTATAACAGATCGCAGATTCTGGAGCAAGGTCTTTAAACGCGATCGCGCCGTGTTGTTGGCGCATAATGGCCAGTTCGGTAGTGGCCGAGCGCCCAAGAGCCCTCCGCCGGCCGGTCCAGGGCCGCTGGGGTGGCGACCGCGCCGCCGGGTTACGCTGGGTGAAGCCGGGCTGGGAACCTGTTCACCGGCGGGTGCCGTTCCGCCGCGCGATCAGCGTGTCAGTGCCGTCACTGATTTCGGTGGGCTCAGCCCGTGATGTGGTTCCGCCAGGAGTGCTCTGGCTCAAAGCCGAGGACCCGCCGGGCGCGGTCAATGGCGAGCAGCGTGCCGAACGTCCCGACGTCACGCGTGAGCGGCACGTCCGGGAAGACCTCGGCGAGCAGGTCAGCCGAGGGCCGGTTCATCACCGTGTCGGCCGCCGCGATGATGAACGAGGACTGCAGTCCCACCGCCTCAGCGCCGGCCTCCAGCGCGAGCCGGCAGGCTAGCGCCACATCCCGCTCGTCGATGTAGCCCCACAGGTTCCACTTGCGCAGCAGCGGATCGTCCCAGAAGGACGGGAACTCCTCGTAGTACTTCGGTTCCCAGATGTTGGAGAACCGCAGCGCCACGACGGGATGCCCGACCAGCGGGCGACCTGCCCGGCGACCGCCTCGCTGGCCACCTTGGACAGCGCGTAGGTGGAGGCGGGCACCGGATAGTGCTCCTCGTCCACGGGGGCATAACGCGGTGGCACGTCGAACGGCAGGCCCAGCGTCGTCTCGCTGGAGGCCCACACCACGCGGCTGAGCTTCAGCTTCGCCGCCGCGTGGAAGACGTTGAAGTTCATCGTCATGTTCGCGTTGAACGTGACCGCAGGGGTGGCCAGGCCCGGTGCCGGGATGTTCGCCAGGTGCACGACCGCGTCCGCGGCGGTGAGCGCCTCGACCGCCTGGCCGTAGTCGGTGAGGTCCGCCCGGAGCACGTCGTCCTCGCCGAACCGCGCCACGATATCGGTCGCCGCCACGTCATATCCGTGCTCGAGCAGGTCCCGCACCACGGCCCGGCCCGCCAGCCCGTTCGCACCCGTCACGCAGATCCGCCGCGTCATCATCCGTCCCTTCGTCAATCCGGACGATAGCGGATCGCTCCCTCGATGGTTTCCCGTTGAGATCGCCAGCGGTGCCCGGCTCCCCGGTGCGGGGCCGTGCCTGGAGCGCGGAAGATCACTCGCCATCTGAACCCGCGGGCGCGAGCTATCCCGGGCACTGGTCACTTGACGCCCAGCAGAAGTGCAGCTCACGACCACGCTCGCTCAGATTGCCTATTCGGTGTCGAGGACCCGTGCCCTCCGTGGCGGCAGCTGGCGCATAGAACGAGCCGAGCGTGTGCGCTAGTGGTCTGGAGCCGGTCACCGGCGCTAGGGCCGTTGGGACCAAGAGGCAGCAGTCATGTCTGGCGGGAGCACCGGATCTTGATGCCTTGACAACGACGGCGTATACTCTCAGCGTATACTTCAAATGTCTAGCGGGCGGCATCAGGAGGACGAGTATGGTCGGGTTCCGTCCGGGCATCGCGCGGTGCCGTCGGCTGGCGGGTCGCGTGTCCGGCCTGGCAATGGCGATGGGGCTGCTCGTCGCCGCCTGCGGGCCAGGTCATATGGCCAGCGATGCTGGCCCCACAGCCGGAGCGACAGCGGGCGCCAGTTCGACAGCCGGCCCATCCGGTGGCTCGACGGCGGACTGCGACTCTGTGACCACCTGCTATACCCCGCAGCAGCTCCAGGTGGCCTACGGCGTCAGGCCGCTCCTTGACCACGGGATCAACGGGCAGGGCGAGACCGTCGTGCTGCCCGAACTCGCGGAATCGCAGCTGAACCCGCCCGGCGTCACCGACATGCGGCAGGACATGGCGGCCTTCGACAGCCTGTTCCATCTGCCGGCCGCGCGAATGCGGGTCGTCACCAAGCTCGCCGGCGCCCGTTCGCCCTGGCTGGCTTTCGGCGAGGAGGTGCTGGACGTCGAGATGGTGCACGCACTCGCCCCCGATGCCACCCTCGTCATCCTCCTGCTCCCGTCGACGTCACTGGACAACACCAAGAACGCGGTCACCGCCGCCGTGGCCTCGCTGCGTCTTGGCAGCACGGAAGGCGGCGTCATGTCGCTCAGCGCCGCAGGGCAGATCGGCGGCGAGCACTGCGTGAGCCGCGCGCAGGCCAGCA
>WNGP01002297.1_pt1 | contig 15962 bp, 31 predicted proteins | sample 5407671 | NCBI WGS metagenome assembly WNGP01 (sample SAMN13153381, study PRJNA577476) | soil metagenome | isolation source: 40 cm soil or saprolite under Garry oak tree replicate 2 | place: USA:California | collected 2016-06-15 | reverse complement strand
TCAAGCGAAATGAAGATGGCAAGTGCCCCACATGCACACTCAACACGGCGCTTTGCTATCAGCATAACGGGTTGCCATTTGGGCTCGGGTTCCGATTCTAGAGTATCTTTTGACTGGATTTCGATAAGCAATCTTAGTGCTTCATCCTCTTGATATGTCATGCTTTGCTGCTCCTTTAAATTGGCTGTAGAATGCCTGCTCATACTCTAACAAATAGCGGTTAAGCGCTACCTCTGCCCACTCGGGCGGTCTACACTCGAAGGCAGGGGTGATGTTCTCCGCGTGGCGCACACAGATGTAGCAGCCCGGATCACGTACCTTCTCTAGCCTCGCACCACCCTTGAGCAGTTCACCCAGGAACTGCACGTCTTCCCCCTTGCCAGGCTCAAATCTGAGTCCAGAGTGCATATATGAAGCGGGGAACATCAGTGTGGAGGCGCGTACATCGTAGGTGAACAGTCGTGCATGTTCAGCGTCCAAGCACTGCCACAGTCGCCCTTGCGCGGCATCTAGCGTAAGACTCATGTGCAGCGCGGTCACATCCACGCGGCCTTCTAGGAGCGGGGCTACCTGCCGTGAGAGCCGCCTGGGGCCATAGTAGTCGTCATCATCCCAGAGGCAGAGGATTTCCCCGCGTGCGAGTCTACAGGCCAGGTTACGCTTCTCGCCAATCGACATGCGCCCCGGCATGTAGTGGTAGTTGAGTCCCAGGGCCAGTTCCCAATTCATCTCGTCCCCATCTTCCAGGATCACCATTTCTTTATTTGGGTAGATTTGCGCGTCGAAATACTTGATCGACTGAGCAAGCCACGTCCGGCGATTGGCTGTGACGCAGATGCAACTGATAAGGGGGAGCATGGTCATGCCCTGGCTCCTTGAGATAGTTTGCCTCCGATGATAATCACCTTCCTCCTCAACGAGTTTTCCGCATAATCTGAAAACTCATGCCAAAACCTCTTGACTTTTCCGCAATTGCGGATTATAATAAGAATAGAACAAGTGAGTGAGATACGAAAGGAAAAAGTAATGAAGAAACAATCCCTGAGCTACCACAAGAGCCACAGCACAGCGTTCGCCCAGATAAAGATGATCCCGACCGTCATCTGGCAGACCTGCCGGGCCTGCCAACAGGATTTCAAGACGAGCGAGATGAAGTTCGTCAATAATGAGTGCGAGCACTGCCAGCCAAAGGCAGCACATACAGCCCAAGAAAGGATATAGCATGAAGACGATCAAAGAGATTTGCATAGAGCGGCACCTGGACCGCTCTACCGTCCTCAAGGCAGCACAGCGCGGCATATTCGGCAAAGCCGCTCGCAAGAGCGGGGGAACATGGCTCATCGATGATGAGTCAGAGGTATTTCTGGCATGGCTCAAAGGTGCCGCGACAGGCAGGCCAAGAAAGCAAGGGGAATTGCCTTCATAATCCCTCATTCCCTATTACCTCGCTCTCAATCGATATCTTGCTTCTCTCTTGCTGTAGCCCTGCCTGCTCTTGTGCAGGGCAAGGCACCCGAGGCCAAGCAGGAACGGCACCACTGGCAGGGCAAAGCCGACCAGGAACGCGGTTATCATTGCTCACTCCATAGCCGATGAAGGGCATTAAAGAGCAACATCACATGAGAGCCGTTCGCCCCGCAGTACCCTTCATAGTATTCGGGTACATTCACATCCCAATTCTTGATGACCTCCCAAATGGCAGTAAACAACGGATCCCGTAATTGTTCTTCTGTCGGGTTCGGCATAGCAACCATCCCTCGCTTATTCCGTTTGGGGTTGGCCGTGGGAAGCTGGATAGGATGTGCTGGTAAGGCTCTGCCCCCTCCGAACTCTGCGATCTTTTTCTTCCCCTCGTCACTTTCCCAGTATGCACGCCAGATCGGATCATCAGGGTTGTCATAGGCTTCGTAGATCATTTGCAGCAGTTGGAACGTGCGAGCGGCGGAGCCCCCACTATGCCCCTGCTTTGCGATGAAATGCCATACTTCCTCGACTGACTTTCCCAGCCAGCCGTCATAGTCGCTGTCCTTATCAAATAGGCCGTGCGTCTCTAACCAGATATGCGCAAATTCTGTCGAGTTCATATATTCCTCCATCCCGTCTGCATTCTCAATCGTGCCACAAGACGCCGCTCCAGCGTCTCTGATAAGATATCGAGTCCCGCCGGGGTAAAGTGGCTCTCCAGGATATCGAGCCGGTTGAGGATAGCGGTCAGTAGATCGGCAAGGCTTTCCTCTGCTTCTGGCTTGCCTTTCAGGTGATGTATAGTAGCATCTTTAGGCTGCTCGTCTAGCTCTTCATCTACATATGCCATGTGTTACCTCTTTTCTCCTGGTAAAAACCATGTTTTTTATTCCACAAATTATTCTATTGCCCCGGTTTCACTCCATTGGAGCCTGGGGCCACTGGCGCCTCATGCGGCGTAGCCTGGGCAGGGAGCGCCGGGGCGCGACTTTCTGAGAGTTGGGCTGCTTGCGCTTTCGCCGTTGTGATCTGTTGGATCTTGTCATCGGTCCAGCCAGCCTCGGCAAGCACAAATTCAGCAGGCACACCTGCTTGAGCAGCATACCAGACTCCTTTCCACATCAGTTCATTCTCCATGCCGATTTCCTGCCTGGTCGGGACCAGCAACGGACGCGGCATAATCGCCATGTCCAGGTCGCCCCGGTCATAACTCTGTAGATCGAATGGCGTGAACTTTTGTTGTTGCCTATTGAGCGATCCCCATGCACCAGAATTGGCACGGAAGCCAGCAATAGCGACAGCCATCTGAAAGAGTTTCACGTTCGCTTGGTCAACGATGGCAGCGACCTCAGCGAAGCGGTTCGCCACATCCCCGACCAGGCGCGCCGCAGCAGGGCCCGTTACCTGGCTCATCGCTCGCAACTCCTTGTAGAAGGTCAGTTCAGGGTGATCTTGTTCAATCTCAGTCAGCAGCTCCTTCATGGCGGCAAGGGTGCCGACAAGATCGAGATTGCCTGTGAGAGGGGATACTTTGCTATCGGCAGAGCCTCTAAGCCAGAGCAGCGACTCCTGGTCGGTGGAAGGCTCGACAAACTCTGAGGTAGGCACGCGCTTAGCCACATTCGAAATATTGGTAATAGCCGTCGAGCTGCCAATCAGTATAGGGGCGCCGATGATCTTGTGGATCTGGTCATGAAAGTGACTGGCCAGGTTGTTCAGTTCGTCGATCTTGCCGAATGACCCGGCGATAGCAGGGCTGCCATGCTGGCCGCCGATATCGACGTGTTTGAGCCATACGGCAGGGCAGAAGCCGTAGGGGTTGGCCGTGGTCATACCGTCGCCGTAATCAAAGGGCTTATCGTTCCTGAAGTAGCGAAACTCGTTCTTATCGACTTCTTTGCGGTAGAGATAGCCGCCCGTCTCATCCTGGGCCAGGTACTGGATGGCGTAGCTCTTCACATTATCGGCGCTATCCAGGTGTAAATCTACCACGAAGCCCGGCCAGATGACGTTCATGGCTACTTGCCCGTGCTCAACATCATCGCTAATCTCTATCAGTGTGTTACCAAGAGCAGCACTAAAACGCACCTGTACACTCTTTCGTGCCTGCCAGTTAGACCACTGCCATAGTTGTGCGATAGCGGATTTCAGTTCTTTACTCGTATCCTCTGAAAAGGGTACAGCGAGCGGCACCCCATCAGGCAACTTCAGCCCGTCTTCACTGAGCACGCCGGGATAGACCTGCCCTGCGTAAAAATCCACCAGGCGGCGCGTCGGATTATAGATCATGCGGATATTTCTGTATAAATTGTAGTTTTGTTTATAGATAGACCAGCCACCGGCAAAGGTTATTGAGTTCAAGGCACCGGCAGTCGTGACAATCTTCTCAAACATGGCATTGTTATAGTAGGACCACAGCAGATTGTAGGCTGCCTGCTGATTGAGATAGAGCAGTTGGTTGTGCGAGGTACTAGGGTCCTCGAATACGCGCCGGGCCGCAGTGTACGCAGCCGCGCCAGCTTGGATTGCCATGCTAAACCATCCCATCTTAGTAGCCTTACCACGTTCTATTGCGGCGCTCATAGATACGATATGCCTCAGGAAGTGCATCCTTCACCAGTCTAGCCGCCTCTGCCATCATCTTTGATGATACATAGGTTTGCTCTTTTGGAAGCATATCGGTCTGAAGCGCTAAGGCATAGTCATATCCCCTTATGCTAACTTGCTCGCGGTTAAATCCGATCCTAAGTAGATTAGCTATAAACTCTTCTACTTGTTCTTTCATCCCATCCCTGAATACATTTAAAGCGTCCATCTCAATATCCCCTATAGCCCTGGAGGGCATTGACAATCTCCGGGTCCAGTTGTTCAAACTCGGGGTTGCGTACAATCAGGCACATCATGCTGTAAGTGTCTACCTGGTCAGCATGTGCACCCTTGGGAAAAGCATAGATTTCCTTACGCCACTCTTCTAGCCAGTGCGCGCCCTTTAAGAAATACGCTTTCCCTGCCTCTTGCCAGATGCTAGCCCCACCAGCACGCATCACCTTATCCCCCTGGCCCTGCGGGTGAAAGGGTAGGCAGGGGATGCCTTCTACTAGTAAATCCTGCCCTATGGCACTCTGATAGCCTACGTCCTCAAAATAGAGCGCGCGGTAACGGTCACAGACCCAACTGCGGTACACCTGCTTGCCGACTTCTTTTTGCTTGGGAATAGACCAGTGCCCGCGTACTACGTCAAGTAAGAGCACATCTTTGGCAGGGGTAATCGCCCAGGTAGAGAAGACAGTATAAGCAGCCGATTCTTTCTCTTTCACTGCTACATCTGAGGTTGTCACCAGCGAGCACCAGGGAACCGGTACGGCCTCTATCCCGCCGGGGGTGATAAGCAGGTAGGTATCCCCCTGCTCTGAGATAGTGAAGAGGCGTTCATGCTCTGCCTTGAAGATGTAGCCGCCGGGTGGCACTGGCGCTTGCTGATACAAGGCAGAATAACCGAGTGCCCCATGGGTCTTTTTGGCACGCTCTATCACCGGCCTGGGAAAGCGCTTATCCCACAAGAGTTCACCTTCCTCTGTGCGTGGGTCTGCCCATAACTGTTTGCCTGATGGATGATAGGTCCGGCAGGGGCTACCAGGTTCGTACTCTGCTGGCAGGTTGAGATGAGTCCATTCCCCCTCATTTTGCTCTAAGATGTGCCCTGAAACGTCCTGCATATGTATCCTTTGGCCTACCACTACCATAGCGCCGGTTTGCGCGTCGTTCATGCGTGTAGACCACGTATTATCGAACCAACCTAATGCGGTTTCACGTACAGGGGTTTTTTCTTTCTCGTCGATATTGTGGGGGTCGTCTAATATGAGGATGTCACCGCCCTCGCCGGTTGCTGACGAGCCAACACTCACAGCCATGCGATAGCCACCTTTATCCGTTTCAAACTTGATCTTGGCATCCTGGTCTTTCACCAGCTTGAACAGGTGCCCATAGCGCAGTTGAAACCAGGATGATTTGACGATACGGCGGTGTTTCAGGTTGTCTCTCGTCGCAAGATTGAGCGCGTAGGAGCCGCACAGAAAGCGCAGAGCAGGGGACCCGAGCCAGCGCCATACGGGCCATAAGACATTGATAAGCGAGCTCTTGCAATGGCGAGGCGGCATGTTAACGAGGAGGCGCTTAATATCGCCTTGACTCACGGCAGTCAAATGGTCGGCAATGGCGTCCAGGTGCCAACCTTCTACAAACGGCGTGGCTGGCTCCATGATAGGCCAGGCAAGACACACGAACTGCTTGAAGTCGAATCTAGCCTCGTAGGCGTCCAGTTCTTCAAGTGGTGACAAATCGCGCACGAGCATCAGAGTTGACACTAGCCCACCTGCTCTCTCTCTTGCGCGTCACGAGCCAGCAAGCAGCGTATCTCCATGCGTGTTTCGGGGGAAATGCGACCCAGGGGGATGAAGAGCCCGTCCTCTTGCTCGGGCTCTTGTGGCGGTGCTGTGACGAGCACCTTGACATACTGGGCAAGGGCATCACTGAGCAACTTGTGATCTTTGATATCGAGGAGCGCATCTGTTTGCAAATGGCGGGCCAGTTGGGAGAGACCATTGCGAGCAAGCGAGTGAGCATCGGCAGGGAGGGATAAGAGCGGCAGGGGGGTGATGTTGCGTTGCGTTGCGTCTTGTTGCGCCTGTCGTTCCCACCCTTCTTTTTGTGCGCGGCGACAAATGGCAGAGGCACTCTTCCCATAATCCGCCTCTAAAGTGCGCAAACTGGCCCCCGCTTCATAATCGCGCTGTATTGCCTGCCAGTCTGCCATGCTCGCCCGTTCCTGCTCACTTAATGAACGTGTTCACATCATGAGCATAGCACACATGCGAGCACACTGCAAGAATCGTGCCAAAGTAAAACCCATGACGAGGGGCAATGAGAACAAATGTTTGGGGAAAGAGGGCAAAAGAAGAGCGCACGCCTCACATGAGACAGGCGCGGGAGGGGAGGGATTACAGTGACTCGCCTCCAAATCCTCGATGTGTACCGAAGAGGACATGGCGATACATAGCAACATGATCATCTGTCAGTTCCTCTTCATCTACAGGAACAACCTCATCGAATGTCACTTCGACAGCGCCGTGGGCATGCAATGCCTCAAGAATTTCAGCATCGCCAAGAGGCCGGAAGGAAATGTATGATGCAATATATCCAAGCACCGAGCGAATAGGTCCAAGGTAGTCCATACCATGAACCTCGATATAAAGATGCTCTAGGCCCAGCCAGTGCTCAGCCACAAACTTTTGAGCATCCCCCTCATGCAGGAATGCTATGGAATGTTGATATTGCATCATTCTTTCCTTTCGTCGCCCGGCGGTCGCCCGCCTTGACTTTTGTTGAGCGCCTGCCCCGAAAGACAGGCGCGGGATGGTGGGAGGGATTATTTTTTTAAATTGTCATAGCGTTCTATGACTCGCCCCTCCGTATCTAGAATGTGGGCGCTTTCCCCCATTTCTAGTGCCTGCTCCACAACTTTTCTGGTATATGGCAGGGACCGAAATGGCCCCAGGCACCCCCCATGATGAACTTCAGGGGGACTAGCAGGGGATACCTCCTGCTCATAAAAGAATATCCTGTACATCGTTGTTGCCATCATTCTTTCCTTTCGTCGCCCGGCGGTCGCCCGCCTAGCTTGACTACCAATAATTGTAGCCCTGCTCGCGCTCATAGGCAGCGTAGCGGTCGGGATGCTCTACTTTGCAATTGATTGTATCCTCATAGCGACCATTGACTAGCTCGGAGCTAGTCGTGAACTGGACAGGAATATCTTTTAAATCCGTCCTAAGCAGATACTCCTGCGCCTGCTCAGGCGATTGCGCTTGCACATGATAATAGAGATGATTTCCATTATCCTTACGATTGCCTTCAATGACCCATATCCGATTTACCATTGCCTTACTTCCCTTTCTGCTCTGCATCCAGCAGAGATTGCATCTCATTGTGGATGACATCACCGAGGCGCTCTCCCCGGCTGTCGATCCACCACTTCGCATCGATATGCGAGCAGATAACCTGCTCAAACAGACTGACTACTTTCTCATAGCGGTCCTTTGGGAGATGCTTTTGGGCGACCGCTAACTGACCAACGGCAGCACTCATGGCATCAATACGAAGCACCCGCGCCCATTCCTTTTGCTTCTCCGACCCGCTTGTAAAGGCGGGCAATTGGGAGATAGACATGAGAGTCCGTGTCATCTCGCTCATCCTTTCGGGCTCGCGCCCAACTACTTCATTGCGTCGGCATAGACCCAGCCGACTTCAAAAAACTTCTTCTGACAGAGGATAAACGCCTCATCGTAGGACAGGCCGTGCTTGGGGCCTGCGCAGAGGACTTGCACCTCTGCCTCTTGTGGATACGAGCCAACATACGAGAACAAATCTAACAGCGGCTTTAACGCTGACTCGACTTCATCAGGACGTAACCCGATGCTGATGATACAGGGACGCACGGCTTTCTCCTTCTTACTTTCTCGCTCTATCCAGGCTTGACTTGCCAGGATGAGTTCACCGTTGATGGAGCGGTGATGCTTTTCAGCCAGTCGCTCCATGTCTGCCTGAACGTCATCAGGCAGGCGAAGCATAAATCTACTCATGGATCAGACCCACAGCCTTGAATGCATCAACAGCAACGGCCTTGTCGACCGCGCCCTTCCAATCGATCTTGGAAGGAGAATAGACGGCTGTGCCATAATTGCGGCGGGGGAAATTCCCCTCTTTATCGATGTTCAGGTAGTACGTGTCCATAGCAGACCCGTACTTTTTGCCATTCCAACTTGCTGAATACTCACGACCACCAGATATGAATTGAACTTTCTCGTTTGCTTTCATTTCCTTGCTCCTTCTTGAACTCTTGTCATTTCCTCTTGACACTATAATGATATCATGATATCATGATGATGTCAAGAGGTTTTGATACGAATTTCAGAAAGTCGAGAAAAATTCATGGGAAATAGCAATAGCGGATATCATGATTATTATGTCTATGACCTTGCATATCCTGAGTCGATGGGCGGGCATGTGTTCTATGTAGGCAAAGGGAGATTAGAGCGTATCAATGACCATGAGAAGGAAGCCAGGAGAGGACATCAATGCAAGAAGTGTGAGATTATCCGCTCAATATGGCTTGTTAGTGAACAGGTGATAAAAACAAAAAGAGATACAGGCTTATCCGAAACCGATGCTCTCATATTAGAAAGGAAGTGCATCAATCAATATCCACTTGATGCACTTATGAATAGCCATATGCAGTATTCTTATAAGAGTGCTACACCAGAATGGAGGCTTAGACGTAGCCATGCCGCTAAAAAGAAGTGGGAAGAACTCAAGACACAATCCTGGTGGCTCAAGAAACATCCTCCTTCGCCTTAGATACTTTTGCAAAACTCACAAGAAACTCGCATCTTGCGCACACAAAAAGCCGCCAGGGGAAGGCGGCAATTGCCAGCGATGGGCCTTGAACCCGCATCTCTACCCGCTTTGTAGGCAGGCTGCTTTCCCAGTTAAGCGGAAGCTAGCATCGGGCTATTCCTCGCCGTCCCACTCATCATCATCTTCATGATGCTCATCATAGCGAAGGCGGTCCAAGTCCAAGGGGGCAGCTGCCAGGCGCTCTATCTCCTCCGCGTCAAACACCTGGTCCAGCAAGTTCACCGCTAGTTGCGCCAGTGGGGCGATGAGACTACAAAAAGACACCACTACTGCCTCACCAGTAGCACGGCACATCTCTCTATAGTCTTCATTGGTAATTTCTTCCTAGGGCGTTCCTCCCTCCTCATGCAAGGAGGCATTGAGGTACTTCAATCTCCCTTCATAAGCAGCTTTGCCCAGCGCCTCACGTAATGCTTGCTTCATGCGGGCTGCCTCCCGAGCAACACATCTAAAGTGGATTGTTTGATACGGTATGCCTGGCGCTTGCCCCGATGAGGCAGCGTAATAGCCTCCAGGGACCCGGCCTTGATCCAGCGGCGCACGGTCGTATCATCGACGCGCAATTTACGACTGACTTCCCGTACCGTCAACAATTCTTTCTGTTCTCCGGTCATCCTATAGCCTCCTTATAATATCTTTATAGAGCGGTTGCTCCTCAACGCCCAGTTCCCTGGCCGCCGTGTCGATGGCGATGTGCAGCGCTATCAACTCGTGCTCAGTTAAGGCCCATCGGTCGAAGGTAATCCGCTCCTCTTGTTGCGCTTGCACTATGAGCTTGTAGAAGGATACGGCGGCAGGCAAGAGCGCAGAGAGCACGTCGGTTGAGCTGAGCAGGGCTTTCCCTCTCATTCTCAAGTTGAGTTCCTTCTCACATGCTGGACAGAAGCTATGAAATTCCTCTATGTTCGTTTGGAACACCTTGTCGCAGCGTGCGCATGTGACCTGCTCAATCACGACACTACCTCACCCTCTATCATGCCGCTCCCGATCTGCTTGCGACCATTGGCCCCTGGCAGGAGTGGGGGCATCATACCGGAATGATATACCTCCTCTAACTGCGGCTCTAACCATTCCCCAACCGTTTGCCCGTTTGGCATGACGGTATAAGGAAGCAGTTCCTCCTCAACGCTCGCAATCCCTGATGTGACCGCCTCTAGCTTGGCCTTAATCAGCAAGAGCAGAGAGCGCCAGAGCCTACGTTGCTCCTGCTCGTAGGCGGCTTGCATCTGGCCGTCTGTACGCTGCTGGTAGCGGTTTTTTGTCCACCGGAAGCTTTTGAGTTCAGGGTAGTGAATTTCCATGCGGTAGCGGCGTTCTTTCAGTTCAAAGGCAATCACTGCCCGGTCTTCTTTATAGCCGTAGAGGAAACCAGTTGCACCAAAGCGATGTAACGTCTGCTCTATTTCTATCCGACTTTTTGACATGGGAACGGCGGTTCCCTCCGCGTAGCGCGTGGTATTCATATCTTCCCCCTTCCTGCCTGTTTAGTTGATTGTATCACTTATTTGCTACTAATTGCAGGGCTGGCATCTCGCCGGTTATCTGCTCTTTTTGCCGCGCCAGCAGCGCTTTGTTCAGACTGGCAATAGTCACTTTTTCACGGTTACGCGGCGCGGCTTTTAACACGCCTTTTGAAAGAAGGGCTCGCGCATACTTCGGCGATACCTCCAGCATCAGCGCCGCCTCTTCAATAGGAAGCGTCCCTCGGCCAGTCATCTGCCTGGCAGGGGTATAGTCAGCCACAGGATCATCAGTTGGTATGTACTCCTCTTCACCTGATGATGGGGTGTCTGATGTATCGGCAGATGAACGAATATCCTGCATAGCAGAAATGGCTTCCTTCGCTACACCTGCAGCGCGTTGTATCACCCCTTGTTTCGGATTCCTTTGATGGTAGTCAGCAATGCGCTTTTGTATCTGCTCCAGAGCCTCTAAACGGTCAGCTTCTTTCGCCAGCTCCGCTGCAGTTTTTTGCTTTGTTGAGAAGAACTCAGCGACTAAACTGTAGGCAAGATTGAGGAAGGCAAAGGCAGAGGCCAGGATCGGATTGACATCGGCAAACATGACTGCTCTAGATAGATTAGCGTTTTGAAACTGGACGGCATATTCCCAGTTGACCAGCCATGAGAAGCCGGTAAGCATGATGATAAAGAACCACACGCCTACCTGGGCGCCCGTCGGCATATCACGGCGAAAAAACATCACGCCTATCGTGAGAATGAGCGCCGTGATATCAATACTTCCTGCTAGAGCATAGGAACCTGACCAGTCAGTATTTCCTGGCTCGAAACTGTGGAAGAAAAAAGCGATATGATGCAGGGATGCCCACAAGAAAGCAGTGTAGGCCCCGAGAAACACAAGTCTGATAACAACCCGAAAGAATGGTTGCATTGACTATCCCCCTTCTCTGTTCTATGTGTAAATCCTGGTGATTGGCTATCAAATCAATCAATAATCAGCATTGTATGCTCACCAATTATTGAAAAATGCTTGGGATCTCACGCGTGCTGTTTGGCTTTTTTGGCTTTTTCGTAGTCGCTGGTCCACTTCTGGACCTTCCAGGGTTTGATCCCTGTTTCATCTGCAATCCTCTGGATAGAGTACCCAATATCTTTAAACAGGAGCACTTTCGCCCTGTTTAATTCCTCATCCTCCGGTTTTTCCTCTATCACGGTAACAGGGGAAGGTGCGGGCAGGGCAAGCGGATAGACGCGCCCAGAAGCTGCGTCAACCATGCCATGCTCGTTATTGTAGATAAACCGGGCATGGAGCACGCGCCTGTAGATATCAATCGCAAGAATCAACACAAGGTAGAGAGAACTAATCGAGAGGAGGACCAGCGCTCCATAGGCCAGTAGCCACAGGAACGACCACAAGGCATAGATAAGCACCCCGCTAAAGAGCGATACCGGGATAACGGCGACAAGGATAGTACTGCGGTTCACCCGATTACGGCTTAGAATTTCCAGATGAGGTTGAGACTGTTGCATCTTTTCTCCCTTTCAGTTCACAAGTGATACAATTTGCTTGTTCCTGAACGCAATGTCAGGGATAGGCCAGGTAGGCCCCCGCCTGTCCTGGCTTTTCCGCGCTACGATGTGACTTGCTTACTCGCTTTCTCCCGGTACAATTTCATGAGCCGTTCGCATTCATTCACCAGTGACTGGTAGTGGCTACCCGAGACCTGGACGAGCGAACGCGCATCCTCTGCCGCAATCTCGTAGGCCCAGGCGACCCAGGCAGCCCCCACCAGCATTTCCTTTTCCGGTTCGGGCTCCCCTGGCCTGTGTACTTTCACGTAACGCCAATTGGAGACGTGCTCACCGCGTTCGTAGGCAGCTTCCTGCGCGTCTGCATAGTCACGAGCTGCCCTGTAGCGCTGGTACCAGTTGCGTTCGCCCATCGATACTTCTTCCTTTCTCGGATAAGACACAGGCCAGGGGCCGATGGCGTCGAGCAGGCTCATGGGTACTCCCGCTTCCGGTACTCCCGCCGCATTTCTCGATTGCGTTCGTATTCCACCTCCAGGTAGCGGCTTGGGATAGTCGCCTTGTAATATAAGGCGGCATGTGTGTTCATACAGGGGCGAAAATGGTCAATCAAGGCAACTTCCGCAAGCGCCATGGCCGCTTTCAAACGGTCGTAATCAAACCGCTCTGCCAGGCGAATAAGTTGCTTTTGATACTGTGCCAGCTCCTTTGGCGTTGAGACTTCCGCAACGAACGGTTCACAGTCAGCAAGCGTATAGAGTTCTACCGTCCAGGAAAGGGAGGCAGGATGGTTGTCATGCATGATTTGACCCACGTTGTCGCCGCCCCCGCGTGCTCCTCGTATGCCCAGGTGTTCATAGAGACGCAGCCGTGGCCGGTTTGCTTGCCCAACGTAGAAGATGACCTCTCTATCCCGGTAGATATAGAGGTAGTGACTACTCATGTCAACCAACTTATCGTCAAGCGCCTGTTCAAGGGTAAGCGTAAGCATGCTTATTTCACCCGCCTCAATCCCGGCTGTACATTGCGACTAGAGATACTTTCCAGGTAGATTTCAGTGACCCTTATAGTACGGTGTCCAAGTATCCTGGAGATAGCCAGGATGTCCTTTTTCTCGACCGCATAGCACCGGGCCGCAAAGGTATGGCGGAAGGTGTGAGGGGAGCAGCGCACACCGCGCACGCCAGCGCGCCGCCCTAGTCTGCGGATGAGTTGTTGCAGCCCGGCAACTGTGAGCGGCGCTCTGCCTTCCCGCGACACAAACGTAGTCTCCTCCTCACCCGCCCCTGCTCTGTATTTGCGGATATAGGCAGAGAGTTTGCGGCGCGTGTCGTTGGGGAGTTCCACTTCCCGCTCACGACGCCCCTTGCCCATGACTTTGATATAGGACGTACTATCGGTGTGTGTGTGACCAAGGGTCAGCGTACAGCATTCGGCCGCCCGTATACCAGTTGTGTTTAAGAGCATCACAATGGCCTGGGCACGGGTACACATACAGTCGTTTTCCTCACTCTTACATGCCTCTAACATCGACGCGATATGTTTATCGGAAAACGTCTCAATGATACGCCCCTCGACACGCAGCAGGTTGCGGATAGAAAGAATAGAGACGTGACTGATAGCATCCTGAAATTCACCCTCCGCGTCTTCTTTGATACACCAGTAGAGCATCGTCTTAATGGTGCGTACGTATCCGCCAAGCGTCCTATCGGTGATAGGTAGCCCTGGAGTGCGTGAAGAGTGGGTAGCGCGCATGTAGTCAAGGAATTGAGCGATGGCCTTGCGGCGTATTTGCTCAAGACAGATATCCTGGCTTTCACACCACGCGACAAATACCCCCAGCTTGTACTTGTACCCGGCATAACTCTCGGGCTGCAAATCCGGTCGTGTTTTTGCATACGCTAAAAACTCGTTCACAGCATAAGAGACGGGTGTTCTACCCGGCTGCTCTTTCATGGGCGTATTCTCTTTCTGTGTCGAGTTGTGCAGTATCTACAGTATAAAACATATACTGCCAAAATACACCCTTTTTCATATGATATCACGATGCAATACTACACAAAAAATAGCAAATGTAGGTGGTAGGCCGCTTTACATGACAATAAATGCATCGCCAGCTTTATCATATCACGATGCATCACCCTGCCTACTGCTGCCCTCTAGTACCTACTTGAGCCTGTTCAAGCAGCATTTTCCCCACGGAAACACAGGTGATGTTTTGTGGTGTAACGGCCTACTCGTAAGTATAACATATACTCATGCATCTTCACAATACATATGCACGATGGGAACACATGTGCTATACTGAGATGAGAATAGAGCGAAAGGAAGGAAGAACATATGGACCCACGTTTAGAAATACTGGTCAAGCACTTTTTACTTGAATCCAGCACGTGCTGGATACCACAACCCGAAGGAGCATTCGATACAGACAAGGCAAACAGAGTCGCTACGGATTTTATGCTCGCGCTAGAAGACTATATCGCTCTACGCCTGGCTGGCTATGAGCCGCTTCCTACGCAAATGGTAGTACGTGATGCCCAAGGACAGGAGCTTTCACGCACAGATACCTTCATAGGCAGAGGGCAAGATATAGAAGATAACCTCAAAAGACTGTGATCGGAAAGGAAGGGCTATGAACGACAAGAAACGACCATGGACACATGAGGAGTTCCTTGCCCATGAGAGGAAGCTTGTAGACGCGCAGAAGCAGGAGCGCGATACCCACTTTGCCGGCTTTGCAAAACTCTTGTGGGAAGAAGCCAGCAATACACCTATGAATGAAATTGAGCAACTCATCGCCCGCCGCGCCTATGACCTGGTCGTGCATGCTCTGAATACCTGTTCGCTGGAGGCCTTCGAGATCATGGGTAATGGCGCCCAGGAAGTTCCGGACTTGACCGAGTGGCCCAAGAGCGAGCAGGAACAGTGAGCGAACAACGCGCAACCATGGACTTCCTCTGCCAATTATGCAGCGGGCATACCTTGACTGATGTGACGCTTCGCCTGGGGAAGAATGCCATAGACATCACTTGCTCAGGCTGTGGGGAGCGCTGGCATATCCTCTATCCGGTGCTGTCCTTGGACCCGTTCATCTACGGTGACTGGGAAGTCAAGCGCTCACTTGGCATCATACAAGATGGGAAGTTCTACCCGAAAGAGGAGATGCAATGAGCGCTAATAGCCTCTATTCACGCTATATCGGACTATTTGACCGTGGCTATGGCAAGGAGGCCATAGAAATAGGATTGGCTTATCCGTTTCATGTGAGTGGAGTGATTCCTCCACCTACCTTCACCATCTCTATTGATACAGGCAGGGGAACACCACCACACTACATACAGGTTGTGTGTATCGCAGCAAATAGCCAGCAGGAAGCCGCGTCATCTCTAGGAATACAGCAGCAGGAGGTGTCACGTTGTTTAGCCCGGCATAGAGCAGTGCAAAAACGCTTGGGGAGATACCATCCGTCGAGTGAAGAGGAGATGTGAGTTGTGGCTACACAGCAAGATTTTGTGCGCATCACACACCTCGCGCGCACTGCCAACAACGCCTGGATGTTTCGCATTGACCTGGACAACATCCATGCGGAGTTCGTCGAGCAGTTCATGCACGAGTTAGCGCGCTCTGGTATCTTTTGCGGTGGCTGGTTCGTGGGCACCTGGTGGTTTGATGACGAGGCCATGATACTGCTTTCCCATCTCTTTAGCAACTGGGATGAGATGCGTGCCACGGCGCTGGCAGTTGAGGGCGTGGTGACAGCACGCCCGGCGCTCCTTCCTGAATAATACACACCCCGCCTGGCACCTGTACATCCGGCGGGGTGTGTAGTCGATTCTTAACCCAACAAAGAATATTTAGTTGTCACATGACCGGGCGCATCACCTCTTTTCTTGTACCATCTCCAGACGCTACGCTCGCATTTCGCGCTTCGTCGTATGGCCCCATTCTAGCACAAAACGAAGCACCGCCCCATCTCTAGAGCGGTGCTTATAGCCTCTGCTCAGGACATCCGCATTGCACGGAGCTACAGGG
>WNGP01004404.1_pt1 | contig 15963 bp, 13 predicted proteins | sample 5407671 | NCBI WGS metagenome assembly WNGP01 (sample SAMN13153381, study PRJNA577476) | soil metagenome | isolation source: 40 cm soil or saprolite under Garry oak tree replicate 2 | place: USA:California | collected 2016-06-15 | reverse complement strand
CACGCCCGTAGCGTTGCCCAAGAGATCGTGGAGCGCATGCATCAGCCGCATTTGCAGGCCGATGCGGTGACGACCCGCACCAAATCGCGCTTGATGCTGGTTCTGGTGAACCAACTCTTGCCACTGATCGAGCAAATTGGGAAGACAGACAAGGAGATTGACACCCTTTTTTTCTAGGATGGCAAACTTGATCTGAAGATGATAGACTGGAGGACAAGAACAGACAAAGAGAAGAGGCAACAAGAGATACCCAATGGCAAGAAAGCAAGCCCGTCCACAAGCGACGTTGCAAGTGACGTTGGAACCGCTGCAGATCACGTGCCGAACGTGTGGGAGCCGCATGCGCATGGGCCATCACAGTCATCGGACGGTGACGACCTTAGCCGGAGTTACACGTTTGACCCTCAAAGTCTATCGTTGTCGCAATCAGGCGTGCCCACGTTATCAGCAGCCGACACGGCCAGAGGAAGAAGGCGCATGGGCCTTGCCGCATGGAGAATTCGGCTTGGACGTTATCGCGCTGGTAGGCACCCTGCGCTATCAGCAGCAGCGTAGTATCCCGCAGATTCACCAGGAACTGCTCAGGCGAGGACTCCAGGTGGCGCCACGCACCGTGACCGATCAGCTCTATCGCTATGAAGAACTGCTGGCGTTGCACTTGGCGGATTCCCAACGGCTGCAAGAGCGACTGTCGGAACAGAAGCAAGTGATCCTGGCCCTCGATGGGTTGCAACCGGATGTGGGGCATGAGGTGCTCTGGGTCTTGCGTGACTGCTGCTCGGGAGAAGTGCTGTTAGCACGCAGTCTGTTGGGAGCGACAGAAGAGGACCTGCTGCCGCTGTTGAAAGAAGCAGCGGCTATTTGTCGAAAGCTGGATATCCCCATAGCCGGAGTGATTACTGATGGGCAACACTCCATCCGCAATGCAGTGGCGCGTGCCCTGCCAGGGGTTCCCCACCAGTTATGTCACTTCCATTATCTGCGTGAAGCCGCCAAACCGATCTCCGACGCGGATCGACATGCCAAGAAAGAACTCAAGAAACACGTGCGTGGAGTCCGTCCGCTTGAGCGCGCGCTGGAAGGACGAACGGATGAGGAAGCCGGGGCGGTGCGTGGCTACTGTCTGGCAGTGAGAAGTGCGCTCACCGATGATGGGAAGCCACCGCTGGATGCCAGTGGACTCAAGCTTGAGGAGCGATTGCGCGCCATTGACGACTCGATCAATCGGATTGCAGAAAAAAGGGGTTACCTGACGAACTTGCCGGCCTCCAGCGGCTCCTACAGGCAGGACTAGCAGCGACGGAGCACCTATGGCCGGCTATTCGGCAAGCCTATAGATGGCTGCATCAGGCCGCTCATCTGCTCACCAACGCCGAGCAGCGTGATGTGACTTGCCTCAAGCAGGCCTATGAGCACTTACTCGAGACGATGATCGAGCAGCAGGAGCAGCTTGGCGCTCTTGCTCCGGCAGTGGCACACTTTCTGAAAGTCACCGCCAGCTATTGGGAGGGGCTCTTTCAGTGCTATCAGGTCGCGGACCTGCCTCGTACCAACAATGGTACGGGGTTCCGTGCGCGTGGTCGCAGCAGGGGCAAGCCGGTGTTTTCCCGTCTCTGCCGCAGACCTGCGGCTCACTGATATCATGGCCTGGCGAATGCTCCGGCAGCAACTCGACTATCGACACGAGGGTCGTCGAAGTCAACTGCGCTTCCGCCGCGATCCCCAAGCTTACCTCGCTGCTTTGGAGCAACGCCTTACTAGGATGGCAAGCCTATCTTGAGGAGGATGTCCTCGAGAGCCGCGAGGTAGGCAGCGGGGTCCTTGCGAAAGCGCAACTGCTGGCGACGCGCCTCGCGTCGAAAGGTGAGTTGCTCACGCACGGTATACCACGCCTCTAGATCGTCGAGGACTAACGCGCGCGGTAAGAAACACTGGCGTCGCAAAGCCAGCGCCGTGAGCACTCGTACCGGTCCTCGAACCACCAGAGCGGCAATAGCTCCCCGCCGTCCTGAGGCGCGCCGTTCCCCGTAGCGCACCGAGCCAAAGCAGTGTTCCAGCTCATTGTTCGTCCGAGGCAGATCTGCCACGTCATAACAGTGGAACAAGCCGGGCCAATAACTCTCGGTCACCTTCAAGAACGTGTCGATGGCCTCGCCAAGCGTTCCCAGCGAGGCTTGCTGCTCGCGCATGGTATCCAAGACCCTTTTGTAGTGCTCACGAACCGCCTGACCCTTCTCGTTTTCATGATTGGCCAGCACATGGGCCGCCTGGTGGACCAAGGCATAGGCTTGTTCAAGCTCTGGCCAGAGTGCCTCAGTCTTCTTCAAGGCGCGTGCGAGCAGGCGGTGGAGTTCATGTAAGGCCGGAGGAAGGCCCCCCTTTTTTCCTCGACCCTTGCCAGCGAGTCGGAGATCTGAGTCAGGCGATCATGCAGTTTGAGGCCGGATGCACATAACGGAGGATGGCCGTCATCGGTGAGCGCGCTGCGCACCGCTAAACAGTAGCTGCGCATGGCATCGGTTTGCTCTCCCTCGCCTCCTTCTAGTGACCGCTCAATGGGCCGAACCCCACGCACCAGCTTTTTCAGTTCGGTTTTGGCATGCCGGTCCGCCTCGAAGATCGGTTCCGCCGCTTCATCCAAATAGTGAAAGTGACAGAGCTGATGGGGCACCTCAGGCAAGCAGCGCTCCACTGCCTGGCGGATCGTCTGCTGTCCATCAGAAATCACCCCCCGAATTGGCACAGATATTGCCTCCTTGACCTCACAGAGCAGAGTGGCGAGATCCCCTCGCGTACTGCTGAGCAAGGTCCGTGCCAACAGCACCTCGCCGGATAAACAGTCGCGGATGATCCAGAGAACCTCGTGGCCGACATCTGGTTGCATCCCATCGATAGCCAGCAGCACCTGGCCCTGCTGCTTGAGCCGGGCCTGTATTCGCGCCTCATCTGCCAGATGCAAGGCGACTAACTCCTCATAGCGTTCCAGCAGATCTGTGACGGTGCGTTGGGCAATGGTTACTCCGCGCTGGACCAGGCGCTGATGGATCTCAGGGATCGAGCGATGCTCCCCATAGCGCAACTGACCAATCACGGTGATGATATCCAAGCATCAATGTGCGTTGGGCGTGGTACGCCACCCACAGCCATTCTCCACAGTTCACGCACTGTTTGGAGAGCGGGATCAGTCGGACTTCTCGCTCTGCAGGGGGACGGGCTTCTCGTCTAGCCATGTTCTTGCTCCTCCATAAGGGAACTCCTCAGTAACCTTTCTCAGGAAGAAGTTTCGGTCGTCTTTGAGCGTCGAGAGGACATCCTCAACGGTTTCAGGAGGCACGAGGCCGGTTGCTCCCATCCATTTGAAGAATTTCTTGAACGAGGCGAGGTACACTTTCATGCTCGTCACGGAAGCCCACAAGGCTTTACGCGGGAACCAATCCTCTAAAAAGTCATAGACCGCCCCCTCGGTGGCCTCATCGAGTCGGCGCAGGGAATAGGCATACAAGAGGAGATAGCGAGAGAAAAACCGGATGTTGTCGACATGGTTCCTGATGGTTTGCTCACTCAGCCCTGCTTGCCTCAACCAGTTTTCAAAACCATCCAGGATCGGTTGATTCGCCAGTTGAATCGCCTGAACCCGTTGCTCATACGCCTCAGCATCCCTCATGCAACCGCTCTCTTTCCGATCCGCCGTTTTCCTTCCCTTAGTATCCCCCTCCCGTCAAGATAGGCTTGCCATCCTAGGAAAAAGGCAGCGTTCATCGAACAATGAGGCAAGACGAGAAGAGCGGCGAGGACAGTGATGAACACCCACGAACAAGCCCCGCCGAATCTCTCCTTCGGACCCTTATGCTATTACAGCAAGCCATTTAAGACTTCTGGCTGTGCCATTCAAGCGACATCATAAATTGAATGCAGTCCATGAACCCTCTCAGAAGGCTTTGCGAAACACCTTGCTCATTTGACACTCTGACAGCTAAACCCACTGATCTCTACGAACGATGGCGAACATCAGCGAACAAAGTAGCTCGAAGAAAGCACCATTAGAGCCATTCGATAAACTGCCAAGAGACCCAAAAATGGGATGATGGAAATGAGTGGCCCCTCATGGATGACATTTTCGACTCCACACTTAGCCTATGTCAAAATCATAGAGCACTAATACATTCATGTTGTCAGGTTTACCGTATTATTCTATAATAACGCTAGGAACTAAAGTATACAACCTAAAATGGCAATAGTGGCGTGAAAGAATAGTCTCCTATGCTTCTTCTAAAGCAAGTAGCAGGGGTTTAGTAACTATAGTTTTTGTGGTAATGCGCGTAGGGCATGTTTTATGTATGTACTGTAGTATTAAACTCGGCAAGGAGGCTTCATGGAGACGAGAACAGAGATTATCAAGACAGAACTTGCTAATGGCGCTTCCATCCATATTCAAGCAACGATGTTAGGAGGGGAGGAGGAAGTAGCATTTACACTGCCCGAGTTTGCTGGGGTCACACATGCGATAGAGGGAATTGCAGAATCAGTAGTCACAACGTTACAGAAAGTGAAACCGCGTAAAGCGAGTATTGAATTTGGTGTTGAAATCGCACTTGAAGCGGGTCAACTCACGGCCCTACTGGTAAAAGGAACAGGGACTTCCAATCTGAAAATCACCATTGAATGGGGCGAGTAGCTATGTAGTTAGCATGGGGGAAAGCATGGAGCAATCACTATATGAGTTGTTGCGCCAATGTACAGTGAGAATCTCACTACCTGGGAGAACTGAACATGGCACTGGTTTCTTTGTGGCTCCAGGACTGATCCTCACCTGCGCTCATGTCATCAAAGGCTCAAAGCAGGAAACAGGTTCAGTTGAGGTGTATTGGGGTGATCAGACCTACAGCGCGACGATCAAGACTATACAAGTTGACGCTGATCTGGCATTATTACAAATAGGCCTGACAAAGCATCCTTGCGTCTATCTACAAATAGGGGTAACACCTTTTGATACCCTGTACAGCTATGGATATACTGACGACCACCCCGATGGCGATCCCGCAACATTTACGCTTGAAGGCAGAAATCAGGAAGGGCAACTCAAGTTCAAATTTGGACAGGTCCGACCAGGGCTAAGCGGTGCGCCTGTGTTGAATGCGCGAACAGGGTATGTCTGTGGAATTGTTCAGCTTACGCGTGATCGCAATAATGATCTGGGAGGAAGAGCGATCCCGACTACAACTGTATTCCGGGAGCTTCCTGAAATAGAGCCGTTACAGAGACAGTTTCATTTAAAAGATCAAAGTTGGACAACTCTTCTCCCGTCTCCTGTTGGTGATCAGAATCGCCAGCGTTTGCTGAAGAAAGTCAGAGCTTTCTGGATAACGAATGTGCTGGAGGAGTCCCTACAGGGTGCTACACTCATTGCACCTGATCTGAGCAAGCAGCCAGAAGCGACAGTAGATCCCTGGCATCGCATACTTCAGCAGCCGGATAAAGCGGCAGAGCCACTACCGGCAGGGACACTTATTACTCAGGTCTATGATGGTGCAGAGGGCGAACTGCTGATTCTTGGGGAGCCTGGCTCAGGAAAAACGACACTGCTATTGGAACTGGCGCGTGAACTGCTGGACCGTGCCAGCATCAATGAAAACCATCCCATACCTGTGGTATTCAACTTAGCCTCATGGACAGCACGCAGACAATCCATTATCGATTGGCTGGTCAATGAGTTGAATGACAAATACCGGGTACCGCATAAGCTTGGTCAGTCCTGGGTTAACGCCAACCAGATACTACCGCTCCTTGACGGGTTGGATGAGGTACCCAAAGAACACCGCGCGGCATGCATCAATGCCATTAACGCCTATCGGCTTGATCATGGCTTAGTGCCAATTGTGATATGCAGCCGGAGTGCTGACTATCTCGCGTTGACGACACGGGTGCAGATTCAGCATGCAGTTGCTGTGCAACCGCTTACTCCGCAACAGATCGATGGCTATCTATTGAGTGGTGGTGAGCAATTGGAAGCAGTACGTGTTGCGCTGCGAGACGACCCGACATTGCACGAGTTAGTAGAGACGCCATTGATGCTCAGCCTACTCGCCCTAGCTTACTATGGGAAATCCATCGAAGACCTTCAAACCGAGCCAACCTTTGCAGCACGTCGGCAATATATCTTCACAACCTACATTCAGCGTATGCTCCGACGGCGAGGACCTGAGATCCACTATACTGCACAGCAGACAACGCGCTGGCTTGCGTGGCTAGCGTACCAGATGAAGCAACACAGTCAGGTCGAGTTCTATATGGAGCGAATGCAGCTAGACTGGTATCTAGAGAACCGGTGGTCCCGGCTCTCTTATAGCGCTATAGTCAGGTCAGTCATTGGATTATGTAGTGGCTTGCTAAGTACCCTTATTACATTTCTCTTCTGGTTGCTTGCTGGATTAGCCTTTGGAACTGTCCTCGAATCCGCGCTGCTTGGAGGACTCATCTTTGGGCTGTTTGTCGGCCTGATTATTCCGCTGGAGAGAGAAATAAAGCCAGCGGAGGTTATTGCTTGGTCTTGGGGAGGCGTATGGCAGAGGGTGGTGAAGATTCCATCGCTCAAGGCTGCGTTGCTCTTCGGACTGCCTTTCGGAGTAGTCAGTGGATTTTTTCTCGGGCAGTTCTATAGGATCAGTAGCTGGCCGATCTTCGGACTCATCTTCGGGCTACTCGGTGCCCTCATCTTTAGTCAGCTTTTCAGGCAGGCTCATGCATTGCCGAGCGACTCACTGGATAAGCAAGCTTCCTCTGTTTCTCAGCAAGGAGTAAGGTATTCGGTGCGAAGTAAGCTATTTATTGGTCTCATTTTCGGAGTAGTTGGTGGGCTGCTCTATGTACTATTTAGCGGACTCATTTTTGCGCTGCTGACCATCTTAATGCAGCTCAACGATCTGACTGAGGGATTTTCGTTTAACTTGCTTCAAGAGTGGTCATTTGCTCTGTTCTGCACCTTGTTCTCAGGTCTGCTCTTTGTGCTGGTTAGTGGTCTCAGCACTGGACTCATCAATCGGGAGAAAATAACAATAAAACCTATCGAGATGGCTATCTGGTTGTGGGGAGGCCTATGGCAAAGGTTGGGGAGGATCAAGGGACTGATGTATGGGGTAGTCAGTGGACTGCTTTATGGGCTACTCTCCGGGTTACTCTTTGGAGTGTACTACGACGGGCTACACGGCGAGCTGATTAGTGCACTGACAATCGGGCTGCTCTACGGGCTGCTCTTCTGGCTATTTAGCGCAATTGTCTTCTGGATATTTAGCGGACTTATCAGTGGTTTGTCAAATAGCATGATGGATGAGCATACTCTTATCAGGACCAATCAAGGAATGCGGAACTCTGTGCGCAATAGCTTGCTCACTGGTCTGGTATTCGGACTGATCGGCGGATTGGTCTTTTTCGGACTGTCTTTTGGCTTGCTTTTCAAGCTTGGCAGTACATTGTCTCTATCACTATTCGGTGGCTTGCTCTTTGGAGTAATTGGCGGACTAGTTAGCGGATTAACGGTTGGGTTGGCAAACGGAGGAGCCGCGTACATCCAGCACATTACGCTGAGATTGCTCTTGTGGCGTGCGAGATCTCTACCCTGGCATTATGTCCGCTTCCTGGACTACGCTACCGAGCGTATACTCCTGCGTAAAGTCGGTGGTGGCTACATCTTTATCCACCGACTGCTACTAGAGCACTTCACGACGCTGAATATTGTATCAACTTCTGCTCAGACGGTACCTGGCATCGGACCCGCCAGAAGAACCTTGAAAATCATCCCTTCGGCTCTCATTCGCGTGGTACTGATAATGAGTATCCTGGCGAGTATCTTTTTCGTCTCATTGTTCTCCCTGGCATCTAACTCATCTCACAACTATCCTTCTCCTGGTATGGAATTAGTCTTTCAAGACCCATTGAGATCCAATGACAGTGGTCTATGGGCGATGGGCCAAAATCCTGCTCATGATGGTGCCTGTACCTTCACGTCCGGAGGATACCAGATCAGTGTTACTAAACAGAATTCCATGGAGCGGTGTTCGGCAGGAGGGCTTACTTACAGCAATTTTGCTCTTGAAGCGCAAGTGGTCATTGTCAAAGGGAATGCAGGAGGCATCATCTTTCGTGCAAATGCCGAATCCGGCTCCTTCTATCACTTCTGGATCAACCAAGCAGGAGAATACGGCTTCACTATCAATAGAAACAACAAGTTCATCACCACATTAAGCAGCGGTTCCTATTTGGCTATTCATGAGGGTCTCGATCAGGCCAATCTGCTTGCAGTTGTCACTCAAGGTAACGCTTTCAACCTGTATGTGAATCACCGGCTGATCAAGACCGTCAATGACCCAGAGCGTACTTACGCTCTGGGTCAGCTTGGCTTTACTGCTGAGAGTACTAGCGCTACGACCATTGTACAGTACACTCATGTGAGAGTATGGATCTCCCCGGGAGCGCAATCTACTACACTTGTTCACTTCTATCCTCATTCCAATTGGAACCTGATTTTAAACAATCCAATGCATAAGAACGATGGCTCGTGGGATAGTGATACCAGCCAGATCGGTGGTGGTAGCTGCATATTTACCGCTACTGGCTATCAAATCAGTATCTCGGAACAACAAACGTTCTACTCCTGCACGAATAACAACACTGATCTCAGTAATGGAGCTATTGAAGTACAACAAACGATCGTCAAGGGAGGCAGTGGAGGCATTGTCTTCCGTGCTAACGCCGATTTAAGCGACTTTTATTATCTGAACATCAGTCAAACAGGCGACTATAGCCTCGACATCTACCATAACGATAGTTTCAGCAGCACATTAGGTAGCGGTTCCAGTTTCGCTATCCATACAGGACTTCATCACACCAATCTGATAGCCGTCGTGATGCAGGACAATATTTTCGACCTGTACGCCAACCATCAGTTTATCTCCAGCATCAGCGACTCCAATCGCACATACACTCATGGTCAACTTGGCCTCACGGCTGATGAGGCCAGCAGTGCAACACTGGTACGCTATGCCAACGCGCGGGTATGGAGCAGCGCTTATCCTCCAGATCACTGGAACCTGGTTTTAAACGAACCAATGAATAAGAATGATGGCTCATGGAGTGACGGTACAAACCGCTCTACTGGCGATTCGTGTACATTTACTCGCAGCACGTACGAGGTCGATAGCATGTTAAAAAACCGCCATGTTTACTGTGCTATTCAAGGGCCTGACTACAGTAGCATTGCCGTTGAAGTACAACTTACGATTATCAAAGGGGACGGTGGCGGCATCGTTTTCCGTGTCGATGGAAGCAATTTTTATAACTTTCAGATACGTCAGAATGGAGGCTATGGCCTTTATCTTTATAAAAAAAATCACAATCCCATCAAATTAGGCGTCGGCTCCAGTGGCGCTATCCATACGGGTCTCAACCAGGCCAACGTGATTGCGGTTATAGCCCGGGGAAACGTGTTTGACTTATACATAAACCACCATTTTATTGCGACGATAATTGATCCAGATCATACTTACGCGCACGGTCAATTTGGTCTCACTGCCGTAGCATACGACAACTCGACCCAGGTACATTACACCAATATAAAGGTATGGACTCCCGGTTTCTAAGCTAAACTTTGTCGTGAGACCATTCAAAATCGGGGGCTGGCTAACACGCCCCCGATTTTGAATGGTCTCCTATAATGGTCCTCAAAAGCTGGCTCATCCGCAACTTCCGTGCGAGTGACACGGTACTGGTATGATTGCTGAGAGCCAAGAGTTGCTCTGAGAGCCAGAAAAACGGAGTTCAACTTTCCCTTGTGCTATAATGTTTGAAACCGAAAAATGCAGCAAAGCCTGTAGCAACACCAAAGAAAAACAGCAAAAAATGGCGAGGCACAGCGCACAGGCCACTGAAGGGCAGAGAGAACACTGACGAACAATGACGAACAGCCCAGGCTGTATCCCGTATGCGCAACCAAAAATACCCAGGTCTTATGTTACCCAAAATCATAAAACTTGGATATTCTACTATTTGTGTTTACAGCTTAGCCAAAAAGCAAGGGTTATCTGTGATAGACGTGCTTAGAAAAAAATGCACTCTGTTACGCTCAACGCACCTATCAACTGAGGTATAAAGCAGCCCAAAAACGGCTCTTAGAGTAGTTCGATTTTCCCCCATCAGGCCATCTTAACGGTGTATCTGGAAGATTATGCGCTCATGTAGCAACGCCCAAGCAATACCATGTAGCAACGAGATAATAAACTCAACTTTTAAATAGCATGTAGCAATAGATGTAGCAACACTGAAACACACCGAGGATACACAGGAATAACTGATAGACGATCACAAGAAAGAGGAACCCAACCAAGCACAATGAGAGCACGGAGAAATCCTGTTCGTTCGTCTCCCCCCTTCGGCCTCCTATATACTAGCTCTGTTTTGGGCTCTCGTACTAAGCCTCAAAAATAAATGACTACATTTTCTATCGAATACATTACACAGTTAAGCACTTGCTCTATATATTCTCCTATGCTATATTAAGTCATCAAAAATTTTCTGAGCGGAGCAGAGCAATGGCATCAATTGGCGATTGGGATGAGATTCTCGACGAGAGGAATTTTGGGCACCATGAAGCAATTGCTGAGCGTTTCGTAGGCCGTGATCGGGAACTGAATGCTTTTCGTAAGCAAATAAGCCTCATCCCCCCTCGATATTTGATTTACTACATTTCTGGTCAAGGTGGCGTAGGCAAGACTGCCCTCCTAGACCAATATCGAGAGATTACTAGGAATCTCGGATTTCTAGTCACGAGATGCAATGAGCAACAACGGGACGTGACATCAGTATTAGATCACTTTGCTCGGCAGTTGGCCGAACAGGGCTTTCCTCTCAAACACTTCACCGAACGCTACAAGATCTATGGTCAGATGATGGATGAGATCCACAAAGACCCTGAGGCCCCTCAGGGCTTGGCAGCATTGTTTGGACGAACATTGGTGCGTGCTGCCTTTATTAGCGGAGATCTGCTTCCAGGCGTACGCAGGGGCCTCGAATACCTGCCAAAGGAAGCGATGGAAGCCCAAGCCAGCGAATGGGCAGATTATCTTGCGAAGAAGCTCACCAACAAAGATGAGGTCGCCTTGATCCGTGAGCCAATAAGCATCCTGACCACTCTCTTCTTTGAGGAGCTGAACGAGGTTGCTCGCGAGAAGAGAGTTATTCTCTTTTTTGATAGTTTTGAAGTTACGCGGCAGGATCTTCAAGATTGGCTCTTGGGTCTACGGGAATATAAACCTTCTCTTAATATTCGCATTGTGATTGCTGGACGAGATCAACCAGGAGCTAATTGGGATGCTTTACGTAGTGTGATGATGAGAATCCATCTCGAGCCATTTACAGAACAGGAAGCCGAAGTATTTCTGAATACTGTAGATATTCAAAATCCCAAACGTCGGACAGAGATTCTAGAGTATTCAAGTCGACTGCCTGTACTGATGAGTTGGTTGGCAGCGCCAGAAGCGCAGGAGCCAGATCTTTCGATACCAACACATGATCTCGTTGAACGTTTCCTGCGTTGGATCACTGAACCTGCATTAAGACAGGTAGCTTTGTTGGGAGCCATCCCTAGGACGTTTAATCTGGATGTCCTCCAACTCTTATTAAAGAACCAGGCCCAGGTAGTTGATGAACAATTTGCTTTGGATTGGCTAAAAACTATGTCTTTTGTCCAGCAGCATTCCAATAGCTGGAAGTATCATGAGGTTGTACGTCGCATGATGCTCTCCTATCAACGTCAGATAAGCCCTCAAACATATCGACAAACGCATATGATTCTAGCTGAGTTTTATAATACTAGATGTAACCAGCATGGTCTACCAAATGACGAACACTGGGCAAACGAGCAGTGGCGCATAGATATGCTTGCATATGTTTATCACTTCCTTATTGTTGATCATATCAAACATTGGAGTAGCGTAATAAGTCTATTTACTGTAGCACTGCGGAAACGCCGAACATTCGCTATTGAAATAATAGAGTTGCTGGACTTAGAAGACGTTCGAGATGAGCTTGACCAGGAGCAGAGTAATATTGTGCAGTTATTTCGCCAACAGCTTCAGGCAATTAATTCAGGAAATCTACAAAGCGGTTTCGAAATGTTTCAAAAACTTTGTAGCCTAGTAGGTCTATCCCCCGAAGCACAAGGCTATGCACTAAGCTATCGTGGGGCATGTTTTCGACTGCATGAGAAATGGGAAGAAGCATTTAGAGATTTTAAAAATGCTTTACACTATATTCCAAATGATACATGGACTATTGCTGGTAGAGGGGAAACCTACCACATAATGAGACGTTATCAAGAAGCCTTGGCAGATTTCGACCAAGCCATTGCTTTAGATAGGAAGGATCCTTTAGTTATCGCTAGTAGAGGCCTAACCTATCGGGAGATGGGACGCTACCAGGAAGCCTTGGCGGATTTTAACAAGGCTGTTAGCTTGGATAAGAAGGATATTCTTACTCTTGTCAACCGTGGCATAACTTACAGTGAGATGGGACGCTACCAGGAAGCCTTGACAGATTTTAACAAGGCTGTTAGCTTGGATAAGAAGGATATTCTTACTCTTGTCAACCGTGGCATAACTTATCGTAAGATGGGCCGCTATAATGAGGCTTTGAGAGATTTCGATCAGGCTATTGGCGTAGATAAGAAGAATATTCTAGCTTTAATCAATAGAGGAATAACTTACCGCGAGATGGGTCGTTACGAAGACGCTTTGAAGGACTTCGATCAGGCCATGGCCTTGAGTAAGGGAAGGTAACTATTATTAGATAGATTACCCAATCTTCGCAACCACAGTCAAGCTAGTAAGGGATTTCATGAAAGACTACGAAGGTTACGTAGAGATTGGATTTCTGGGGTGTACTAAGGAATACTCTTCAGACAAAACTTAATGAACGTAAAACAAGACAATGTACTGGATTCGAAATCTTGGATCCAGCACACATCAGCAGGGACTTTCTGAAAGATTGACTTTAGATGTCATAGAATTTTGGTAAAAAATAAGACTATGACAGGAGTTTTACTGGTGAACAGAGAAAAAGATCGTGAGCAACTAGTTCAACAAACACTGAGACTAACAGAACAACAACAGCTGATCCAGCAACTGAAAGAGCTCACCTCAGCTCAAATCGAGAATGTTGCTAAAGCTAATCCCGCGAATATCCAAGAGGTTGCAGCAACGCAGCTTGCGATTAGCAATAGATACTATGAGAGCGCCCTTCAACAATCACAACGTAGTTGTTACTACCCAGGTCCGCTAGAGTGAAGGAAGAACAGGATGCCCACAAAAAGTGGCCCGCAAAGCCGACAACAGAGGGATGTCTTGTTTGCGCAAGGTGGACACATAGCCCCGAATGCGGCTAAAAGCTTGAGCCCCAGTGACGGTGCGAAAACAGCCCGAAATCTTTTGCTGGAGCTTGACCATGCGCACATCCCGCTCCGCCTGATTGTTGTCAAAATCCACCCGCAGATCTTCCAGGAAGCAGAGGAAGGCTTGCTGGTATTTGCGCAAGCGATCGAGCAAGTTGCGGGCAGGACTTTGCTTGCATCGTCCCCGTGTGCCTGGGGGAGCCGTGGCCCTGGGATGGGCCAGATCCCCTTGGTCAAGGATGTGGAGAAACTGCCTTTCCCAATCGGCGACCTCCAGGGGGTCAAGCCAGTGTTTTCCTTGCGAGCGCCCTTGCTCGGTGGCCTCTTTCATATCCAAGAGCAGGCTTTTGAGGTCTGCGGCCCACTGGCATCCTCGCTCTTCAGCCAAAAAGAGCAGGTCTCGCAACAGATGCACGTTACAACACGCATGCACACATGGGTAGAGGAAGTAGGAAGCCCATCCATCATGGATCGAGATGCCGCTGAAGGCAGGCAAGACGCCGATCGCTTCCAATGCGGCCTGTCCTCGGCTCTTATGCACCTGATAGTGGGTCAGCCTCGGCGTGCAGGTCACATGCATCCAATGTCGCTTGCCCGCCACAGACAATCCCGTCTCATCCTGATGGATGACCTGCGCCTGAATCAGGGCTGCTTTGATCTGCTGCTCCACCGGCACCAACTGTGCGGCGCATTTCTGCGTCAGCTCACACAAGGTCCCTTCGCTCATCTGGACACCCAGCAGATCACCCAGCACCTCACACGCTCGTGCCAGAGGCAGCAACTGCTGCTGGGTCAGATACACCGCTGTCGCGGCCAGGGTCGGTCCGTATTGGATGGGAGCGGCAGCCTCATGAGGAAACGGAGCAGCGGTGATGTGCTGACACAGCGGACACTGTTTTTGTTCGGCGCGGTATTCTCGCACGATCAGACGCGGTGCTGGGACATCGACCACTTGTCGGCGCTCGACGTGACAGGGGGCAACCGCCTGCAAATTGTGCTGGCAGACTTCGCACTGCTCAACCTGTTGCGCCACCACTTCATCTGGGGTGGACGACCAGTGCAAGCTCGATCCTGGATGTCCTGGCTGCCCGCCCGATGGCTTCTCGCTCTTCTTACGCAGGTTTTTCGGCTTGCGCGCAAAACGATCCGAGGAGGGCGGCAGGTGACTATTGTGGCTATCGCTTGCTGCTGCCGGATCAGTTCGTCACGCTGCGCCAGCTGCTCTCGCAGAGAGTTGAGTTCTTCTTCGATCGTCATGCCCTTACTTTACTGCCTTTGACGCCGCTTGGCAAGTCCCCAGCGGACCTGGGTAGTAACACGTAGTTTTCAATCCGCACTTATTTGGGCAAGCATAGGAACACTTCTCATCATTGCAGCCGTTTTGTTTCTTATCGTTCGACAGCCATCAACTTTATCTTATGTTAGTCTTATCGGTGGAACTGTAGTCGAGGCAATAGCGGGTTTAAACTTTTACCTCTATGGACGTGCATCAAACCAATTAACCACTTTTCAAACCCCATTAGACAGGATCGGACGGTTTCTTATTGCTAATAGTGTATGTGAGAACTTAGAAGGAGAGATAAAAAATTCAACACGTGCCAAACTTGTGGAAACGATTGCAACTGTTCCCATAATAGTTAGTGGCAAAGAAAAGTCGGAAATTGGGCTAGCTCAACATGTATTAAGACCACGAGGTAATACCAAAACCCGAACAACCAGAAGCAGATGATGTTACCAGACCTTGGAAAGCATTCACCTACTAGTCAGTCCAGTTTGAACTTTACGGTAGCTGGGGGAAAAGAGATACATGGGCAGAAAAATAGGACTTATGTCACTCAACGGCATAAAATTGGGCCATTCCACTATTTCTATCCACAGCTTGACTAAAAGGCAGGGGCTATTTCCAATAGACGTGCTTAGACAAAAAAGCACTTTACCGTGCTCACTAGACCCATCATCAGGGTCTCAGGCAAAATGAAGTTCTGCGGATCTCGATTGAGACAAAAAACTCTGCTTTTGAGCTGGAATCATCCATGCCATGTCCCATTCTTGTTCAGCATCACACAAGAATGCCCGACACCCTGATCATCTCAAGTATAAAGTACCCTAAAAAAGCCGCTTCGAGTTGTTCGACTCTCCCATCTGAGTAAGATGAGGTCTGACCATCTTTCGGCAGGCTTCAGGTAAAGCAACATCATGAATAGCACGGCTCTTCTCTATGCCTTGCTTAAGTAGCCAGCAACTTAAAATGTAGCTCATACTCATCCCATACATCCACTTCAGAAGGGCGTCGAAACACATTGTCCACTCACAGCGTTGACAGCAAAACTGACAGCCAAACCGACGACGACGAACGAACAACGACGAATACGACTAGACAAAAAAGCCGCCGTTTAAGCACGCTTGCTGGAAAAAATCCACCTTCGCCATGCCAAAAAGTGACCTCAGCAATTCCTTAGAAATTGCTGAGTCCACCTTAGAGAATGCTGAGTCTTTTCATTGTTGACTTGTTCTCAATTGAGGAGGCT
>WNGP01002885.1_pt1 | contig 15965 bp, 16 predicted proteins | sample 5407671 | NCBI WGS metagenome assembly WNGP01 (sample SAMN13153381, study PRJNA577476) | soil metagenome | isolation source: 40 cm soil or saprolite under Garry oak tree replicate 2 | place: USA:California | collected 2016-06-15 | reverse complement strand
TGCATGATCTGAAAGGCGCAACCAGTACGGTCAGCCAGGAAACGGATGGAGCACTGGTAGCGATGACGCCCATCGTGGGGAACGGGGGTAAGATACAGGGTGCGCTCGTCATGAAAATTACCCAACCGGACAGGCTGCTCTTGTTTTCGGACTTTTTACGTTTGATTCTCCTCACTGTTACCATCGTGACTGTTATCGCTGCTATTGCAGGCATGGTCTTTGGCTATCTGACCGCGCGTGCCATTACACGACGGCTGAAAGGCTTATCGGTTGCGGTGGATGAATGGGGGGGTGGGAATTTCTCAGCGCTTGCCAATGATGCTTCAGAAGATGAACTGGGGCAGGTGTCGCGTCAACTCAACCGCATGGCCGAGCAGTTACAGAATTTGCTTTCGGCGCGGCAAAAGCTTGCCACGTTAGAAGAACGCAACCGGTTGGCGCGTGATTTGCATGATAGCGTCAAACAGCAGCTTTTCGCCATCTCTATGCAAATCGGGGCAACGAAGGTTTTACTCAAACGTGACGTGAATGCTGCTGAGGCGCGCCTGAACGAGACAGAGAAGCTGGTACACCAGGCGCAGCAAGAACTGACCTCGCTCATTCGCGAACTGCGTCCCGTCGCGCTTGAGGGCAAGGGCCTAATTGCCGCGCTGCGCGAACTGGCGGCAGACTGGACACAGCAGACCAATATCGTTGCTAACTTGCGCGTTGAGGGGATAGAGGGAACGCGGGGGACGCCTACGCTACCGCTTACCGTAGAAGAGGCGTTATTCCGGGTAGCGCAGGAGGCGTTGTCAAATGTGCTGCGGCATAGTCACGCTACGCTGGTACAGTTGACCCTGACAATGACCGAGGAGACAGTAACGCTCTCGGTGGCCGATAATGGACAGGGTTTTGATACAACGCGACATGGACACCTGGGCGTAGGTTTGCTTTCGATGCAGGAGCGTATGAAGGCGCTCGGGGGAGATGTGCGGGTTGAGAGTGCGCCGAGAAAGGGGGCGCGTGTAGTGGCCTATTGTAGCCGGTCGGAGCTTGATAAAAGTGATGGTTCGGCTGTGCCAGGCAGCGAAGATGTAAAGGGCCTGGCGCATACACCTGGAGTACAAAACATATGACGGACACGATCTCTCTTCTGATAATTGACGACCATGCGCTCGTGCGACAGGGGATACGCGCTTTTTTAGAGCTGCAGCCAGACCTTATTGTGCTGGGCGAGGCGGATTCGGGCGAGGCTGCTGTGCGCATGGCGGCGGAACTTGTGCCTGATGTGGCGTTGATGGACCTGGTGATGCCGGGTATTGGTGGGGTGGAGGCGACGCGGCAGTTGAAGCAGGTCAGTCCACATACGCAGGTGATTGTGCTCACCTCTTATCACGAAGACGAATACATTTTTCCCGCTCTGCGGGCTGGTGCGCTTTCGTATGTGTTGAAGGATGTCGGCCCGGACGAATTGGCCGATACGGTGCGCAAGGCGGCGCGTGATGAGTCGGTGCTACATCCGCGTGTGGCATCGCGGGTGGTGCAGGAACTGCGCGGCACCAGGAAGGATACTCCGAACCTCTTTACCGACCTGAGTGATCGCGAATTGGAGGTCTTGCGCCTGATCGCGGATGGACTTTCCAATGCCGATATCGCCGAAAAGCTGGTCATCAGCGAAAAGACGGTCAAGGGGCATGTCAGCAATATCTTGAGCAAGCTGCATATGATGGATCGGACGCAGGCGGCTGTTTACGCCTGGCAGCACGGATTTGTTGCGAGGCGCGAGCCGTAGGAATGCTTCTTATCGTTATGTGGAAATCTAGAAGCAAAAAGAGTACTTCCCAATGATAAGTCGTGTAACGGTGGTTCCTCTAATCGTCTCTGGCAGGATGAAGCGCGTACTTGTTGAAGACTACCAGAGACGGCTGCTCTTTGAGTAAATACTCAATTACTGAGTATAAGCAAAGAAGTTAAGGATGTCAAGGTGAGTGAATGTGGGTAGTAACTATCCTTGACACCGTTTTGGAATGGTCTCTCAGTGAGAGCCGCAGGTCACGAAACGCTCTCGTAGATAGCGAAAGGGGAATCGGACACTGATGAACGAAGATCCACACTCCTGTCAAAAAATCCTCGCACTGCTTGCCAACAGGGCTGCTCTTGCTACGATCGGAGAGTGATACAGGTCATGCAGGATCTGGACAACATGTTGCTCTCCAGCGATGGGTTGAAGTGGTTCAACCTGCTCTATCTCCGTGTCACTCAGGCAGTGGACGAGAAACCACCAGCGGGTGGTTGGGATGATAGTGAATAGCCTTCTCAACGAGGTCATGCCCGAGACCCTCAACGTTCTTGCGATAGGCATGCTCGGCGAGCTTGCGCAAGACACGGGCACGATTGGCCGCTTGCTGGCGATGTGGAGCGTGAAAACGGCTCGCGATACGGCCTGGACCAATGCGGAACTCCTGTGGGAGCTTCAAGATCTTCCCTCGTTAAGTGAAGACTTAATGATGGTATTGGACCGCTTGTCAGGCCTGGCAAGTCGCGGCTTACTTACCACTGTGTAAGGTGTGTGAATGCGAAAACTTCATCCTGTCGTTTACAGCTAGAGCTGGCGCAGCAGGGGGGGCCCAGCGTTAAGATAACAACGGGTCTAATCGGCCAGTTTTCATCCACTTGGGGAAGAGGGGCTTCTCTTTTGTCGAGCGGTTGAGGTTTTCCCTTCTGGGAGATGACTACCTGACCTCTTCTATCGGCGAATTGACATTCACCTGCTGCTTAAGACCCTCGGTCTGCTGTTGGCCCAGCGGTTCTGTTCGAGGTTGCGCCGTGTTCTCGCCCAGTTGCTGCATCAGCCCCACCACGTCGGCTTCCTGCCACTGTTCCGCAATTTTCCCATTGGCGATGCGAAAGATGGCTATACCTGAGTACTTCACCGGCTTGCCGGTGGCAGGGATGTTCATGAAGTCTCCTTTGTGGGTCGCACGAACGATATAACGTACCACCACTTTATCCCCCACGGCCATCTCGTCCTCAAAGGTGGTATAGGTGTCGGGAAAGCCGGTGTAGGACATGGAGGTGAGTTGCTTCCAATCGTCGTGGCCATGCAGCGCGGGAAAACCTGCGTAGTGAGCAACATGATCGGTGGCAAATAGGTTGCGTGCGGCGTCCAGGTTCCCTGTGTTCACCACTTCATCGAGATACCGGTGGACGATGGCGATGTTGTCTTCTGTTGACATGAAAGAGGCTCCTTTCCGGTTACGGTTCCTTGCTGGTAGAAAGAGTTGCACTTTACCTGAAGACCTCAGGAGGGGGCTGAGAACCTACAAATACGTGGGAGAAAGATGCGCCATAGGATAAGGTACCTGATAATTACAACAAATGCAACAAACGAGCAGTCTTTTTTCTCCATGGGCATCATGGCATAACAAAGTTCTCTAATCATGTCATGATGCCGTGGATGTTCTCAAGGGAGATGCGTCATCTCCAGCGATGTACCTGGTGGGACTGTCTCCTATCTAGCGTACAACAACAATCTTTCCATTGGCGCGGTTTGATTCCATCAGTCGATGGGCGTCTGGAATTTGTTCAAAGGGGAAAACCTTCACCGGCCTGGCCTTATAGGTACCGTCAGCCACTCGATCAACGATCTGCTGCATGGGAACGTCGGAGTGAGGAAAGTCCTTCGTTCCAAACAGCAGGCTCGCAAAGGCATTCAAGTCGACGCCAAAAGGCATGTCTGCCAGCCAATTGAATGGGACTGGCTCAATGCTTCCGAGAAAGCCTGCCACACATACGCGACCACCTTTCTTTGCCATGCGCAGAGAATCGAGCAGCGTGCTATTGCCGATCAGGTCCAGGACATCATCAATGCCGTCAGGATAGGAATCCCTGACCGTCTCGCTGAGCTTGCCGTTCTCAATCAGGACGCGGGTTGCACCCAGCTCAGTGAGCAACGCCACCTTGTTTTCGCTTCTGGTTGAGGTGAGAACCGTCACTCCCTCGTGTTTGGCAATAGTGATGGCAGCCTGTCCCAGTGCAGATGTTCCGCCGCGCACAAACAGCACCTGGCCAGCCGTGATGCGCAAATTGGCAAAGAGACAACTCCAGGCAGTCGCGTAGGATTCTGGGATGGCAGCGAGGGTTGCCCAGTCCAGATCGGTTTGGAGAGGATAAACGTTCTGTAAAGGCACGCAGGTATATTCGGCGTAGCTCCCGTTTCTCGTGCGACCCATGCCCCCCGTAATCGTGGCCACCGTCTGACCGTGTTGCAGGGTTCCCGATGGGTCCTCTTCCACCTGTCCTACGCATTCGATCCCGCTCACCGGTGTGACCTCTCCAAAGAGGCCCTTGCGCATATACACTTCCGCACGATTGATGCCCAGGGCGGTCATTCACAGACCCTGTAAGGATTCCAGCGCCTGCTTCAATTTCTGGTAGGTGTTGGCGAGGTGTTCAGGGATGACTTTGACGTCGGCGACGACGGGCATGAAGTTGGTATCGCCATTCCAGCGCGGGACGATGTGGAAATGCATATGTTCGGCATAGCCTGCTCCGGCAACCTTTCCCTCGTTGATACCCATATTAAAACCGTCGGGTTTCATGGTCAGGCGCAGGGCGCGTAAGGCCAGTTGCGCCTGGGACATCAATTCGGTGAGGGTTGCGCTGCTGAGCTTTTCGATGGATCCCACGTGCTGGTAGGGGACAATCATGAGGTGCCCGCTGTTGTAGGGGTAAAGGTTGAGCATCATGTAGCAGTGTTCGCCGCGATACAAGATGTAATAGTCATCGTCACGATGAGCGGCGGGCTGCGTGCAAAAGATACACTCCTGGGGTCGTAGTGTTTTCGGCGCGATAAATTCCATGCGCCAGGGCGCCCACAAATTTTCCATTGCGCTTATTTATCTGCTGTGGCGGTTTCCGGTAGGGAAATCCACTTTTCAGCCCACGTGTGGATGGACTGCACAACTGACTTGAGGTCACGGCCCTTCTCGGTCAATCGATACTCAACGCGCACGGGAATCTGTGGGTAGACGATGCGTTCGACGATACCCTCGACTTCCAGTTCGCGCAGGCGATCGCTCAGCACACGATCGGAAAGACCCTCGACAGTGGAGGTCAGTTCGCAAAAGCGGCGTGGACCGTCCATTAGCGTGTCCAGGATCAGCCCCGTCCAGCGCTTGCCCAAAAATTGGAAGGCCTGTTCGTAACGTGGGCACATGTGATAGTTTGTTGATAGACTCATAGTCTCGGTTGGCTTCGTCGCCATGTCTCCTTGCCTGGCCTTTCCAGTCATAAGCTGACCAGCATAGCCTTGATGCCTTGTTAAGGGGCATCAATCGATCTTTGTGTATACCCTAGTATACCATGTTTTGCTATCTAAGGCAACCGTTGTTACTAACGAAAAGTAAGTGAATATTGCATCTCTTCATCAGGCTCGCATATACTACAACCATGCTGAAGGCGCAACTTGATACACATCTTAATACGTTTCACCTGAATCTCAGTCTGACTGCGGATGGAGGGCAGACGACGGTGCTGCTGGGTGAAAGTGGGGCTGGGAAAAGTACGGTTTTACGTTTGCTGGCGGGTCTGCTGCATCCAGAACGGGGCTGCATTGCGCTGGATGGCGTGACGTATTTCGATAGCGAAAAGCGTATCAGTGTGCCACCACAGGCGCGGCCATTTGGTTATGTCTTTCAGGACTATACGCTGTTTCCGCACCTGAGCGTTTTTGAGAACGTGGCCTTTGGGCTGCGCGCTCAGCGAATGCCGCGTGGAATTATACGACAGCATGTGGGCGAGGCGTTGGAACAGGTGCGGCTGGTGGGATACGATGCGCGCCGCCCGGCGCAGCTTTCAGGAGGTCAACAGCAGCGGGTGGCGATTGCGCGCGCATTGGCTCTGCACCCACAGTTGTTGCTGCTCGATGAGCCGCTAGCGGCCCTGGATGTGCAGACACGGCGCGAGGTGCGGCAGGAACTGCGCCAGATTCTCTCCCACGCGGGTATCACAACTGTTATGGTGACACATCAACATCTGGAGGCCTTGCTTTTTGGACAGCGCATCCTGGTACTCGATCAAGGCAGTGTGATTCAGGAGGGAAGCCAGCAGAACCTGTTGCAGTATCCGCGTTCCTCTTATGTTGCTGAACTCGTCGGCATGAATTTCTTTCGCGGCCAGATTCTCTACTGTGAGACGGATGCACTCTGCACGATCCGCATTCATGGCAATGGCGGAGAGGGAGTTGAGGTGAGCGCTGCGTTGGAGGAACATGCACGGGCGCAAACGCCAGGGATTGGGGAAGAAGCCTTTGTGGTGGTTGATCCGCGCAGTATTACGCTCTATGCAACACGCCCGGACAGTTCGGCGCGCAATGTCTTTCATGGCGAAATCGTTCAACTCTTGCGACTGGGCGCGTCAACGGGGAATGGGGGAGAGCGTGATGGGCGGGTACGCGTGAGTATTTTGCTGGATGGTTCCGCGGACTCTACGCCGCTGACCGCCGAAATTACCGAAGCCTCGGCCAACCGCATGGATTTACATGAAGGGAAAACCCTTTATGCAGCGTTCAAGGCGACTGAAGCCAGGGCTTATACGTGAAGTTTGTCTGCGAAACCTGCTATTTTGTGCAGGGGAATAACTAGTCGAATGAACGGTACCAATCGTCAGCTTGTTGTGTATACTGTTTGACAGAATCAAACGTCTCTCCACTTCAGCAAGGAGGTGTTTCATGAGTACGCATAGTTGTGTCGTTGCTCCTCATTTGAAGGACTCGCTTTCCACGGCAGACACCGGTAAATATGGCAGGATGTTTTCGTATCTGCCAGCGTTGGAGACCGATGAAGAGTACTTACTGGCATTAGGTAGGGCCGGGTCTATCATGGATGTAGATTCGACTCAAGATGAGCACATGGGCGCGATAAATCGGGCCCCTACAGATAATCCGCGCATCGCTGCTGGATTTCCTGTCTTTGGACAATTTATCGCACACGATATTACGGCTGATCGCAGCCTTCTCCTACACCACGCTCGTCTTCAAGAACTCCGTAACTTTCGCACGCCTCGTCTCGATCTCGATTGCCTCTACGGTGCTGGTCCCACCGGTGACCCACACCTGTACGACATGGACGATCTCGATAAGTTTCTTCTGGGTGTGAATGATGCAGGTAATATGGACGATTTGCCGAGAAACCGCCAGGGACGCGCACTGGTTGGTGATCCGCGCAACGATGTACACCTGATTATTTCACAGCTTCACCTAGCTTTCCTTAAGTTTCACAACCACGTCGTGGATTGGCTGAGGGAACAGGGTGTGCCGAGTTCAGAGGTTTTCAATGAAGCGCGAAGGCTGGTGAGATGGCACTACCAGTGGATCATCGTTCACGAGTTCCTCCCATTGAGCGTTGGGGAAGTGCTCGTGGATGATATTCTGACGAATGGACTGCGCTACTATCCCTATGATGGCAATCCATTTATACCTGTGGAGTTCGCCGATGCTGCTTACCGCTTCGGGCATAGCCAGATTCGCTCGCTATACACGTTGAATGATTCTGGAGCCAAAGGCAATGTCTTCCCCGATTGTGCCGGTACATGTCCAGTTCTCCACGATCGCGTCATAGACTGGTCATATTTCTTCGAGGTACGCGGCGATAAAAAGCCGCAAGCTAGCAAGAAAATCGACACCTCGCTGGCGCATTCGCTGATCAACCTCCCCGAGTCGGTTGTCGGAAAAACAGGGATACCCGAACAACATTCGCTGGCCTATCGTGATCTTGAACGGGGCCTGGCACTAGATCTTCCCTCCGGCGAAACTATTTCCAGGGCTATGGGTGTCGAACCTCTCACTCTGGAAGAGGTGAGCTTGAATAAACTGGGCTATCAGGGTGAAACGCCGCTCTTTTACTATATTCTCAAAGAAGCCGAGGTTCGGTATGGGGGTGAACACCTGGGCGAGGTAGGTGGGCGCATTGTCGCTGAAGTGTTGCTTGCGCTGCTTGACAGCGATGCGACTTCCTATCGTAACATAGATACGGAATGGGTACCTACGCTGCCGAGTGCGCGTAAGGGAGATTTTACCATAGCCGCTCTTTTGCAATTTGCCCGTACTACCTGAGGTCAGAAAGGGAGCATTACATGGCCCACATTGTAAAAACCCCGTGTGACGAAGGTGTCATCCAGGCGGCTCCGCAGACGGGCAAGCTTTATCAGCCTGTGGCAAGGCCGAGTGGCACCTGGGTATTGGTGGCCACTATTCTTGGATCGAGCATGGCATTTATCGATGGTACGGTCGTGAATGTCGCGTTACCTGTGCTCCAGACAGATCTGAAGGCGACGGTTGCCGATGTGCAATGGGTGGTCGAGGCCTACGCTCTCTTCCTATCGGCGCTCATTCTGGTGGGCGGGTCGTTAGGCGATCACTATGGACGCAGGCGCATCTACGCTACAGGGATCATCCTCTTCACGCTGGCCTCGGTCGTGTGTGGGTTTGCGCCGAATGTAACCGTTCTGATCGTGGCGAGGGCGATCCAGGGGGTGGGAGGCGCACTGCTGGTTCCGGGAAGCCTGGCGATCATCAGCGCCTCGTTCGATAGCCAGCAGCGTGGGAAGGCGATTGGCACATGGTCAGGCTTCACAGCAATTACCTCGGCCCTCGGTCCCGTGTTGGGAGGGTGGCTGGTTCAATATGCCTCCTGGCGCTGGGTCTTTTTTATTAATGTTCCTATGGCGATCATCGTACTCATCGTGCTCTTCTGGCGCGTACCGGAAAGTTACGGTGAAGAAGATGCGCGCGCGAGGCTGGACTGGCGGGGCGCGTTGCTGGCGACGCTTGGCCTGGGAGGTGTTGTCTACGGGCTGATTGAAGCCAATAATCTCGGCTTAGGTGATCCACAGGTGATTCTGGCGCTTGTGGTTGGGGTCGCCTCGCTGATCGCATTTCTTATCGTGGAGGCGCGCAGCCCTAACCCGATGGTGCCACTCAGCCTGTTTCGCTCTCGAACATTCAGTGGCGCAAATTTGCTGACGCTCCTGTTATACGCTGCCCTGGGAGGAGCCTTATTCTTCCTACCGTTCAACCTGATTCGCGTGCAGGGCTACTCTCCGACGGCGGCAGGAGCAGCGAATCTGCCCTTTATTCTGATTATGTTCTTCCTTTCGCGCTGGTCTGGAGGGCTGGTGGCCCGCTATGGCGCGAAACTCCCGCTCGTTATTGGCCCGATTATCGCCGCAATTGGTTTCGTGCTCTTCGCCTTACCGGATATTGGTGGCAGTTATTGGACCACTTTTTTCCCGGCGGTGGTTGTGCTGGGAATAGGCATGGCGATCAGTGTTGCACCATTGACTACCGCGGTAATGGGCGCGGTAAGCGCACAGAGGGCCGGTATTGCTTCTGGTATCAACAATGCCGTTGCTCGCACCGCCGGATTACTGGCAGTAGCGGTTCTGGGTATTGTCGCCCTGCTTGTCTTCAGCGCCAGCCTGGACAGTCAGCTGACAGCGTTGCCCATCCCGGCTGAAGTACGTAATATGCTGCTCGCGCAACAGAGTAAGCTAGTCGGCATTGTTATCCCCCCAGGGTTGAGTAGTACAACTCAAGCAGCGGTGCAACGAGCCATCGATGAGTCGTTCGTCAGCAGTTTTCGTGTGATCATGTTGATTGCGGCCGGGTTAGCCCTGGTAAGCGCGCTCAGTTCATTCTTGCTGATCGAGGGGAAGCAGGTACGAGGTGAAACGAAAGCGCCGCAATCATCGTCTTTAAGTAGTCCGACAGAAGTTTCCTAAAGAAGGAGAATAAGATGGTAACTCAATGCACACATCTTGACCAGATTCGAGAGGTCACGCCCAGCGCCAACGGTTGCGAGGATTGTTTGAAAACTGGAGATACCTGGGTGCATTTGCGCCTGTGTCTCGAATGCGGTCATGTTGGCTGCTGCGATTCTTCAAAGAATAAGCATGCCACCAAACATTTCCACGCGACTAACCACCCGATTGTCCAGTCGTTTCAACCTGGTGAAGATTGGCTCTGGTGCTATATTGACCAGGTGATGATCGACTGACAACAGATTCATAGCTACCGTAGGGGCATGAATCGCGTTCACTCGTGCACCGTTTCGCTTTGCCATTGACAAGTTTCGGGGATGGCCTGTCGCAGGGAGGCTGCCAGGCCATCCAGGTCGGTTACGTCGTCGCGGTAGACGGCCCAGGCTTTGGCTTTTTGCTCCGGCGAGGTTGGTTTGCGATAGACGATGACGCTGATGCGTTTGCCGTTGGGGAAGAACTCTTCTTTGACCCGTGTCAGGTCTTCCCAGCGCACTTCGATCACCTCTCCGTTCTTGTTGCGCTTCACCACCGCCTCTGGTTCCAGGGTGATGGTAAAAGGGACGGGGGCCACGATGCGCAGGTAGATGACGAAGCCGAGGATGAACAGCACAGCAGCAATAGTGCTGCCGATGGCCGATGCTCCCTGGTGCAGCGCGATCGCTAGAACCAGCGCCGTTATTCCCACTACACCTATGATGGTGACGATGCGTTTGAACGGGCTGAGCCCTGGCCCGATAAAGGTGTGTTCCTGTGCGGTAGCTGATGACATGAGACCTCTCCCAAGACCTATTGCATATGCCAGCGGGACGACCAGGGCGGGGGCAAGCCCAGCCCCTACCCTATACGAAGCGTGTCCCCACCCGTATAGGGTAGGGGCTGGGCTTGCCCCCGCCCTGGTGATGTTCGTGCTCCTGTCCTGGCAACCCCTGCTTCCTGCAAAATAAAATCTCACCCTGATATTGTAACAACGTGACGTGTAGAGCGCAATATGGTATACTGAATCCGCTGTTGCAGAGAGTGTCTCTCCATGCCAGGCAGTACCAGACGAGCATTTTCGTAGGGTGATTTACCTGCATAACTGCATGGAGAAGGCACACCAGGTTCGCCAGGCGTGAGGTGTTGGGAGACAACCTTCCAGGCTGGTGAGCGTATCGAGGGAGATGAAACGATGTCTACACAGCACACATTCGGGGGATTAGCCAGGGATTCCGGGCCGCTGACATCGCAGGGGGCGACCAGGATAACCGGGAAGCTGCTGGCAACGCAGGGGTACGTGGTGGGAATCGAGATTAGCGGGAGCGGCTCGCGCCAATCGGTGGCGCTGGCTGACCTGGAGGGCAAGATACTCTACCGGGCGCGTCGTCCATTGGAGTATGTGCCGGATACCGAAACCGTGCTGAACCTCATTGACGAGATGCTGGAGGAAACGCTGACGCCGGAGCGGTTGTCCGAGGGGCGAGTACTGCGCGTGGGCGTTGCGGTTGGTGGATTGGTTGATGCGTCACGCGGCATCGTGCGTACGCTGCATCATGCGCATGGCTGGAATGATTTCCCATTACAGGACTATCTGGCTAAACGTCTTGATAGGCCTTGTATAATAGATAACAATGCAAATGCGGCAGCGCTGGCCGAAGTTGTTTTCGGCACTGCGTCAGGAAGCGATGGCACTACGCGCGCTGCAGAGCGGGTCGCCTTCTATGTTGGGCTTGGACGGGGCATTGGCGGTGGCCTGGTTGTTAACGGCAAGATTTATCATGGTATGTCATCTACTGCCGGAGAAATCGGGCATATATTCGTGAAAGAGAACGGGCCGAAATGCTCGTGCGGCGGGTATGGACACCTGGAAGCTATCGCATCCGCCCAGGCTATCTCGCGTGCGATGATCGGCCTTTCAGTCGAGCATCCTGAGACAGAGGCGGCTATTCGCCGCGTTACCGGAGGCAGGGCCGAGCGCATCACCGCCGAGCAGGTTTTTCGATTGGCTGCGGAGGGCGATAAAGTCGCGCAGGGTATCACCTCGGATGTGTACACGTATTTGGGAATTGCCCTGGCAAATATCGTTCATATTATTAACCCAGGTATAATTATTCTGGGTGGCCAGGTAGCGCAGGCAGGAGAACTCTTGACCCTACCTCTACAGGCGCGATTGCAAGATTTGTGCCTGCAAGCTGCCAGTCAATCTGTGCGCGTAGTTGGCGGCTCTCTGGGAACAGAGGCCAATATTGTAGGAGCAGTCACTCTGGCCCTGCAAGATATCTGAGAGATTGATTGATACATGGGCGTGAAAATCCACGTCCCTATATATAAATGGGCCTCCAGGCCGATACAGAACACGAGGCAAATTGTGGAAACAGGCCGGGTTATTAACAGGCGCTATCTGTTGCAACGCCTTGTAAAACAGGGGCAGTACAGCGTTGTCTACCAGGGAATAGACCAGGTATTGCAGCGTGTTGTGACGGTGAAAGCTGTTCCCGCACCCCATATACCGGTCTATCGCGCGGCAGTGAAGTTGACGGCGAGTTTTTCTCATCCCAACATTGTCGGCCTTTATGACCTTGTCATTGAAGCCGAAACGCTGTACGTAGTTCAGGAATATATTGAGGGTGATGATTTCGCTGCCCTGCTGCAATTGCCGCTCATGCCGCATATAGTAGCCGGCATTGGCAGTCAGATCTGCCAGGCGTTGATATATGCAGGTGCTTCCTCGCGCCGCGTCTCGCATGGAGACCTGACCCCAGGCGCTGTGATACGTGACCATACGGGCCTGGTGCGCATCAACAACTTTGCTCTGCCCAGTGATTTGACCTATTTTGAGCATTGGAGCATCATGGGCGGCGGTGATACCGTTGTTTCTGACAGCGAACTTCCCTGGGGAACGCAAAGTGAGGGACGCCGCGCCGACGATACGCGGGCCGTGGGTCTGCTGATCTACCAGTTGCTTGCCAGCCGCGTGCCGGGTACACGGGCAGTCGAACCGCGACAGGACGGGCGCTTGAGTTTCCAGCGCAATGTTCCGCCTGAGTTGTGTGAGACGGTGGCGCGTGCCGTTGTTCGCCAGCACCCCCAGGCTATCAATACGCCTGAAGACCTGTACGCGGAATTGAAAACCCTGGCTGAGACTCTGGAACCGCCGGTGCCTGTAGCTGTGCCGGTCACGAGCAGCTATGCGCAGAATGAACCTGCCCTCGCCAGGCAACTCTCTCCAGCTCCGGCCGTCGGCGGTAAACTGGCTACTGCTCTGCCAACCAGGGATGCTGACCATCCCGGTTCTGGACTTCCTCCTCAATCACCGGGACAGAGTGCAAAATTACCCGTCGCTAATATCGCTCCATCCGCGCCAACTGTTGCTGACGCGTCGTTTAAGCTCGCGGCTGCACGTCAAGCGGCGTATCCTGAGCCGATTGCGCGCAGTAGGCGTTCATCGCTGCTCATGATCCTGTTGATTGGTCTACTTGCTTTCGGGCTCCTGTTTGTGGTGGGCTACTTCGCCGGACAGTATTTGATTCATTGAATCGGCTCGCGCAAAGATCGGATACAGGTTCCTGATAGGCATCAACGTCCGTAGCGCGCGTCCTGTTGCTTCCAGTTTGGGAGTGGCCCACACGCCTGATGCCCACAAGGGGCATCACTACATTTCAACCAGCCCCTCCACCCCTCCCCTGAGCGTGTCTCCTGGTGGGGATGGCGGGGGATGGGCAAATCCAAATGTAGTGATGCCCCTTGTGGGCATCAAATATGCATCATCCGGCCTCCTACCTGGCTTTCCGGCTTCGGTTGATGTGTATTACAGACCTGCGATAGGTTCCTCCATGCCTTCTATGATGTAGGCGTGAGACATGTTGCGGCTGTTCCAGGCGAAGCCGACGTTGCCTTTGCGGTCTACTACGATCAGGCCGCCGGTTCCCGTCGCTTTCGCGCCGAGGACCGCTATGGCGGCTTCCGCTGCTTCGCGCGCGGTCTGGCCTCCCTTGCTATTTCCGACAACATCAGCGGCTCGTTTGGCGATGAGCAGGCGCACGAAATCTTCACCGTCTCCGGTGCAGGAAACGGCGGCGTATTCATCTGCATAGAAGCCACATCCCACGAGGGGCGAGTCACCAACGCGCCCTGGATACTTATTGTGAATGCCCCCCGTCGAGGTAGCCGCCGCCAGCACGCCCGATGCGTCGAGCGCAACCGCGCCTACTGTCCCGTGCTTGTCGGTATGCTGGACCTGCTGGGGTTGCTGAGCTTGCTGTTCCTGCCATATCTTGTACTGTCGCTCCGTCACCAGATCTTCCAGCGCGCATTGAGAAATGCCCTGCTCTTGCGCAAACTGCTCGGCTCCCCTGCCAACGAGCAGGACGTGTGGGCTTACCAACACTTTGCGTGCCAGCGAGATGGGGTTTTTGATGCGCTCAACACCCGCTATGGCTCCAACGTGCAGCCCCTGACCATCCATAATGCCAGCGTCCAGTTCGATATTTCCATCGCTATTCATGCCCGCGTTATAACTGGGGTTATCTTCCAGCGCGCGCACGGCGGCCTCAACCGCGTCCAGCGCAGAACCACCCTCCTGGAGGATGCGCCATCCTACAAGCGCGGCTTCTTTGCAGCCAGCCTGCACTATCTCGCTGCGCTCTGGTGAGACGGTGCCTGCTCCACCGTGTACGATAATGGCTATTGGCATAAATATGATCTCCTTGAATGAATTGATTTGTGAAAATTGTATCACGAAATTTTGGGTACTTCCTTTTCTCGGTAGTCAATGGGGTGTTTTTGGCACTGAAATCCAGGCCCATCTCCTGTTGAGCAACCATTGAAAAAAGTAGACCATCTTTCAGAAAGTGGTCTACTTTGGCACTGTCAAAGTAGACCATCTTGACCCTTTCAGAAGAAGGGTGTTACCATATCTTCATACATTTGGGATGCTCAGCACTTTTTCTCGGGTGAGGTTCCTCATGACGGCAATGCAGGTGTTGAATACCAGGGGGGCGGCACGACGACTGGGATGCTCCGAAACCTGGATTCACAAGCTGGTTTCGGCTGGGAAGCTGAAGGCCTACACCTATGATGACAACGGCGTGCTCGTGGAGCGCACGCCAGACGATAGGAGGCAAGGTCAAGGGTTGTACTTCTTTGCAAGCGATGTCGATACCTACCAACCGGAGGTCCAACGCCGCCCACGAGGCAGCAAAAACAAGAAGCTACCAGCGCCTTCCTCAGGCATCCAAGGCGTTTGATACACAGATGGCACTTGCATATTGTTGGAGGTTCTGGTAGTATTACAAGTGGAGAGGAATCGACCTCGATCGCTTTCCGCGTCTTCTTAGTCAAGGCTCAGTTCTTCCACCAGTGCGCGAGGAATGAACACATAGGGGAGAGTGGCAGCCATGCTCGGCGAGACCGACCGTGAGCGCATTCGCCGCGCCTTTCATCTGGAGAAAAAAAGCATTCGCCAGATTGCGAAAGAGGAAGGATGCAGCCGCGATACCATTCGCGGGGCCATTTCCAACGATCCCTTCAAGCCTTACCAGTTGACGCGCCCCAAGCCTGCTCCTGTGTTTGGTCCCTACCAACTCCGCGTTGAGGCCCTCCTTGGCCAAAATGAGCGGCTCCCACGCAAACAGCGCTACACCGCCCACCGGATTTTTGAGGCGATCCGAGAAGAGGGATACCAAGGCTGCGAATCCAGCGTTCGTCACTACATCTCTGCCCGCAAGATCGCCTCGCACCAACCAGACGTATTTCTCCCCCTCGAATTTGAACCTGGCCAGGATGCACAAGTGGATTGGGGAGAAGCCACCGTGATCATTGGAGGTCACCGAGAGAAGGTGCAGTTGTTCATCATGCGGTTATGCTACTCGCGTCGGACGTTTGCGATGACGTTTCCCACGCAAGAACAGGAGAGTTTCCTGTGGGCTCATCTCCAGGCCTTTCAGCACTTTGGAGGGGTGCCGCACCGCATCAGCTACGACAACCTGGGCACTGCCGTCAAACTGGCTCTTGAGAAAACAGGCAAAGTAGGGCGTCCGCGTCAGGAAGTCCGCGCCTTCGTCGCCTTCCGCTCCCATTACCTCTTCGAATCCCATTTCTGTACGCCTGGCCAGGGGCATGAGAAAGGACAGGTCGAGCACGGAGTCGGCTACACACGCCGCAATGCGATGGTGCCGCTGCCTGAGGCC
>WNGP01010836.1_pt1 | contig 15967 bp, 17 predicted proteins | sample 5407671 | NCBI WGS metagenome assembly WNGP01 (sample SAMN13153381, study PRJNA577476) | soil metagenome | isolation source: 40 cm soil or saprolite under Garry oak tree replicate 2 | place: USA:California | collected 2016-06-15 | reverse complement strand
CATGGTCCTCTCCTTTCAGATCTGGTTTTCTCTCTGTAGTGACATTACCTACAGAATGCCATATCTCAGGAGAGGAATCCGAGGCTCTTTTGTCTCCTCTCTCCCTTTACTGCTGAGTTAATAAAGTGCGACTGTAGTGCTGGAGGTGAACCGAGGGCAGCCACGGCCCTCTCTCCGACGCTCGAGCAGGAACCGGCTTCTGGGACCCTCTCGACAAAGCTTGCTGTATGGATCACGTACATGTACAGGGCACAGAGGGTCGAGTAGCGTCTCCCCCGTGTCGCAGGACTATGATGTCCATCGCCATCGAGAAAGATTTGGATCGCAGGTGCCGAAACGGAAGCCAGGTCCGCCGGAACCGCCTGCACAAAGTGCCTCAAGTCGTGGGAGTACGACTTGATCGTATGAGCTGGAGCCGAACGAGGACGTAAGCTGGCAAGGAACAGTTCAACCGCCTCAGAGGTCGTGGTCATCGTCTCGCCTTTCTGTGTGCCGTATAAGTAGGAAAACTGCCAGATCTTCCCAAGGGTAACACAGGACGGCAAATGGGCTACAGAAGCGCAGCGATACACGTGAGGCAGCGGAGAAAAGAGCGTTTGGTGCCGTATATGCATCCTTATACGGCACCGTGAGAGACATCGTATGAACAGCACGCAGGCAGGAATCGTTTCGTTGTTCTTCCTGTGCGTGTGGTGCGGCTCCTGGCTGTCACGTGAGCATGTCCTCCTCGTTGCGCCAGGGTGGTGCGCGGGCTGCCTGCCCTGCGCTCCGCTGCCGCAGCTTTCCCTCACGCGCTACTTCGTGCTGATGCGCCCAATCTTGCCCGCATTCTCCTCGGTGAACCAGAGGTCACTCGTATGAGCGGGCCCGGCCGTGATGTCGAAAGGGTTACTATGGAACGAGGGGATGGGGAAAAAGGTGAAGCTGCCGCTGAGTGTCATGCGCCCGATCTGGTTTCCACCGAATTCCGTAAACCACAGGTTGCCATCGGGCCCGGCCGTGATGCCCTGAGGATCGCAGTTATTGGGCCCACAGGTTGTTGGAATGCGGAACTCGGTGATGAAACCCTCGGTGGCGATGCGCCCGATCTTGTTGCCGAGGCCTTCGGTAAACCAGATTGCGCCATCTGGCCCGGTCGTGATGCCACCAGGCGCGCTATTGGCCGTGGGAAGGGGGAACTCGGCGATGCTGCCACTGGGCGTGATACGCCCGATCTTGTTCCCACTCGCCTCGGTAAACCAGAGGTTGCCATCGGGCCCGGCCGTGATGAACTCAAGCCCGCAGCCACTAGAGAACCCACAGTTCGTTGGAAGGGGGAACTCGGTGATGCTGCCACCAGTGGTGATGCGCCCGATCTTGTTTCCTCCAAAATCTTCGGTGAACCACAGGTTGCCATCGGGCCCGGCCGTGATGCCCTGAGGATCACTACTAGCGGTGGGGATGGGGAACTCGGTGAAACTGCCAGCGGTAGTAATGCGCCAGATGCTGTTTCCGTTGACATCGGAGAACCAGAAGTTGCCATCTGGGCCAGCCGTGATGCCTGTGGGCACGCTGTTGGTGCTGGGGATGGGGAACGCGGTGATGGCCCCCTTGGTGGTGATGCGTCCGATCTGGCTCACCTGTGCCAGGGTAAACCAGAGGTTGCCATCGGGCCCGGCCGTGATGAAATCAGGCCCGCCAAGGCGCGTGGAGGGGGGGAACGCGGTGATGGTGCCTGCTTTGGCCCAGGCGGGAGCAGTGCTCAGGCTCAGTAGGCTGACACAGGCGATCAGGGCGGTGAGAAGTGCGGTCAGGTGCGACCGCCGTCCAGAACGATTCATGCTTGTTCCTCCTTTGTGTCTGACGGAACAGGACCGGTCAGTTGACCGTGATGCTGAACTGCTGGGAGGCCTGCACGCGGGTGCTGTCCGTGACGGTCTCGGTAAACGTGTATGTTCCTGTCGCCGTGGGCGTGCCGCTGATTTGTGTGGTCCCATTCTTCGCTGTGGTCAGCGCGAGGCCGGGAGGCAGCTGTCCCGCCGTAATCGACCAGGCGTAGGGTTGGCACCCGCCGTTAGCAAAGAGGTTGGTGAAGTACGCGGTCCCGACGGAGGCTTTCGGCGGGGTTGGGCTGGTGATCACCAGTGGCAGCGGCTGATCGATGGTGATGCTGAGTGGCTGCGTCGCCGTTTCCCCAGCGCTATCCTGGACCTGGACGGTGAACGCGCTGGTTTGGACCTTCGTGGGCGTGCCGGAAACGACGGTGGACTCGATACCGTAGGAGGTCGCCATCGTCAGTCCGGCCGGAAGCGCGCCCGATACAATCGTCCACGTGTCCAGCGATGAGCCCCCTCCTTTGTTCGCGGTAATGTAGGCGGTATAGGAGGCACACACGTTGCCATTCGGCAGCGACGTCGTCGTGATCATGAGCGGTGTTACTGTAGGTGTGGGGGTAGGTGTGGTCGGCGTGGTAGGTGTGGGGGTAGGCGTCTGATGACGTGTGTCGTGGGCAAACGTCGTCGTTGGAGTCGTCGCATGCAGTGCTGTCACCGCGGTCAGTGCGGCCACAACGAGCAGGAGGAATCCGAGCCATACTCCTCGTCCCGTTACCTTTTTCATGGTTGCCTCCTCTTCCTAAGAGATCCACTACAAACACTTGAGCAGATCTTCTCTAAAATAATCTAGGTCTCTCAAGTACCCTTCGTTGTCGTGAGAGAGGGAGCACACTTTTCCCTAACGGTCTATACGTGAGCAGGTTACACCACTTGTATTGGCTACTTCAGACATCCGTTCGCAAAATTGAGAGCTTGGTCTTTCACCACCCTCCTCTTTTTCTTTGTCATGTGATACTCAACCATGGAAGAAGGAGGGAAATTTCTCTCTTGCATGAGAGAAAGGCCCTCCAACGAGAAAAACGCGCGCTTCCTTGCAGCATACACTCATAGAAGTCATGCAAAGACTATCATAGAGATCTGCCAAACGCATCTTCACACATGACGGCGCTAACTGCATACGCCTCATCTACCCGTTGTATGATCGAACGTGCTTTTCCCGATTCAGGCTACCCTTTGGGAGTCATGATGGAGCCCACCCAATATCGGAACAGTGATCACCTTGTCCCCTGCATGACGAGAGGAAAGAGCCAATCTGCTCGGTGGAGGCGACCTGTTGCTGAATCCCTTGATGGGGTCGTGCCCGGTTGAAGTACGCCACTTACTGATTGAGCACGCGGCTGTGCTGCTTCTCGCGGAAGATCAACAGATGGGGAAGCGCCTTCTTGTCGCACACTCCTGGGGAAGCGTTCGCAGACCGCATTGGGGCGTTTCGCATGATAGGGAGTCTTGAGAATCTCAATCGCACTCGTTGTAGCCACACGAGCAAAGCAAGACCCACATGTGCTCTCGTTTTCACGAATCAGAGACTTCGGCGCTTGCCCATACGGGGTAGCTTCTCGCAGTTGTTGCGCCACCCAGGGATCGGTAGGAGACCTTGTCACGCCTACGTGGATCACCTTGCGTGATCTTCCGTTCGATGAGGAAGAAGGCAAAGAGCGGTCGAAAGAAGAGATCGGTTATCTGGAAGCGCGTCGCAAGCCCAGATCTGTGCTGCGTGATTGCGCAGAAAGGTCGCCCACTTCTGTCCTCTTGGCTGGTGGGTGCGAACTTGCCTCATGTCCTTCTGGATGGTTCGCTTGCACACAAGAATGCTTAGTTTCAGGAGTTCCCCACGAATACGCTCAGCACCGAAGACGGCGCTTCTTCGTCGCCATCTCTCTGATCAACGTAATGGTTTCCGCGGCTCCTCTCGGCTTGTGAGAAAGAGCCTTTGACCTGCGCCTCCAAAACAGACGAAATGCTTCACGATGTCAACGCAGGAGGGTCGTCTTCCTGGACAAGGAAAAGCGTTTGCTTCCATGTCCAAACCGACCGTGCTAAGAGCACGAGGAAGATGCGATCAGTCTTCGTGCATACTGGTCGTTTCACCTGCCGCTTGAGCACGATAAGTTGCTGTCGTAAGAGGACATTTTCCGCGTACGCGCTCCGACTTGCTTCTGCCAAGGTCTACGAGGGTTCCAAGCGGCAATGAGGAAGTAAGTGGTTTGGTCCAATCAACAAAGCGAGCACGGAGGATGTTCACATAAATACCCACGAGCCGATTGAGACGAGAAAAAATCAAAATAAGCTGCTCCTTCATGAAGACGCGTTGATGTTCTTGTTGCAGGGTGAGCACTTGCTCAGATGCCATACCGATTGTTGTGTAATGAAGCACCGGCAAGAGAGTAGGGCTCTGTCAAAGTGGAGCCATCGAGTTCAAGGCTTGTCGGGTGAGACAACAACATGTGCGTGTTCACTCGACTTTGCCAGAGCTCTATTCAGGTGGAAAGAGTATCGCACACTTGTTTGAGGGATGCATAGAGCCAGTCGAGGTCTTCTGGTGTCAGAGGGGGCCAGGAAGTGAAGTAGATGCGGTCGGTTTCCTCTTCAATGCGCGTTCGCACCTGGTGGCCAGATGCGGTCAAGGCCATGTGTTCTCCCTCTCCCAGGACGTACCCAGCCTCTCTGAGTGCCGTGACTCCCTGGAGAATGTCCTCAGGACGCTGAGTATGCTGCAAAGCAGTGGTCAACTCAGGCAGGCTGTGAGCTTCTCCCGTCCAAAGACGAGTGAGCAGATCGAGGTGGGGACCGCTGAGTCCTTCGGCTCGCCAGGCTGCGATATGGGCATCATCACGAGCCATCCAGAGCGCGAAGATGGCCGCTTCCAGCTGAACCATCGGTGCGGATGGAGCGATCGGGGAGAGCCGATGACAGCGAGCCTGGTGGGCTTTGACTGTCGGTTCGTTGGCCTGCCACATGCGCCGTGCAATCGATTCCAGCAGCGCCGCTAGCTGGGTTAACTCAGGAAGGGGTAAAGGGGTGAGTGTCGCCGTATAGCTCTGCACGGCTTGCTCTATTCGCTCGATGAGCGTCCGCCCCCCAGGCGTGACAAGGTAGCGATTGCCGGAGTGCGACAGGTATCCCTTCTCCAGTAAGGATGGTAAGTTGTCAAAAATGGGATGAAACGTCGAATAGGGGTTGAACAGCCGGCTTTCCATCTCCTGTCGGCTCAGCATCTCGCCGGGATCAGTTTCCTGGACCACAGCCCTTAGAAGAAGTAAAGCAGGAAGCTTGAGCCCGGACTGGAGAATATCCTGGGAGCCTTTCCAGCCGAAGGGTTGGAGGTGGAGAAAACGAGGAAAGAGCGAGACGAGTTCGTGGTATCTTGCTGAGATCGACATAGCGCCTCCTTGCCGCCAACGATGAGGGCTCGACTTTGGCCCAGCCCTGGCAAAAGAGCATCCTCTGAACAGATACTACAGGCATAGACTCTTCCTTTGGAAGAGCGTGTTCCTTTGTTTCCAATCTCACAAGGAGGAAACTATGCCTGTATCTAAGCAAAAGCGTACCACAGCGCAGACTCCCCTTTCAATGTCGGAGTCCTCATCCCACCCGCTGCCCGAGCAGCAAGAATTCCATCAGCATCTGCGTACCCTGGCCCAAAGTGCCGTGCGCACAGTGATCGAACTGGTAATGCGCGAGGAGCTCGATGCCTTCATTGGAGCTGCGTGGGGTGAGTGCAGTGCCAAGCGCAAAGGCTATCGCAACGGGTCCTACACCCGCGATCTGGTCACTACGTCTGGTCGGATCGAGGACTTGCAGGTTCCGCGAGATCGGGAGGGCCAGTTTCATACCCAGGTCGCAGGAGCGCTACCGTCGTTATGAACCCCAAGTAGCCCAAGGGCTGACGGAGATGTTTGTGGCGGGTACAAGCACACACAAAGTAGGAAAAGTGGCCGAAACCTTGATGGGAATGACTGGAAGTCGCCAGTGCCATCAGTCGGCTCAACCGCGATCTGGAGCAGCAATTCACCGCTTGGCGCGAACGCCGACTACAAGAGCATTGGCGTATCCTCTAGTCTTTACGGGATTCATTTCAGCGTGCGTCACGGAGACCAGACTGATGCCACCATCATTTTGACGGCTTTGGCCCTAGATCTGACAGGAAACAAGGAGGTGCTGGCACGGCCCACGAGTTGCGCAACGAGGTTGTAGCAGATAGCAAACTAGCTAAAAAATGTGTCTCCCTGATGAGGAAGTACAAAGCCATTCTCATCAAGGAGATCTACATGAACAGTATCGCTGATGGATCGTTGATCATCCAGACCTCTTCCCAATCCGTACCTTCGACGCCACCCTGGTTCGGCGAAGTCGCTCTGCTTGCTCAGCACCGACGCCGCGCAGGACATCCTTTCCGCCATCGGTGAGCGCGTGCGCTTTGCCCGCCGCCGCTTCGGGAACTCAGACGTGATTGACTTTGTGGCCGTGCTCTTGGGCTATGCCAGAAGTTTCGAACGCACGCTGGAAGCCTTCTACAAGCGTCTGCATCCCTTTGCCCCTGCCTTCATGGCGCTCTTCGGACGGGAGCGCTTGCCCTCGCGCTCGACGCTCAGTCGCTTTCTTGCCAGTCTTACCCAGCCACCTGTCGAAGCCTTGCGCACGCTCTTTCTCGAAGATTTGCTCGCGCGCCCATTGAACAAAGAAAGGCAAACCGGCGGGCTGGTGGATCGAGCAGGCAGAGACCGAGTGGTCTTTGATATCGATGGCACGCGCGAGGCGGCCCGCCAACGTGCCGAGCCCGTGACCCCGGACCTGCCTGCTCCCCAGCGTCGATTGGCTGAGTTGTGTGCGCCCGGTTACACCGGGCGCAAGCGTGGGGAAATAGTGCGCACCCGCACGACCATCTCACAAGCGCATACTTCTCAGTGGCTCGGCTCGTTCGCCAACCCTGGCAACGGACTCTACCGGGAAGAACTGCGCCGGGCGGTGGCCGCGATAGGACTCTACAGCAAGGCTTATGAGTTGCCAGAGGAGCAGGTCTTGCTGCGGCTGGATGGGCAATATGGCACGGGAGCTGTCATTGCCGATCTGGCGGCCTTCTGCTATGTGATGCGAGGCAAAGACTACCAGGTGCTGGATCGGGCCGAGGTGCAGAGCCGCCTGCACCTGCCACCGGATCAGCAGTTCACACGTCCGGAAAGTGATCTGGTGCGCACTCTCTACGATTGCCCTGATGTGCCGGTGGGAGCGGATGGGCAGCGTTGCCGGGCCGTGGTGGCGACCCATCCGGCGAACGCTCAGAAAAGCCGGGTGGGCCTCACCCGCTCTGGCCTCGTCTACGAACTCTTTTTCACCAACTTGCCGCAGGGCGCTTTCACCGCTGCCGATGTGGTCGCCCTCTACCTGCATCGCGGGGCCTTTGAACCAACCCTTGCTGATGAGGATCAGGAACAGCATCCCGATCCCCTGCGCACCACCGAGTTTGCTCCTGCTTGTCCACTTGCGCAGGAGGAGACGGTTGAGAGCCCATCTCCCGTACAAGGATATGGGCCGCCAGATGTGGCCTTGCCCTGGAAACGAGGACGCTTCTCTGGTCGCGACTTTGCCCTCCAGCCGGATGGGACGCTGCGCTGCCCTGCTGGGCAGACACTTCGTGCGCACGAGCGGCGCAAGGAAGGAGACGGAAGCCTGCGCGTGGTGTATGCAGGAAGTCACCACAGTTGCCGCCCCTGTCCTCTGCGTGAGCAGTGTCAATGGAATGGCAAAGCCACTGGCAAACCGAGCCTTCGTGAGTGTGCTGCTGCGCCCGCTCGTCATTGGCGGCTCTCCCCTCCTCTGGCGGGACTGGAGCCGGAGAGAGCATCGACGCGCCTGTATGCAACTGGTGCGTGATCAACACATCAAGGTGAGGCTTGCAGAGGATCCGCCCAACCAGAGCCGCTCCGCGCCTGTGCCCTCGATCCATACGCTCGCGCAGCGAGCGCACTTTCGGCTCTCGTGGGCAGAGCGGCTGACTCGCAATGCGCGTGCGCCAGCGCAGGGGCAAGTCAGAATCCAGCTCTTCGGGGTGCCAGACAATCTCGCTGACTTCCTCGGCCTGCGGGCAGCGTAGCCAGTCACTCTGCTGAGAGAGGGGAGTTCTTTCCTCGGACAGGTCAGTCTCTCCGAGCGGAGCCTCATGGCTTCTTGCTTCAGCTTTGCTTCGCTTCCTCTCATCTGCTGCTCGTTTTTCTCCATCTGCTGCTGTTCCTTCCGGTTCGTTTGAGGGCCATGTCTCGCCCCAGATGACTTGCACCCCCTCCCTCAGCAATTAGCTCAGCTACAACCTCGTTGCGCAATTCGTGGGCACGGGTTGCGCACACGAGTCGGATCGAGATTCTCAAAACACCGTCTCAAGCACCCAGAGCGAATGCTATTTGTGAACGCTTTCTTGGAAGTGTGCGGCGAGAGTGTCTCGATCATCTGCTCATCTTCCATGAGAAGCAACTCCAGCGCGTACTCAACGCGTATGTTCATTCCTTCAACCAAGCCCGTCCGCATCAAGGGATCAAGCAGCAGATACCAGAACCGAACGTCGTACCAAATCCACCAGATTACGAAGGTGGCAAGGTTCTCTCCTTCCCCGTTCTGGGTGGATTCCATCATGACTACCGCAGAAGTGCATGAGCTTTTCCAGAGAGTTGAAGAAGTACACGCCTGAGATGTACAGAAAATGTCTCAGTAGATGCTTTCAGTACATCTCATCTATTATTCCTCCAGCAAGCGGAATCTCTCTGCCGGTTTTCGCCGATCAGTGGCAGAAAGAAGACGTCATGTGCTTTGTAGTGAGATTGCTTCACAGCTGAACTGGCGAGAAAGGCTCTCGTGGGAAAATCCACACTCCATTTTGCATACTGATGATCAAAGAAGAGAAGAAGTGAAGCGGTCAAGACATTCATTTCCCCTACGGATACCACAAGTAGCCAACACAGGGCCAAACTGCTCTGCTGAAGCTTTGTACCCGAACTTCAAAGGATGGTGTGCCATGAGAGGGACTCTCCTTCCTCGCTCCACGAGCGAAGCTTTCCATGCTTTTCCTTGTTTGTTGTAGGCACACAAGCAGTGCCATAAAACCTACCGGTACTGCTTACGCCTCTGTGTGCGCTCCCTGCGTAGGAGAGAGGATGACAACGGGAATAGGGTACGCCGTTCGCTGCTGGTATTTCTCATATCCAGGATAGTCCGCCACCAGAAGCGACCAGAAGCGTTGGCGCTCCTCTGCATCGGCCTGTCGTGCTCTCACGAGCTTTCGCGTGCGTCCAATCTTAAGGTGTACTGGTGTCCCACTGCGCACATTGAGCCACCAGTTTGGCAGTTTCCCGCTTCCACCATTTGAGGCAACCACCAAAAACTGATCGTTTTCTGGTCGATAGAGAACCGGCGTCGTATACTGTTTCCCGCTCTTGCGTCCAGTACTGGTCAACAACAAGACCGACATGTTCTGCAACCGGCCTCCAATAGCACCACCCGTCAGCCGATACAGCCATATCACTACTCTATTGGTAAAACGCTTGACGTAACCTGATACACCAGAGTTGCTCCTGGCCCGTGTCTTTGATGGATGGTGTTCAACTGACATCAGGAAATCCTCCTGGTCTGTGCTCAAAGTAATCGGGAATGACGATGGAAGTGCCACAAGCTGTTCACTCATTTCCCAGGATCAAGAGCTGTGTGACACCGAACGCTCCAGACCAACCAGGTCCGCGCTCATGTTCCAGACCCGCTCTTGCAACGCCTCATCATAAGAAATGGGGACAGATTGTCCCTGCTTCCTTCGGACAAAGTACTGCCCTGTGACGCCTTCCACCTCTGGTGACATTGCCAGATAGAGCGCGGTCTGCGCTCCTTGCTCCGGGGTCTGGAGGAATCGTTTGATAATGCCAACAAAAGGGCGTGCGATTGGTGGCGCCACGTCATCGACAATGTTCGTTGCCGTCAAGCCTGGATGGAGAGCATTCACGGTGATACCTGTTCCTGCGAGCCTGCGTGCCAGAGCATAGGTGCACAGCACCATCGCCAGTTTTGCCTGACCGTATACTTCAAAGGGCACAAACGTCCGCTCACTCTGGAGATCATCCAGGTTGATCGAGCGGGTCATGGCATTGGACGCCACATTGACGATCCGTGCGGGTGCGCTGGCACGCATGGTATCCACGAGCAAATTGGTGAGGAGAAAGGCCGCGAGATGATTAATGGCCAGATTCATCTCTATCCCATCAACGCTCACCTGGCGCTGTTGCATATGGGCCCCCGCGTTGTTCACCAGAACGTGCAGGTGGGAATAGCGCTGCTGAAACTCCTCTGCGAGTTGGCGAATCGCTTGTTGCGAGGAGAGATCCGCCACCAGCAGATCGACACAGGGATTGCCGGTCGCCGCTGCAATCTCAGCCTGAGCCTCCTCGCCTTTCCGACGATTCCGAGAGACCAACACAACGGTTGCGCCCTGCCGGGCTAATGCTGTAGCGATCACTTTTCCCATCCCGCCATTCGCTCCGGTGACGAGGCTAACTTTGTTGTTCATCATGGCAGTTTTCTTTTGAACTCAGTAATATTATTTTGATAATATATCAAAATAATACAATAATCAGACAAAAAAAGAGCAAATCAGAGGTTTCCATGAGTGTCGGTCGTTCTCCGGCACCAAAAACCGCCAGCGAGAGAGCGCTACGCCTCCTGTAACTGGTCAGAAGCGTTCCAGTTGGCCTGTATCTTGGTAAACAGTTCTACAAGCACCAATCGTTCGGTCTGGGTTAACGTGGCAAGCATGCCTTCCCCTAACTCCAGGAGATGAGAGGTAAATGCTCCAAGGAGTTTCAGTCCTCGCTCAGTGGGAGCGACAAGAAAGCTGCGACGATTTCCCTGATTGAGGGTACGCGTGGCATAGCCCTGTTTTTCTAAGCTATCAAGAAGGCGTGTCAGTTTACTCGGGTCCATTCCAGGAAGGGCCTGAGCGATTTCCTTGACCATAAGCGGACCGCGCTCGGCAAGGACTCGTATCACGTTCGCCTCTTCGGGAGAGCACGAGGTCTCCTGCTCAAAATGTTTCGACGTGCGGCTCAGCGTATCATTCAAAAAGAGCATAAAGTCCAGCACAGCACGCGCCTGTGCTGAATCAGGGGAGTGCTCCATGATTGATCTCCTTTCTCTGTCAGTCCATCCGCAGACAGAAGCATTCAGTCGCGCTCATCATAGCATTTTCAAATAATCTTATTGTGATAATATATTAACATGAAATTTATCCTGTGTCAAGGGAAATGAGAAGGAATTTCTCTGGCCTCAGATGGATCATTTGTCCGCAAGAGGAAAGTCGCAAACATACGTACCCCAGGTGTCGATCAAGTATGCCGCTCCCAGCCCCAGCCTGGCGAACGGTTGCTCTGTCTGGATGGGAAAACCCTGCGCGGAACGATCCCTCTCGGTCAAAGCCAGGGAGTGCATCTCTTAGCCGCGTACCTGCCACAGGAAGGAGTCGTGCTGGGGCAAGTGCAGGTCAACGGAGCAGGCAACGAACCGACCCAAGCGCCCGCCTTGCTCTCCACCTTGGATTTACGTGGCATGATCGTGAGCGGAGATGCCATCTTTGCCCGACGTGATCTCAGTCTCAAGGTCATCCAAGCCAAGGGAGATTACCACGGGACTCGTCAAAGACAATCGGTACGAGCTCTATCAGGATATTCAAACGCTCTCTACGCCGCCAACGTGGCGGCCTGGCTGGTCGGCCCCGCCGACCGATTTCCGCATGGCTCAGACCATTGAGAAAGGACATGGACGCTGAGATTCGCGCCGAATCATGGTGAGCAGCCTCTTGGCTTCCTACAGTCATTGGCCTGGCCTCGCTCAAGTCTTCAAATTGGAAAGCCAGTTCACCGATGTGCTGGGACAGACGCAAGAGGCAAGTGCGTTATGGCGTGACCAGTTTACTGACTTCCCATGCTAATGCCAGACGACTCCTGGCATTAGTGTGAGGCCATTGGGGCATCGAGAACGGCTTGCATTCTCGGCGCGATGCGACGCTGCGTGAGGACCATTCGCACCTGCGGATGGGGCATGCACCTCACCTGCTGGCTGTGCTCAACAACACCGCACTGGGACTGTTCGCCCGGCAAGGGGTCACGAATGTCGCTGAAGCTCGGCGCGAGTTCGCCTATCAGGTCGATAAGGCGTTGCACTCGCTCACCAGTTAAAGGAGGTTCGACAATGCAACAGCCCTGCCAGGAGCGGAATGCTGCCTGGCAACTCCTTTCAGCGCTCTGACGCCCTCCTCTTGCAGCAGGTCCTGCTTCGAGCAGGCGGCGGGAGGCTCGCCGTATGATGCTTGAAAGGGGTGCGCACTCGAATTGGGCAAAAAAGTTGGTGTCATCGCCGAGGTTGATAGAGGGCCTCTCACCTTTTCTGGGAATGGGTGCTGACTGTAGGTAGAGAAGAGCAAGATGGGAGAAGTTTTTTTCGTGCCCTCATGCTATACTCCGAAAGCGAGCAACGTTCGTCATGTGGAGCCGAGCAGAGAAGAAACGCGCAGAGCTTTGTCGCGGACACAGGAACACGAGATCCAGAGGAGAGAGCCTTTAGGCATCGCCTTTCTCCCATCACCCAACAATTGATAAGGAGTGCTTTTCATGAGAAAAATTATCGTCCACACGTTCCTCACGCTTGATGGCGTCATGCAAGCTCCTGGTGGGCCTGAGGAAGACCCTTCTGGTGTTTTCAAATATGGCGGTTGGAGTGCGCCATATTTGGAGAGACTTGTAGGAGGTCGAAAGGGAGATGCAGCATGGCAAAGCTGATCTACGCGGCGATCACCTCGCTCGATGGCTACGTCGCGGACGCGGATGGCAACTTCGACTGGGCGGAGCCGGATGAGGAGGTATTCACCTTCGTCAACGACCTCGAGCGGCCGATTGGCACGTACCTCTACGGACGCCGGATGTACGAAGTGATGGTCTACTGGGAGACCTTTCCCACCACTGCCGACCAGCCGCCCGTCGAGCGGGACTTCGCAGAGCTATGGCAGGCGGCCGACAAGATCGTGTACTCCACAACACTGGAGTCGGTCTCCAGCGCCAGGACGCGCATCGAGCGAGACTTCGACCCTGAAGCGGTCCGGCAGTGGAAGGCGACAGCGGTACGTGACATCACGGTGAGCGGTCCTGACCTTGCCGCCCAGGCGATCAAGGCCGGGTTGGTCGACGAGTGCCACCTGTTCTTCACTCCCATCGTGGTAGGAGGCGGCAAACAGGCGCTCCCCAGCGACGTTCGCCTGAAGCTTGAGCTGCTGGACGAACGCCGTTTCGGCAACGGCGTGATGCACCTACACTACCGCACGATGACATTCTGAAGCAGGTTCCGAAGCTACAGGGAGACACCCAGGACGACAAAAACTGACCAAGCAAAGCAAAAAAAGGTGCTCGCAAGATTGAGCCCTGTCGCTTGGGGCACCTGAGTAGGAGACCTCCTCATTAAAGACTTTACGCCGTTGGGGCATTCAAACTGGCAAACCCTCTTGTCATTCGTGCGGTCATTGCCTACACTTCTTCTTGATATGGGCGATTGAGGAGCAAGTCCGCCAGCAGCGTGAGCGACATGTAGGCACAGGTGACACTGCAAGCCGCATCAGCTTTGAGGACCGCCATGTACGTCGCGCGATGGGGTTCCGGTAGCAAGTGGCCAAAAACCAACATTAAGCTTTGAGGACGCGGTAGCGAACAAAAGTGGCACCCTCAGTAGGTCCCTGGTGCGCTCACCTCTCAAGCCCTGTCAATTATTTGAAATATAGTTAAACAAATTTCTGCACTTGTAAATTGTGTGGAATTATGGTAAACTCCATGCAGCACATAACTCTTCAATAGGGCGGGACAGTATATAGGCATGGCAACGTTGCGGAAACTTCGGGTAGATCTTGGCTGGCACAGACGGTGCTGGCAAAAGAGGCGGGTATCTCACCTACGATTGCCAAGAGGACGGAGCAACTGTTGCCCATTCAGGCACGGACGGCGCGAGCTCTTGCCGATGCATTGAGCAAAGCCTGTGAGCGAGAAATCAGGCCCAGTGATATCGAAGGATTGCAGATCCTCTAGCACAGACCTCGTCTTTCGTTGGACTGGTTGAACTGTGACAGGTCCTTCCACTCAGGCTGATGGTGTCGTCTACCACACCTCACAGCAGAACCCGAAGTCACTAGAACAGACCGTGCTCGATATCTCTCGGCAATCGAAGTGGGGAAAAGGTTGTTGCAGATGTCATTGCAACTGACTGAACCTCCTGAGAAGCACCAGGGAGAGTGCCAGGAAAGGCTTCAGAGCACCTCCCTGCTTCAGCTCTCCCGGCTTTCCTTGAAGTAGCCCTGTACGTATGCGGCTACATGAACACCGTATGCTCTTCCATTTCATGCTCTTCTCACGAAAAGGACACAAAGACATGACACAGAAGATCGACAGTAGTACAGGCTCTTCCTCCGTTTCTTCACACCCACGTCGGACGATCAGACGGCGTCTCGTGCGTGTGCTGATTATATGCAGTCTGACCCTTGTGGGACTTCTGCTGCTCGGGCTGTCTTATCAGGCCCTTGCCAGCGCGCTTGACGCTTCTCACTACCCCGCTCCAGGCAAACTCGTCGATATCGGGGGCTACCGGCTCCACATCAACTGTACCGGGACGGGCAGTCCCACGGTAATTCTCGATGCGGGACTGGGAGGAACCTCCCTTGATTGGAGCAAGGTCCAACCAGCAGTGGCGCGCTTCACTCGCGTCTGCTCCTATGACCGAGCAGGCTATGGATGGAGTGAGAGCGGGCCAGGTCCGCGCACCAGCCAACAGATCGTCAAAGAACTGCATCTGCTGCTGGTGCATGCACAGATAAACGGTCCTTACGTGCTCGTTGGACATTCCGTTGGCGGATTGAATATGCGCCTGTATGCCTACCGCTATCCTGCGGAGGTGGCTGGCATGGTCCTGCTTGACTCCACGAACGAGCATCAGTTCGCTCCGTTTGGAACACATCCGGCCTTCTTCCCGCCCCAGGCCAGGAGTGCGGCCGAACTACAATATCAGCTGCTTCGTGGAGCTGCCCTCTTTGGCGTGACTCGCCTGGCCTTACTAACGGGTGTCTTTCCCTTAGAAGACGCTGCCGCCTACCCCGCTGCCGTTCAGCCCATCCACCTGGCTCAAGCAGCGCAGACCCGCTACTATAGCACCCAATATGACGAATTTGCAGCCTTGCAGGAAAGTGCAGCACAAGTGCGGGCGGCACGCACAGCGAGCCCCTCTTACGGGCATCTGCCGCTGATCGTGCTGAGCCAGGATTATTCGCAAGATCATTCAGCACAAGGAAAGCAGACGGCCGCCACCTGGGACGCCTTACAGCACGATTTGGCCTCGCTTTCCTCCAACAGTCAGCAGAGCGTTGCTCTGCACAGCGGACATTATATTCAACTGGATCGACCTGACCTGGCCATCGCGGCGATCCAATCCGTCTGGCAACAAGCGCGTCAATCAGGTATCACCAATGGCTGAGGCGACGCCTGCGATCACTTCATATTTGTAGAGTTCGGGTATGCGCTTGCGGACCCGAGACCACGGTGTGGGGGCAGAGAAAAGCAAAGCAAGGAGGAGGAGCTTGAACTATGAAATATGACATAAAACTCATCAGCCGTGATGAATTGAAGCAGAAATTGGAGCGCAAGGATCAGTTTAAGCTGGTGATGACCCTGGGGGACTGGCAGTACCGCGCCAAGCACATCCTCGGCTCACTTCACTTCCTCACGCCGGAGGACGCTCTGGCCGAGCTTTCCCCGGACGATGAGATTGTGGTGTACTGTTCCAGCTATGGGTGTATTGCTAGCGTCTCGGCCTACGAGTACCTGGTGCATCACGGCTACACGCATGTGCGCCGCTATGCCGGCGGCATTCTCGACTGGGAGGAGGCCGGCTACCAGCTCGATGGCGAGATGGTTGGTGAAAAGACCCCTTAAGCAAGAGGAAGGAGGAGGCGTATGACAACGAAACCTGTGCTCCTGGCAGTGGACGACGAGCTTACCGCGTTAGCAGCCCTCGAGCATGACTTACGGCGCGAGTATGGT
>WNGP01005458.1_pt1 | contig 15970 bp, 14 predicted proteins | sample 5407671 | NCBI WGS metagenome assembly WNGP01 (sample SAMN13153381, study PRJNA577476) | soil metagenome | isolation source: 40 cm soil or saprolite under Garry oak tree replicate 2 | place: USA:California | collected 2016-06-15 | reverse complement strand
TACTTACTAACGAAGTAGTAGTACTCGAGGGCCAAACACAGTATAATTGTCCCAACAAGTCGTTTTGAACAACCTGGCCGTTAACCTGGAAAACAACACATACGTCTGAGAAAAAGGCAGGCAAAAAATATGGAATGTCCCTATTGTAATGCAGAAAATCGTGACGGAGTTCGCTTTTGTAACAATTGTGGGAAGCCGCTCGACCCCGCTGCCGCACGTGGCAGCGCAACCGTCACCTCTCGCTCGCTTACACCTGGCAGCCGCTTGCAGGGTGGCCGTTATGTCATAAAAAAAATCCTTGGGGAAGGCGGCATGGGAGCAGCATTACTGGCCACAGACCTTCGCCTGGACAGCAAACCGGTCGTCATCAAAGAACTCATCTCAGACAACACCGATCCCGCCAAACTGCAGGAAGATGTGCGGAACTTCAAACGCGAAGTAGCTACCCTCGCGCATCTCGATCACCCCTTGATACCAAATGTAACCGACCACTTCCAGGAAGGGCCGCGCTACTTCATGGTTCAGGAATACGTAGAAGGTGAAAACCTCGAAGAACGCATGGACCGTGTCAATCAACCCATGAAAGAACGGGAAGCCCTCGGCTATGCCTCGGAGGTGCTGGACATCCTCGACTACCTTTCCCAGGAAACGCCGCCCATCGTGCACCGCGACATCAAACCCGCCAATATCATCGTCGGCACAAAAGATAAGCGAGCGCACCTTGTCGATTTCGGTATCGCTCGTGCCGACGAAACGCGCAATGCACAGCGGAAACAGACCTCTGCTCTTGGTACACCGGGCTATGCCCCACCAGAACAATACCAGGGGAACGCTGACCCCCGTTCCGACCTCTACGCTCTGGCCGCTACCTTGCATCACGTGCTGACAAACCGCGACCCGCGCAACCACCCACCCTTTACCTACCCTCCCGCGCGGGCGCTGAACCCTCAGCTCTCGCCTGAAATCGAAAAAGTTCTCGCGCGCGCACTCATCAACGATATCAATCAGCGCTACCAGAGCGCCGCGGCGATGAAGAAAGACATCGATGATATCTTGTTCAAACGCTTTGGCGTCTCTGGCAGCATCAGTAGCTACACCTTAGGAACTTCCGGGCCAATGAGCACCGTTGGTGGGGCAAGTGCAGCCAATGCACCAACAGCACCATATCAACCCGCCGGGAACCAGCCACATACTCCTCCGCCAGCTGTTCCCTATCAAGCACCACAGAGACAACAACCGGTACCACCTCCCCCGCCCCGACTGGGAGTTCAAGGAAGCAGGCAAAATCCACCATCCTATCCGCCGCCCGCGAGTGTGGCCAGCAAGCAGCCACAACAGCAGCGTGGCAATAGCTATATATTGCGCAGCCTCCTTCTACTTATCGCGGTAGTAGTAATTATCGGTGGCCTTTTTTTCGCTATTCCCTATTTTAACGCTCACCCGCTTGGACAAAGCAATAATCCTGGCACCACCCCGGGCAGTAGTCCCACCATCAACACAACCGCCACCGCGCTGCCAGCCAATGGCATTGGTAAGATCACAGCGCCTGACGGTGAATCCATCGGCATCAGTGATGGTACCGTCGCTTTTGCCACCGACGGTCCTGGTGGTTCTGACAAGAGTCAGGCCGCAGACAAGCTCAAAGCAGGTGACACAGTTGCTGCCCAATCGCTCTGGCAATCTGCCCTCGCAAAAGATTCAGGCGATGCCGAATCGCTCATCTACTCTGATGATCAGCTCGTCATGAATGCTAACGCACCCTACGTCACGATCGTGGTAGCCACGATGATGACCGGGGAAAATGCCTCGGTAGGACGCGATGATTTACAGGGGGCCTACGTCGCCCAAAGAGAGCTCAATAATAGTTCCCAGATCGCCCTGTCGGTTCGTCTCCTCGTCGCCAACTCCGGCAACGACAAACTCTATGCGGATACCGTGGCGCAGCAGATTGTGCTCCTGGCCAAAGCCGACCCTACCTTTGTCGGTGTCATGGGCTGGCCATTCAGTTCGCGTGCTGAAGCCGCTATCAGTACGTTAGCCAAAGCCCACATCCCTATGGTCTCACAGACAGCCTCGGATGATTCGCTCACGGGTGTCTCGCCTTACTTCTTCCGCGCGGCACCCGCCAACAAAAGACAGGCCATTCTCGGTGCCAAATATGCCGAGCAATCCCTGCATGCAAAAACTGCCGTTACTTTCGTCGATCCCGCCGATCCCTATAGCCAGAGCCTTGAACAATACTTCGCTCAACAATTCACCGCGGATGGCAACAAAGTCCTTGCCACCGAACACTATACCGTCGGGCAGAAGGGACACGCGGCGCTCCCGCAGTTGCTACAAGACGCCTTGAATAAAAAACCCGACATCATCTACTTCTCGGGTTACGCTGCCGACATCGGCGTAATACTGTCCAACCTACCTACCTCTGGCCAGTTTGCCACGTTGCCCATCCTGGGTGGCGATGCGCTCTACGAGTTAAACTATCCCAGCAGTGCTCGCGCCGGTTTCAAGCACCTGCACTTCACCGCCTTTGCCTATCCCGACGAGTGGGACAGTCAAAACCTGCAAGCACAGAAACCGAAATTCTTCTCTGATTACTCGTACGCCTACAACCCTGACAACCTGCATCCTGGCGGCGTCTACGGTTACACACGCCCTCCCGCCGATGCCATGCTCTCCTATGACGCCACGCTCACCATGGTGAAGGCCACCAATATCGCCTTCACCAACCACATCGACCTTACACCAAACAACCTGCAAAAGGCTCTCAAACAAATAACCGGTGCAAAAGCCGTACAGGGCGTCAGTGGGCAAATCGCCTTCGGCCCCGACAACGACCCCATCAACAAAGCCATCGTCGTCCTCTACGTCGACCAGGACGGCCACATCCATCTCAATTCCGTCCAGGGCTGCTTCCTCCTCAACCAATGCAAAACATCATGAATACAATGCTGTGAAAAGGCCCCGTTTCTGGCGAAGCCAGAAACGGGGCCTTTTCACAGCATTAAAAAACCGAAATCAGCATAACCCTCCTACCACCCGGCAGGAAGCCCCTGCATCAAAAGCATCTGCATCGTCCTCAGCAGAAACCACGCAATGAAAAAAGACATATCAAACATACCCATCGGAGGCACAATTCGGCGCACCGGGTCAATGAAAGGGTCCGTAATCCGTGCCAGGAAACGTATAATAGGCCTGTAAGTGTGAAATTGACCAAAAGATACGTTGTACCATATAACTGATGCTGAGTTAGGTATAAAGCAGCTCTAGAGGCCCTTGTACACCACCTGAAGACGTTTGCCTCGTTGCCATCAATACCGAAGACTCGTGAAATGCCCACAGAAGAAAAAACCTTCTCATAGGAGAGAAAAACCTGTTTTTCGGCACATGAAAGAAGAAAAATGTGCTTTGCCAGGCACTCTTGCCCACATTGAATCATAGGTTGGACGCGAGTTGAGCGTGAATGGTTCAGCTTTGCAGGCAGGCATTGTCACCAAGGTTGGCCGCTCTTGCGATTTCGGAAGCATACCCTTGCCGAAAAAATCGTCAGCTGTTTCGCACGAAGACGTGCCTTTTATGCAGGTCTTGCCTGTACTCGCGGCCAACCTTTCATGGCGAAACGGCCAACCTTGGTGGCGACAAGCTCAATCTTTGTTTGCAAACATTGCAGACGGTTGTTCGTCTTTTCACAACGGCCCATCAATTGGTTGCTACACTATCGCTGGCTACGAAGTACTTTCGATGGTCTTGAGCCACAATCAGAAGCCGATTGAAGCCCCTTTGTACTCAGACGGACGATTGCCACCAAGGTTGGCCGCTGACAGGTCTATGAGTCAATCCGGCAAACCTTTCTGGCAAAGTACAAAAAAGGCAAGCTTAGCCTCAGTTATATGGTACATACTACCTTTTCGTCAAAAAAACACCGACAGGCCAACAGTCTCAACGTCAAGCCCTTTAGCGCGATTAGGGAGCATTTTCGGCCTTTGCATGAGTGAAGGCCTCTTGATAAGGCTGGAGCATATGAAAATCAGAGTGTAGCACATCTGCCAGTTCAAAGATTACTCGCCCTGGTACAGGCTCGCCCAGTTCGGTAAACCACCGGTTTCTAAGTAGTCGTCGGCCAGCCTCAGTACTGCCGCAGGCATATAGATTGCGAATCTCCGCACCACGCGCGCCCCATTGCCTCAGTGGATTGTTTGCCAGCTCCTTCAGCAAGGACAGAGCATAGAAGTGTCGTTTTTCTGGTGGGACTGTTGGTGTGGACATGAGATCGATCACAATCACGTCTAACGGCGCGCCTGGCGCAAAGGGCTTTATATGTTCAGGCACGAATAGCCAGCCACGTACACCTTGTTTGAATTGCTCTACGGCTTCAGCATCGACGGGAACGATATTGATAGAGGCAGCAAGCAGATCACGGTCATAGAGCAGCCAGGTACTTTCAGGACTGGATTCGACGAGCTGGCGGCGCGCGCGTTGCGCCTCAGGTCTAAGAACTCGTTTTCCATAAATAAGGTGGGCTAGGTGAGTTTCAGCGTCAACTTCTGGCGGGGTGGCTGCATGAAAGTCGAGATCTCCAGTTGCATCTAAAAACAGTGCAGCCTCGATGAGTTGCGCTTTCCGGTCAATATCTCGTTTGAGATACATTCCCTGCCCCATGTTAGGCAACTTCGTACGAGTGATTTTACCAGCCTTAATCCAATTTTGGAAGGCATGTTCATTCAAGCCAAGAACAGCCCGAGCCTCCTTGGCTGTATAGTACAGTTCTGATACGCGATCTAACATTACTACGCTCTTTCTCCCCTGTAGATAGTAGCTTTTTCATTATAGCGTGTTTAGACAGGAAATACAACTTTCACAACTTGACTGAGAGGCGAGAGCATGTTACTATTATAAAGATACAGTAGTTACAACTTTCACAACTTTGTAGTATTTTTCTATAAGCGTTCTTGTAGTGCGTCACGTGTAGAGCGTTCCTCGTGGAGCGCCGGGAGGGATAGCGCCAACTATCCCTTCCCGACTGACCGCTATGCAGTAAGGTCGTTTTACTGCACAGGGCTGGAAACAGCATACCACCTGTGCAGTCTCATGAGAAAGTGAGACTTTGCATTATGGCATCACAAGCACCAAAGGACTACACCCGGCGCTTCAAGGGTGGATCCTCGGGCGGACCAACTTCTAGCAGCACCTCTTCAACCACATCAAGCAAGGGCCCGGATCAAACCATTCACCATCCACCGCTGATTTTGTTTGGCCTGGGTGGTGTGGGAGGCCTCGCCGGCGTCGCCGCGAACATCTGGCAATGGTTTACCACCTTCATCGCGTTGTGGGCTATGTTTAACGTAGGGACTGGTAGCTTCAACTGGCAAGTATTCTGGCAGCGGCAGCCGGCGATCGCAGCGGTTTGCTTGCTGATTTCCTTCTGCGCTCAGCTCTTCCTGCAGTTCTTAGTCTTCAGATTGGATAGCGCATGGAAAACGCAGTACAGCGAGGGTAAGACGAAAGGCGGGGCGTTCGTCGGGGCAACGGTACAAATCGTGCAGCAAACCGACCTGGTGACAATCATTAGCATCCTGGCCCTGGTCGTTGACACCGTCGGCGACTTTACCTTTATAGGCTTATACACCTCGTCGGTGTTTCTCATCCTTGCCTATACCGTCTCGCTCTATGCCCTGTCAACGTTGGGCTTTGTGCGTTCAATCGAATACTTATGGGCCGGCTTTGCCGCCATGTATGGCAACAAAAAGAAAGCGGGAACCGCATGAAACATCACAACCTTTTGCTCATTCTCTACTTCGTCCTGCTTTCTGTGCTGATTGGCGCCCTGGCCAGCCTGGGCATCAAGCCGAACATGCAGACCATTCTCACTGATATGGCGATCGTGGCCGCGGTTATGGCGCTCGCCTGGATGCTATCCAAGTGGATCCGGTACAAGATGCACAAGGTCGGATACAGCAAAAAGCAATGGGCAGCGGCCATGCTGGGTGTCGATCAAGAGATTGTCGATGCTATCCCTTCCTCATCCGGAGAGCAGGCCTCGCAGTCCTATGCGCTGGTGCCCTATGAATACGATGAGGAAGAGGGCGATCTGCCCGAAACGATCATTGAGCCCAACGGTATCTATCTCTCGGATACCTACCAGCCCAGTGTTGATGGTATGCTGGGTCAAACCGTGCTCTTTTGTGGCATCCGGCGCTCAGGCAAGTCAAACGCTATCGCCGTGGTGTCTGAGGAACTGGCCAGGTACAATGTACCGCTCTTGATTTGTGATACAGAGGACGAGTACAGCATGCTGGCGCATCCCAACTACATGCGACGTGGCGTCATCGCCGGGAGCCCTGAGCTTACTGAGTTGCGCATGAAACACTTTATCCCGATCGACCTGAACGGCGCCTATGAGTTTGGCAAGACGATTCTTGACGATTGCCTGCAGGTGGTGCTCAACCTCAAATCGTTTGCCAGTGACAACGAGGCTGCCCTTATTATGTGCGAAATTATCCAGGGCATGAACGACTGGGAGCAAGCCCGGCCGAACTCGCAGCGTATCCCCTGCATGGCCCTGCTCGACGAGGCGAACAAATGGCTGCCACAAAACCAGGCAGAAAGCTATGTCAACAAGGACACCCTCGTCGAGCTGCAAAAAGCCTTCTTTGGCACGATGGTTCGCCGCGGCGGCAAACGGGGATTAGGCTTAGGGCTGGCCACTCAGCGCATTGTGGAGCTCGATAAGCGGGCGCTGCAAACGACCTGGAAATTCCTGTTTCAGCAGTCAGAACAGAACGACATTGAACGCTACAAGGCGCTGGGGCTCGATGGTGATGAGGTACAGGCGCTGCGCCGGGGCGAGTGCTTTGTGTTCTCGCCTGGCGTGATCGGCTTCAGAATGCGAATGCGCGTGCGCAATAGTCCACACCTGGCCCATACGCCTGGGCTCGAGCAACTGCTTGCGCATAGCCGGCGCAATCGTTCTATGGAGCTGGTGACCGCTCGCTCGTTTGTTGGTGTTGAGCAAGTACCCATGGCAGAACCATACGCCCGGCCTGTCACAGTTGAACAGCCGATGACAGAACCTACAAGAGCGCGGCCACAAACAAAACTCGATCGTGCGCTTAATGCCTGGAATGCTGGCCATAAAAGTGTTCGTTCCTTGGCCGCGGCGCTTTCCATTGAAGGTGAACAGGTATCCACTGATGAGGCGTACCGTTTGATCTGCCAGCTTGACGCACGGAATTTGATTGTGCGCAAAAAGAGGACGTCATGAGTGTTTGTTTGTCTGTTTGTCTGTTTGTTTGGGGTGTTTGCGGGGTGTTTTCACGCTCAAGCACCTCCAAACAAACAGACACAAACATAGAAATGAGGGCCTTCTTATGACGCAAACCGCAAAGGCTCCGCCCACGCGCAGGGAGATCATCAAGCAGGAGCTGGCCACCCTGGCATTCATCACCAGGAGCGGCAACTGGCTCTTTTTGCTCCTGTCGCGCCTAGCTGAGCCGCTGATGTTCTTAAGTGTACTCTATGTCATTGCCGAGACCGTTCTGCCTGGTCTATTCAAGGCTCATATGCTCCTTGGCATCTCCAGCGCCTGTATTATCGTGCTGAACACGGCGCCAGAGGTGATCCTTCCAGGTTGTTTCATGCAGGCAAGCATGGCAAAGGAAGATCAAGCCTGGATGTACAAGGCAATGGGTTCGGTGTTTATCGGACTCACCTTCATCACGCTGGCTTCGTTTATCTGGAGCTTTCCCGCCGGAGCGGTGTCGGTTATTCTCTTTTTCCGCTGCGCCGCCGGCGTCCTCTACAGTTTGCTGGTGAGAATGACACCTCAACGCATTGATGTTATGTCTACTCGGCAACATCAGGACCAGCTCGACGAACTGACAACGAGTTTCAATCAGCAGCTTCAAAAAGTGGACGTCCAGTTTCAACGGCGTCTAACCGAAGCAGTTTCGACGCTTCGAGGTGACTTTCAATCATCGACGGAAGGACTTTCAACGCTACCAGAATTGAAAAAGCAGCTGACGCAATTTGAAAGAACAGCGCAACAGCAACTTGCATCTATGGCTGAGGAAGTGAGTCAGGTCAGGGCGACCGTAGAGCAACAGTCGGTAGCGCCTGCAAAGCGCTCTGAGCATCCATCCCTTTATGCGCTACCCGCCGCTACTCAAAAACAGCCGGCGCAACCGAAAGAAGTACGTCAAGCTTCGTCAGAGGCCAAAGGAGACGAAAAGTTTGATATCGGCGCTTTCGTCCATCGCTGCCTAGAAGAAAATGCAGAATCGACGATTGAAACCATTCAACAGCGGGCACTTTCAATCGGTCAAACCATTTCAACGGGGTCAATAAGTCGCTACCGTAAGATGTACTTTGAAGCTCTTCAGGCAGTTTAATTGAAGATGGTTGAAACTACCATTGAAAGTGAATATGATGCATTGAAAGCCGCTTTTGATGAGGCAAAATGTTGGGACCCCGTGTTCTCTCTATATTATAACGATCATTAAGCCAAATTTTAACGAATTTTTATGAACTTGCCAAATTAGTGTATGAAAGTGTTAAAATTTGGCTTAATGATCGTTAAATTACATAGATGGCAGACAGACAACCACAAAGGAAAAGGAGAGAGATTCGACAATGGAAAATAAAGATATATATTCCCTGCAAGAATTGTTCGAGAGCCTACCCATCTCGATTTCTGAGCTGGCAAGACGATCTCACATCAACGAAGTGACGCTGGCCCGCATTAGGGATGGCAAAGACGCCAGGCGCGATACGGCAAATAGACTGCTGCTCGAACTGAGCAAGATATATGAGCGATCGTTGACCCTGCGCAACGTAACAGGGATCCATATACAGGGGAAGAAAGAACCAGCGGTAGCGTAGCCGGCGTGGGGTGAAAGATTTCTCAGGTCCAGACACCCCACGCACAACGAACAGGGACGAACCCTGTCTAAGCGTAATTGTACCTTATGGGTGCAAGTACGCTTGATGGGTTCGCCAGAAAAGTGAGCCCATCATGTGCGTTTATCTCATCTGTTACGGCCAGACGAAGTACAAACACGCTAGCCACTATCTCGGATTCACTGACAACCTGGCGACCCGGATCTACTGTCATGAACATGGCAATGGGGCGCGGCTCATGGAGGTTGTTAACAGGAACGATGTTCCTTGGGTAGTAGCGCGGGTGTGGTTGAACGGCGATCGTGAGTTGGAGCGCAAGTTAAAGCGACAGCATAACGGTCCTCGACTGTGCCCAATCTGCCGCGGCGAAGTTCACCCAGGTTACAGCATTGACATAAAACAACTGTTATTTCAGAAAGGTCCGCCAGCGCTGGCCAGCCATGTAGGGAAGCGAAGACCGATGAACACTATAGCGCCTAGCTATCTGAAAGGAATCATACACTATGAGCATTAAACAAGCCCAGGAAGCATATCTCGCCGAGTGCGCACGGTCCGACACAGGTCGCCATGGCGTGGTACTTCGTGAGGCGACTTCGCGAGAGATGGAATTGTACGACGCCTGGCGCGCCGCCATAGAGAATTGCACCACCTGGCGCGATGACGAAGGCACTACCTGGCAGGTCCTGAGCAAGTATCGAGATGGAGGCCTGGAGATGTGGACCTGCCACATCGAGCAGGAGGGCAAACCGGACGAGATCGCCGATTGCTACGCCTGGGCCATTCGCGAGAGTGCGCAGCCGGTTGACGAGGAAAGTCAGGTGGAATCGTACGAGAAAGTGAAAATAGAATGAGCGATGAGTCAACGGCCTTAATACCCATCGAAGAGAAACGAGTGAATTTCTACGGCGATGAGATTACAGCCGTTTTAGTGGAGATCAATGGGCGGCACCAGATCTATGTTCCTGTAAGGCCAATCAGTGAATACCTTGGCCTCGCCTGGTCAGCTCAACTACGTCGCATGAAACGTGATGAAGTTCTCGCCGAGGGCTTAACCTCTGTGTCCATAAGGGACACACAGGTCCAGCAACGCTATGATGTGATGTGCCTGCAGCTGGAATTGCTACCTGGCTGGTTATTTGGGATTAGCCCATCTCGTGTACGCCCCGATCTGCAGGACAAGATTAAACGCTATCGCCGCGAGTGCTATCAAGTGCTCTGGCAAGCCTTTCAAGCAGATGTGCTTGCATTAGTCGACCAAGACGCCATCGAAAACGCTCCAGTAAATGCATCACTGATCCAGATACGCGAGATGGGACTCGCCATTGTCCGGATGGCAGAGCAGCAAATAGAGATAGAGCAGCGTCTAAATTCACGCCTCGACCGCGCAGCTGCTGTTGTTGGTAACATTCAGCGCCGCCTAAGTGTGGTTGAACGTCGGCTGAGTCCTCCCGAATATGTCACCGACGAAATGGCTACTAACATAGCACTGGCAGTCAAGGCACTAGCAGAGGCATTTAGCCGGCGCGACCCAAGGCGGCGCTTCCGAGCACCAAGTTACGACCGAGTTCGCATTGATAAGTACGAGGACGTGATGAAGTTCTTAGAAGACTGGCAGAAATCGATAGACAAACAATCGCAACCTGGGTTATTCGATGAGTCTCCTGAGCGGTAGATACCCTTTTGGATAGATAAAACGTTGAACAAAAAGAGACAAGCCAGACCTCGACAGTAGTCGCATAACGGCCTGTTGGGCCCGCTGACAAAATAGATAACGTGAAGCTCTTGTGAGAATTGAAAAAGCGGCACAAAGAGACAAGAGGTGCAACGACTGGTCATGCAAGAACCCTTCAGAGCAGGGAAGAAAAGGCGGCCCCTTTCTCTTGACTGGCTTGTGAAGCTGATCGAGAGCTTCGTATTGTAAACTCCATGAGCGGGTCGGGTCTAATAGGCCCTATAGAATTGTACAGATTCCGCTCGTGGAATGGCTCATGTCCAATTTGGGGGAAAAGTGAATTGATGGGCTATTTTGACTCGATTCGTACGCACGAAGTTTGAGATAGTTTCAACCCATAAGCTCAACATTCCCCAAATTGGACATGAGCCGTGGAATTCCCAAATTTACAGCTGAAGAGACACAAGAAGAACGACCTGGGAAAGCCGATAGTTACAGAAAAGGTCATTATACGTACAGAAACACAGAGGATATCTCCAGCATGGGCTACCTGCCACACAGCAGTCTCGCAGGAGGCATCTAGACAAGCAGCAGAGGAGTAGGATATGAGCAAGAAAACCGCGAAGAAGGATGAGGTCCACCTCCAGCAAGTTCTACCAGGCATCGAGAGCAACCTCTCGCAGCGGGAGCAACTTGCGATGATCTCGCGCATCCCTGCACATGAGCTGCACGACGAGCTGGTTGTCACCAACTACCAGCCGGACCGGGCCATCCGCGAGGCGGTTCTGGCTCAACCAGAAGATTGGAGACTCGAAGCCGATGGCGCGGCCTATATCGCCTCCAATCAGCTGCTCGTCTACCTGGGTGACCAGCGCAACCCGCTGCCAGTCGAAGAGGCACTTTCCACGATTCGGGAATTCAGCGCCTCCACGGTCCTCACTGCACGCATCGCCCTGGCGTTCTGGCATAAACGTCGCTACGAACAGCACCTGGCGAAAAATGGGGCGGCTGCCATGCGCCTAGATGAGATTCTCGCCATGCGCGGGTTCAAGAAGCGGAGCATTCCGGCCTATCCCGGCAGCGATTCGGATACCCGCTATACCATTGGTTACCGGTTGGAGGACAAACAGGCCATTCTGCTCGACCTCCACCTGCTCCAGCGCTGTTATGTGCGCGGGGAATGCACCGTGATGGTGGCTGGCAAATGGCAGCAGTTTTCCGTCGACGACGCCTATCTCCGGTATTCGGCCGTGTACCGCAAAACCGGGCGCGGCAGGGAGATGGCGGGGCTGTTCGTTACGGCAGGCGACTGGATCAACGTCTACGAAGAGCAGGGTACCTACTTCCTCGCCGCGGTGGAGCAAAAGGTCTTCCAGCTCAACCCGCACGACGAGCAGCATGAGCTGCGCATCGCGCTCTACCTAACGGAGCGCTGGCGCGAGCAGGCCAGGAAAGGCACCTACGACGAGCCTATTACTATGCAGGATCTCCTCGACGAGAGCGTGATCCCCATCGATAGAAAGCACGCCTATCGCTTTATTCCCAGGATTGAAGATGCCCTCCACCAGCTGTTCGTGAAGGGAATCCTCGGCGCAGAGCCGCTTTGCCTCACTCCCCCGAAGAAAGAGACACCCAGGTGGACGGGAGCATGGCTGGCTTCGCAGTGGGTACTGCTCCCGCCAGGCGAAATTATGAGACACTACCAGCACATGATAGCGACCCCGAGGCCTGCACTGCTGGAAGAGCCGAAGGCCAGAAGCCCTCTCACAGATGCCGGGTAACTGCTCTTACTCTTACGACACCGGTGGAAGAGAAAAATTCCCCCGACCGGCTCTACCCACTGGGTAGGGGACTGCAAGACAAGCTGCCCCTTTTCGTCGCTTCTACTTCAGTACGGTCGCGGTCGGGGGAATTTTCCCCTTGATGCATCGACATCTGCCGGTTCTTCGATACTTATGAGCACCCGTTCGCGCTCTTTTTCCACCCCAGTGCCAGCACGGTCGTGGTCGGGGGAAACATTTTTCACCCTTTGCCTCTACCATACTTGGTCAGAGGTTGGTACACACAGATCGGCTCTTCTCTCTGGCGGTTACGAGAGCAGAAAAACTGCGAAACAAGCTACGAAATCCGCTTCTCAAGCTGTTTTGCCCTGCGTCGTTTCCGCCAACCGTGACGACCAATATCTGTATAGGGAGCCTTGACCAAGTGTGTTGCCTGCCTACGACAGGGGTTATTTTTTGCCTGATTGCCTTCCAAATGGCTATACTGGTGCCATTCATCCTCCGCCAGCACGGTCGTGGTCGGGGGAAATTACGGTCGCGGAAAGGGGAAAACACGGTCGTGGTCGGGGGAAATTACGGTCGCGGAAGGGGGAAATTTCACGCTCAAAACGCGCACAGTACCCACCGATGTACTCGCGCGAGCAGGTACTTGCGTTCTATTTCCTTCTGCTTTATGCTGGACGTATCCGTCGTGCTCAGCCAGGTTGTCTGTCTCTGGATGGATGGCGCGGCACCGGCACATCGGAAACAAGCGGAACGTGGCAATGGGAGGGGAAGACCTTGGTCAGCTTTCAGGTAATACAACATGATAGTGTTGCACTACTCTCTGCACCCATACGGAAGGCCGTCGCCTGTATCACGCCGCCGACTCACGCGAGAGGGAGGGAGGGAGGACGCGATGAAACTGTACAAGCCCATTCGTTATAAGCCACCCTCTGGCCGCGGATATGAGGGAGCCACCCCGTGGGGATTTACCCCTGCGAACGCACCCTACGAACAGAGTTATATCACCCTCGACGATTTCCCTGGCAAGCGCTATTGGACGTGGGGCATCTTTGCCACCCTCGACAGAGTCAGCGAAGAGGTCATCGCAGAACTGCGCGGTGATGGCTGGGAACCGAGGGAGAGCGCAACCATGACCGCCTTCTTTCTGCTAGAGAATCAATTTGGCCAGACGCTCATCGTGACCGAGCACGACGGCCATGTGCGCAATTGGGCGCAAGCAGAAGATATCCGGCACGCGCAAACCTACCCTGTCTTCCTCACCTACGAGACGGGAGAAGAAGACTATCCTCACTTCCTGCCGCCGGATATGGTGATCGGGACCTGCGCGCTCATCCATGATGGGTCTTCCTGGCACCGCTACACTATCGATCAGGTCGGCGAGGCTGGTCAGTCTCACTTCCATCAGATACATGAGGGGATGATGCTCTTCCCACCGGACGTCGAGCTATGGGCCGAGGAGACGCGCTGGCGCGCCCAGCAGCGCATCGGCCGGTGGGAAGCAACCCACACGGCGGCGCAACAGCTTGCCACCCTCTACTGGAACTTGCATCAGGAACGCCATGCAGCGAAAGCCGCAACCCGCCAGGGGCTTCCCGAGCTCACTTCGGCACACCGCACGCGCATCCCGACGCTCGCCTCGTTCCAAAGCTTGACGCAGAGCTTCGGCCCGGCCATCCAGCGCTCCACCTGGAACCAGGAGCAGACGGGAACCCTGGAGCTCATCACGCCGAGCGGCTCGATCTTGCGCGTGATAGGAACGAACACCACTGAAAATATCATGCTCCACCACTACGTGACCAGTATCCTCGGCCCCGAAGGACTGAAACACCTGCTGATCCTGCTGGACGCCTATTATTTTCAGACGGGTGGGTTAGACCGCAAAACCGATGCGCGCGTGAGCTTACGCCAGTTGCTCCTTCGCCTCAGCAAAGGCAGCAAAGCCGATGAGTCGGAAGAGCAAAGCAAACTCATGCATACTATCCTGTACCTGGCCAGTACCTATGTCCGCGAGCAGCCAGGCACACAGCAGGCCTCCTCCACCAGGAGACAGAAACCACCGCCACTCGCGAGGCAGCGCAAAAGCCGCAAGCCTGGGAAAGATTATTCCCCGCTCCTGGTGATTGAGCGGCTGAAACCAGGGCTGGACGGCACCATCACGATTCCTGAAGAAGTAGAGTACCACCTCGGCCACGAGTTCTTCGAGGCCCTCTTTGGCACGCAGCAGCAGTTCTTTACAGTTCCGACGGCACAGCTGCTTCGCTACCACGCGGTTCGCCAACAGCAAGAACTCTTGCTGGCCTTCTATCTGAGTAACACGCTCATCACCCTGGCCAGGCCGTTCTCCATCCTGTTTCCGGTGCTGCTGCTCCAGAGTGCGCTCCAAACCCAGCAGGACCTGGAGCAGAGCCACGACCGGCTACGCGATGCATCGCGCGTGCTGCGCGCCATCGAGCAACTCGAACGCGACGAGCTGATCGTGCGCTCCCCGCACACACAGATCGACACCGCGCTGGCCGCCGAGCTGGTGCAAACCGAGCGCAGACACGACGAAAAGCGGAAGGCGGGGGGCAAGGCGGCGAAAAAGGAGAGGCGAGACCCGCAGGTCCTCACTCACGAGGACCTGGCCGAGGCGACCTTCTCGCGCATGGCGGCCACGCTCCTCTACCTGCGACGCCTTTCGGACGACCAGCTCAGGCAGAAGCGCCGGGTCGCGCTGCAGCAGCTGCTCGACGAGCGGCTCCACGAGCGCGTCGAGTTCGCGCCGGGCCGCTTCCTCCAGGAGCAGATACGCCAGCAGGCGGCGCAGCGACAGGCAACAGAGACAGAGCCAAAGCAGAGGCCGGAGGGCTACCCCTCCCCCGGACAAAAACGAGCGGTGATCATCGAGTCCGAGGCGTATGTCAGGGAAAACAACCAGGCGCAGGGAAGCCAGCGCCATGGCAATAGAGATGCTGAAACGCTCAGGGATGCTGCCCCTACTCGTGGCGGAAACTACCCCTGCTCGTGGTGGAAACTGCCCCTACTCGTGGCGGAAAACGGTTTTTCTGCGCTGGCTCCCCAGGCAGGCCAGGCAAAACCAGTGCCGTTTTACTCTTGTAGTGAGCGTGGCACTAGTGAGCAGGCGGGCTTGGCAACGGGCCACTCTTCCGGTACGCTGTTCTCGACGGGTGAGAGGAACTCACTCCGGAGGGAACAGAGAGCGAGGAAGAAAGATGACCATGAAAGAACTGCAGGGATGGATCTACCGCCCTTCCCACTTCGGCAGCGATAGAAGTCAGCCGGTAGCCCGGGTGGGACACCCCGGAGACATCCAGAAACGCTTGTTTTTGCATGTCTCGTCATCCGCTCGTCCGTATCGAAACGCGCGCGGGCCGGATATTGGATGGAGGGGGGCGGCAGGATGACGATCCAGGCACGAAGCACAGCGGCAGCATCCAACGGGCATCCAACGCCACTCGAGCGATTCCTTGCCCTTCCGCTGGTCGAGAAGGAGGCCAAACCGTACTCGCGCGGCTACTCCATGCGCTGCCCGGCACACGGCGATAAAAGGGCCAGCATGATCTTTTGGGAGGACGAGAGCGACGGGCACGTCGGCCTCTGCTGCTTCGCCAACTGC
>WNGP01002291.1_pt1 | contig 15983 bp, 11 predicted proteins | sample 5407671 | NCBI WGS metagenome assembly WNGP01 (sample SAMN13153381, study PRJNA577476) | soil metagenome | isolation source: 40 cm soil or saprolite under Garry oak tree replicate 2 | place: USA:California | collected 2016-06-15 | reverse complement strand
ACGGCGGTGAGAACTGGCGCGTCGTGTCCTACGACCGACAGTTGTCATGCCGCCAGCCGTACTACACGCGCGTCGCGGTCGCGCCCGACCGCGACAACGAGGCGTACTTCCTGTGCGCGGCCTTCTCCAAGACGCTCGATGGCGGGGAGACGACGACGAACGTCCCGTTCCCGCAATCGCCCGGCGGCGACAACCACGACATGTGGATCGACCCGACCGACGGCAACCGCATGGTCGTGGGCAACGACGGGCAAGTCGCGATCTCCACCAACCGCGGCCGCAGCTGGGATCGCGTGCAACTCCCGATCGCGCAGATGTATCACGCCACCGTGGACAACCAGATCCCTTATTACGTGATGGGCAACCGCCAGGACGGGCCGTCGTCGCGCGGGCCGTCGAATTCGAAGATCGGCGGCTTCGGGGGGGGCGGAGGCGGAGGAGGAACGGGCATCATCCCGCGCGGGGAGTGGCATTCCGTGGGCGGCGGCGAGAGCGGCTGGGCGACGCCCGACCCGACCGACCCGAACATCATCTGGTCGTCGGCGTCCGGCTCGGGGAGCGTGGGCGGGATCGTGGTGCGCTACGACGAGCGCACGCGGCAGGCGCAGAACGTGGAGATCTGGCCGCAGAGCACGATCGGTTTCCCCGCGGCGGACGTGAAGTACCGCTTCGTGTGGACGATGCCGCTGACGATCTCACCGCACGATCACAACCGTATCTACGCCGGCAGCCAGTTCGTCCACATGACGACCGACGCCGGCAAGAGCTGGCAGGTGATCAGCCCCGATCTGACGCTCAACGACAAGAGCAAGCAGCAGATCTCGGGCGGGCTCACCCCGGACAACATCGGCGTCGAGTACGGCGACGTGGTGTTCGCGATCGCCGAGTCCCCACTCAAGGCAGGGCTGATCTGGGCCGGCACGAATGATGGCGTGGTGCAGCTGACGCGCGACGGCGGGAAGAATTGGACCAACGTCACCGCCAGTATCCCAGGCATGCCAGCGTGGGGCACGGTCTCGAACATAGAACCGTCGCGCTACGACACCGGCACTGCATACCTCACAGTGGACGCTCACCAGGCAAACAACCGCGACCCGTTTGTCTACAAGACGACCGATTACGGGCGCAGCTGGCGACTCATCGTGAACGGCGTCGCCAAAGGGCCGGCGAGCTACGCGCACGTGGTCCGGGAGGACCCGGTGCGTCGCGGACTGCTCTACCTCGGTACCGAGAGCGGGCTGTTCGTGTCGTTCGACGACGGCGAGAGTTGGCAGCCGCTGCAGACCAGTCTCCCGCACGCGCCCGTGTACTGGCTGGTGATCCAGGATCACTTCAACGACCTCGTCGTCTCGACGTACGGGCGCGGCTTCTGGATCCTCGACGACCTGACACCGTTGCAGCAGCTCACCGGGGACGTTCGTGGTCAGACGGCCGCGCTGTTCAAGCCGCGCGTCGCGTACCGGTTCCGCTCGATCACGTCGCCGAACGCGATGACTGACGATCCCACCGCCGGGCAGAATCCACCCTACGGCGCCGCGATCAATTACTGGCTCAAGTCGGCCCCCTCGGGGGCCGGCGACGCCACTCTCGCCATTCAGGACGCGGCGGGCAAGACGATCCGCACGCTCAAGGGGACGAAGAACGCCGGCATCAACCGGGTGTGGTGGGATCTTCGCAACGATTCCACGCCGCCAGCCCGGCTGCGCACGCCACCGCTGTACGCGCCGGACGTGAGGCTCGGGACCGAGGGTTGGCGGCCCGCGCCGGGGATCGCGACGCTGACCGTGTTGATGTCGCCTGGGACGTACACGGTGAAGCTATCGGTGGGAGGCCAGGAGTACTCACAGCCACTAGTGGTGCTTAAAGATCCGAATTCCGGCGGGAGCGAGCAGGAGATCGCGACGCAGGATTCGCTGCTGTTCGACTTGCAGAGCGATTTCGGCGCCACGGTCGGGCTCATCAACCAGATCGAGATGGTGCGCAGCCAGCTGGTCACGCTGCGGAGCGTGCTGGCCGCTGACATCCGCGCGGCGGCGGATTCCCTGGAGCAAAAGTTCATCACGGTCGAGGGGGACCTGCACCAGCTGCGGCTCACGGGTCGAGGCCAGGACGACGTGCGCTGGCCGGCGAAGCTCGCGGCGCAGATCGCGTACCTCGCTGGCGGGATCGCGAGCTCCGATTTCGCGCCCACACGCCAGCAGCTCGAGGTGCGGCAGCTGCTCGGCCAGCAGCTGAGCGCGTCACGCACGCGCTTCGATCAGCTCGTGGCGCAGGACCTGGCGCAATTCAACGGGCTACTCAAGCAGAAGAATATCGCGAATGTGGTCGCGGAGACGCAGTAGCTAAGGGCCCGCGACCCTGGCTGTGTTGCCCTTGCGTCCCGTGGTGCTGAACGCGGCGACACGAACGGTTCCCCCGCCCCCGCCCCCGCCCCGTAACGGGATCGGACCCTTGACCGCTGGGCTGCGCACGGTGGGCTCGCTGCCGTCGGTCGTGTAGCGCAGTGTGAAGCCCGGCAGTTCAGCATTGCTGTACACAGCCCCGCCCTCAGCCTTCAGGCCGGGCGTGGGGATGCGGTAATTCAGTCCCGGTACCTCCCGATCGAGGCGCGGCAGCTCGCGCTTGCCAACGACGTTCGCCAGGCGCGACCAGGCCTCGCGGTAGAGCGAATCGGAACGGGCCGGGTCCGCTTCTTTGACCCAATCAGGAACAGGCGCCCACGCCCGCTCGGCGAGCCCGAAGAGCTTCGGGACCAGCATGTAGTCGAGCCGCCCCTCGCCCCCCAGTGTCTCGGACCACAGGTTGGCTTGGATGCCCACGATGTGGCCGCGGCCGTAGTCGGTGAGCCGATCTTTGCCGGTGAAGACTGCCGGATCGAGCGGGTTGCCTGCACGGTCGACGCGCGTGTTGCGATAGTAATCGAATGGGATGAATCGGAATGGCTTCTCCATGTCGATGAAGCCACCCCAGTCGAGTCCGATCTCCTCGGGGTTCTGATTCCACGCGAGGTCGAAGTAGTAGTTCGTCACCGGGCTTAGCACGACGTCGTACCCGCCGTTCGCAAGCCGGTACGCGAGGTCTTCGGCGCCCCAGCCGGGGACATTGTTCCAGACATAGGCGCGCCAGCCCCGCGCGGCGAAGTCGGGATTGGGAATGTTCGTCCGGCGTCCGTCGCGGCTGGTCTTGCGTACCGCGATCTCTTCCCATCCCGAGGGGACGAGGCCCTGCGCCTTCAGGATCTGCTCGATCCGGCCATAAAAGGCGAACCAGAGATCGTCGACACTCGTGAGACCGTGCGCCTGCATATAGCTTCGCACCGCCGGCGACCCGACCCACACTCCTGGCGGGACTTCGTCTCCGCCCATGTGGATGTGGCGGAGCGGCCCACCGGCCTCGCGGTGCATCGCAACGAGATCGCCCACCACGCGCTCGATGAATCGATACGTCGACTCGAGCGCCGGGTTCATCACGTTGTCGGGGTAGCCCTGTACGGACGTATACCTCGACGTGTCTGCGGGATCGGTCAACCGGTACTGCTGGTCCCCGGTCGCGCGAAATCGCGCCTCCATCGCCTTGATGGCCGCGCGCGCGTGGCCCGGCATCTCGATCTCCGGGATGACCTCGATGTGTCGCGCGGCCGCGTAGCGCACAATGTCGACATAGTCGGCGTGGGAAAAGAATCCGCTGCCGAACGGGCGGCCCACTTGTGGACCCGAACCAAACGCGGGCTGCAGGAATTCGCGCGAGTCGAGTGTGTGGCCGCGCCGGCCCCCCACCGCGGTCAGGTCCGGAAGGCTCGGAATCTCGACACGCCAGCCCTCGTCATCGGTGAGGTGCATGTGGAAGACGTTGAGCTTGTAGCGGGCCATTAGGTCGAGCGTGCGCAACACCGCGGCCTTGGGATGGAAGTTGCGCGCGACGTCGAGCATGAAGCCGCGGTAGCCGAAGCGGGGCGCGTCTGCAACGCGAAGCGCCGGCAGTACCAGCCCTCCACGAGGAGACGGCGGCGGCAGCAGAGTGCGCAGTGACTGCAGACCATAGAAGACGCCGGCGGACGAAACACCGGCGATCCGAATGCCGGCCGCGGAATCGACGACCAACTCGTACGCCTCGGGCGACGACTGCCCCTCGACCGCGCCGATCTCGAGTCGCAGCTGGACGGCTACTCCCTGCCCGCGCCCCCGAAAGTAAGGCCGCAGATACTCGGCGGCGAACGCTGCCTCGTTCGCGAGCTCGGGCGACGCGCTGACCTGCGGCATTGCGGTAAGGCGCAGCTCTCCTGTTCCCCTAGTCACCTGCACCGGCGTCGGGAACACCGGTGGCAGCTCGCTCGCAGGGATGTCGCGGATCATGGAGTCGAGCGCGAGTTGGGTTTCCGGTGTCACCACACCCTGCGAGCGCTCGAACGGAGCCGCGGCGTAATCGGTCAACGACACGCCGAAGTCCCTCGCGGCGTCGAACACGATGTAGGGGCCCGCCGGAGCGAAACTGCGATTGCGGAGCTGGTAAGTGAGATATGGAATCCTGATGGTCGCGCCGGGCGCGAGTCCCGTGAACCCGGCTGCGGGGACGATGCGGTGCAGGTCGGCCATCACGTTCTGGATCGCGAATCCGGATCCCACGCTCCCCGAGTCGGCCGAGTGCAACGCACTGAAGTAGATCGCCCATCCGGTCGCGGGGAGCGGCTTCGCGTCACGGTTCGTGATGGTGAATACTGCACGAGAAGCGGCTCCATCATGTGTGATGCTGTCCCCCACCAGCTCCCAGCGGAGCTGCAGGGCGGTCTGAGCGACGGCGGTTCTCGCGCTGGCGGCCAGAGAAAGGATGGCCAGTGCTGTAAGGAGTTTATCGCGCATGAGAGAGATTAGACCGCGGCGGGCCGCACTGTCCAGGGATGGCGTTCGGCAGCCCTTTCACATGTAGTCCTTCGCCTGACAGCGCTGTTCCGCTTCTTCCACGTGCCAACGGCATTGGGTCTGATACTGCCATCGATAGGCGACCGCTAGCCTTGCCATCGTCAGCGAACCGATCCTACTCACGATGGAGAACGCGATGAAACCGACGGTCTTTGCTCCCCTCTGGGCCCTCGCAGTCCTGGCTGCGTGCAACGATGCCGATTCGCCTCCCACTCCAAGCTACAGCACGTTTGAGACGCTGGGCGACAGCGTATCGGTCGCGGCCAAGTTGATCGAGTTTCGGGCCGCGCTGGGCGGTAGCCTCAACGCACCCAACGCGCCTCCGGCCGACAGCGGCCGGCGTGAGATCAACTGGGACGGCGTCCCCGCCGCGTTGACCGACGTCGACACCTTCCCCGCGAACTTCTTCAACGTGAACTCGAAGCGGGGCGCGGTGTTCACGACCCCCGGTACCGGCTTTCGAGTCGACAGCACTGACTTCGCAGCCGTCAACGCCGGTCTGGGAGACCAGTTCAGGTTCTTCTCGACCAAGAAGCTGTTCATGCCAGTGGGCAGCAACCAGCTCGATGTCGATTTCAAGGTCGTCGGCACCACGACCAACGGACTGGTGAACGGCTTCGGAGTCGTCTTCTCGGACGTGGACCGGCACGGCTCCACCACGGTCGAATTCTTCGATGCGAATAACGTTCGGATCGCCCTACTCGTGGCACCCAATCACAGCGGTACGCAATTATTGTCGTTCACCGGCGCCGTTTTCCCGTCCCCGATCGTCGCCCGCGTGCGGATCACCAGCGGCGACGCGGCCTTGAGCGCGACGAGCACGGATATTAGCGCCGGGGGCACCAAGGATCTCGTCGTCATGGATGATTTCGTCTACGGCGAGCCGCACCCCCTGCCGTAGCCTGTCCGTACCACGTGCGGGGCCCTGGCTCGCCCGGGGCCCCCTCCACATCTTCCGAGCCAGGAGACTCGACGGTGCCACCTTCCGCGGAAACAGCGCAGTTCAATACGCCTGCACTCCTGGAAGCTTTCTTCGAAAGCTCCCAGGACGGTTTCTTTTTCATGATGCTCGATCAACCGGTCGAATGGGGGCCGGGGACCGACAAGGATGCGGTCTTGGAGTACGTCTTTGCTCATCAGCGTATGACCAAGGTGAATCCGGCGATGGCCAAACAGTTCCGCGCCAAGCCTTCGGAGCTCATCGGTCTGACGCCGAGTGATTTCTTCCGGCACGATCTCGATGGCGGACGCCGCGGCTGGCGGGCGTTGTTCGACGCCGGTCACACCCACAGCGTCACCAATGAGCGGCGACTCGACGGATCGACGATGTGGGTCGAAGGCGACTACATGTGCTTCTACGATGAGGCCGGTCGGATCACCGGACACTTCGGGATTCAGCGTGACGTCACCGAGCGTGTTCTGGCCGCGAAGGAATTGGAGCAGTCGCGGTCCGAGTTGCGGGCCCTCGCGGCCCGACTGCAAACGACGCGAGAAGAGGAACGCACGCGGATCGCGCGGGAGATCCACGACGAATTGGGCCAGGCGCTCACCGCGTTGAAACTCGATGTCGCCTGGCTCGGCGGCAAGCGACCGCGCGGCGCGAGAGATTCTGGAGCGTTCCGCGTGATCGATCAGTCGATCACGGCCCGGATCGACGAAACGATGGCGGTGGTCCGCCGGATCGCCAGCGAGCTCCGGCCCAGCACGCTCGACCAGCTCGGCCTGCAGGCCGCCGTCGAATGCCTGGTGCAGGAGGCGACGCAACGTACGGGAATCGCGATCACGCTCCAGGCCGAGGAATTCCCCAAGCTCCCCGACGAGGTGGCGAGTCACGCCTTCCGGATCATCCAGGAAGCGCTGACCAACGTTACCCGACACTCCAAAGCCACCCGAGTGGACGTGACGGTGCGCCGTCTGGAGAGGGCCATCATCCTCGCGGTCGAGGACAACGGCGTCGGGTTCGTGCCCCAGTCGCTGAGCGGCCTTCGGTCCCTGGGATTGGTGGGCATGCGCGAGCGGGCGTTGGCCTGCGGGGGGACCCTGTTGATCCGAGGCAGCCCGGGCGAGGGCACCGCGATCGTCGTCACGATTCCGGTCGCCGGGCCGTGAGCCGATCGGGGGGGACCGCGATTCGGATCTTCATTGCCGACGACCATCCGATCGTCCGGCAGGGACTGCGCCGTATCGTCGAAGCGGACCCAGGTCTGGTGATTTCGGGTGAGGCGGGCGACGCGGCGACGCTGATTGCCGCGCTCCAAGCTACAGCCACCGATCTTGTGCTGCTCGACGTGTCGATGCCGGGCGGTCCCTTTCTCGAGACGCTTCGGGACCTGCGAACCCGCCATCCGACCATCCGGGTCCTGGTCTTGAGCGTTCACCCCGAAGACCAGTGGGCGGTGCGAGCGCTCAAGGCTGGGGCCTCGGGCTACCTCACGAAGGATCATTCGCCCAATCAGTTGTTGGAAGCGATTCGCCGCGTCTATCGGGGTGGCAAGTACGTCAGTCCGACGCTCGCGGAGCGGCTGGCCACGCATCTCGATGCGGGTGTACAGCGCGCGCCCCACGAGCTGTTGTCCGATCGCGAGTTCGAAGTCATGCGGCGCTTGGGGAGCGGCCTCACGGTCTCGCAGATCGCCAGCGAGCTCGCGATCTCGGCCAAGACCGTGAGCACCTACCGGACGCGCATACTCGAAAAAATGGCGGTGGCCACGAACGCGGACCTGGTCCGCTACGCCGCGAGGTATGGGCTGATCGGCTGACGCAACCATCCTCGAGTATGTAGTCCGCTGTCCGACACGTCTGTTCCTGCGTTTTCCAATCGCCAACGGTGTTGCGTCCGATGCCTCCCGCGTGGGACAACGGCTACGATTGTCTGCGTCAGCGATCGATGTGAACCACTTGCACGGAGTTTGTCCTATGCGACACGCAAAATGGATCGTAGCAGCAACCCTCTTCGCTCTGGCCGCCTGCGGTAGCATCACCTCTTACGGCGGTGGCGGCGGCGGTGGTGGTGGCGGGGGGGGTGGTCCGTCCGGACAGATCGTGGTCGGGAACATCCTGTTCCGGAGCGGGCACAACGGGACCCAGAACCCCGCGGTTGATACAGTCGCCGTCGGTAGCACCGTCACGTGGACCTGGACGGCCACGGGAACGACTTCGCACAGCGTCCAGTCCACGGCCGCGCCGAGTTTTGAGAACAGCGCCATCGAGAGCGGCAACGGGAAGACTTACGCGGTCACGTTCAATACGGCGGGCACGTACCAGTACGACTGCGCGGTGCACGGATCGGCCATGCGGGGAACGATCGTCGTCCGATAGTGAGTGGGCGGAGTCTCTCACACCTGACCTGGAGTTTTGAATGCGAATGGCATGGATCGTGGCCGCTGCCCTCCTCTCCTTGGCGGCATGCGGCAGCGTGAACTCACCGCAGGGAGGCGGTGGTGGTGGCGGCCTGGTCGGCCAGGTTAGGGTCGGGAATATCTATTTCAGAAGCACTCATAACGGCAGCGAGAACACCGCCGTGGACACGATTGCGGCGGGCGGTAGTGTCACGTGGATCTGGGACGCGCAGGGGTCGCACAGCATTCAGTCGACGGGCACGCCGCCCGGGATCTTCAGGAACAGTGTCGTCATGGGCGCCCGCAACAACAGCTATACGGTGACTCTGAAGAATCCCGGGCTCTACCCGTACCAGTGTGCGGTCCACGGCGCGGCCATGACCGGCGTGATCGTGGTCCAATGAGAACGGTGGCGCCGATTGGATTACGTGCGGGGCGAGCATCTGCGCTCGCCCCTCATTAACTTCCACCACCGCAGACGACTGGCCCCTCGTCCAATGGCAGGACAGCGGACTTTGGATCCGTTAATCTAGGTTCGAATCCTAGGGGGCCAACTCCTCCCCCCGCTACTGCCCGCCCGGCCGACGCGTCGACATCCACAGATCCTGTAGACCGAACCCGCCCGCCCGGTTCGACGTGAAGATCAGCGTACGGCCGTCGCGCGAGAGCACCGGTTGCGAATCGAGGTCCGGAGTGTTGATCGGCGCGTCCAAATGGGTTGGATTCGACCAGGGGTCTTGGGCGGACTGGCGGGTGAAGCGCCAGATGTCGAAGTTGCCGAAGCCTCCCGCCCGCATCGAGGACAGCAGCAGCTCGTGACCGTCCGCGCTCACCGTCACTTTTTGGTCGACCGCGGTCGGGTCGCTCAGCTCCGGGACGAGGACCGCAGGACCGAGCGCGTCGCCGTCATTCGACACCACGACCCGGTAGATGTCGAGGCTGCCGCCGGCGGTCGGTCGATTGAAGTACACGAAGGCGTTCGGCTCTCCTGGCTCATGCACGTAAAACGAGCCCTGCTCGTTGGCCGCGGTATTCACATCCGGTCCGAGGTTCACCGGAGGGCCCCAGACGTCCCCGTCCGCGCCGGTGCTCACGCGATGGGAGACGTAAACGTCGCCGAGGCCGAAACCACCAGCGCGCGCACTATAGAAGAACAGGAGGCGGCCGTCTTCAGACAGCGTCGGTGCGGCGTCGATCGCGTCGCTGTTGATCGGCGCACCGAGATTCACCGGGGCTTCCCAATCGCACGCCAGACAGCGGCGATGCGACATCCAGATATCGAGATTGCCGAGACCGCCGGTGCGTGTCGAGACGAAGAAGAGCGTATGCGCGTCGGACGAGAGGCCGGCGTTGGCGTCGAGGGCGCTGGAATTTATCAGCGGGCCGAGATTGACCGGGTCGGACCACTCGGAGCTGGCGAAGCGATCGGCCTGGAGTGCGAACGTGACTTGGTCAGGCTTCGCGTTGCACCCAATCAGCAGGGTGAGTGGAGCGAGTGAAGCGATGATGCGGGACGGGCGTGACATGGGTCCTCCTCCTCATGCTCGCTGACGGTGCTCTTTATAAGGGGCCGTGCAGCCTACCACCTCGACGATTGCTGACCGTTATGCCGACGTTAGTGAGCCCCGAGGGCCACCGGACGTTGGTTAGAGGAGTTGCGCGATGATCGTTCGCGGCAGTGGCGCCGCGTCGCAGTCTTTTGACCCCACCGACAGCAAAACGATGACTACGATCTGGCGACAGGGCGTGATCCTCGTGCATGCCGTTCCCTTGCTCACCGTACGCCGAGGAGCCGATACTATGGGCATGGCCGCACCGATCTACTGGACTGCCGAATTGGTCCGCCAGCTTCCCGACGACGGCAATCGCTACGAAGTCGTGTACGGGGAGCTGCTGGTGACGCCGGCACCCCGCCTGAACCACCAGCTTCTCGTGAGCCGGCTGGCCGTTGCCGTCGCCAAGTACCTGGAACACGAGCCGGTCGGGGTGATGCTGACATCGCCCGCCGACATCTCGTGGGGGCAGGACGTGCTCGTGCAACCCGACGTATTCGTGGTCCCGCTCGACGAAGCGCGCACTGGTGATTGGTCGAAGCTCCGCTCGCTGCTCGTTGCTGCTGAAGTATTGAGCCCGAGCACCGCGCGGGCGGACCGGTTCACGAAGCGGCGTCGTTACCAGGAGGCTGGAGTACCGTTGTACTGGATCGTGGATGGTGAGGAGCAGCGGGTCGAGGTGTGGACGCCGGGTGCGGAGCTTCCAACGATCGAAGCGGAGCGGCTGGTGTGGCGTCCGGCGGGAGCCGGCCAGCCCTTCACGCTCGAGCTGGCCGAGTTATTTCGACCGGTGTGATTGCCGAAGCACCTCCGCCCCTATTGAATGAGCCCCAGCGCCCGCGCGACGTTGATGCGACCCTTGCCGTAGTACGGGTCCACCCCGGGCTCACCGAGGTCGTCCGCTGATTGGAGAATCCGGGCCCTGATCAGCGCGGGATTGCCGTGCCCCAGTTGCGCCACGAGCAGCGCGGCAAGTCCGGCGACGGTGGGCGCCGCGAAGCTCGTCCCTGCCCCCTGCACGATGGGCTGGTGCGCTCGACATGCCGGTGGTACGGTGGTGGTCAGGCTCGGGGTTGTCGTGCACAGCGCCCAGAATCTCCGGAACTGACCCGGGTTGCCGGTGCCGCCGGGCGCGGCCACGCTGACGGCTGAGCGGCCAAAGGCGGTGTAGGGTGCGGGCGCGTCCACGTCCACCCACGGCCCGTTGATGCTGCTGGCTCCGGTGGGTCCCGTCGCGGCTGCGCAGATCGCATTGGCGGCCTCACACGGCAAGCGCACGATGTCGCCGTTGTGATCGAGATCGGCCGCATCGTTGAAGGGGACGCTGACGACGAGGGCGCCTTTGCGGAACGCGTAGTTCACCGCGCGCTCATAGGCTACTACCGTACCCGGATCCAGCCTCCTGTCGCGCTGGCTGCCTCTGCTGACGTTGATGACGTCGGCGCCCTGGTCGGCGGCGTACACGATTCCACTGATGATGCGGCCGGCCGTGTGCGTGTTAGTGGAGTCCGCGACCTTCACCGCGAGGAGCGTGACGTACCGGTTCACGCCCGCCAGAACGCTCGCATTGCTCGCGACGGCGGACGCGACGGCGGTGCCGTGCCAGAAAAGGTCGCTGAACGGGAGCCGGCCTGGATAGTGCCGCGTCACGTCCTCCGGCACGAAGGATATCGAGCGGTCGAGATCCACGAGCCCCGCGAGATCCGGGTTCGTATAGTCGATGCCGGTGTCGAGGATCGCGACCACGACGTCGCGGGAACCCAGGAAGCCGGCGGCCCAGGCGTCGGGGGCAAACACGGCCCGCAGGTTCCACTGCCGCGCGTAAAATTGCGCTGCGGTCGGGGACGCGGTGGCATCGGCTGGCTCGGCGGCCTCGCTCACGGCCTCATCGGCGAGACCGTCGGTGGCCTCGCCGTCATCCCGCGGGCTTGTCATTGGGTCGGGCTCCACCGCCCGGATGTCGGCCGCGGCCGCGAGCTCAGCCGCTCCCGCCTCGGACAGGCCGGTCACCGCGGCGACACCGATGCTGTCGAGCGCGGCCTCAATCGAGCCGCCCAGCGCCGCGACGCGTTCCCCGAAGTCGACGGGCACGCGCTCTGCTGAGAAAACCACAACGTAGCGACCGGTTGATTCGAGCGAGGCAGCGCTCGCTGCGAGCATTCGACTGCTCGCCCCTGTCGGCGCTCGATCCTGGCAAGCGCCCAAGGCCAACGCCGCTACGATTGCTAGTGCTGGGACGCTCGATTGTGTGCGATACATGGTCCACCTCGCATTGAGAGGATTCATGGCTGGCGCGTTTGGACAGCGGCATAAGCCGAGGTTTGGCCGTCGCTCGAGACGGCCATCACTACCCAGCCCCAGCACCAACTCAACGGACACGGGCCGAGGCCCGGAATGCTCGTCGTGTTGGCCGGGTAGGTCCCGGCGAGTCCCTCGTAGGCCGGTCCACCGTCGACGTCCATGAACCAGAGCTCGTAGCTGGATTCCACCGAGGAGTTGTCGGCCCATGTTAAGTCGTCTCCAACCATAGTGAGAAGAGTCGGGCCCAGCAGTGGTGGCGTGCATGCGACGCTCGACGGCGAGTCTCCTGCAGCGTTGAACGCAATGACGCGGTAGCATGCCGACTGCTCGATCGTCCACGTGGTGTCGACGAATAACACCGAGTAGTCGCTCGAGGGGCCGATCGATCCGACGGTCATCCAGTTCGTGCCGTCACCCGACCGCTCGACTCGGAAGCCATCCTCATTCGTCGAATAGTCGACCCATTGGACCCAGGCGGTGATGCCCGTCATCAGTCCCGCAGAGACTTGACCTGGCGCACTCGGTGTCGGCGGCGGTGGCGGGGGTGGCGGCGGAGGCGGCGCCGGAGTGGTGGCACACGCGGTGGCTGAGAAGGCCGAGAAGAACGTCTTGGACGATTTCGTCTGGAAGGCACGCACCTTGTAGCAGTATTGCGTGCTCGCGGTGAGTCCTGAGTCGCTGAACGCCGTCGTGTTCGCCGGCAGACTCGCGCGCAACGAGAAAGCGCCGCTCGGCCCAGTCGTGGAGCGCTGCACTTCGAACCCGTTCTCGTTGGACGAATTGTCCTGCCATGAGAGGTCGATACGGCTCATTGAGACAGCGAGGGCGGTGAGATTTGACGGCGCGTTGAGTGTCGAGCCCGGAGCATTGGCGGCGCGCAGGTCGAGCGCGGGCTCGACAGGGCCGCGCCGGTCACACGCGACGACGAATGCGACGACGAGGGGGAGAATCAGGCGACTGCGGCACCAGGGCATAGAACCTCCGTGACTGGAGCGTTCTCAAAAACTCGACCGTCGAAACGACCGTGTTCTGTGAGACGGACGCTCACGGAGGGGTTGCTCAGGTCACGTCGACCCTACCGTTCACCGGACGGTTGCCGAACGGGAAGGCATGGTGCCGACGGGCGACCACGCGGGCGCATAGCCCTTCCCGAGCCATCGCATGCCCGTGCCGTCCGCATTCACGGTGGAGAGGTCCCTGACATTTGCGTACACGATCTCCTTCCCGTCCGGGGACCACGCAGGTTCGCCGTAAAAAACTATCCCTAGCTGGATCACTCCTGTGCCGTCGGCGTTCATAACGGTAAGATCCCTGAAGACGTTGCCGTCGTCGATCATGGTACGCTGGAACGCAATTCTTGTCCCATCCGGTGACCACGCCGGCGTGTCATCGAGCCCCGGGCCAGTCGTCAGTTGATTGACCCCCGATCCGTCCGCATTCATCACGTAGATCTGGTGCGCATGCGCAAACGCAATCTTAGTACCGTCCGGTGACCAAGAGGGGTGATGATCCGGCCCGGCCGTGAGCTGCTGAATGCCCGAACCATCCACCGCACTCATGACCTGAATCGTCCCGTCACGATCGAACGCCATCCGGCTGCCGTCGGGCGACCACGCTGGCTCGCGATCGTCAGGGGGTCCGCTCGTCAACTGCGTGAGGGCCGACCCGTCGTAGTTCATCACGTAGATATCTCCATTGCCCGGCGTCGCACGCTCGCCGTGAAATGCCAGCTTGAGGCCGTCCGGCGACCATGCGGGGTGGGAATCACCCGTGTCCGTGGTGAGCGCCCTGACCCCTGTCCCGTCGGCGCGCCTGACCCAGATGCGGCCAGACGGGGCCGTGTACGCGATCTGACTCATCCCGACTCCGGGGGGGAGCCACGGTGGCGGTGACGGGGTGGCTCCCGCAACAACCAGGTCGCCCCCGCTCAGGTTGAAGAGTTTGAGATCGGCCGGGTCGCCGTTCGGGAAGTACGCTGACGGGCCGAACGTGGGCCTGGTCGCACACCAATTCTGGGCCGTACCAAAGTCGTTTTCGGCGAGCGCGTAGTCGAAGCTGAGTTGGTCGGCCACGCCGCTGTCCGGGGGACCGTTGTCCACTAGCCGCCAGCCCTGCTCAATCGCAGGAGTCATGCCGGAGTTGTCGTAGTCGACGACTCCGCCGACCCAGGCCGCGTTGCCATCCGCGATAGCAAAGCAGGTGACGTGTCCCGATGCACGCACCCCCGAGGCGGCGTAAAAAAGACTCCACGAGCCATTCACTCGCCCATCGGCATCGAGAAAGGCCTCGAAGTCAAACGTGCGCTCCTCGTTTCTGAGGGGATTGATGAACAGTGCCGGTGACGCCGTGAACACGCTTGCCACTGCGGTTGTGGTGCCGGTGGTGAACGCTGCGGCCACGGACTCTTGGAGGGGATCTCCACTCACATCTGCGACGCCCGCCGGCACCGACAAGACATAGTCGGTATTCGGATCGAGCGGGGCGTCCGGTGCGATTGTTACACGGAGACCGTCGGACGACAGCGTGGCGCTGCCGCTCACGGGCACGCCGTCGTGCAGCAGCTGGACCCTGGTCGGAGTGCTCGGACCCATCGGCTCGCTGAAGACCACCGCCACGTTGGAGTTCAGGGGGACATCGCGCTTGCGCGGTGGCGGATGGGTGCGCACGACCACAGGTGCCCGCGCGAGCGGGACGGTCAAGCCAAGTGTCCGGAAGCCGCCTCCTTCTAACTCGACCCGGATCGTCAGCGAATCGCCCGCCTGGGCCAGGATGGGCACGGGATCGAAGCCGCCGTTAGCCATCGCCACCCGAACCGTCGCCCCCGTACGGATGTTGGTAATCCTCGCGACTCCACCGTCCGGGATTGAGTCTGGCGGCAACGACACGTACACAACCTCCGCGCTCGTCGGCGCGGTCGCGGACCGGACGGCGCCACCACTCGCCCACGTGGTTGCGGGTGCTGGCACGGGGTTCGAGACCAGCAGGCCAGCGGGGGGCGGGGGGGTGGGGCCGACGCCGTCGGTGCACGCGCCGAACAGGACCACGCAGGCAAGTGTGACGATCCGACGCCGGACCCTTCGTTCAGCGCGCACAGCGGCCCCTTCGCGAGTCGTCCCATATGCGACGGACACCACTTGCGCGCTTGCTCACTGGGAGCCCCCAACCGCCACGAACCCGGCCCAGTAGAACGGATGTGACGTGGCGGGCTGGGCGAGCAACTGCCGCTGGGCGTCGGCGAGCGCGTGCGCAGGATCGGCCGCGACGTCACCGGCCCCGTAGAACCGCTCCATCAACGCCGCTGTCGCCCAGTCGTCCACGGGCCACAACGTCGCCACGACGTGCGCGGCACCGGCGTGCAGAAACGCCCGCGTGAGACCAACCCATTCATCTCCCGCCGGTACGTCGGCGAGCGCACCCGATCCCAGGCCCGTTTGGCACGCGGACAGGACAACCAGCTCGGCAGCGAGTGACAGGCCGAGCACTTCGTGTACTTCGAGCCGGCCATCATGACCATCGCCGCGCGCCAGCGCGACATAGGAAAATAGCGGGTTCGGCTTGTTGAGGACGCCGGTGGTCGCGAGGTGGAGCACGCGAGCATCCGGAGCCTCGCGCCGGAAGGCTTCCTCGCTCGCCGCGCTCCCCGTCAGCACGCGCACTCCCTCGCCGCCCAGCCGCTCGATCGCCGCGACCTCTTGGCGCGATCCGGGCAACCCCTCGGGGTGCGGCGCAAATGCACGCACGCCGCCTGTCGCGTCCGGACGGCGTCGCTCACCCAACGCGAGCCATACCGACGCCGATGGCGTCAGCTCCAGCTCGTAGCGCTCGATGAGAAACCGTCCGCTGGGTGTGGAGTCGAGCAGCGCCGCAAAGGGGAG
>WNGP01007021.1_pt1 | contig 15984 bp, 14 predicted proteins | sample 5407671 | NCBI WGS metagenome assembly WNGP01 (sample SAMN13153381, study PRJNA577476) | soil metagenome | isolation source: 40 cm soil or saprolite under Garry oak tree replicate 2 | place: USA:California | collected 2016-06-15 | reverse complement strand
TGCCGCGCGTCGTGCTCGTTCCGGGCCTCGGCTTGTTCGGGCTGGGCCGCAGCAAGAAGGACGCACGCATCGCGGCGGACCTCGCCGAGAGCGCGGTCGAGACCATCACGGGTGCGGAAGCGATCGGCCGCTTCGAGTCGATCGGCGAGGCCGAGACGTTCGATATGGAGTATTGGTCGCTCGAACAGGCCAAGCTCGGCAAGGAACCGGAAAAGCCGCTGGCCGGACAAGTCGCGCTCGTCACCGGGGCCGCCGGAGCGATCGGTGCCGCAACCGCGCGGGCGCTCGCCGGCGCGGGCGCCGAGATTGCTCTCATCGATATCGATGCGGAGCAGATCCGCGCATGCGCCGAAAAGATCGGCGGCGCCGCGCTTGCGGTACCGTGCGACGTGACCGACGGCCGCGCCGTGCGCGCGGCGTTCGATGCGGTCGTCGAGGCGTTCGGCGGAGTGGACATCGTGGTTTCCAACGCCGGCGCCGCCTGGCAGGGCCGCATCGGCGAAGTCGAGGAAGCCGTGCTGCGACGCAGCTTCGAGCTCAATTTCTTCGCGCACCAATTCGTGGCGCAGAACGCGGTGCGCGTGATGCTGGCGCAGGGCACGGGCGGCGCGCTGTTGTTCAACGTCTCCAAGCAGGCGGTCAATCCGGGGATGGATTTCGGTCCTTACGGATTGCCGAAAGCCGCAACTCTGCTTCTGGTCCGGCAATATGCGCTCGAATACGGCAAGCACGGCATCCGCGCCAATGCCGTCAATGCCGATCGCATCCGCTCCGGCCTGCTCACGCCGGAACTGATCGCGGTGCGCGCGGCGGCGCGCGGCTTGAGCGAGCACGAATATATGGCCGGCAATCTGCTCGGACGGGAAGTCACGGCCGACGATGTGGCTCAGGCATTCCTCTATCACGCGACGGCGCTCAAGACGACGGCGGACGTGACCACGGTCGACGGCGGCAACATCGCCGCGGCGTTGCGCTAGCCTGCATCGAGGCGAACGCCGGAAGGCTCGAGGAGAAACGATGCGTGCGGCCGGAAAAGCGACGGCGGGTTTGCTTGCGGCAGGTCTGGCTGCGCAATGGACCGCAAGCTCGGCCATCGCACAAACGCAGGAGCGATTTGTCGGAACGCTCAGCTGCGCGAAATCGACGTTCGCCAAGCCCGCCAGGCGCGAGCCGATCACGGTCGAGGTCGCCGGCGGTGTTGCCCGCTATCGCCATACCGTACTCAACGAGGACGGCACGGCGGGCGTCGGGATGGAGACCGGCGAGGGAGCGATCGGCAAGGACGGCAAGGTGATGCTCGCGGGAACCTGGAAAAGCCAGAGCGGCGTCTATTCCTACGAGGCGCGCTATGCCGGCACGCTCGGCACCAAGGGCGAGCTGGCCGGCCAGCAAGCTTGGATCATCCACGGCCGAAAGGGCGAGCGCAGCTGCACGGTGATCTTGTCGAAGCGCGGCCGCGGTCTGTTGCGATGATGAAACGATGATACGTTATGAGCGCGGTAGCGAACGGCGCGACGGAGAAAATGGATGGCAAAATCTGTGGTGCAGGAACAGTTCGGCGCCACCGCGGCGCACTATCTGACCAGCAAGCCGCATGCGAAGGGCAAGAGCCTCGAGCGGCTGGTCGAATTGGTGAAGCCGCAGCCGGGATGGCGGGCGCTCGACGTCGCTACCGGCGCCGGGCACACCGCTTACGCGTTTGCGCCGCATGTCGCGCGGGTCTGGGCGAGCGATATCACCGAGGAGATGCTCGCGCTCGTTCGCGAGGAAATCGCCAAGCGCAAGCTCGGCAATGTGCGCGTCGCCTATGCCAAGGCGGAATCGCTCCCGTTCGAGGATGCCAGCTTCGACCTCGTGACCTGCCGCATCGCGCCGCATCATTTCGACAGCATCGCGCGGTTTCTCGACGAGGCGCGGCGCGTGCTCAAGCCCGGCGCGACGCTGGCGATCACCGACAACATCGTGCCGGCGGGCTCGGTCGGCGATTACGTCAACGCCTTCGAGCGGTTCCGCGACCCGAGCCACCTGCGCGCGTGGACCATGGAGGAATGGCGCGCGGCGCTCGCCGGCCACGGCTTTGCGATCCAGCACGAGGAGCAGGCATCGAAATCGATCGAGTTTTCCAGCTGGGCGAGCCGCCACGATGCCATCATGCAGGTCCTGCTCAAGGCCATGCTGATCGAGACCACGCCCGCCGTGAAGTCGTTCCTGCAACCGGACGAAGGCGGCGGCGAGCTGACTTTTCACCTCACCGAGGGCTTATTCGTGGCAAAACGAAAGTAGGAGTCACCTAAGGAGGAGTGGCCGCATCTCAGAGACTGGTCGTTCCGGCCAAGCGCGAAAGCGCGAGCGCCGGAACCCATGAACACCGATTTGGCGTGAGTACCAGCCGACAATTCTATCTCTACATTCTCGCCAGCCGACGCCACGGGACCCTGTACATCGGCGTCACCAGCGATTTGGTTCGAAGGATCTATGAACACCGCATCAAGGCCGTTCCAGGATTTACGAGGCAATACGGCATTGATCGGCTGGTCTATTTCGAAATATTCGATGATCCGACTTCTGCCATCGCCCGCGAAAAGCAAGTGAAGAAATGGCGTCGGGATTGGAAAGTTGCGTTGATCGAAGCAGAGAATCCGGACTGGCGAGACCTATTCGATGGAATAGCACAATGGGCATAGGCCGGTGTGCATGGGTCCCGGTTCTCGCTCGCCAAGCTCGCTCGGCCGGGACGACGGCGCGTGGGTCTGAACGCGGTTACTTCAGCCAAGCCCCGATCCGGCGCACCGCCTCGCGCATCTCGTCCGCCGATCCCGCATAGCAGAAGCGCACGAAATTCTTGCCGTCGACGGGATCGAAATCGATGCCCGGCGTGGCGGCGACACCGGCCTCTTCCAGCATGCGCTTGGCGAAATCGAAGCTGTCGCTCGAGAAACGCGACACGTCGGCGTAGAGATAGAACGCGCCGTCGACCGGCAGAAACTTGCCGAGCCCGGTCTTGGGGAGGCCGTCGAGCAGGATGCGCCGGTTGTGCTCATAGCCGTGCTTGACTTCCTCCATCTCCGAGCGGGCATCGAAAGCCGCCTCCGCGGCGATCTGGGAGAGCGTCGGCACCGAGATCGCGAGATTCTGTTGCAGGCGCTCGATCGGCCGCACCAGCGCCGGCGGAACCACCATCCAGCCGACCCGCCATCCGGTCATGCAGAAATATTTCGAGAACGAATTGATCACGACCGCGCGTTCGGACAGCACCGCCGCCGTCTCGGCCGCGAAGGCGTAATCGAGCCCGTGGTAGATCTCATCCGAGATCACCCGGATCCCCTCCCCCTCCGCGGCGGCGACGAGTTCCGCGAGCGCCCGGCCGCTCATCATCGTGCCGGTCGGATTGGCGGGACTGGCGATGAGCACGCCTTTGAGCGGCGCGTGACGGTGCGCCGCAAGCAGGCTCTCGACCGTGATCGACCAGCGCGTAGCTTCGGAAATCTCGATCGGCACCGGCTCGCAGCCCAGCGCGGTCAGGATGTGCCGGTAAGGCGGGTAGCCGGGCCGCGCCATCGCGACCCGTTCTCCGGGCTCGAACAGGGCGAGAAACGCCAGCAGGAACCCCGCGGACGAGCCGGTGGTGACCACGACGCGGTCAGGATCGAGCTCGCAGCCGTAGGTCTCGGCATAGTGGCGGGCGATGCGGGCGCGCAGCGAGGGAATGCCCAGCGCCTCGGTGTAGGCGATCCGCGCGGTCTCCAGCGCGGCGCGCGCCGCCGCGATGGCGCTCGAAGGCGCCGGCGCCGCGGGCTGGCCGACCTCCATGTGCACGACGCGCCGCCCCTGCGCCTCGAGCCGGGCCGCCGCCGCCATCACGTCCATCACCATGAACGGCGCCACATCGCTGCGCACCGAGGCCGTGATCAGCCGTTTCGCCGCATCGAGCATGATCGCGATCGATCCGATGTCATCCTTGCCGCATCGCCTCGCTAATGCCGCATTCCGCAGGCTGTTGCCCGCATTCCCAAGTCGTGATCGCGGCCGCGTTGACCATGTCCCGGCGGCTTTCTAGTTTGCGCCGGAATTTCCGGGGAATCCGACCTGTCATGACGAACGGCCGAGGGCTTAACAGGGAGCGGCGCGGGACGCCAGCCTCGCGCGCCATCGCGCCCGTCACCGCGGCCGCCATGATCGCTTCGGTCGGCCCGGCCAGCCCGCAAGAGCCCAAGGGGCTACCGCTCATCCGCGATGCGGAGATCGAGCAGCTGCTGCGCGATTACACGCAGCCCGTCCTGCGCGCCGCCGGGCTGGCGCAGCAGAACATCCGGGTCGTCATCATCAATGACCGTGCGTTCAACGCCTTCGTGGCCGACGGCAGGCGGATCTTCGTCAACGTCGGAGCGCTGATGGAGGCAAAGACCCCGAACGAGATCATCGGGGTGTTCGCCCATGAAACCGGACACATAGCCGGCGGGCACCTTGCCCGGCTGCGCGAGGAGATCTCGCGGGCGGAGACTTCGGCCATCATCGCCATGCTGCTGGGCGTCGGCGCCATGGTGGCCGGTGCGCGGGCCGGCGCCGGTTCCGGCATCGGTCAGGTCGGGGCCGCGGCGCTTTCCGCGCCGCAATCGATCGCGTTGCGATCGCTGCTCTCTTATGTGCGCGCGCAGGAGGAGCAGGCGGATCGCGCCGGAGTGAAATTCCTGACCGCCACCGGCCAGTCGGCGAAGGGCATGTCCGATACCTTCAAGCGGCTCGCCGATCAGATGCTGGTGAGCTCGCGTTACATCGATCCCTATCTGCAATCGCACCCCTTGCCGAAGGAACGCGTCGCCGCCCTCGAGGGCCTGGCGAAGACCAGCCCCTATTGGGACAAGAAGGACCCCTCCGAGCTGCAGCTGCGCCACGACATGATGCGGGCCAAGCTGTCGGGTTTCATCGAGCGGCCCGACACGGTGGAGCGGCGCTACCCGGCGAGCGATACCAGTCTCGCCGCCCGCTACGCCCGCGCCATCGTCGCCTATCGGCATTCCGACCTGCGCTCCGCGCTCGTCCAGATCGAGGCTCTGGTCCAGGCCCAGCCGAGCAATCCGTATTTTCTCGAGCTCAAGGGACAGGCGCTGATGGAAAACGGCCGACCCGCCGAAGCCCTCGTGCCCTTGCGCCGGGCCGCGGCGCTCGCACCCAATGCCGCCTTGATCCAGATCCTGCTGGCGCAGGCGCTGGTCGCCACCAACGAGCCCAAGAACGCGGCCGAGGCGATTCCGCTGCTGCGGGCGGCGGTGACCCACGAACCCGATATGCCCGAAGGCTACACTCAGCTGGCCATGGCCTATGGTCAGAAGGGAGATCTCGCCGAAGCCGATCTCGCGGCGTCCCAGGCGGCGTTCGCGCGCGGCGATTTCAAGACCGCGCGGGACCTCGCGGCGCGGGCCAAAACCCGGTTTCCGACCGGTTCTCCCGGTTGGGTCCGGGCCGACGACATCGTAACCTATAAGCCGCCGGCGAGAGCCAGCCGCAACTGAAGGAAGATTTTCGATGCAACGCTTGCTCCGTCCACTCCTGATCGCCATCGTGGCAGCCGTGCTGGCGATCGGTTCGCTTCCGGCGCGCGCCCAATCGTTCTCGGATACCCAGCGCGGCGAGATCGAGCGCATCGTCAAGGATTATCTGGTCGCCCATCCCGAGGTGCTCCAGGAAGTCATCAACGAACTCGAGAAGCGCCAGAGCGATGCCGAGGCCGCCAAGCACCGGGACGGCGTCAAACAATACAGTCAGGCGCTGTTCTACTCGCCGCGCCAGGTCACGATCGGTAATCGCCAGGGCGACGTGACGCTGGTCGAGTTCTTCGATTACAATTGCGGCTATTGCAAACGGGCGCTGAGCGATCTTCTCAACCTGATGAAGGAGGATCCGAAGCTCCGCGTCGTGCTCAAGGAATTCCCCGTGCTGGGGCCCGGCTCGGTGGAAGCGGCGCAGGTCGGAGTTGCGGTCCGCATGCAGGACCCGACCGGCAAAAAGTACCTCGAGTTCCATCAGAAGCTGCTCGGCGGTCGGGGCCAGGCCGACCGCGCCCACGCGCTCGCCGTCGCCAAGGAGATCGGCCTCGATACGGCGCGCATCGAAAAGGACATGACCGGCGACGAGGCCAAGGCCACGCTCGAGGAGAACATGCATATCGCCGAGGCGCTGGGGCTCAACGGCACGCCGAGCTATGTCATCGGCAGCGAAGTCGTCATCGGCGCGGTGGGCGTGACGGCGCTGAAAGAGAAGGTCGGCGTCGCGCGACGATAGCGGCGTTTGGTTGCCGCGGGCTTTCCCCCGCAGCCGTGCCCTCCTATAACGCGCCGGGAGCCGGGATGGCGGCACCCCCCTCTCCTTGCAGAAGCCCATAGCCAAGGCACGTCATGGCCGACACCATCTACGTCCTCAATGGCCCGAACCTCACCCTGCTCGGCACCCGCTAGCCGGAAACCTACGGCCACACCACGCTCGCCGACGTCGAACAGCTGTGCCGCAACGCGGGCAAGCGCTTCGAGGTCGCGGTGGAGTTCCGTCAATCCAACCACGAGGGCGCGATCGTCGACTGGATTCAGGAAGCGGCTCGCAGCAACGCATTGGGGATCGTGATCAATCCCGCCGGCTACACCACGACCTCGGTGGCGATTCTCGATGCGATCCTGGCGGTGAAGATCCCGGTCATCGAGGTGCACATCAGCAATATCCACGCGCGCGAGAGCTTCCGCCATCATTCCTATGTCTCGCGCGCGGCTCGTGCGGTGATCTGCGGGTTCGGCATCGAGGGCTATGCGCTGGCCATCATCGGGCTTGCCGCCATGGTCGGCGCAACCGCCAAGAGCTGACCGCGCCATGCAGCTTCCGAAACGGCCGATGCACAAGGGCAAAGTTGCAATCGATCGGGAGCTGATCCACGAGCTTGCGGAATTGCTCGAGGAAACCGGTCTCGACGAGATCGAGATCGAGCAAAACGGCATGCGCGTGCGCGTGGCGCGGCACTCGCCTGTCGTGCACGTTTCGCCGCGACCGGACGCGGCGGCGCTGCCCGCAGCCGCGACGGCACCCGTGCCGATACCGACCCCCGCGCCTGCCGATCCGGCCAAGCATCCCGGCGTGGTGACCTCGCCAATGGTCGGAACCGCATACCGATCCGCGGAGCCCGGGGCGAAGCCGTTCGTCGAGATCGGCAGCCCGGTCAAGATCGGCGATACCCTGCTGATCGTCGAGGCGATGAAGACCATGAACCAGATCCCGGCGCCGCGCGGCGGAATGGTGACGCAGATCCTGTTCGAGGATGGCCAGCCGGTCGAATACGGCCAGCCGCTGATGATCGTCGAATGAGCGGCCGCCGCCCCTGCGCTTCGCGGCGCGTCGCGTCCGGGGAGCGGCGAACCTTGCCGCGAAGTCATGTTCGATAAGATCCTCATCGCCAACCGCGGCGAGATCGCGCTCAGGATCCTGCGCGCCTGCAAGGAGCTCGGCATCGCCACCGTGGCGGTGCATTCGACCGCCGACGACGACGCCATGCACGTGCGGCTCGCCGACGAAAGCGTCTGCATCGGCCCGCCGCCGGCCAGGGATTCCTACCTCAATATTCCGGCGCTGCTCGCGGCGTGCGAGATCACCGGCGCGGATGCGGTGCATCCGGGCTACGGCTTCCTGTCCGAGAACGCGCGGTTCGCCGAAATTCTCGCCGAGCACAACGTGCATTTCATCGGGCCCAAGCCCGAGCACATCCGCCTGATGGGCGACAAGATCGAGGCCAAGCGCACCGCCCGACGGCTCGGCCTCGCGGTGGTGCCGGGCTCGGAAACGGCAGTCGGTTCCGACGAGGACGCAGTTCGGCTTGCGGCGGACTTCGGCTTCCCGCTGCTGATCAAGGCGGCCGCCGGCGGCGGCGGGCGCGGCATGAAGGTCGCGCGCTCGCAAGCGGAATTGTCGTCGGCTCTGGCAACGGCGCGCGCCGAAGCCAAGGCGGCGTTCGGCTACGACGCGCTCTACCTGGAGAAATATTTGGAGGCGCCGCGCCACGTCGAGATCCAGGTGCTCGGCGACGGCAACGGCCGCGCCATCCACCTTGGCGAGCGCGATTGCTCGCTGCAGCGGCGGCATCAGAAGCTGCTGGAGGAAGGCCCCTCGCCGGCGCTCAATGCGGGGGAACGCGACCGCATCGGCGAGAAAGTCGCGGATGCGATGCGGGCGCTCAATTATCTCGGCGCCGGCACCGTCGAGTTCCTGCACCAGGACGGGCAGTTCTATTTCATCGAGATGAACACGCGGATCCAGGTCGAGCATCCGGTCACCGAGATGATCACCGACATCGACCTTGTTCTCGAGCAGATCCGGGTGGCGGCGGGCGCCGAGCTCCTGCTCGAGCAGAAGGACGTGCGCTTTCACGGCCACGCGATCGAGTGCCGCGTAAATGCCGAGAATGCCGCCTCGTTCCGGCCCTCCCCGGGCCGGATCCTGCACTATCACCCGCCCGGCGGCCTCGGCGTCCGCGTGGATTCGGCGGCCTATCAGGGCTATGCGATCCCGCCCTATTACGATTCGCTCGTCGGCAAGCTGATCGTGCACGGCAAGACCCGCACCGAGTGCCTGATGCGGCTCAAGCGCGCGCTCGACGAGTTCGTCATCGACGGGATCGACACCACCTTGCCGGTGTTCCGCGCGCTGGTGCGCGAGCAGGACATCGTCGACGGCAATTATCACATCCATTGGCTGGAAGATTTTCTCGCGCGCACCGTGCTGCAGGAATGACGGCGAGGACGGGCGCGCAGCTCGCAGGTGGGTCGAGCGAAGCGCGACCCACCGGTGGGTTTCGCTGCCGCCCGACCCGCCTTACAATTCGATTCCATGGCCAACCGTCAGAGCTCCCAAGTCGAGATCACGCCGGAAGTGCTGCTCAAGGCCTATGCCTGCGGCATCTTTCCGATGGCGGAGAGCGCCGAGGACCCGGCGCTCTATTGGATCGAGCCGGAGCGCCGGGGCATTCTGCCGCTCGAGCGCTTCCATGTACCGGCGCGGCTCGCCCGCACCTTGCGCGGCGATCGGTTTCGGGTGGTGTGCGATCGCGATTTCGACGCGGTGATCGACGGCTGCGCCGAGCCCCAGGCCGGCCGCGCCCGGACCTGGATCAACATCCGGATTCGCAGGCTCTATCGCGCCCTGTTCGAGCACGGGCATTGCCACACGGTCGAGGTCTATGACGGCGATGTCCTGGTCGGCGGGCTCTATGGGGTCAGCCTCGCCGGCGCATTCTTCGGCGAGGCGGTTTTGTCCTGCTCGACACCCAGTTCGTCACCGATCATCTGGAGATGTTCGGCGCGATCGAGCTGTCCCGGCGCCAGTATCACCGGCTGCTCGAGCGGGCGCTGGCCGGCGATGGCCGCTTCGACGCACTGGCGCCGGATATCCCGATGACCGGGCGCGACGCGCTCGCCCGCGCGACGGGCGCCGGCTGAGGCGCCGTCCGCGCGTTTGCGCTCGTTGCCGGATGAGGCTTACCGCCTCTGAGTCGCGGGGGATGGATTGGCCGCCTGCGCGGGGAGGGTGGGCTTGGCCGGTGCAGCCGCGGCCGGCGCAGGCGGATTGGCGCTCTGGATCGGCGGGCTCGGCGGGCTCGGCGTCGCGGCGGCAGCGCTCGAGGGCGGCGTTCCCGCGGCGACGTTGCTCTTTTTGCAGTCGACGAGCCACACATCGTAGATCGGATGCTCGACCCCGTGCAGGCCGGGGCTCGCCGCGAACATCCAGCCGGTGAAGAGGCGCTTGGTCTCGCCCTGCAACGTGATCTCATCGACTTCGACGAAGCCGTCGGTATTCGGCGTTTCCGTCGGCGGGCGCGTGTAGCAGGCGCGCGGCGTGACCTGCAGTGCACCGAACTGCACCGTCTCGTTGACGGCGACATCGAACGTGATGATCCGGCCGGTGATCTTGTCGAGCCCGGAGAACACCGCGGTCGGATTGACGACCTTCTCCGCCGGCAACGCCGTGATCACTTCGTCGCCGGGCTGCGGCGCGGTATTGCCGGGCTGCGGGGCGCCGCGCGGCTGGCGCTGGCCCGGCGGCAGGCCGGGTGGCGGCGCCTGACCCGGTCTTTGCACCACGCCCTGCTGGGTCGGGTCCATCCCGGGCGGCGGCGGAAGCGGCTGCGACTGAACGGCGCTCGACGGCGGCGCAGGGCCGCGGGATTCGTTTGGCGGCGGCGGATACGGCTGGCGCCCGGGCACGTTCGCGGGCGGGCGCGGCGAATCGCCGAAAATCGTGCCGAATTGCGCCGCTGCCGGTGCGACATTCACCAGCACGCCGACGCAAGCCAACGCTGCGAGAAATTTGGGTCCAGCCATCGGCGCCCGGAGCCGCGCGCGATTTTTTCGCGGCGGAATGCGGCTGGTTAACACGCGGATTGCGGCACGGAAAGGGCGCTTCCTCCCGCGGCGGATCCCCTTCGGGGGAGAAACGAAGCGTTACTCGCCCGGCGTCCAGGCCTTGTAGTCGCCGGTGGCGGGATGGCGGCGGTTCTGGGCGAGCGTCGAGCCGGGCGGGCGATAGGCCAGCGGCGTGCCGGTGAGATTGGGCCGATGCGATTTCTCCCAGGGCCAGGTCTTCACGGTCTCCTGTGTCGGCGGCACGTCGACGGTGTGGTGCAGCCAGCCGTGCCAGCTCGGCGGCACCTTCGAGGCTTCCGCATAGCCGGTGTAGATCACCCACCGGCGCTCGAACCCGAGGGTGGGATCGACCTTGCCGCCGCGGGTCCGGTAATAGCGATTGCCGAACTCGTCGGTCCCGACGAGCTCCCCATACGCCCACGTCCAAAACTGGGTGCCGAACGTCACGCCGTTCCACCAGGTGAAGAAGCGCAGCAGAAAGGTCTTCATTCGCCGCTTGTGCCACCGGGGCCGATCCGTGTCCAGGATGACCCGTCGCAGTGCCGGGTCGATCCGCTATGTCGCGCGATCCCGCTGTGATCGCCACAGCGCGGCAAGCCGCTCGAGCCCGCGCTCGCTGCCGAGCAGCGCGCGCTTCTCCGCCTCGCTCAGGACTTCGAACGCCTCCTCCAGATTGGTGCATTCGTCGAGCTTGGCGAGACCGACGACGAGGTGGACGTCGAGGTCGCGGCCGGAGCGGCGTCGCGGCGGCGGCAGCATGCGGCGGTGCAGCTCGACGAGGTCCGGATCGTCGAGAAACGCGGCCATCAGCTCGCCCGGCTTGCGCTCGACCGCACGCAAGCTCGCGGTCAATTCCTCCGCATGGGAAAGGATGGGCGGGGGTGCGCGCTCCTCCGGGATCGACAGCAGCCCGAGCCGGCGCAGCGCGAGCCCCCAGTTCGGCCGCGCCGTCAGCGTGGCCAGCGGAACGGCGAACACCAGGCCGACGATGACCGGCGTCATCCACAGGAACAGCGGCGGGGACACGGCAAAGGCCGCTGCCGCGAACGAGAAGCCGAACAAGGTGTGCCAGCGATAGCGGCGCAAGCTCTCCCGCAGCGGCATGGCGGTGGCGGCGTCGCGGCGCTGCGCGCTCCAGCCGGCGTCGCGCCCGAGCAGGATCTGCAGGACCGCGGCCGTCTGCATCAGCATCAGGATGGGAGCGGTCAGCCCCGAGATCAGCGTTTCGATCAGCAGCCCCGCAAATCCGCGCAGCGCGCCGCCGCAGCCGCGCCGCATCGAGCGATCGCCGAGCAGGAGGAGGTAGCCGAGCAGCTTGGGCGCCAGCAACAGCCCGATCGTGCCGGCGAATACCTGCGCGGCGCGGACCGGATCCTGCGCCGGCCATTGCGGGAACAGCGAGAAGCCCGGAGCAAAATATTCCGGCCGGACGAAGCGCGCCTGCAGCGAGATCATCAATCCGACCAGCAGGAACGTGAGCCACATCGGCGCGGTCAGATAGGCACCGATGCCGGTGACGAGATGCAGCCGGCTGACCCAGTGGAAGCCGCGGGCCGGCAGCACCGCGAGGTGCTGCAGATTGCCCTGGCACCAGCGACGGTCGCGCAGCGCATAATCGCTGAGCGAGGGCGGGCACTCCTCGTAGCTGCCCGACAGGATCGGCGCCATGTAAATCGCCCAGCCGCCGCGGCGGAGCATCGCCGCCTCGACGAAATCGTGACTCAGGATGGTGCCGCCGAATGGCTTGCGCCCGCGCAGCTCCGGCAGCCCGGCGTGCTCGGCGAAGGCCCGCACCCGAATCGCCGCGTTGTGGCCCCAATAGTTTCCTTCCGCGCCGTGCCACCAGGCGAGCCCATGGGCGATCAGCGGCCCGTAGACGCGGCCGGCAAACTGCTGCACGCGCGCGAACAGCGTGTTGGCGTTGACGATCACCGGGAGCGTCTGGATCAGCCCGACCTGCGGGTTGCGCTCCAAGGCGGCGATCAGCCGAACGATGGTGGCGCCGGTCATCAGGCTGTCGGCGTCGAGAATGATCATCTGCTCGTAGCGCGCCCCGAAGCGGCGCAGCCAATCCGCGATGTTGCCGGACTTGCGGCCTTCGTTGACGGCGCGGTGGCGGTAGAAAATCCGCCCGTGGCCGCCGGTGCGATCGCGCAGCGCGACGAAATGCATCTCCTCGGCGATCCAGGTCTCCGGGTCTGTGCTGTCGCTGAGAATGAAGAAGTCGAAATGCTCGAGCGCGCCGGATTCCGCGAGCGAAGCGTAGATCGCCTCGATCCGGCCCATCAGATGCGGGGCGTATTCGTTGTAGGCGGGCACCAGCAGCGCGGTTCGGGTCGAAAGCCCGGGGAGCGGCCCGGCTTCCTCGATGCCGAGCTGGCGCGTGCCGCCGCGGAGGAGCGACGCGAACCCGGCGAACCCGGTCGCGAACGAGAATGCGATCCAGGCGAACAGGACGACGTACAGCGCGAGAATGACCGCTTCGAGGTTGGTCAGGCCGCCGACCTGCAGCACCAGATACATTTCGTATCCGGCAAATCCGGTCAGCGCCAACGTCGCGCAGACGAGAACGACGCGGCGGCCCGACGTGCCGGGCGGCGAGGTCGGCGACCCGACCGGCTGCGGTTGCTGCCGCAGCGACTGAACCGGCATCGCCAGCGGCGCTTCGTCCGGCAGCGCCGGAGGCTGCGGCGTCGCCGCGGCGGGCGCGCCGCCTTCCAGGCGCGCTACGCGGTCCATCGATAGAGCCAGACTTCGGAAAGCATGGCTTCGCCCAGCAGCAGTTGCGCGCGCAGCTCGACGGGCGATTGCCGCCCCGGCACGAGCTCGAAGCTCAGGCGCCAGCCGCCGGTTTCCGGATTGGGCTGGGTCACCACGTGCCGGATCTCGCCGGCGCCGGCGCTCACGAGCCCGCGGATGTTCTCGGGCGGGCCGGCGGCCTTGAGGTTCTCGCCCTGAAAGTCGAGCACGAACAGCCGCGTGCTGGAATCCGAGCCGCGGCCAGCGCGCGTCGCCCTCACCTCCGCCAGCTCGGGCTTGTAGGATTTGCCGGAGCCCCAATGCTGCCGGTAGGTGAACGTGTATTCGCCCTTGGCGCGCAGCGGCTCGTTCGGCCGCCAGAACGCGACCATGTTGTCGTGGATCTCCTCCTTGCTGGGAATTTCCACGAGGAACACGCCGCCACTGCCCCAGTCGCCGATCGGCTCGATCCACAGGCTGGGGCGCTTCTCGTAATGGGCTTCGAGATCCTGATAATCGCGGAAGTCGCGCTTGCGCTGGATCAGGCCGAAGCCGCGCGGATTGGTGTCGACGAAGGTGGAGATCTGCAGATCGCCGGGATTGTTCAGCGGCCGCCACAGGTGCTCGCCGCGCCCGTTGAGCATGCCGAGACCGTCGGAATCGTGAACCGCGGGCCGGAAATCATCGACATTGGCGCGATTGCCGGCGTCGAACATGAACATGCTGGTGAGCGGCGCGAGCCCCGCCGTCGCGATATCCGCGCGCGGGTAGAGCGCGGCCTCGACGTCGAACACGGTGGGGTCGCCCGGTCGGATCGTGAAGCGATAGGAGCCCGCCGCGCTCGGGGTATCGAGCAGTGCATGCACGACGACGGACTTGGTGTTGGGCTGCGGCCGCTCCAGCCAGAACGATTTGAACACCGGAAATTCCTCGCCTTTGGGATCGCCGGTGGCGAGCGCGAGCCCGCGGGCGGAGATGCCGAAGTTCAACCCCTTGGCCAGCGAGCGGAAATAGCTCGCGCCGAGGAAAACCGCGACTTCGTCGTAATAGTCCGGGCGATTGACCGGGGCGTGCAGGCGAAAGCCGGCAAAGCCGATATCGTCGCTGGGATCCGGAGACGTGATTTTTCCCAACGAGAACATGCCCGGCGAATACACGATGCGGCGGGCGCGGCCCTGATGGACCTCGAAAATGTCGATGCGGTCGGAATAATAGAAGCCGCGATGGAAGAATTGCGCCTCGAACGGCAGGCCCGCGCCGCGCCACAGCGCCTTCTCCGGCTCGAATCGGATCGAGCGGTACTGGTCGTAGGTCAGGTTCTTGAGCGTGTCGGGCAGGCGCGTGTCGGGCGGTTTGTATGGCTTTTGCGCGAGATCGCGCGCGAGCTGCCGCACGCTGAGCGCATCGAACGGCGAGCCCTCGTCGGGATTGGCCGCCGCGAGCGCCGTCCGCGGGTGTCGTTCGATGACGGCTAGGAAAGGCAGCGACAGGCCTGCAAGCACAAGGTCCCGACGGCGCAACTGCTTCCTCCCCCAACCTCGCGGGACTCGAGCGCTTTGCATCACGATGAGATCAGGGGCTGCGCACGGCGCAGACTGGTCCCCCGCATTTTTGCATCGAGATAATGGCAAGCCGCGTCCGCGGTTCCGCGATTTCCTGTTGCGCGCGCTGGCGCCGGCCGGCGGCAGGCGAGTCGCGCGAAGCACATTCATTCCGATTCGAGCCGGTTGCGATCCTGATTCTGCTCTCGCCGCCAACCGACGGCAGCCAAACAGGATTTCGATTCTCCGGAACGCCGAAGATTTTGCCGGTGCCATAGCACCTTTTTCTGCCAAGCGTATGCCGACAGGATGGCGATTCGCGACCGTTCGCCGCCGCCGCGCCCTTCCGAATCCCCTTCCCTTCTCCGATATTTACCGCAATGCAGCTCGGCGTTTTCCCCGCAATCCACGGGCAACTTTCCCCAGATTTAGGGGTTGATTCAGACTCTCGCACTAGTTCTTGACTGCCGGGACGGAGTCGTCCTAGCCTTCGGGTGTCGGGCGCGGGTCGTACCAAGTGCTCGCCGGACGCCTCCCAGAACAGGCTAGCGACGCCGCTCCGCCGGGGCCGAAGGCTAAGGCGAGCCCATGGCTTCGCATGGTCCGGAGGTCGGTAGCGACCCACTCAGAACGGGCGCCGCGAAGTGCCGGGCGTAACGGGACGTCGAGCAGAGTGCCGGGACCAACCGGCAGCGCGCGGGCTTTGGCCCACGCAAGGCGAAATGTCGGCGCGCGGGCAACCGGCGTCGACGAAAAAACGGGGTGGAGCAATGCGGATCGAGCGGCGATACACGAAGGAAGGCCAGTCGCCCTACGAGGCAATCGAGTTTCGTCTGACCACGAGCGAGATCCGCAATCCGGACGGCTCGGTGGTGTTCCGGGCGGAAGCGGTCGAAGTGCCGGCGTTCTGGTCCCAGGTCGCCTCCGACGTGCTGGCGCAGAAATATTTCCGCAAGGCCGGGGTGCCGGGGCGGCTCAAGCGCGTCGAGGAGGAGAGCGTTCCCTCGTTCCTGTGGCGCTCGGTCGCCGACGAGGCGGTGCTCGCCGCGCTCCCGGAGAAGGAGCGCTTCGGCGGCGAGACCTCGGCCAAGCAGGTCTTCGACCGGCTCGCCGGCACCTGGACCTATTGGGGCTGGAAGGGCGGCTATTTCGCCTCCGACGGCGACGCGTCGGCCTTCTCCGACGAGCTGCGCTACATGCTCGCGATGCAGATGGTCGCGCCCAATTCGCCGCAATGGTTCAACACCGGCCTCTACTGGGCCTACGGCATCGACGGCCCGAGCCAGGGGCACTATTACGTCGATTTCGCCACC
>WNGP01007196.1_pt1 | contig 15989 bp, 15 predicted proteins | sample 5407671 | NCBI WGS metagenome assembly WNGP01 (sample SAMN13153381, study PRJNA577476) | soil metagenome | isolation source: 40 cm soil or saprolite under Garry oak tree replicate 2 | place: USA:California | collected 2016-06-15 | reverse complement strand
GGTCACGATCCGCGGGCTGGGCGAAACGCCGCCGTTGTTCAGGTTGATGATGCCGCGTGTGACGCTGAACGAGTTTTGGATAGTCGCCCAATAATCTTCGTCCGTGGCCGCTTCTTCCGGGGTGAGATGCGCGACGTTCTTCGACGCTGCTTCAACATTTCTCAATAACGACGCAACAGTTGCCGAAGAGAGCGCGGCCAGACCCAGGCTTTTGCCGGCGAGAGAAAGAAAATCGCGTCGCGTGCGCACGTGCACGGCCGCTGATTAAAGCGATCCAGCGGACCGCGTGCAATCATTGTCTTCGCTGCGGCAGGTGCCGAGCGAATGGAACTGAGGGATCAGCGACATAAACCAGAGGCCCGGCGTTAGGTGTGAGGTAACAGCGAGCGATATCGGGAGTGAGGACTTAAGAATTTTTCTGAGGAACAATCCTAACGAGCCCAAGCGTCAGCTGCGGCGGAATATTGAGCCATCGGCGGGGCCAAAGCTTTTCGAGATACGAATTAGGAGGATGAAAGGGGAAATATGAGGATATTGATAATGACAGCGATAATGGCGTTACCGCTCATGGCGTTAGGCCAGACAGCGGAGCCGCAACAGACGCAGGGGCAGACTCAGTCGAACGAAACGCAGACTACTGCGCCGGCGAAAGGGAAGAAGAAACAAGTCCAGGAGCCTAGCAAACCGCAGGCGAAACCTGAGACGAGCACTGACGTCCGTGGACAAACGAACGTGAAGGGTCGCGCTCCAGAGGTAAACAGGAATGAATCTGGGGCTCGTTCGAGCACGAGCACTGGCACGAGCATTCGGGGCGAACCATTTTCGGTTGATCGGAAGCACGTACTTCGTCTTCGTGGACAACTGTTGGGTCGCGGTTGACGTGGATGGTTTTGTCTATACGGAGCGAGTGATCTGCGTGGGCGATCCGGACTTTGTTGAAGTTTACTAGCGCGTCCTCTGCGCGGCACAAAAGCGCTCCGCTGGAAATGCGGAGCGCTTTTTTTGGCATCGACCGGCTCCTGCACGAGCGGTTTCCAAGAGTACCGATTTGGTGAGAACCCAGCAGCAAACGCAGAAGGAAGAATGAAGAAGTAGGGTCGGAGGAAGTGATTAGTGATCGGTGATTGGTGATCAGTTGGAAGCAGCCGCCTGCCCTGTGCGCTGCTCACGCCCGGATCCAGGAGAATTTCCGGATTGGGACGAGCGAGGGAACCAAATGCCAGCGATTGCACGATCTACGGTTAGGCGATCGATGCCGCGTAAAGGCGTTTGCCTCACGCGGCTGGGGGAAATTACAGGACGGGCCTGAATAGATCGCGAACGTCCAACGACTAAATATTATTATTCTGTTCGCTGGCGCTGGCTGGAGTGGCGTTGGCGCAACAGCCGGAGGAGCAGCCGTCACCAAAAGGCAAGAAAGGGGCTGCTGAAAAGACGACCCGTGGAGCCCAAGCGACGCCCGGGGCGAAGGGAGCGAAACCTGAAGCCACGGTCGGGAAGCAAACCGGCGCGATGAAAGAGCGCGGCGCGCCGACTCAGCCCGGTGCAGGAAAGGGCCGAAAGACTCAAGCGACCCAGGAATCTGCCACCGCACCGGGAACGAATGTTTCCGGTCAACCGGCCGGCAGTCCGACGACTGAGCCGGGTGCGGGAAAAGGCCGAAAGGGTCGGGCAAAATCTGAGACCGCGGCCCAACCAGGAACGAATGTTCCCGGTCAACCGGCCGCCAGTGCCGCGCCCGGCGCGGAGCAGCCGAAGAAAGGGATGAAGGGACGTGCTGCGAAGACATCTGCTACTCCGGCAGCGACAGCCGCGGCTGCGGTGAAAGCTACTCCGGCGGCAAGTGCAGCTCCATCAGTTTCGACAGCGGGCCAGACAACCGCGCAGACTGGTACGGCGGCCACGACGAAGAAGGTGGAGCCGCAGAAGGTGCAGCAGGTCAAGGCGCAGGCAGCGCAGATCAAACAGCAGCACGCAACTTTCCGCGCGCAGCCAAAGCCGCAACAGGTTCCGGCGGTCACCTACAACCAGAACTATCGGATTCAAGGAAGCGATCAGTGGCAGGGTCCGCAATACGACGTATTCCGCTCGTATCATCCGGAACGGCACGATCAGGGCTGGTATCGGTCGCGTTACAACCGTGTGGAACTGATTGGTGGCGGTTATTACTACTGGAACAACGGCTACTGGTATCCGGCGTGGGGTTACAATCCTTCGGCCGAGTATTATGCCTACGATGGACCGATCTATGTGGGTCAACGTGCTGAGCCGCCGGACCGGGTGATCGCGGACGTGCAAACTGAGCTGCAGCAGATGGGCTATTACCAGGGCGAGGTGGATGGGTTGCTCGGGCCGATGACCCGGGAGGCGCTCACCGCTTACCAGGCCGATCAGGGGCTCACCACGACGGCGGTGATCGACGAGCCGACACTCAATTCCCTAGGGATGGGATAATAAGAAAGTAGAAAGTGGGAAAGTAGAAGGTAGAAGGTTAGCTTCGAGAAGCCGCCGGGGCGCACGAATGCCTCGGCGGCTTCTCTGTTTTAGGCGCCAGTAGCCGAGGCGCGTGTATTGGCGCGCGCTTGAGCTTCGGGGTTCTGCATGAAGCGCAGAAGATAGCAGAGACTTAGCTATGTGAGGAGCGGAGAAATGGGAAGAAGCTAGTCAAAACTTTTTCCGATGAGAAGCCAGAAGAAAATTAAGAAGTACGAATTAGGAAATAAGAAACGGGGGAATCAAAACGCCGAAGGATGAAGTGAGGGGGTAGAATTAAGAAGTCAGGGAAAGTGTCACGATCAGTAGACGAAGGGGGGAATAATCGCCAGCAGGTGCGTTGTTGCTACGCGCGATATTGGTCGCCGAACTTGCGCAAGAGAAATTCCTCTTCGCCACAGAAGCGATGATAGGCAGGCAGATCGCCAGCGCTCAAGGCCCGGATCTCACGAGATGTGAGGCCGGGGCTTCACGGTTCACGATCTCAAATACACGAGCAGCTGCATCGTCTTGGTGGTGTTCGCGGGACCGTTGGCGAACGATAAAAGCATCTGCGGTCCCACCACATCGAATGTGTGAATCGCGCTGTCAATCGGCACTTTGAACGCGGAGCACATCGTGTTCGGCGCAATCTGGCCCATCATGATCTCACAGGTCATTCCGTACAGCTTGGACGGGTCCAACCTGATGCTCACTTTTCTGAAGCCGGTGATATCGACAACAGGGTTGTTGGGGGTTGTGAGCATCGCCTGGGCGCTACCAGTCGCGCTGAATTGAAGCGTTATCGGTGTATCGACGAAGTTGATGATTTGGAAATTCGGAACGTCTGCCACCTGTGCCTCCTGTCATCCGTCACTGGCCGTTGCACGCCAGACAACATGACTTTCCGTTGATTATTGTTCGAGCAAGCTGCTTGTCAAGCGTTCGGCATCTCGGCCTACGACTACTGCGGCGTGATGAGGGAGCGCGGCGGGGGGATCGGAAGTGATTAGTGATTGGTTAACGGGGAAACACAAGCTCCCATTCGCGGATCTGCTGCTCCTGCCCGATCGCACGCCGCAAATCGCCGGGCGTTTTCTTGTCCGCCCAGCCGCGTTGTTGCGGCTTGCACATCGCGCAGGATCAACGCTTGAAACTCGTTCGCTGCCAACGTTCACTCGCTGCTACCCTCGCAGCTATACCTTCTATGTCACTCATCCCACTCGCTCCATTCAGAGCGCGGTAACATCGTTGTGTGAAGTTCGATTTCATGGAAGGAAGCGTTAGTCAGTCAGCTCCGGGATGTGTTCATCCTCGTATTTCTCGATAAGAACTCCGAGCACGTCCATGAGCGAAGCGAGCGGATGATTTTCGTCTTCGCCCACTTCATCGGTGACACGGTCGAGCAATTCCACGACCTCCTAGTAGTCGGCATCGCTATGAGGCACCCGGACGGCGCGTGATATTGGTGGCCAGGCTTTTGTCACTTTTTTCGAGCAATGTCCTTGGGCTTGCCCTATGCGGATGCTTTGAAACTGGCGCGAAAAGCTGCACCGCTGCTTGACATCAGTGTGTCGGAGTTCATGCGGTTACGAAAGAACGAGTGAAAGTCAGGCTTGCTCTAATTTTGCCAGCAAACGCTCGCTGTAACCCTCCTTGCGAAGCTTCTCGTAATCGATGCGGCCATTCTTTTTCAGCATGTCTCGCTTGAGGGCGCGCATTAGAATGCCTGTGGCGTGGTCAAGTAATTCCGCTTCGGACTTTGCGCGTCGCTTCGCTGTGGTTTTTACGCACACAATTTGCCTTAATTCGTCTCGCGGTTCAATTCGCAAGTTGCTACCAAATTGGTAACTGAAAACTTCACTCCGCGGCAGCGCGCTTCCGCAACACGAACGCTGCGACAATGCCAACCCGCCTTCGTTCCGCAGGTCGCGGGACTTCCGCGTGGCGGGCGCACAAGGGAAGCCAGAGGACAGTTGACAGAGAACAGAATTAGTGCGCGGTTCCGACCGAGCTCTTTCGCAGGACGAATGCCGCAACGATTCCCACAAGAAAGAAGCCGATGATCTGGATGAGCATGTAGCTGGCGGTGTAAACACACGGGAACCCGTACCAGTTCCAATACGAAACATTGGTGGCGATCGAGGCGAGGATTCCGGCAACCAAAACCAAGCCGACTCGGCCGGCGAAACTCGCGATGACTGTCTGGGCGAGGAGGAACACGACCAGGATCGCTTCGAGCAGTTCGGTGCCGAATTCGATTCCGAGCCATCTACCGAAAGCCATCGGGCGTCCGGGCGCATGATACATGAGAATACCGGAAGGATTCGTCGCCATTTTTTCGCCCATGTGTTTCATCGCTTCGTTCTTTTCCTGTCGGGTTGCGTTCTTACCGACACCGGGACCAGGAAAGATGTAAAGACCGGTTTGTTCGCCGATGTTGCTTTGCATTGCGCTGAGGACGGCTGATTCGTTTGGAATTTCGCGGAGGCCAGCTTCGCCGAGCGGCAGGAACATGTGCGCGATCGATGTCCAGATAAACATCGCGATACCACCAGAGGCACCGGCGAGAACGATCTTCATAATTAAGAAAGATGAAGGATGAGGAACAACGTATGAAGAAAAAAATCGGAGATAATTCTTACACAAACGGCGACGGCGTAAGTCGTCGGGAATTTATTGGGACGACTCTGGCCGGTAGCGCGGCGCTTTTCGCCGGCGGACTGAGCACTCTCGTTCCAAGATCGACATCCGCCGCGTCGGCGAGCTGGATTGAGGCAACGATACCCGAACTTCAAGCGTTGATGAACTCTGGCGCGCTCACCAGCGTACAGCTAACGACAAATTACCTCAATCAGATCGCGACTTTTAATCCTCTGCTCCACGCAGTGATTGAGAGGAATCCGGATGCCCTGGCGATCGCCAAGAAACTGGACACTGAGCGTCATTCTGGTCATCTGCGCGGCCCGCTCCATGGAATTCCGGTGCTGGTGAAGGACAATCTCGCGACCGCTGACAAGATGCAGACGACAGCGGGGTCGCTTGCGCTGGTGGGAAGCACGGTTCCTTCGGACTCAGTGGTAGTGAATCGTTTGCGCGCAGCTGGCGCGGTGATTCTCGGAAAAGCAAATCTTTCTGAGTGGGCGAATTTTCGCGGTAACGCACCGTTCAATGGCTGGAGCGCGCGCGGCGGTTTCACTCGTGATCCGTATCTACTCAGCTTCGATCCATGTGGATCGAGCTCAGGTTCGGCTGTGGCGAGCGCGGAGAATCTTTGCGCGACCGCAGTCGGGACTGAAACTGATGGTTCGGTGGTGTGTCCGTCCGGCAACAATCTGGTCTTCGGTCTCAAGCCGACGGTGGGATTGGTTTCTCAGGACGGAATTATTCCAATCGCGCACAGTCAGGATACTGCTGGTCCGATGTGCCGGAGCGTGACCGACGTTGCAATTATGCTAGGCGTGATGCAATCGCCGTTTGGTCCGGTGAGCGGAATTAGCGTGCCAAGCGATTACACGCAATTCTTGAAAATCGGATCTTTGAAAGGCGCCCGCATCGGAATCGACAGTCGCTATTTTTCGCATGAGTTTGGTGGTGAAAACGATCTCGTCAAGGTGGCGCAAAAAGGTCTGGACGCGATGCAGAGCCTTGGCGCCACGCTCGTGCCGACTGACACCGGCAACCCAAGCCAGCAGAACTTTAAATTCTACAACGATGAATTCACGGTCTTGCTTTACGAGTTCAAGGTCCAGATCGCGCAATATCTCGCCGGTCTAAGTAACACAACGATGCACACATTGGCGGATTTGATCGCATTCGACATCGCGCATTGTGAGGAAGAAATGAAATACTTCGGGCAGGAAGTCTTCGAGATGTCGGAGGCTACCAGCGGCAACCTCAATGATCCTGCGTATCTGAGCGCGAGAGCGGATAATTTGGCGTTTGCACGAACGAATGGGATCGATGCCGCGCTGAAAAAGGACAACCTCGATGCCATTGTCGCGCCCACCTATAGTTTTGCCTCGTCACTGCCAGCGGTGGCAGGTTATCCGGACCTTTCAATTCCTGTGGGCCTTACGCCGCAAGGCAAACCTGCGGGTCTCTGGATGTACAGCGGATTCCTCAAAGAACCAACGCTCCTCGCTTTTGCATATGATCTCGAGCAGGCCATCAAACCGCGGACACAACCCGGGTTACTCGGTTCCGTACCGCCGGAGCCGCCGGATGCCGGTATCTGCGCTACATTGACGACCGCGGTTGCGCCGACGCTCGTCAATGGCAAGGCGCAGATCTCGCGTCACCTCGGAACGGGCAAGCCGTTGAATCCCTGACGCGCACCGTCGCGAGGCCGCCGCGCTCCCGAATCTGAACTGAGCTTCGTCCCGCGTTGCGGATCGCGGAATGCGGATTGATTCGCCTTTTCTCGACCGGCTTCACGACCTAGCCGACGGCTTCCCGCCACGCCGTGTTGCGGATTGCGGATTTCTGCAAACTGTCGGAATGACAGACATGAAGCAGTTTATCGTCATTGTTCTGACGGTTCTCACAGCCTTAAGCTCGGTCTGGGCTAATCTGGGTGATGGTGGTGAGAGAATTGACGATTCATATGGCAACCTAATCGAGCGACATTTACTCGATGATGGAACCGTCAGCACTCTTTATCATAAGGATCGATATCTTTATTTCGTGGTATTCGATAACGGCGTGAGCATTTTGGAAAGGTATTCGCATGTCAAGGGTACCGATCTTTCCGAAAAAGAGATCGCAAAATTCCTAAAGGCGAATGCAGGTGGCGCGACGTGGGCGCCGGATAACAAGTCGAAAGAACGCCGATTCGAGCGGAGTGATCACAAGGCCGAGGCAACGTACGTAAACATGGCTGGCCGCCCGACGCTGACAGTGCGGGAAGTGGGGAAGAAAGGTTGAAGGAAGAAGGAAGAGGGAAGAATTAGGAAACAAATGGGGAAGAAGGGTTGAAGAAAGAAGGAAGAATTAGGAAACAAAATGTTCGTTACGATTCTGAAGCGATCGAAGGTCACTTCTTAATTGAAACTCGCTCAATCCCACTGTCGCTCGCTGTTGCCATCACAGCTTACCTCCATGTCGCTCCATTCTTCCTTCATCCTTCTAACTTTCCTACACTGAGGTCAGTTTTTTTGCTCGAGCATGGTGCCGCGGCAGCGTGAGCTTCCGCAGAAACATCTCGATTCTTCGGCTACCTCTCTGGTGATGGGTTCGTCCACTTGCAGGGCGTAGTCGTAAAAGAGTTCTTCGCCCGGCGCAGATTGCGTAATGCGTATATGAAAATCCGCCCGTTCTCTTCGATGGCTTCGCAATTTGGGTCGCACGAATGATTGATCCAGCGCGCTTCGTTTCCGTCGGTTGTCGGGTCGATCACTTCGATTCCGTTGTCGAGACCGAACAAGAATGTGTGCGGATCGGCGAGATCTTCCGGTACGTCCTCCCATAAAGCCCGTTTGCCGGTATACTCGATGATCCGGGCGCCTTTAGGGATTGGTTTCGTCGCGTACATTCCGCGGCCGTGCACGCCGGACTCGCGAACCTCGATCCGTCCAGCCGGCTTTGGAGGCTTGGTTTTCTTCGGCATACCCTATCACTAAGGGAACAAAATTAGGAAGTAGGAAGGAAGAATTATGAAGCGGCATCGTTACATCGCTCCGATCGCGCGAAAATAACGTTGGGCCGAGCGCGCGACCGCTCCTTTGGCGTCTGAAAGAACGTTGGCTTTCCACCATGCGCCGTAAATTTGGTCGAACGCGAACGGCTCAATCCTCTCAAGAATGCGGTGTACCGCAGCGGGGCCGAGCGGAATCAGGTTCGGATAACTGCGCATGAAACTCACATATCGGCGGTCCTGCACCACTTGAATGATGTCGCCGGTCAGCAACGCACCTTTGCCATCTGCTCCGTCTGGCCAGTGCAACACCGTGCCGCCTTCGAAATGACCGCCGCAATTGATTAAGGTGAGCCCATCCCACAGCGACAGCGTTGTTCCTTCCCAAAAATGGATGCGCGAACTTTTGCGCATGACCCATTCGCGATCGGCGACATGCAAAAAGATTTGGGCGTCGAAACGGCCGCCCCACTCAATTATCGCGGAATAATAATGCGGATGTGAAATCGCAATGGCGCGGATGCCGCCGCGCGCGTTGACCTCGGCGACGGTTTTATCATCAAGCAATGTGATGCAATCCCAGAGCAGATTTCCACCAAGCGATTGCAAAACCAATGCGCGTTGCCCGATTGCAAAATCGGGTTCGGTGCCGATCCCCACAAGTTGCGGCGCTTCGTTTTCGAAGCGGTTATGATGATTTGCCGCCAGTCGTTCTAGCGTTGTCCACTCTTGACCGGCGTGACGAACGAATTGCCGTTCATCTTCGCAAATGGGGCAGGAGGATGGCGGCTGTGCAGTCTCATCAAATTGTGTTCCGCATTGGATACAGATGAAATGTTCCATCGTGTCAAAGGTTTTGTGTATGCCAGTCTCTGGTCGTCGCAAATAATTTGCGCGTTTGGTTTGGGTAGCGCACCCGCCTCGGGTGCTGGTCGTTGCGCCTCGCGAGGACGAACTTTTCCCGAAAAGGGATTTCGGCGAGGGCGCCGAAATCAGCATGCGAGGGCGCGTGCGCTCCCCAGATTTTCTTCATCCCGCAATCAACGCTTCGATAGCTCGCGAAAATATGCGGCTACGTTTGGCTTGAGATAGAAATACCACGCGGAAACAGAACCGAAGACCAAGCCGTTAACAATCGCCCGCCACATGATTGTGTGGCGAAGCACGTTCAGTGCGCCGAGCGTCGATGCGTATACAATAATCAATCCGAATATCGCGATCACGAGATGACGCGACCACGGTTTTTGCGCGGCGAAGCCAAATGCGATCAGCGCCATCAAAACTCCGATAACAGCGACGAGCGGTGCGGCGATATGCAACCATTCGGCGCGGGTAACGCGTTCACCGCCCATGACGGATGGACCGATGTCGCAAATCGCAAGCAAGATCGCCAAAAACATGCCAGCGGACGCCAACGCCGCGAACCATATAAAGATTCGGATCAAGAACGGTTGCTTCATTTGGGCTTTAGGTTTGTAGCCACAGCGCTGCGTGTCGTCGATTGACAAATACGTGGCGTATTGAACTTACGCCCACAGACGCGTGGTTACAGCTCTCTGACCGGCCACAGGCCGCTATAAGACGTAAGACCAAGTGATTAGACGCTTGTTGTAGCCACGGCGCTGTGCGCCGTCCAGTTTTTCGAGTGGTGTGTATCTTTTTCTGACCGGCCACAGGCCAGTGGCTACAGAATCACGCGCGATCGATGTAAACGATCTCACCTTGATAAGGCCAATCTGCTGCTGAGTGAACGAATCCGGCACGCACCGGATTTTCGCGAACGTAATTCCATTTTTCTGAGTAACTCTCGTCGCTCCGCAATACGTGATCGAAGAATCCTTCCTGCCAAATCTGTGTCTTTGGCCGCCACAAAGCAGGCACCTTGGCCAGCGCTTGTTTCAGCGCGCCAACCCAGCGGCCCAGAGTGAAATCCAGTCCTCCACGGACGAAAAGATGAATATGATCGGGCATGATCACGTATCGCCCAACGGCAACATTGAAGTCGCGCTCGGCCCGCTGGGCAAAAAGAATGAGGGCGGTATGAAGCTCATCACACGCCAGGCATGCGTTCCGGTTGTGCGTACAAAAAGTGACGAAGTAAAGCGGAGTGGCTTCAAAAACCCGATCGAGACGGAGAGGTCGGCGCCCAAATTTTTGCTTCACGCGGAAAACCTGTAACCACGGCGCTGTGCGCCGTCCAGTTTTTCGAGTGGTGTAGGCAAACGAGACAGCTTCAGTCGCGATGGCGAATCGAACCGGCCCCGGTGATGTGTTTCTCGATCGTCTTCGGATTGCCGGAGTAAGTGACTTTTCCCGCGCCGGTGATTGCCACTTTGAGTGTGTCGGCAACGGAAACCTCGGCGTCAGCGGCGCCGGTGGTGGAAATTTGGGCGACTTTCGTTTGCAGACCGCTCGCAGTTAACTCGCTCGCGCCGGTCATATCGGCCAGGAGTTCGTCAAGGCTGCCATCGAGTGTGACGCGTGATGCGCCGGTTGATTCGAAAGCGAACTTCGGGCCGGCCATTTGATTGGCGATGAGTCGCACCGCCCCGCTGATCCTCGCCCCAGCGCGCGCAGGGCTCGAGATAACAACCTTGATTCCATGCGTCGGCCAAATCTGCTCGCGCGTGTCGAGGTAAAGTGTGTCGCCGGAAATGTGACTCTCGATGTAGCGAAGCAGATTTTCATCCGTTGTGATGCGCAGAGCGGGCGCTCCATTTTGCCATTCGATTTCGAATGCGCCGCTCGCGTCGATATTGGCAAAAGCGCTGATCGTGCGATCATCGGTTTTGATATTGCCGTTGCCTCGAATGCCGATCCACCGGCAACCAGCGGTTACAACAACACATGCGGCGACGAGTAAGATGGCGATCTTGTTCATGACAAATATGCTTTCTTTTATTACGATGCGGCAAGGAGTCACTTTAGATTCAGTAAATTCTGCTACTTAATAGCTTTGTTAGAACAAGGTTCTAGGTCTGGGGAGCACAGGCTGCCAGCCTGTAGTTGCCAGCAGCCCTGCCGGCAACATTTTTGAGACGTAATGTCGAGATAACGCAGGAATCGCCATGTCTCGGCAAGCTGCCGAGACCTGCAGGCTAGCAGCCTGCGCTCCCCACACAGAGAATCTCGCGTCGCGAATTGATTCACTTCACAATTCTTAACTTCACCGTCTCAACCAAGACGTCATCTACGTAGAATTCGGCGCGATAATCGCCGAGAGCCCAGCCGTCATCAGGCCGCGACAGGATAAATCTTCCGTGAGCGGTTGGGCCTTCCGCGATCGTGGAAGCTTCGTCCACCTTGTAGTCCGGGGGAGCATCGTCGCCAATGTTCTCAGCGATCCAGACCGCGCGCACTTTTGCACCGATACGTAAGCGATAGCCCTGCCAGCGCGCATAAATCTGAGATGTATCCGATGAAAACGTTGTGGCCGGCTTGCCAAACCGACCGGTGGCAAAACTCACAGAAAGTTTCTTCGGAATCGTATCCGATTTCACCTCCGGTCTCGCTACAACTTTCGGCTGTTCTACCAGCTCGAGGGAGAGGCGCTCAAGCAAATCGCCGTTGGTAGCACGCGTGGCTGTAACGTCTTTGACGATTCCAGTGCCAATCGCAAACCAGCGGTCAATTGTCATCGGGCTGGGCGTCGTTTGTTCGCCATGGATACGCAGCGCGTGAAATTCTCCCGCCGGTACTTTGATATCCTCCTCTCCGGTTACTTCGTAGTGCTGATGCACTTTCAAGTCGCCGGCCTGGCCATCGAAATTCCAACTCGCGCCACTCTTGAGCGGCATCGCGATCATCGTCTGCGGCGGACTGAATTTAATAAATTCTCCGTCCACGTTAATCCGCGCCCAACAAATTATTCCGTGTTCGTCGATGGTAAGAAGGTCTGAGTTGGTGATCACGCCGGCCCGGTGCATCTCGAATTTGAGAAGCTCCTTCCCGTCCACGTTCTCTGTTCCCTCGACGCGGTACAACACCGGGAGACGAATTTTCCCGTCAGCGTCTGGTTTCAGGTTGGGGACGGTGAGTCCCTTACCGACTTCTTCCGTCATGTTGTACCGCCAGGCCATCCCTTTGGCAGTTGGTATAAGCTCTTCCCCGAACATCTCGCTGTGCAATAAAAGCAAAACAGCAATGGCAGCCGTTCTGGCACAGACTTCAAGTCCGCCACAGGACGGACTCGATGCGGCGAGCCTGTAGGGCAAACGAGCGTCTCGCCTACGATCACGGCAGTCAAGATGGCTGCCAGCCCAACAGTCGAGACGGCTGTGCCACAAAAACCTCATTCTTCGATGAGACACAACACCGACGCCAAAGTTCAATCGATGATTCGCGAATATTCTTCTGCCAACTATTCTATCCGAATGCAAAACTGTACGAGGCAAGCTCGATCGCTCTCGTGCACATTTTTGTTTGTTTCATTCGCTTTTCTGTTGACGCAGGTGCTCAGTAATGCAACCGCGCCTGCCCGATCTGACCGACATATTGTGGTTGTGGTCTGGGACGGAATGCGCCCGGATTTTGTCAGCGAGAAAAATACTCCCGCGCTCTGGAAGCTCGCTCATGAAGGAGTCATTTTTCGCAATCACCACGCGGTTTACCCAAGCGCGACCAACGTAAACGGAACCGCGCTGAGTACAGGAGTTTACCCTAGCCACAGCGGCCTAATCGCAAATCATGATTACCGGCCGGAAATCGACCGCAACCACTCAATCGACGTCGAAATTCCAGCGGTGGTGAAGAAGGGAGATGAACTCTCCGGTGGAAAATACATTTCATTTCCGACGATCGCCGAGGCCGTGCGGAGCGCCGGCGGACGCACTGCGATTGCCAGCGCAAAAACTGTCGGCCTCTTGTTGGATCGAAATGCCGATCTTAGCCCTGCGAAAAAGTGTGTCACGCTTTTCGCTAGCAAGTCACTCCCGCGCGACGCGCTTACCTCCATTGTCGCCGCGCTCGGTTCTTTCCCGTCTGGTCATTTGCAACAGGACGCCTGGACAACAAAAGCGCTGACAGATTTATTTTGGAGAGATGGAGTGCCGGAGTTCTCACTGCTTTGGCTGGGCGAGCCGGATCTCACGCAACATGAATCTGCGCCCGGTGCGCAACCGGCGTTGACTGCAATCAAATCCGCCGATGAAAATCTTGCAGCGGTCCTTTTGGCGCTAGATCGGCAAGGAGCACGCGAAACAACGGACGTGTTTGTCGTCTCTGATCACGGCTTCTCGACGATTGGTCGGTCGGTTGATTTGCGGAAAATTTTAAATGCTGCGGGTTTCTCCGCGAAGACGGAATTCGCGGATGAACCAAAACCTGGAGATATCATGCTGGTTGGAAACGGCGGCACCGTCCTTTTCTATGTTCAGGGCCATGATGCTGAGATTACGAGTCGTCTTGTTGGATTCTTGCAACAAACAGATTTTGCCGGAGTCATTTTCACGAAAGGCGCGATGCAAGGAACATTCAGTCTGGATCAGGCCAAGATCGACAGTCCACATGCGCCAGACATTGTGGTGGCTTTCCGCTGGAGCGATTCCAAAAATCAATTCGGCATTCCAGGGATGATAGACGCGGATTGGCAACGAGGAGCAGGGAAGGGGACTCACGCCACGCTCAGCCGGTTCGACATGCATAATACTTTAATCGCGGCCGGTCCGGATTTTCGTCACGGTGAGATGGATGATTCCCCAAGCGGAAATATCGATCTTGCGCCGACAATTTTGCGCATCCTTGAAATCACACCGCCACAACAGATGGATGGCAGAATTCTGTCCGAAGCGATGGTTAACATCGACGCGCAGACCTCGAAGCCAGAAACAAAAACAGTGGAAGCGACTAAAGAATTCCCGTCGGGAAGCTGGCGACAATCGCTTCAAATCTCACGTGTCGGCGAGACCGAATATCTCGATAAGGGCAATGGTGCGTTTGTCCCGAAGTAGCTATTCCGCGTGTGGCTTCATCTGGTCGGGAAAGTACTTCCAAATCGGCGCGGAAGCGGTCGTTCCCATTAATTCGCGTACCTTATTTGGAAAGAAATGAGCTTATGAACTGGTTCAGGACTTCTTGTTTGATGTTGCTGCTCAGCGGCGCAGCCGTAGCGCAGGCGCACGCGCATGCGTTTGTGGATCATGCCCAGCCCCCGGTGGGCGCTACAGTCAAACAGATACCTCGGGAGGTGCGGATTTGGTTCACGGAAGCGATCGAGCCTGCGTTTAGCAGCATCCAGGTCTTCGATGCAGCGGGAAAAGAGGTCGACAAAAAAGACATGCACCTAGATCCCTCTAATCGTTCGCTCCTGCAGATCTCGTTGCAGCCGCTCGGACTTGGAACTTACAAGGTGGTCTGGCGTGTCGTGTCAGTCGATACGCATGTGACCAAAGGTGATTTCACGTTTCAGGTTGTCCGGTAAAGCGCAGCACTAACGAGGCAAACGCTAAACATGTTCATAATTATCACGCGCGCTGTGCACATCGGCGCGTCTTGATTCTCGTGTCATTGTTCGCGTTTGAAATGCTCATCGCAACACCGGCATTAAGGCGGGCCGACCGAAGTGTTTTGGAATATGTAGAAGCTCTGCGCGGCCAGTTTCGACGGGTGCTGGTGTGGAGCGGGTTTGCAGCGATCGGTTCCGGCATTGTGTGGTTCTGGTTAGTCCTCGCGCAAATGACTGGCGGAAGTTTGTGGGAAATGCCAGGCATGCATTCCATAGAGGTTGCAGTCACTCGAACGCAGTTCGGGCACCTGTGGGAATGGCGCCTGGGATTGACGCTGCTGTTCACCATGGCGCTTTTAATTCCATCGGGAAGGTGCTGGAACGCTTTGTTGCAATCGCGAGCATGGCAGGTTGTCGGGATGTTTGTCGCAACAACGCTTCTTGCCTCTCTTGCGTGGGCTGGACACGCAGGTGCGACGCTGGGAGTCCCGCACCCCATCCATCTTACTGCCGATGCCGCGCATCTCGTCGCTGCCGGGCTCTGGCCTGGAGGTCTGTTGCCGCTGACGTTTTTTCTTGTCCGAGCGTCGAGATCAAATGAGCCGTCATTACTCTTCACCGCGAGTGCGATAACTCGCAGGTTTTCCGCATTGACCCTGCTTGTTGTCGGCGGCCTCGCGGTAACGGGTTTGGTGAACAGTTATTTTCTCGTCGGCAGCTTTCGCGCACTCGTCGCGAGCGGATACGGACGCCTGCTTATGCTGAAACTGTTCCTCTTTCTCATCATGATCGGTTTGGGCGCATGGAACCTTCTGCGTCTCAAGCCACAGCTCACTTCCGCGATCGAGCGCAATGATCACCAACGCGTCGCTCTCCGCAAGTTGATGCGCAACGTCATCGCCGAACTCTGCCTCGCCATGCTGATCGTCTTGATCGTCGGCGCGCTCGGAGCCAGTCGGCCCCCACGCTACCGCATATAAGGACCGAGAGTAAATCGGAGAAGTACGCGCCTTAAGTAGGTTCACCAATTGGCGTACGGTCTCATCCGGAGTCGTGGACCCATTGTTACGTCATGCGTCGTGCTCTTTGAGATCACAATCTGAAACTTGGATTGAGACAGTTGTTCTATCCATCTGAACTCAAGGTGCGTAAGGTTTCCAACCTGCGAATCAACCAACGCAACTGGGAAAGTTGCGCCGCATATCGTTGCTACGACCACGTGATCAAACGCAGTTCGTGTGCTTGCATCAAATGTGGGTGCGTTGGGACAACGCGCACACTAAATCCGTAAGTGCCGCTTTCCGAAGCGGGCACTGACCCATGATAAATATAATTGCCGCTCCCATCTACCTGGCTGCTTTGATTCAAAACAGTCGCGGTTGGATTACGGATGTTGCCGTTATCTGCCTCGCCGTGGTACGCTTCTACGCGCACGTGGTT
>WNGP01008761.1_pt1 | contig 15998 bp, 15 predicted proteins | sample 5407671 | NCBI WGS metagenome assembly WNGP01 (sample SAMN13153381, study PRJNA577476) | soil metagenome | isolation source: 40 cm soil or saprolite under Garry oak tree replicate 2 | place: USA:California | collected 2016-06-15 | reverse complement strand
GATTCCCACAGCCATGCACCAGTTTGTCAGCATGGCTGTGGGGAAAAGAAGAGCATCGGGTGATCGAGCGTGCGATGACACAGCAGGCAAACGAGTACACCAGGGCGAACGCTGCGTACTGGATCGAACACGAGTTGCGCCAGTATCCGCGCTTGAGCTTGATCTCGCGGCGCTCGCGGCGCTCGCCGGGCAACTCGTGCTTGTCGGGGGACGTGATGCCCAGGACAAGGTCCCCTACCAGTCTGCATCGGCGCTGGCGAGGCAGTTGGGCCTCACTCTTGTCGATGTGCCTGGCGGACACATCGGCTTCATGACCTCCCCCGCCGAGTTTGCTGCGGCCCTCATTGATGCACTCAAAGACTGAGTGCAAACCAGACGAGTCGGAGCGAGCGTTTGGTCATGACATGGTTCCCGCCATCCGCATTCCGCGAGGCGCGTCGAAGAGCCAAGCAAGGCTCTCGACGAGGCACTGAGCCTTGCTTGGCTCAGTGCCTCGAAGGCGGGAAAGCAATGAACGTGTTTGTCAGAGGATCGCCTGGGTCTCTTGGAGTGATCGGGCTAGAGTAACTCAGGCAAGCTGGGCTGTCAATGTGATAATGCAGTGAGGGAATTGTGATCTTCACTTGCGAGAGGCTCGGCCCCGTGCGTGCGAGCTCCTCCATGGCTTTCCATCTCACGCCAGGAGAAAAAACAGGCGAACATACAAAGTTGTGCGAAGTTCGAGAGCAGGTTCCCTACTGCGGTTTCAACCTGAGTTTCTCGCACCTACAGCAACGAGTGCTCACCAACATTCCCTCATTGCATTATCACATTGACACTGTCAGGAACTCGACTTCCCTTGCTGATGATCCTCAACCCCTACGTTCCTTGACCAGCTTCCCCATCTCAATGTTCTCCTTTAGTTTGCGAATTGGTATGAAGTCATCGCCATGCGTTTTTAAGCTCTCAGTTTCTTCTCCACGCCCTTGAGTAGCACGGCGTTGGTGGCCACGGTGATCGAACTCGCACTCATCGCCAAAGCCCCCACTTCTGGCGCCAGGAGGATGCCGAAGGGATAGAGGACGCCAGCGGCAACAGGGATGGCAATCACGTTGTAGATGGCCGCCCAGAAGAGGTTCTGCTTCATCTTCGTAACCGTCGCCTTGGAGAGACGAATTGCGGCCAGCACATCCAGCGGGTCGTTGCGCATCAACACCACCTCCGCCGTCTCGATGGCCACACCCGTTCCCGCGCCGATGGCGATGCCCAGGTCGGCCTGTGCCAGCGCCGGGGCGTCGTTCACCCCATCGCCCACCATCGCCGTGAACAGCTCTTCGCCTTGGAGCTGCTTCACGTAGTTGGCTTTGTCTGAGGGCAGGACTTCGGCAAACACCCGCTCAATGCCAAGCTCGCGACCGACGGCCTCACCGGTGCGCCGGTTATCTCCGGTCAGCATCGCCACCTGGATGCCCAAGGCCTTGAGTTGCGCAATCGTCTCGCGGGAAGTTGCCCGCACACGATCAGCTACCGCGATCAGGCCAGCCGCCCGACCGTTCATTGCTACGAGCATCGCCGTTTTCCCCTCCACCTGCAGTGCGGCCAGTTCCTCCTGTTCGGCAGGCTGCAACTGGATCGTGTGCTCAGCCAGTAGTTTCGGGGTACCGACCAGCACGGTGTCCCCATCAACTTGCGCCTGTACGCCGCCTCCCGCAATTGCTTTAAACTGACTATAGGGCAGCAAGGCCAACTGGCGAACCTTTGCTCCCTCCACCATGGCGCTTGCCAGGGGATGCTCTGAATCTGCTTCCGCCGTTGCCGCCAGTTGCAGCAGCCGGGCCTCGTCCAGCCCCGCCAGTTTGCCCGCTGCGAAAGCCACAATATTCGTCACAGCCGGTTTGCCCTCGGTCAGCGTTCCGGTCTTATCAAAAATGATGGCCTGAATTTTTGACGTTTGCTCAAGAGCCGTCGCGTTTTTAATCAGAATGCCGTTTCTCGCTCCAATGCCTGTACCAACCGCTACGGCTGTCGGCGTTGCCAGACCAAGCGCATCGGGACAGGCAATTACAATGACAGTGACCGCCAGCGTCACTGCAAAGAGGGCGGTTTGCCCGATCACGAAGAACCAGATCAGGAAGGTGAGCAGCCCGGCTCCCACTGCTACCAGGACTAACCACTCTGCTGCACGATCGGCCAGGCGCTGGGCGGGCGCTTTGGAGTTCTGCGCGGTCTGCACCAGCTGCACGATCTGAGCCAAGGCTGTCTCGCTGCCCACCTTGGTCGCTTTGAAGCGCAGCGAACCGGACCCGTTGACCGTGCCGCCGATCACCTCGGAGCCCTGCTGTTTGCTGACAGGCAGGCTCTCACCGGTCACCATGCTTTCGTCGATGGCGCTTTCCCCCTCCGTCACGAGACCGTCAACTGGCACTTTCTCGCCGGGGCGCAACAGGAGCAGGTCACCTACCTGTACCTGCTCGACCGGCACCGTCTCTACCTCTCCAGTGGGCCGGATGACATTGGCTTGCGAGGGTGCCAGGCGAAGGAGGGCATTGAGCGCATCCGAGGACCCCCTGCGACTGCGCATTTCCATCCAGTGACCAAACAGCACGAAGGTCACAAGCATGGCCGCAGCGTCATAGCTCGTCTCTACTTGCGGAGCAAAAAAGGTGACAAAGACGCTGAAGAAATAGGCCACCAGCACGCCCAGGCTCACCAGTACATTCATGTTGAGCGTGCTATTGCGTAGGGCACGCCAAGTACCGGAATGGAAGATCCAGCCGCCCCACCACACCACCGGGGTGGAAAGGACCAGCAGCACCCAGTTGGGGCTGATGCCAAAAGGAGTGGGCAGGTGCAACTTGAAGAGATTCACGCCCAGCGGCGAGTACAGGACGACAGGGATGGTCAGTATCAGCGAGACGAAGAAGCGATTGCGCATATCCGCTTCCATCTGCTTAGCCATGGCCGGATCACTCATATCATGTTCCATAGGTCCCATGCCTGCTATTACGTGTGCAGGTGCTGCTTCTGCCCTCTCATGCGCCATGCCCTCCATGGGATGAACAGTGGGAGGCGCGGTTGGCTGCGATACCAGAGCGGGGCGATGGCCGTCCACATGTTCCATCGTTGCATGCAGTGTGCTGAGCTGAGCCGAAAGGGCTGGATTGCTCGTCTCACTCCATGGTTCTCCGCAGAGGAATCCACAATCCTTGATGAGTTCTCGAAGTTGTGTATCGCTTAATCGATTCTCATCATACGTCACTGTCACCGTTTGAGAAACGTAACTGGCCTCTACCAGGGCAATACCATCAAGCTTACTGAGGTTTTTCTCGATCTCGCGTGCGCACCCGGCAAAGTTGAGACCCTTGATTGGTAACGTGGCAGTTATCATCGTTGTTATCCTCCTCTCGTTAAGATAGACCTTTTCCCTATGCCAAACGGATAACACAGGCTCTATACCTGAGAAGCAGGATCATCTTGTTACCGAATTTACGCATCCAACTGGCCTCTCGGTGTGATTCTGACGAAAAAATCAGTCGTACCAGAGAACTGAAGAGGAAGATGATCTGCCATCATCTTTTCTCCGCGCATTTGGAGCGTTATACGCTGATCTCACGCCGGGATATGGGCTTCCATGTGGTCGCTTATCTGCCAATACTCGATGTCGTTTTGCTCGCAGTACCACTCTCCCCAGGCATGAATCTGGTGGACGATTGGCTCTAAGCTCCGCCCCAACTCGGTGAGCGAATACTCGACCTTTGGGGGCACCTGGGCATAGACCTGTCGGTGAAGGATCCCTGCCTGCTCCAACTCCCGCAATTGCATGGTGAGCATCTGTTGGGTCGCCCTGGGGATGAGCCGCTGCAGTTGGCCGAAGCGTTTGGTCCCGCTGAGTAAACAATAGAGAATCTGCAATTTCCATTTACCCCCAACAATTGAGAGTGCCACTTCGACCGGGCACACGGCCTGCTGCTGCTGTTGCTTCATGACGTGCTCCTCTCCATAGTATGATTTTCTAGACTATACCACATTATTTTGCGTACTTGTTTCTTTCATCGTTATCGTGTATTTTCATTATATCAGGAAGTGCCAGGCAGGACAAGATCCAGCGCCCTGGTTTTCGAAGCACGCGGACAGGCGATACCTCGCCTGGGGCGATCCCGATGGGATGTGGCTGGGTGCTCATCAACGCCTGGTGGCGCCCGCCTGGTTCGCCTGCTTTTCCTATTGTGGCGTTGTTTTCTCCCCCAAGAGGGAAGAAACACATGTACGACGAGGAAAGCAGAGAAGTGCAAGAGCGCTCTCTCACTTTCCCTCGGCTTTCCCAGAAAGGATACCATTCTATGGCATTGCTCATGCCTCACACCAGCAGCAACGTTCGGAGCACTCCTGCGAGCAGAACAACCCTCGTCGTGACCGCTTACGTCGTGCTGGCCTGGTTCCTCCTCGTGCTCAGTGGATCGGTTCTGGGCATCTTTGCCCAGTCTCCCCTGGTGTTTTATCTCACCGTGGGTGGGCCAGTCGTCCTGTTTCTGGCTGGCTATCTGCTCTCTGAGGTCTTTCGCGGCCTTGTGCGCTCCCTGGTCGGCGATCCCTGGGGGATTACCGCCCTTCAGGTCTATCGTGTGCTGGGCGTCTCGATGGCCATCGCCGCCCTCAAGCATGCCTTGCCGGCGCTGTTCGGGCTGCCCGCTGGTTTCGGTGACTTGTTCATCGGGGTGACAGCCCTGCTGGCGGCGGCTGCCTGGTCGTCTGGCGGAAGAGTCGGGAAAGGAGTGTTTGTGCTCTGGAATGTGCTGGGGCTGCTCGATCTGATCATAGCCCTGAGCACGGGCGCGCTGGCTGCCTTCACGCAGTTTGGTCCGGTCACGATGGCCCCCATGCGCCTCTACCCGTTAAGCCTCGTTCCCGCTTTTGGGGTGCCGCTGGCCTTTATCCTGCATTTTACCGGATTAGCTCAGTTCTGGTATCGAAGGCGCACAAAAGAGGGCAGTTCCTCCCGTCAAGCAGCACTGGTCTGAAACAGAAGAGAGGATTTCGTCGGGAAGCGAGCACGGTCTATGCATGCGTTCGCACATCACCATCACAGGAACCGGGCGAGGCGTCGGCAGACTCGACACGAGGGCATGTCCTCAACCAGGGCTGGTGCTATGATCTGATGCCTCCGTCAGAATGCGATACGTGATTTCTTCACTCGTCGCATTCCGGCAGAGGTGCCAGAGAAGAAAAGGGGCTGGGTGCCACATAAGGATCGTCACCCAGGCAAGATCACCCTCATGCGTAGCTTGCGTCGTCTGCTCGACATGCTGGCGACCCAAGCCGTCCTCACGGAGGCTGACGCTCAACTGGGAAACCTGCCACCTAACATCGAGGCTCTCCTGCAGGGCTGGGAACCTCCTCTACCCGAGTTATGACCGGATGTCAGGAAGGGAGTGAACAGTTCCGACACCAACGACCATCGCGCACACTCTCAGCAGTCTGCTCCGGATCTGACGTTCGCTGAGGAAGAGCCGCGCGAAGACGGACGGTGAAGATGGCGCTGAGCGCGAAGAGGGGCGTGCTATTTTCGACGAGGCCAGGCACAATCGGCGTGAAACCGGAGGGCGGAGCGACTCCGGCAAACGGGACGGCGGCGATCAGAGCAGGGGGACGATTACGGAGTCCATGCCAGATTCTCTGCCCGAGCAACTAGTGCTGGACGAACATCATGTAGGGTTGGAAAGAGCGAGGGCAGGATCGTCGCCGCGAGCGACAGCGGAGTGGGCACACAGAGCCTGTGAGTCGCTTCAAAACAGTTGCCATCTTCTGTCTTCTTTTCAGCATCTCAGGTCAGTTGGTGATACCATAGAAAAGGCATCAAGATGAACCCTACAGTCGTCATTGAACGGGAAACCGCCAGATGCTATCGTCATGTTTCCTGACCTGAATCGGTTGGTTGATGACTCCTCTGCTGGACCAGAAGCTGCAGTACATGCTCAAGCAGGAGCAACATCTCTATCGGTATGCTATCCGGACGAAAAACGCACGGAACTTCCCCTATGTGAACTTTTTCTCAGTCCTCACCCCGCGCAAGACCTCGGTCAGCCGTGCCACTTCTCCTCGCAGTTGCTGGTTCTCGTGTTCCGCTCGACTCGCCTCCCGGCCAGCCTTCTGTAGCCGGGTCAACAACATATTGAGCGAGACACCGACCTGCCAGAGCATGTTGTCCTGGCCCAGGTTGACCCGTGCCATCAGATCGCCGTTAGCGGCACGTACCTGTGTCTGCAACAACTGCTGGATGCCCGTCTCGAGCTGGTGCGTGCGCTCAGCATCACGCCGCTTCAGTTCGGCGACCTCTTCGGCACGGTCCGCCCGCGCGATGGCCCGTAGCGCGCTACGGACCCAGAGGTATGTTACCACCGCGACGATAATTTGCAGGCCGATCGGTTGGATGATGACATCATACGTCATACCCGAAGCTAGCAGCTGGTTCAAGGCAGGTGTATGTGGCTGGAGGGCGATATCGCCGAGAATGAAGAGGATATTGCCCAGCGCGATAGGAAAAACACTCGCGGCAGGGAGCAGAGAGACGGCGATGAGTTCCGAGACGATCAGCACATCGAACACCGGCAGATTTGCTACGTCAAGCCCCATGGGAGAGGTCAGGAGCATCAGCCCACATCCCAGATCGATCACGACGATCAGCAGGATGCTGCTGACGATGGCCTCGCCTCCCCTATTGAACAGCATGGCTACCCCACAAATCACCAAGCCCAACACGACCGTTCCAAGAGCCAGAGGACTCTGATCGCTCATGGCGCCTGGGAGACTCACCAACTGGAAGCCAGCCACGACCAACAAGATCGTGCTGACAAGCTGCCTGCGCCGCGCGCTCTCGCGCGCCACCAGGGGAGCGCTCCTTGGCAGCTCTGGAAGGATATTGAGATGATCCCACCACTGTAGAACGGCCATACTCTGCCTCACTCTCCTGCTCGGAATCTCCCCGACGCTCTCTCAAGAGGTTGAGAGAGCGTCTGCTGTTTGCGACGACCACTCGCGGTGGGGGCTTTCTCCTGAGCACTCTCTGATCAAAAATACGTCCTTTGTCGGCGTCATTCCATGGCATGTGATGAGCAGTGTGCGTCCTGGTGGTCAGCCGTGCAATAGCATCGAGCACAACCAACGCCCTACATATCACTGCCATGTTATTAGGAGAGATTCCAGCTCGCAAGTACTTGTTAGTACCAAAGGAATAGGTACCGCACCCCGAACACGCTAGATCCTCCCCATCAGGATGGTTGCTACCAAGTCATCTGGCCCTGACAGAACCGGTCTGCTGTGGAATAAAAGACGCACGTAATCCAGCTCCAGAACATCTGACTTGCGACCAAGTTTCGGGGCGTAGTAGATACGCACACCATCCTGGACAAACGATTCATAGCGGCTAGGATCGCGTGGCTCATAGGTATCGACCGATACCTGAAAGAATGTGCCACTTCAGCAGCGGAGGGGTTTGAGCGTCACCGTTAGTACCGCTCTCCCCATTTGCTGGAGGTGACTTTGCAGTTTCTCAGAGAGAATCGCGCGCATAGGAGGATGCCTCCCCTCTCTTTCAAAACAGAGCGATCGCTGCACACGCAGTGTCTCCTCATTATTGCCTCTAGTATAGTATGCATGGTTCCGCCTGTCTGTAGCCTACGCTACAGAACTCATCTTTATTTGGCTGCTCTATGCAGCAGGTGCCGCGTTGCTACTTGGTATCCTAAGTGTCCTGATCCCCAACCACTTGTTCAGTCGCACCGTTCCTACGAGTCCGCAGGACTATGTGATCTGGGCGCTTTCAGCACTCCTGTGTCTTGATGAGTATCACGCTGTTCATGCGGATGCGCGTTTTCCGTTACGGATGTCCCGTGCGTGTGAAAGAGGTTGCTTCTCAACATGCCCCTTCCCTTCTCCCACGAGAAGAAAAAGAACAACCCTAGCGAACAATGAACGTCGTGGTTCTTCAGCAGTGAGAAGCAACCTTGGATTCATCACACATAAGTTAAAGAGCACTGAAACGCTCGTCCTCTATTTCGACGCCATTCCAAATTGCGACATAATTTTTCAGACGTCTTGCCAGGAGGCTTGGATGAGGATAGTACCAGGCAGCATCTTGATTTTTCGCGCCATTTACCTCAATGTCATAGTAACTCGCTACCCCTTTCCAAAAACAGAGCGAGTGTGCCTTACTCTCCCTCAGATACTCACGTTGTACGTCGTCAGGAGGAAAGTAGTAATTGCCCTCAACAACAAGATAATGATCGCTCTCAGCGAGTGTGACACCATTCCAACGAGCTTTAGCCATTCACATGACTCCCTTCTTGCTCTCGTATCTCTGTAGACATCTTCTCTGCTTGTATTGCTCTACACACAATAGTGATGCACAGGCAGGCGTTTCTCTTTGGATGCCTCATCCATACACATCATACTCTCAACCACTCAGAGTATCTCTCCCGATTGACTGCACTTTCTGTAGCCTGGGCTACAGAACTCCCATCTGGTCATGATTACACTTGAACATGATGGATTGAGCAGGTGGCTCAACCAAAGGCTCCCCATCAAAGATGATGGGGGGCACGCAAAAGGAGGTTTGATATGGTTACAACAAGAGACACAAATAGTTGGATTCGATTGCTTGTCACAGGCATCATTGCGGGCATGATCGCCGGAGCTGTGATGGCGATGTATGCCATGATCGCCTCGGTGACATTCCTGGGTCAGGGCTTCTTCACCCCGCTGTACGCCATTGCCGTGCCACTCGTCGGTCAGCAGTCGCTGATGAGCTCTATGCACGGTGGGGCCTTCTACTTTGTGCTCGGTCCGGCTGTACTGGGGCTGATCATCCACATGATGTGGTCGGCCCTCTATGGGGTGATCTTCGGCTTGATTGCCCTCTGGACCCATCTGAGAGGCCTGGTGGCCGTGATCGGTGGGGGTCCCATTGGGGTCGAGTTAGGCCAGGCGTTTGCGCGGCTGGGGTCAAGAGTGACCATCATTGAGGGGCTCAACCTGGAAGCGGCCGGGGTCACCTACACCGACAAGGGGATAGCAGTGGATGCCTATCTGCAGACATCGACGCCGAACATTCTGGCGGTTGGCGATGTCATCGGCGGCTATCTGTTCACGCACGTCGCGGCCTATCAGGCGGGGGTCGCGGTGCGCAATGCGCTGGTACCGATTGGGAAGAAGAAAGTGGATTACCGCGTGGTGCCCTGGTGTACCTTTACCGATCCAGAAGTGGCGCATGTCGGTCTGACGCCCGAGGAGGCAGAGCAACGGCACAAGCAGGTGCGCATCGTGAAATTCCCCTGGGCCGAGATCGACCGCGCGCAAGCCGAACATGCAACCACCGGCTTTATCAAGCTCATCCTGGCGGGGGAGAAGGACGAGATCGTGGGGGCACACATGATTGGTGCGCGTGCAGGGGAACTGTTGGGCGAAATTTCACTGGCCATGCAGCGGCGTCTGAGACTGAGCGATATCCTCGCGACGATCCACGTCTATCCAACCATGAGCACAGGCATTCAGCAGGCGGCCTTTGAGGCGTACCTGGAAGGTGCGGCTGTGAAGAATCATCGGAAGATTGTGCGCACCCTGCTCAGCTTACGGGGGCGTTGAAGGGTGTAGAACGGTTTCAATTTGGGGAAGAGGGGAGAAAAGAGGAGAAGCCGGGATGTGCATGCTCATCCTCGCTGCGCCCAGGTTCCAGAACCGCACCCCTTGAAACCACTGTCGCAGACCTCAACGTGAAAGGAGCAATGGATCGCATTGACTACCGCCGCTCCACTCCATATAGAGCATAGAGGCTGGCACAGAACTCTGTCCGGTTCAGCACTATACTTGGGGGGAGAGCATTTAAGGAGATTTTCGCTATGCCACGCATTTGTGTCTTCGATGTCATGGAAACGCTGCTCGACTTGCGCGCGCTGGATCCGCACTTCGAGCGTATCTTTGGTGACGTGAGCGTCCGGCAGGCCTGGTTTACCCAGCTCCTGCAAACCGCCTTCGTCTCAACGATCACCGACGACTACAAGGATTTTGGGACGGTCGGCTCGGCGGCGCTGGACATGGTTGCCGCGCGTCGGGGAGTCACGCTTTCCCAGGAGGACCGAAGCAGTATTCTGGGTGCGATGCGACACGTACCACCGCACCCCGATGTGCGTAATGGCCTTGAGCGGCTGCGCGGCGCGGGGCTGCGCCTGGTCGCTCTGACCAACTCGACCGAACAGATGGCCCAGGCGCAGATCACTCATGCCGATCTCGGCGAGTACTTTGAACACATCTTCTCAGCGGATACGGTTCGGCGTCTGAAGCCGGCACCAGAGCCATATCGCATGGTGGCTGAGCGTCTGGGGGTGGGCACGGGCGAACTCAGGCTCGTGGCGGCGCATGCCTGGGATATCGCGGGCGCTCTGCACGCCGGCTGTGCGGCGGCTTTCGTGGCTCGATCAGGCATGGTACTCGACCCACTCTTCACGCGCCCGGATGTCGTCGGTGCTGACCTGTCCGAGGTGGCCGAGCGTGTGCTCGAACGCGAACATGCGTAGGGGAGTGTGAGCAGCACACGGAGCAGAGAGGGAGCATGCACGAGCGAACCTGGTGGAAACAACTGCACTGGCCTGAGTACGGGGCGGAACTGCTGGGAACCGCTTTTCTGCTCTTTGCCGGACTCAGCGCGGTCGTCTTCGATTTCGGCGCAGGCTCGGAGCTTTCGCATCTGCTCCCCGCGAAGAGCCTGCGCCTGCTCATCACGGGGCTCTTGTTTGCCGGGAGCGGATCGCTGGTAGCTGTTTCGCCCTTAGGGAAGCTGAGCGGTGGACATATCAATCCAGCACGCAGCTTTGGGCCCGCTTTGGTCTCCGGGTTTTGGCAGGCTCAGTGGCTTTACTACGTTGCGTCTCCACTCGGTGCTTTGCTGGCTGTAGGAGCCTTTCGCCTGCTCTCTGTCAGCGAACGCGATGTGCTGACCTGCAAGCTGTTCCACGTCGCGCACTATCGCAGCGTCTTCAAGGACGTCAGCGCACCACACCTGCCCGCCCATGGACCGATAAAGAAAACCACATAGATGCTCATCGTCCCTCGGGCGCACCGTCGGGGAAGTGACGGCGTACTTGCCCGAGAAGATTGACTGGCGGAGCAGAAAAGGAAGGAGACATCTATGCCGATTGAGATTAAAGTTGCGCCACCTGGCATCACCATTAGCCAGGGCCGCACCTTCATGGTCACTGATGCACGTGGCGAGATCAACCCACGCAGCGACGAGGGAGTCTATGCAATCGACACGCGTTTCATCAGTTACTACCGTCTTTTCATCAGCCGGGAACCCTGGGTGCTGGTCAATTCCAGTCAACTCAGTTTCTACGCCGCGCGTTGGTATCTCACGAACCCCAAGATCAGTGCGGAAGACGGTGATTTTGAGGCCAATACGATCGGCTTGACGCTTGAGCGAACGGTGGAAGAGGGCATTCATGAAGACTTTTACGTCACCAACTACACTGGCAAAAAGATTCGTTTCACCATGCAACTGGCGCTACGCTCCGATTTCGCCGATCTCTTCGAGGTGAAAGCAAAACGTTTGGTCCAGCGGGGGAGAATGCTCACCGAGTGGGAGAAGCAGGAGCGAAGGCTGCGCACCTCCTACGATCACAAGGATTTTCATCGCGCCGTGACCTATTGGATTCCAAGCCTTGATGTTCCAGTTGGTTATGCCAATGGGCGCATCTTTTTTGAGATCGAACTCGAACCTGGACAGGAATGGCATACGTGCGGCGAACTGATCCTGGAACACGGCCAGCAAGTGATGGCACCTGCCTATGGCCACCGCACTCCTGAGCAACTGGAAGAGCCGCTCAGCGAGATGGACGAACTCCAGGCAGGCTGGATACCTGCCCGCAACTGCTGACGCCCAATGACCACGTCTACCGCATCTATCGTCAGGCCATCGAAGATATGGGTGCCCTGCGCATCTACGACCTGGACGTCTCAGAGCACGAGTGGGTGCCCGCTGCTGGGGTGCCCTGGTTGTCACCCTTTTTGGGCGTGATAGCCTGATCGTCTCCCTCCAGAACACGAGCGTTTCCACCGGGTTTGCGCGTGGAGCTTTGAAACGCCTGGCGCAGTACCAGGCGACCGAGCGCGACGATTACCCCGATGCGCAACCCGGCAAGATACTGCACGAGATGCGCTTTGGTGAGTTGGCGCATTTCCGCGCCATTCCTCATACACCGTACTATGGGACCGCTGACGCGACCATCCTATACCTGCTGGTACTCTCAGAAAGCTACCGCTGGACGGGTGATATGAACCTGCTCAGAGAGTATCGCAAGGTGGCGGAAGGTTGTCTGGATTGGATTGATCACAACGGCGATCTGGATGGTGACGGCTTCCAGGAGTACAAAACCTACTCCCCGCTGGGGTACGAAAATGTGAACTGGAAGGATTCGGGTGACTCCGTCGTCTATGCCGATGGCAGCCAGGTGAAGCAGCCCAAGGGCACCTGCGAACTGCAAGGCTATGTCTACGATGCGAAAGTGCGTATGGCCGAAATCTTCTCGGCGCTTGGTGACGAAGCGCGGGCGCAAGCCTTACTCCAGCAGGCTGAGACCTTGAAGCGCAGGTTTCAGGAAGTCTACTGGATGGAGCAGGAAGGCAGACTTTCCGGCGCTCTATCCCCCCGGCGCGAACATTCCCCAGGCCTGGGCCTCGGGCTGCGTCTTTCAGATGCTGCAGACCATCCTTGGATTGCGGGCAGATGCCCCCCGCAAGCGGCTCTCTGTCAATCCGACGCTGCCCGAGTGGTTATCGGACCTCCAGTTGCAGCACCTGCGTGTCGGTCCGTGCATGTTCACCCTCCACTTCTGGCGCGCGGGAGACCGCTCGCGCTGGGAAGTGGTGGAGAGGAGAGCAGATCAAGGGGTGACACAGGAGGATCTGATCCAGGCCATCGACGAACGTGAAAGTGGCTCTGCTCACCGCCAGGATACCAGCATCGCCACTTCTAGAGTGGCCATGATCTCACCACCCTCGATGCCCAGAACGGCGCAGCCCAGAATCTGTTGCGTATCGGCGTCCACCACGGCTTTGATAAAACCACGCGTCTCGTCCACTTCCAGCGCGCGTGCCACATAGTCCATCGGCAATTTGGCGACCTTGATGGCGCGGTCCTGCTGTCGCGCCTCCGTCTCGCCGAGTCCCACGCGCCCAAGCTGTGGATCGATGAAGACGGTGTACGGCACCAGCCGATCTTTGATGGAAGCATTGCCCCCTTCGAGTAAGATGGTGCAGATGATGCGGAAGTCGTCGTAGGAGATATGCGTAAAGGCCGGGCCACCCTTGTCATCACCCAGGGCATAGATGCCCGGCACGTCGGTCTCCAGCCTGTCGTTGACCGTCAAATGAAGGGTGCTGTCAGAAGCTTGCTCAACGCTCACGGTCTGTGTCTCTAGCAGCACGTCGATGCCGTCCTCGCGTAGGATGTCGGTCACCGCGTCGGCGACGTCGTTGTCTTCACGCGCCAGCAAATGCGCTCCTCGCTGGATAATGCTGACCTGGCTGCCGAAGCGGCGGAACATCTGACCGAATTCGAGCCCGACATAGCCGCCACCGACGACTAAGAGGTGTTCTGGCACGATGTCCAGCTCCATGATCGAGGTCGAATCGAGCGTGGGCACGCGTTCGACCCCGCTCATGGACGGTTTTGCCGGGCTGTCACCAACATTGAGGAAGATCGTGTTGGCCGTCAATTGGCGTTTCTCGCCGTTGTTCAGGCGGACTTCGAGCGACTTGTGACCTCGGGAGACATCGGACATCACCTGAGTTAATGGCCTCCTGGAATGCTGGACTGACTCGGGTCGGCGAGAACACGGTGTCCAGGTTTCTCAGAGAAGCCGGGCTACTGGTGATACCACGCTCAATTTCAACCCGTTCCAATGGCCCGCTGTACTGAGGAGACATTTCGACGGTCATCCCCCTACTCGAGCAGCGGTAAGGAGACAGTAAAGCGGCTGCCCTGGCCAGGCTTGCTCTCAACCTGGATCTTCCCGCCATGCTGCTCGACGATGCGCTGGGCAATCGCAAGTCCTAAGCCCGCACCAGGCTGAGAGCGAGCGTTTTCAGCCCGGTAGAAGCGGTCAAAAATTTTGGGCAAATCGTCTGGGAGAATGCCAATGCCAGTATCGGCCACAGTGATAGACACCATCTGCTCATCCAGACTCCCAATCACTTCCACTCTCCCCCCTGCGGTCGTGTATTTGAAGGCGTTGTCCAGCAGGATCAGAAAGAGCTGTCTCAGGTAGTCCGGGTTGCCCCAGACGAGTGCACCCTCCAGAGACTCCATACCCAGGCACTCCAGAACGAGTTCGCTCTCGGTCGGAGGTCTCTGGCGGCAGATCTCGACCACGATATCCCCCAGCAGCACGGGTTCGTGGGCTGCCGCAACAGCGGCATCGGAGCGTGCGAGGATGAGCAGTTGCGCCACCATGCGCGCCATGCGTTCGGCTTCCAGGCGCATCCGCTCCAGGGAATGCGCCTGGAAGTCCGGATCCGTCGCTCCTACTCTCCTGATCAGGTCAAGGGAGGAAAGCATGATCGTCAAGGGGGCACGCAGCTCGTGGGAAACGTCGATCAGGAAGTGGCGCTGGAGATCGTTGACCTTCTGCACCTGCTGGTAAGTGTCCTCCAGGGCCTGGAGCATGCCGTTAATCGTGTGCGCCAGGCGGTTGATTTCGTCTGGCGGCCCTTGTGGAGCGAGACGGCGGGAATGATCTTGAGCGGCGGCGATGTTAGCGGCAGTCGTCGCCAGGCGCTCCAGAGGACGCATCGCCTGGCGTGCCAGCAACCAGATCGCCAGCCCTGCCAGTACCAGGGCGACGATCACCCCGGGAATGAGAATGTGCAGCAGGCTCCCAAGCGCAAAATAGATGGTGTGGGGTGAGCGGGCGACGAGCACATAGCCGATCACCTGGTGGTGGGCGATCACAGCCCGACCGTACACGAAGAGCAGTGTGCTACCCACACGCGCTTCTCTCACCTGGTCAGCAGCGATCGCATCGCGCATCAGGGGCAAGGTGCGGTTCCCCAGGTTGCCTGAACTCGCGAGCACTCTCCCGCGCTGGTCCAGCACCTGGAGGTAGATATCTGGCGAGGCGAAGACATCCAGTTTCGGCACGCGCATGGTGGCTTCTTGCGGGTAGGGGTGTGTGGCGAGACTTAACATGGCGGCACGCTGGCGCACATCGGTGTCGATCTCCGTCAGCAGATTGCTCTTCGTGAGCTGGTAGATCGTCACGCTAAAGACCGTCAGCACCACGGACAGGATGAGCATGAACCAGAGAGCCAGGCGGGTACGGATATACATCCCCTTATTCCTTGAGCGTATAGCCAAAGCCGCGGACCGTGTGGATCAGGCGGGAACCACCCTGGGACTCCAGCTTCTGGCGGAGATGGCCGATGTGTACTTCCAGCACGTGGGTGTCGATCTCGCTACTGTATCCCCAGATCCGCTCCAGGAGTTGCTCGCGGGTCAGCACTTGCCTGGGGTGACGCAGAAAGAGCAGCAAGAGTCTGTACTCCTGCACGGTCAGCTCCACCAGACGCCCAGCCCGCCGGACCTCCCGCGTGGCTTGATTGAGTTCCAGGTCGGCGTAGGCCAGGGGTTCGCCTCCTAGCTTGTAGCGGCGCAGCACCGCTCGGATCCGCGCTACAAGCTCATCGAATGCGAAGGGTTTGGGGATATAATCGTCAGCACCCAGGTTCAGGGCGCTTACCTTATCAGTAACCTCGTCGCGGGCAGTGAGCATGATGATCGCGATATCGTCGTGCAGCCGCAAGCGACGGCACACCTCGAACCCATCAATACCCGGCATGGCGATATCCAGCAGCACAATATGCGGCTGATGTGCTCGAGCCGCTGCCAGGCTGGATTCGCCGTCCATGGCGGTATACACCTCAAAGCCCTCATAGGCGAGGCCGCGCTGGATTAATGGGACGAGATGCGGGTCGTC
>WNGP01002285.1_pt1 | contig 15998 bp, 16 predicted proteins | sample 5407671 | NCBI WGS metagenome assembly WNGP01 (sample SAMN13153381, study PRJNA577476) | soil metagenome | isolation source: 40 cm soil or saprolite under Garry oak tree replicate 2 | place: USA:California | collected 2016-06-15 | reverse complement strand
TAAGGCGTGCACGGATGCAATATTAATGATTCTTCCCCACTTGCGGGAATACATTTCTGGCAAGACAGCTTTGGTGAGCAGAAATGGGGCCGTGAGCATGAGGTCGATGATTTGCCGCCATTTCGCCTCTGGAAATTCGGTAATAGGTGCGACATACTGGATGCCTGCATTGTTCACCAGTATGTCTACCTGTCCTTCGGCGGCAATAGTATCAGCCACAAGCCGCTCAATATCAGCGCTTTTCGTCATATCGGCAGCCTGGAAACGGGCACCAGGCAATTCAGCAGCGGCAGCCTGTCCTCCTGCGACGTCGATGTCAGACAACGTCACGCGTATACCCTGCTTTGCAAAATCGCGAGCGACCGCCAGTCCAATACCAGAGGCCGCTCCTGTCACAATAGCGACCTTGCCTTCTATACCGGCCATAGAAATCTTCCTTTCAAAACATATCCAAATGTATTGATTCCTGCATTCATCATGCAGCACACCGCACGTCAGATCGCTGGCGTGCGTGGCGGAGGCCCCGCAAGGAACCGCTCATAGATGTTGACCGCGCTATTTTCGTCGCGGTCCATCACTAAGCCGCAGTTCTTACAGCGATACGTGCGTACCCATAGGGGCATGTCTTTTTTGCATTTGCAGACATGACACTCCTTCGTAGTATCGCGCTCACTGATGATATATAGTTCTTTCCCAAAACGCAAACACTTGTAGGTAAGCATTTGCACAAAGCCATAGAGTCCCCAATCATTATACATCAGGCGGTTACGGATCTGCCGCTTGCGCCGTTCTTTCGGGGTCTCTCCCTCGTGTCGTTTGATGACCATCTGCCGTTGGGAAAGATCGCCGATGACCACAGCCCTTTCAGCCAGTCGGTAGGCGATGAGTTGAGAAGCTTTATGCAGACAGTCGCGTTGTTTGCGGCGCTTTTGCTCGGCAACCCGCTTGTAGACGTTGGAGAGATAGATGTACCGGCGGGACTTTTTCTTGCACTTGTCGCGTTTGGAGCGAATCTTGTCGAGTTGTTTGTTGTACCAGCGATAGCCCTTGAAGCCCCCGATGTGGTAGAAACGTCCCTGGTCGCTGTAGCCGGTTGCCAGGGTCTTGATGCCCAGGTCAAAGGCGACAACACCATCTGCCCGCAAGGGACGGTGTTTGCGTTTCTTGCACCGCTTGTCTTTCTTGTGGTGGTCATCGTCTTCGTGCTGCTCAGCCTCGTCGTAGACGAACGAGCAAAAATAGTTGCCACGCGCATCTCTGGATACCGCCACTTCGTGAAAGTGGTGAGGCGGGTCTTCGGTCAGATGCGCCACAATATTGGGGTAGCGTTTCGGCCCCCAGTTGCCACCTCCGCCGGTTGGCAGAATGATGCTGTTCCCCTGCACTTGCAGGTACATGGCCGGATAACACAGGGTGAAAAACTGATGGTGCGGCTTGAAGCGCGGGAAGCCTGGTTTCTCTCCGGCGGCCAAGCGGCGGAAGAAGCCTTGCATGGCTCCATCCAGCCGATAGTAGACCTCGGCTAAGAGTTTGCCGTAGACAAAGCGTAACTCCGGGTCGTACTGTTTGCTCTCCTGCAAGGACTTCTTGGCTCGCTCCCAGTTCCAGCGTTCCCCGCTCTTCAGGCGCATCACCCACCAGTTGTAGAGTCCCCGGCACTTGGCCTGCATGAATTCCAGCGCCTGGGCGTCTTGCTGACTGACTTCGATTTTGATCTTCTTGCACAGTAACATCGTCTGACCTCAAATCTCCTGGGAGCTATAGACTTCCTTCATCGTCTTCGCTTTCTGCTGGGAGGTGTTCGCTAGACGTAACCTCAGGTGCCTGCTGACCACTTGAGAACGGCTTTTCATCAGAGACATCTGGAGAAACCTCTTGATACAGTTCTTTCGACAACTCCTGGTAGATCCCTGCGACCGTACCAATCCAGACGCGTGTGTTTTCCCAGGCGATAGATGCTTTGAGCACGGCCGAAAGGGTCGGGTCAATGTGTTGGACAAACATGATCTTTTTCATCGCTCTCCTGTTGGAAACTGCTCTCGATACGTGTCTCTGTCCACGGTGAGTTCTATGCTTGCCCGATAGGCTGCGTTCATATCGTCACGCAACTGCCCTAATGCGGTTGTGATATCTGGTAGGGGAACGCTGTCACGAGTAAGCAGTCGGGCAAGCTCTAGCATTTCAGAGAGAATTTTTTGTTGTTGTGCTTCGGTGAGATGTTTGCTCATGATGTGCTCCTCTCCAACGGTGGTAGGTGCGGAAACTCCTGCATCCGTAAATCGGGCGGAAACTCGGTGATGTCTTCCCCTTTCCAGTGGTGCAAGTGGTGCTGCCTGGCGTAGACACTGCCTAACTGCTTCATGAAAAACGCGACGCCGTACTGCTTGCACTCGTCGCGTAGAAATCTGGCCCATGACAGTTGCATGGGTCTCTCTTGTGCGCCGCTATACCCTCCGCAAATCACCCACTTGATCTTATGAAGCGGTAACCACCTCTCTAGGCTGACCAGTTCAACCAGGGGTTCACACGAAAGAAAGATAACAGGTGCTGGCAGATCAAGAACATACGGGATGCGTTTTTCTGCTGCGCTTTGGGTGCCGACTGAGGTGCCTATCAAGACATGGACGGGCCAAGTCTGTAACCAGGTGTGCGGAACGAGGGTGCGTATGAACTTGGGGCGTTTCGTTAACAGCTGCCAGTCAAGAAACGGGGTGTCTTCAATGAGCGTCCAGAGTCTCAGTCTTGCTTCTGCTACCTGGGGATGGGGTTCAAACACGTCGGCGAGACTGGCACAAAACACCTTCAACCGTCTCCCCTGCGCCTTCGCTTCTCTGTTCCACTTGCGCGGATCGTTGGATGTTCTGGTAAGGTGACGGTTTGAACCGGAGAGACTCCCCCAGACGTCTAGATGGTGACGATTGGCCCACCGTTTGGCGTAACAGTCTCCACATTCTTCCTCGGTCACTTGCTGACACCCTATCCAGGGGTTGTAGGTCTTGTCCGTCCAGCCGATGGTTGTTATGCTACCCATATGCGCTACTCTTCTCCTACCATACTTCCCATATTTCTGTAAGTTCATCTATGTCAAAGGCTTTAAGCACATCTAAGATAGATGCGTATTCTATTTCTAGGCTCCCGATGTATCTGTTTCCTTGAGAGAGAAGAAATGTAACCTGTATCGGTTCATTTTCCTTGTGTGGATGTCTCTTTATCGCTATGACTCGCACAACAAGGGAAGGGGTACAAACAATTTGATGCCCGTGGTCAAAACGGTTTGCTACCTTTTGGAAGTTGTAAACGCGCTTCATGGCTCCCCCTTATGAGATGGTTATGGTGATCTGGTTTGGGTCTGTGGGTAACGTTTGGCTATTATCCAGTGGTTGAATGTATGCGCCTTCTATGCCCTTCATGTGTAACAGTTCTGTGCGAGCCTGGCTGATACTTTTTCCTGCGATCACCTGGGTAAGGTTTTGAAGCTGGTTTGCTGATGGATGGAAAATAACGCTCCCCTGCGCGGTTACTGCAAGCTGATAGATAGTATGTCTGCTATCAAGCAGTGATATTTTCTCTATAGCAAGAGTTACGTCATGCTTTGGGGTGAACCCTCCGCCGAATTTGGCCGTTGTGTCCTGCGTAAATTGTTGTGTGGTTAGTCTCGCAAGTGCTGCGTAATCGTACACTTGCACGCTGCACGTCTCAAAAACGGTAACGGTTGCCTGGGTCGCCTTCTCTCCTACTTTTGGTGAGACTGTTGCTGTGAGGCTGCAATGCACGGGTGTTAATTGCTGCTCACTGCTTTGCATCTGCCCTACGAGGGTATTTTTTGCCTGGAAGTCAAGTGGTGTGGTGAGGTTTTTCGTGGCGCTGTCTGCATCTTCCTTACTCACCATTGGGTAGGCTTGCGGGTCTTCTCCGCCTGTAAAACTACTGGTGTTTTTGACGTAGATACCTGTGATGCAACAGAAACCGTTAATAGCAAGCGGTGGGATGTTTCCTCCTGTTCCCCCTTGTATGGTGTGGGCGGGGGCGTTGGCGCTTCCGTTGGTCGAGCCGTTGCCTGCGGCAATGCTCACGGTTTCATCAGTGCTAATTTGTACGCCACTACTCGCAGTCAACACAGTTCCCGCTTGCACTGTCTGCACATAGGGAGCCTCGTTATAAAACGTAAGGGAGCCGGTTGCTTGAACTGGCGGTGTGTGTCCTATGCCAGTGGTTTGTATGCTTTGGGTTTTCGTTGGCGTGGTGACGGTGAGCAGTCGTGAAGCTATTTGCTTTTGCTGCACCTGGGCGGTTCCTGTGACTGCTAAGAATGAGTAGTTGGTCCTCAAGGTCTTTTGAGTGGTGAAAAGTGTTACATGTGCCCAGTGATGAAAATACGTGGTCTGAATGTAGGTGATAACAGGGCTGATATGTTCCCCTGCTAAAATCACAAGCAAAAGTGCTGCTACCAGTAACCAGGAGTTAAAGTGAAACTCTCGTCGTATGACGAGCGGGGTTCCTGGCGCAAGCGGTACGGTTGCATATGCTAAAATAGGCGGTTCTTGTTCTGGTGATGGCTGGGTATGTGTAGCCTCACTCGCTGTATGGTCGCTCTCAATGACAAGCGGTGTCTGTAGCGGATCGGTCTGTTTGGGGTGTAGCTCATCGGTTGTAACGTGCTCACTCATACCATACCTCTCTAGTGTCCTGGTGGTTGGGCTTGAAAAGTTGTACCGTTGTTGAACATGACTGCCTGAAATGATGGCGAGGTAATAACCATATCTGGCTTTCCATCACCGTTCACGTCTTGAAATGAGAGAGTAACGGGATCAGAGGGGTTGACGAGGAGCGAGGTGGGTGTGTAGATTTTCGCTACCTCTGGATGGCCGCGCTGTGTCTCAAAGATCTCAAGGTATCCATCCAGATTGAGCGCAACAAAGTGACTCATCCTGCCATAATGCCCGACGTTCGCATCGATCTGAAAGATACGGGGGTTCTCATAGGTGAGATCATCTCGCTTTTGCTGGATAAACCCACTCAGCACGGTGAGGAGTATCCAGCCAACCAGCATAATGCAGAATACCATCCCGAGCCAGAATAGCCAGTGAAAACGGCGTTTTTCTGGGAGTGGCGCGGGTGGTAGTGGTGCGGGTAAGTACTGCTGGTAGCGTTTCGCGCTACTTGGTTGCCGTTGAGGATAATAGCTATCGTCTTCTTGCAGGTCATCAACATCCAGTTGTTCGTCATCTACGGTTTGACGCTGTTTTCCTCTTGGAGTTTTAACCGGCGGATACCTATTATTTGCTCCTGGGCGTTGGGCTGGTGGTGTCGCCGGCGGAGGATAGTTGTATGGTTGACTAGGAGGGACTGGCTGTAGGCTCCGGCGCAACGGTACACCATCCCCGTTAACAGCCGGCGTATACTGGTGCTGCGCGACTTGCGTGGGGATTGGCTGTTTGCCCATGGGTGTCTACCTTTCTTGACACATGGCGTTCTCAGATGCATTACTGACCCCTGAGAACGCTTGACTACCTGTTGTGTTTGTGGCTGTGTTCTCAACTGCAAGGCTTGCTCTGCTCGCTTACACAGGACAAAGCCAGTTTTGCACCTGCCTTTCTCTGTTCGTCTTCAGTGCCGGCTAATTCGTCATTCTGTTCTACTGGTACAGCCCTTGTGCTTAAACTGTTCTTGCAGAGAGATGAGTAGCCGGTACGTCTCGTCACTATCTAAACTCATTCCGTTATCCGCAAGGGAAGGTGTTTGCTCGTCATTGGCAAGAAGATCAATGCCACCATCGCTCATGATAAAGAGCGTGTGTTGCCCTAAATCGAGTTCGTAGAGAATGGAAACGGTTTCGTGTGAAGGTTGTTGTACCATCTCTGTATCCCTTTCTGATTTGACAGACAGTGCTCGTGATGAGTTTGTCATCACGAAACAGTGGCATGGTTATTCCGCTGGAAATGTACCGAAATTAGATGAAACATCAAACCGTCAAAACCGTGAAAAGAAAGCTTGATATCCTCGGCTTGAAAGCCCCTTCAAAGTTGCCAAACACTACGAAGACTACCAAGCCTATGAATAAGAATACCATAAAGGTCGTGAAAAGTCAACCCGAAGTCTACCAAGATTACGAAGGATATGATATAGTGTGGGAACAACCTAATAACAACAAGGAGAACATATGCCAAACAGAAAGAAAGCCCCTCCAGGAATGTACACAGCCAGTGAAGCTATTGCCGTAATTGGTATTCCCTCAACGAACTTCTACGCGCTAGTAGAAGAAAAAACTATCAACAGGGTTGTCTTTCCAGACAGAAAAGAGGGATACTACTCCAAGTCCGAAGTTGATAACTACGCTCGGAACTTGAAGGCGCTTCGAGCGTCCTACAGTGCAGAGAAGCTCCAATTTGGACTTGCCCTCAATGAAGACATTCCTGCTATTCATGCCTTGACCGCAAGCGTCTCAGGTGGCGAGGCTCATGCAGTACCAGAGGAAGTGCTAAAGGCATGGATACGCAAGAACCCGCAATCAGTACATATTCTTCGCAAGGGAACAGAGATCGTTGGGTACATTTCAGCGTTCTCGTTACCTGATGCAACGCTTGACCTACGTCTACGAGGAAAGCTTCTCAACAGGACCATCCCCATTGACGATATTATGCCTTTCACCCCAGATACAACAATTTCGTTGTATATTGCTGAGATGGCAGTCAGGCATACAGATGCTTTCATTAAGGACAATGAGCCTGACCCCAAGAAACCTGATTCTGTTGCGAGATTGCTAGGAGCAAGACTCATTAGAGAAACATCACGCTTCATTAGCCATCTCAAAAAACAAGGCATTACCATCAACGAGCTATACACCGTAGGAACTTCACCATTCGGCATACGTATCTGTCGAGACCTCGGAATGACTCCAGTGGACCTCCCTGAGGGAGTGAGAGAGGATCGTGTACCCTTCAAGCTCGATTTACGGCAAAAAAGTCGATCTGTGATTGTGCGTCGGTTACGAACTGTCTAGCCAAAGAAGCACAAAATGACCCCATCTCATCAAGAGTCGGTGAGATGGGGTCGCAGTAGGAGGAACACATGCTCTGGCGCATGAATACGAGCCAGTACATATCAACAACGCCTATACCAGCTCAGTGCCCTTAGGCGTATCCCTCACCTCAAATCCCCTCTCTTTTAGCAGGTCGCGTATCCGGTCGGATCGCTTCCAATCGCGGGCTGCACGGGCTTCGTCACGCTGCATTACCAACTCAAGTACCTCGTCGCTTAGTGCACGCCGGACTTTTGGCTTAACGGAATCTAGGCGCAAACCCAGGATCCGGTCGAAATCGAGTAGCAGGCGAACCCGCTCTGCTGGGGAAATCCTGTTGTTCCGCGCTACCTCGCGAGTAATGCTGAGCGCTGTTGGCAGGTCCAGGTCGTCGTTGATCGCCGTATGGAAGGCATCGCGCACACGCCGGGCTTCTTGTGACCATGTGTCCGTATCCCGTGTGACTGCCGGCTCAACTGCGAGCAGCTCGGCAAGATCATCGCGCAAGTTGTTCAAGCCATTCTGTGCTGCTGTGATGGACTCATCGGTCAAGTTGATTTTTGACCGGTAGTGCGCGGTCAGCAGCAGGTAGCGCAGGGCCATGGGGTCGATACCCTGCTCTACGAGGGTGCTTAATAAAACGACGTTGCCCTTCGAGCGTGACATCTTACCATGTCCAAAGTCCAGGTGTTCGCCATGCATCCATACTTGCACAGGTTGTTTTCCGCTCGCTCCCTGGCTCTGGGCAATCTCATCTTCATGATGGGGAAACCTCAGATCGATGCCGCCGGTATGGATGTCGAATTGCTCACCCAGGTATTTGGTTGACATGGCGGAGCACTCGATATGCCAGCCTGGAAAACCAATGCCCCAGGGACTTGGCCAGTTCATCTGCCTGCCTGGATCTCCATGCTTCCATAAAGCAAAATCTTCAGGGGCGTCCTTGTCTTCAGCGATCTCCATTTGCTGGCGTCCATGACCGCCTTCTCGCAGGTTCTCAATGGTGTTACCAGAAAGCAGCCCATAATTGGGGAAACGACTGACATCGTAGTAGACATTCCCATTGGCTACATAGGCCAGCTCTTTCTCGATAAGTTGCTCAGTCATTGCCTGCATTTCTGAGATATGATCGGTTGCCCTGGGATTGCGATGCGCAGGCAGGATGTTCAACTCATCCCTGTCCCTGAGATATTTCTGAGTATAGTACTCGGCTATCTCATAAGCGGTGCGTCCTGTAGTACGTGCCTCGTGTTCTAATTTGTCTTCGCCGCTTTCTACGTCATCATTTTGCAGGTGTCCAACATCGGTAATGTTCTGCACCAGGTAGACATCATAGCCATTATATTCAAGCATACGGCGTACCCAATCCGTCATCATAAAGGTGCGGAAGTTGCCCACGTGAATATCACGGTAAACGGTGGGACCGCAGGCGTAAATTCCCACGTACGGCGGATTGAGTGGCGTGAACAGGTCTTTGCTCCTGGTCAAAGTATTATATAGGTAGACAGGTTTATCTGAAATTATAGACATGAGCAGAACTCCTCGATATTCTAATTTATGCTAAAAGTTTTAGAGAGGTAGTAGCTCAGACGGGAGACGTGCGGGGAGGCATGTTTAATTATTGTCAGGTGGAAGGCACGTTATTACGTTCGTAGAGGGCTGAGCTACCGATGTTTCCTCTACGAACGCTGGGACAGGTGCAAAAGTGCATTCTATGTTGGTTCACGGTCAATCTTCTCCAGCGAGGCTCAGACTTGTAAGTAAGTTTCGTTACTGGTAGTATACCACACCTTTGACGCGTTGGCTAGCTCATTTCCTACCTGGCACTTTTGGTTACCCTCACACTTACTGGCCCGCAAGGGAACATCAAATATTTTTAGTGTTGAACTGGCCGTTGATAGGAACCTATCAACGGCCAGTTCAACACTAAAAATATTTTAAACAGCTTTATGTAGATGCCAAAGTCTTGCAATTGCAAATCAGCGCAAAATACTTTTTGATAAAAGATTTATGCAATTTTAAGTAGGATTTATATAGATTTTAACGTTATTATTAATAGGTGATATGTCAACGTATGTTGTGCTGCACTTAAACACGATTGAGAAGTTTGAATAAAGGAGAAAATGTGTGACACAAGATGCTAATCCTGGCCCAGAAGATTTTGACCCCCCGGATGAGGGCGAGGGTCAGCAATCCAAGCGAGATGGGCCAACACCAGAAGACGATGACCCTCCCGAAGAGAGCGAGAGTCAGAAATCCAGGCGGATTGAACCTGGTCCAGAAGACGATGATCCACCACCACAGAAGCGCCCCCAAGCTAGCTCTTTCTTCGGCTCATTGCGGTATATGTTTGCAAGGTTCTTTCATCGTCCTTGAAGAGGATGCTACGTTGTTTGTGCTGCCAATGCTGCTTGTTCTCTTACCGCAAAGTACACTGCTTGTTGATGATGCACCACAATAGCAGCCGTAGATTGTTCAGGGACCAACTGGTACGCCCCGGTAAGCTCTACAGCGATAGTATCTTTGGCGGGTAACAACTGAAAAACCTTTTCGTGATCTTCCAGATCGGGAATGGCCGGGTAGCCCCAGCTATAGCGGCGTCCGCGCTGTGCGTCGAGTCCAAGCTCTTGCTGGATCTGGCGGTTGGTGTATTCGGCCAATCCCTCGGCCATCTCGACGGCCAGGCCGTGCATGAAATACGCCTCGGCATAGTCGCCAGCTTCCTGGAGACGCTGGACCGCCTCACTGGCTGATTGACCCATGGTGACAATCTGGAAAGCAACAACGTCCACTCTGCCGCTCTTGACCGGGGCAAAGTAATCTGCCAGGCACAGCCGTTCGCGTTCGTGCTGGCGTGGGAAGCGGAAACGTGTAAGTTCTCGCAGTGTGCCGTTCTGCCCTTGTTCTTCCCGCATGCCTTGAGGGTCATACACAATCAGTTCATTGCCGCTAGACTGGCAGGGGAAGTAGCCATAAATCACCTTTGGCTGCAGGTAGCGTTGCTGGCGGGCCTCAAGCAGCATACGCTTCAGGCGCGGGCGAAATTCCAGCTCTACCAGCCGGGTAAATTCGGCCCCGTGCGCTTTGCCGCCCCAGTGGAGACGGAAGAGCGTGTTCAAATCCATGCAAGGAGCAACATCTTCAATGCCGATGCGTTCGAGGACATGTGGCCCCCAGAACGGTGGTTGGGGGATAGAGATTGCCGGTTGCACAGTCACAGAAGGGGTATCTTCACCTTCTTGTATCGTAACTTCTCCTGCTGCGCTCTTCGCTTTCTTCAGCCGCTCTTTTAGAGCTTCTTCCTTGATGCGCTCGATAAATGAGGCACGCTGCTCAGGTGAATTCGTCAACCTGTCGATAATTTCCAGTCCTTCAAAGGCGTCGCGCGCATAGAAAACGCCGTGCTCATAAGGAATCGGCGTTGATCCGGGCGCCTGCTCGTCGACGAAGAGGATGCGCCGCCCATAAGAACGATTGATGGCTGCTCCTCCGACGATCACTGGAAAGTTGAGGCCACGCTTGTACAATTCTTTCACACAGAGCGGCATCTGCTTGGAGGTGCTAACCAGGAGGGCGGAGAGGCCGATAGCATCGGCATTTACCTCGATGGCTTTGTCCAGGATAGTGTTAAGCGGCACCTGTTTGCCAAGGTCATACACGGTATAGCCGTTGTTGCTCAGAATGGTGTTGACCAGGTTTTTGCCGATATCATGCACATCGCCAAAGACGGTCGCCAGGACGACCTTGCCTTTCGTATAGCCTTCCTTTTTCTCCAGGTAGCCTTCCAGGTGCGCAACAGCCCGTTTCATCACTTCGGCGGATTGCAGCACAAAAGGTAGGATTAGTTCGCCCGCACCGAAACGGTCGCCGACATCTTTCATTGCCGGCAACAGGACCGTGTTGAGGACATTGACCGCGGACTCACTTGTGGGAATGTTCAGTTCCTGTACTCGTTCTTCGATGATCTGCGTGATGAGCGGCTCGATACCTTCTTTGCGGCGGTGCAGAATTTGCCAGTGGATGCGCTCGGCCACGTTCATGCCTTCCGTTGGATCGGCCTTGACAGCATTATTATCCTGCTGGGGAGCATGCTCCTCAAAGTAGGCGATGTAGCGCGGCAGGGCGTCCGGTTGGTTGTAAATCAGGTCTTCGGCAAGCTGGCGCTGTTCGGCATCGACTTCCGCGTATGGCGTGATGTGGAGCGGATTGACGATAGCTGCATCGAGTCCCGCCTTAACGGCGTGGTAAAGAAAGACGCTGTTGAGGACGGCACGAGCGTGTGGCTGGAGGCCAAATGAGACGTTACTGACGCCGAGTATGGTCAGTACACCGGGAAGTTCAGCCTTGACACGCGTGATGGCATTCAGCGTCTCGATAGCTGCCGTTTGTAATTCCTCCTGGCCGGTAGTGATGGGGAACGTCAGGACGTCGAAGATGAGCGAGTTGGGCGCAAGCCCGTACTCATTGACGCAGATATCATAGATTTTGTGGGCGATCTCGACTTTGCGCTCCGTGGTTTTGCCCATGCTAATCTCATCAATAGTGAGGGCAACGACGGCAGACCCATGTTCAAGAGCCACCGGTACAACGTTCTCAATGCGCTGCCTGCCAGTTTCCATGTTGATCGAGTTGATAATGGCACGTCCAGGGCAGGTCTCCAGCGCGGCTTTGATGACGTCTGCCTCAGTTGAGTCGATCACGAGGGGAGCTTCAATACCCATCGACAGCTTTTTCACGGTTTTAGCCATCTGTTCGTCTTCGTCGGTACGCTCTGTGAGAGCAACGCACACGTCTAAAACGTGAGCTCCACCTTCTACCTGCTCGCGCCCAATGGCAAGCAAGGTGTCATAGTCATCATTGAGCAGCGCCTGTTTTGCTTTGCGGCTCCCCTGGCTATTGACCCGTTCTCCCACCAGGAGTGGTGGAGGATCCTGCTGTAAAGCCATAGCTCGTATGCCACTGGAGACAAACGGCGGTGTGATCTTAGCAAAATTCTTGTTGTTCAGGTTGCCATCAGCTATTGGACGTGGGCGACGCGGCGCGTTGCGACAGGCTTTGACAATAGCCTGCAGGTGCTCATGGCTATTACCGCAGCACCCGCCAACGATATTGACACCAATCTCTGTTATGAAGTCGCGTAAAGCATCTGCCATCGGCTCTGGTTCCATTGGGTATACGGCCAGGCCGTTGACGTTGAGCGGAATGCCTGCGTTGGGAATGGTTGAGATAGGCAATGGGCAGTTTTCGGCCAGGAAACGTACCGGTTCGCGCATATGCTCTGGACCAGTCGAACAGTTAAGACCGATGATATCCACCCGCAGCGCGACAAGTGTGGTCATCACTGCCGCGACATCGGTACCCAGCAACATGCGTCCGCTCGTATCAAGCGATACCTGAGCCTGGATAGGCACCTTGCGTCCGACCTGCTGCATAGCCTGGCGCATACCTGTGATGGTCGCTCGCACCTCTAAAATGTCCTGGCTGGTTTCGATGAGCAAGACATCGACGCCTCCCTCTAAAAGGGCGCCGGCCTGTTCACGGAAAATCTCGACCAGCTGCTGGTAGGTGATATTGCTCAAAAGGGGATCATCAGATGAAGGGAGCATTCCGGTAGGGCCAATTGAGCCGGCGACAAAACGTGGCTGCTGCGCTGTGCTATAGCGATCGGCCAGGCGACGTGCTAATTGCGCCGCGGTCAGGTTCACTTCATGGGTGAGAGCGCCCAGGCCATATTCATCGAGCTTGAGACGGCTGGCGGTGAAAGAATCGGTTTCCAGCACATCGCAGCCAGCCTCAAGAAAGCCCGTATGAATTTCTTCGATGATTGAAGGTTTTGTGAGCACAAGGTATTCATTGCAGCCTTCTGTGGCCTGTCCACCGTAATCTTGTGCAGTCAGTTGATAGCTCTGTATGTTGGTGCCCATGGCCCCATCGTAGATTAAGACGCGATGGGCCAGGGTATCAAGAAATTGACTCATGAAATAAGCCCCTCCTATCTTCCCTGAGAGTGTTGGTTTATTCAGCCAGGGCTGCAACTAGTTCACGGCAGAAATCGGGAATATCCTCAACGACACGTCCCCAGACCATATTCCCTTCGCGGAAGGCGGCTTTATTGACCCAGGTACCGCCAGCATTGGTGATGTCATCTTTAATGCCGGTTGAGCCGGTTGCCTGGCGTCCATGCATAATGCCCGCCGAGATAGGAACCCAGCCGCCATGACAGATAGTTGCAACGATCTTACCCTGTGCATGTACGTCGCGCACGAGCTGTAGAATAGCCTGGTTGCGCCGTAATTTATCAGGCGCCCAGCCCCCGGGGATAACAATACCATCTAGTGTATCGGCTTTGGGCGCTTCTTCGATACTGACATCCGGCGTCATCTCCAGGCCGTGTTTGCCGTGGACGGTGCTTGTTGAGAGGCCAATAACGATAACTTTGGCCCCTTCTTCACGCAGTCGCATGACGGGAACCCAAAATTCTAAATCTTCCACCTCTTGCGCAACGAAGACTCCAACAGTTTTTCCTTTTAGACGCATGATAAAATGGCTCCTTCTATTACACTACCGTTATGAGAAACATTATACCATGCGCAAGATGCGAGTTGACCCTCAGGTTAGATTACTGCTCAATAGGCGGTAGTTCCTGAGGGTATTGGGCTTGTGGTTGCTCATCATATTGTGACTGTGGGTTCTTGTACTGAGGCCCGGGCTCCTGATACGGTGTTGCCGGTGGCTGGTACTGGTACCCCTGGTCGTACGATTGATAGGGCTGCTGGTAAGGCTGATAGTATTGTTGGTAAGGCTGCTGTGGTTGCTGGTAAGGCTGCTGCCATGTTGGTGGTGTATTGGGCCTACCTGCCCTAAACGCTCCCGCCATTATAGATCTGATAAAGAGGCTGAGAATTATGCTGATCACTATTCCGATCAAGAACAGGGACCAGGAGTGGGAGAAGATGAGTATGAAAAAAAACAGCATGAAGGGGAAACCCCATATGCCTCGTCTGCGCCAGTAAGGTCTTCGGCGGTACCACATTATTTTTTCCTCCTTGTGGAGCTAATAAACTTTCTTGTTTCTTAATTATATACGTTTGTGATACGTTCTGGTTGTTTCAGAACTATTCTGGGCTTCTCGCCGCCTGCGGCGGCTCGTCCAGGTGATGTGTGAGTTGCAGACTTTGCAGCCGCAGGCAGTGAGGAGTCACCAAGAGAGCAGGCTTGAATACCTACTCTCAAAAGAGGTGGCTTGTATCGAAATTGTCCTGATATGCGTGACAAGGTAAGATAACAATCGGTAGACTCGATAAATTCCACGTACTTTATAGTATAGATAAAGGAGCATAGACATGGCAGGACGTTTTACCCTTGGTATCGAAGAAGAATTTCAGCTGGTGGACCGCCAGACGCTTCACCTGCGCTCATCAATCAAATCTGTCCTGGAAAAGGGGGCTCCTTATTTTGAAGAGAAGATCAAACCAGAGCTTACCCAGTCAACAGTAGAGCTTATATCAGATATCTGCCCCGATATTGCGACTGCTCGTAAAGATTTGTATACGCTGCGAGCGTTGATGGCGAAACTGGCAGATCGAGATGGCCTTGCACTCGTCAGCGCTGGTACTCATCCCAGCTCGTCCTGGCAGGATCAGGATACGACAGAAAAGGAGCGTTATGCTGAACTGGAAGAAGAGTTTCAGGATCTGATACGCTCTAACGTTATCTTTGGCATGCACGTGCATGTCGGCGTGGAAGACAAAGAGCTAGCTATCAAGCTGATGAATCAAGCGCGCACATGGCTCCCGCATCTCCTCGCCATTTCAACGAACTCACCGTTCTGGAATGGACGCTACACCGGCATCAAATCGTATCGTTCGGCGCTTTTCAAACGTATCCCGCGCACCGGTATGCCTGGTATCCTTACCTCCTGGAATGATTTTGAGCGCTATGTACAGGATCTCGTAGAGATGGGATGCATCGATAATGGGAAAAAAATCTGGTGGGACATGCGTCCCCACCCATTTTTTGATACCGTTGAGTTTCGCATTTGTGATATGCCTGCAACCATTGAAGATACCCTGGCGCTTGCTGCGCTCTTCCAGGCGCTGATTGCCAAGCTGACGTGGTGCCACGAGAACAATGTAGATGTGCCTGTATTGAAACGCGATTACCTTGAAGAGAACAAATGGCGTGCTATGCGCTATGGACTGGATGCCGAAGCCATCGATTTTGTAAAACTACGTCGCCTGAGCATGCGCGATTCCATCAATGAGTTGCTAGATTTCGTAGAAGATGTCGTTGACGATCTGGGCAGCCACCACGAGATGAACTACCTGCGAGCCCTGATGGTCAGTCCAAACGGTACAGGTGCAGATCGCCAGGTAGCCGTTTATAAACAAAGCGGTGATTTGAATAAAGTTGTCGAGCTATTGATGGAGCAGACCATGCAAGGCATCACGCTTGATGCTGCTGACCTGTCTCACGAATTCTTGAAGTTCAAGATGTTTGACAAACACGCGGGAAGCGTGCAGAAATAGAGAAATGGCTTTAAACTTTTGTCTGATTGGCTCTTGCCTCCACATCATTTTCCTGTGAAGATTGATTACAATCAACTTTTGTAAGGAAAATTGGGAGGCATCCTCATGGTTCACGAATGGCGACAAGGCGAGTACCTCATCAGTACAGACAAGAAGCGGCTCGATCTCGCGGTAATACACAACTTTCTAACAACATCGTACTGGGCGGCAGGTATTCCTCTGGAGGTCGTCAGGCGATCTATCGAACACTCACTCTCCTTTGGTTTATATAAAGAAGACCAGCAAATCGGCTATGCTCGGGTTATCACCGACTTTGCCACGTTTGCTTACCTGGGTGACGTGTTCATACTGGAGCCATTTCGCGGGCAGGGGCTGAGCAAATGGCTGATGGAGGTCGTAGTTACTCACCCCGAACTGCAGGGTTTTCGCAGATGGATACTACTCACTAAAGA
>WNGP01002282.1_pt1 | contig 16002 bp, 10 predicted proteins | sample 5407671 | NCBI WGS metagenome assembly WNGP01 (sample SAMN13153381, study PRJNA577476) | soil metagenome | isolation source: 40 cm soil or saprolite under Garry oak tree replicate 2 | place: USA:California | collected 2016-06-15 | reverse complement strand
TCCCGCCCCACCAGCTTCAGCAGCATCTCCGCGAACCAGTTCTGGCTCGAGTTGAGGATCGGGAACACGACGTCGGGCAAGGGACGGCCCCGGTACTCCATGAGCGGACTGCCGCAACAGCGCAGCGTCCGGTAGACCATCGAGTCGGTGGTGCTGGCCGCACCGCCGCCGACCGCGATGCCCTTCTTCCTGAGCGAGATCTCGAGCGCCCGCGCGGCGTACAGGCTCGGATCGGGAAGCGCGAAGCTCTCGATCCACGGCGACCTGCTGAGCGACACGGTGCCCTCGGCCCAGATGTCGAGCGTACCAGGCTTGCGGAAAAAGTTGTCGCCGATCGTCGACGACGATTCGGCGGGCACGGTGCGCGCTCGGTTTTCGAACGTGAAGAGACTCAGATCGGGGGTCCAGGTGACCGTGGGCGGAGCGTCCACGGCCGGTCCGGGTGTAATCTGGAAATCGACGCTGTTGTCGTGGAAGCCGAGGCCCGACACCGGCGCCGCATACCACCAGTTGAGATCGAAGGAGTTCCACCCCGGATGCGTCAGCAGCGGCTCGAAGTACGAGCCGTCGCCGACGATTCTGCCCGTGATGCGCCGAATCCCCCGCGCGCGCAGCGAATCGGCGATCGCGTCCACCACCGTCCACGTCGAGTCGCAGCCGCCCGCGGCGAGTGTGTCGATCGTGTAGCAGCGCTCCGACCAGGTCGGATCCCCGCGGCCATACACGATGAGATCGCCTTGCAGCACACCGCTCGTGATGGTGCCGTTGGCAAAGACGCTGCTGCGGGCGCGGTAGTCGGCGGGCAGCAGGACGGTTGCGGTGGCGGCCACCACCAGCTTCGTGTTGCTGGCCGGCACCGAGAAACGATCCCCGTTGCGACTGAACAGCACACGCCCGCGCTCGTCCTGCGCGTAGATGTTCCAGGTCGCGCGGTCGAACGGCGGTTGGTCGAGCAACATCGCCAGGCGCTGCTGCAGCGAACCCCGCAGCGGCGTCGTCCGCGGCCGCGGAGCCGTCTGCGCCTGGAGTGAAAGCGCGGCGCTAATCGTAAGCGACGCGAGGATCAGCTTTCGCATAGAGCACGTCAGTGAGAAGGTTGACCAGCACAAAGATCACGGACAAGAACAGAATACTGCCCTGGACCGCGGGCAGATCGCGCTTCTGAATCGCGAGCAGCACGTACCGCCCCACGCCCGGCCAGGAGAATATCGTTTCGGTCAGAATGCTGCCGGTCAGATAGTTGCCCACGTCGAGTCCGAGCACGGTGATGATGGGGAGCAGCGCGTTGCGCAGCGCGTGCCGGCCGATGACACGGGCCTCGCCCAGCCCCTTGGCCCGCGCGGTGCGCACGAAATCGGACGGCAGAATCTCGAGCATCGCCCCGCGCGTCATGCGCGCGAGAAACGCGATCGACCGGGTGCCCAGCGTCAGCGCCGGCAGGACGAGAAACGCGAGCCCGCCATACCCCGACGGCGGCAGCCAGCGCAGCGCCACCGCGAACAACAGAATCAGCAGCAGGCCGACCCAGTACACCGGAAACGAGATCCCCAAATACGCGATCAGCATGCTGAACCGGTCGATCATCCCGCCGGGGCGAATCGCGGCCAGCACGCCGAGCGTGATGCCGCAGGTCGCGGCGAGCAGCATCGCGGCGCCGGCGAGCTGTAGCGTCTTCGGGAAGCGCTCGGCGAGATCGCCGAGGACCGGGCGCTGCGTGATGTAGGAGCGGCCCAGGTCGCCGCGTACCACACCCCACAGATAGTGGCCGAACTGCACGGGGACGGGGTCATCGAGATGCAGCTCGCCCCGGAGCCGTGCGATCGTGGCGGAGTCGGCGCGCTCCCCCACCATCTCGGCGACGGGGTCGCCGGGGACGACGTTCAACAATAGAAATGCGACAACCAGGACACCGAACAGCGTGGGAATCGTCGCCAGCAGCCGGCTAGCGACGAGCCGCAACACGGACCTTGGTCCAGCGCTGGCCGTTGAAGATCACCGGCACGTCCCAGCCTTCTATTGACGGATGCTCCGCCCACAGATCCACGGGGAACCAGAGGTAGATCCAGGGCGCGGCCTGAAACACCCGGTCGTCGACGCGGCGGTACAGCGCTTCGCGGGCCGTTTGGTCCACCGTGCGGCGAGCCACCATGATGAGCGAGTCGCTGACCGGATCCTTATAGAAGGAATAGTTGCCGCCGGGGCCGAAGCTCGCGCTATGGAACAGCGGGTAGAGAAAGTTGTCGGCGTCGGGGTAGTCCGCCCACCAATCCAGGATCGCCATGTCGGTCTGGCCTTTACGCACCGCTTCGCGCTGGCTGGATGCATCGCGCGACACGATTTCCACGCGGACGCCGACGGCGGCGAGCTGGGCCTGAATCGCCTGCGCGACCCGCCCGAGCTCCACGTTGGTTCCCGACCGCCAGAGCTGCACCGCAAAGCCATCCGGGTAGCCGGCGGCCCGCAGCAGCCGGCGGGCTTCGGTCGTGTCGTACGCGTAGGGCCGCCGCGTAGGGTCGCTCCCCCCTAAAGATGGAGGAATCGATCCCGCCGCCGCCACGCCCCGGCCGTTCCAGACGGAGCGGAGCATCTCCGGCACATTGACGGCGTGATTGAGTGCGCGGCGCACGTTCGGATCGCGGAGCGGGCCGCGCCGATTATTCAGGGCGACGTACACGTCGCGCAGCGCCGGCTTGCGCTTCAGCCAGTCGGGGTGCTCCTGCTCCCACTTTGCGGTCTCGCCGAACGGGATCTCGGCGACGGAAATCCGTCCCACCAGGAACTCCGCCGCCCGGGTCAGCGGCTCAGGGACGATGCGGACGGTGAACGAATCGCTCTCCGGCGCGCCCCCCCAGTAGGTCGGGTTCCGGGCGAAGCGGAGGTAGTCGTCGTGCTGCCACGCGGCGAAGCGCCACGGGCCCGTGCCGACCGGCCGCTGGCCGAAATCGGCAGCCACCTCTGGCGGCACGACCGACGCGACCGGCATCGCGAGAAATTTCGGGAAGATGGCGAGCGCCTGGTTGAGCGTAAACGCGACCGCGGTGTCTCCCAGAACCTCGATGCCGCGGACGTCGCCCGCGTGCCCGGCAGCGAATTCGCCGGCACCGGCAATGGGCAGCAACGGCCAGACGCGGCCGCCGTGCGCCGCTGGGTTCAGCACTCGCAGGAACGAGCGCTTTACATCCGCCGCGACGACCGGGCGACCGTCGTGAAAGCTGACACCCGCCCGCAGGTGGAAGACGTACCGTTGGCCGGTGCGATCTGCCGTCCAGCGGTCGGACAGCGCGGGGAGCAGCCGGCCGTCGCCATCGAATTGCGTGAGTCCGTCGAACAACAGGGCGATCATCTCGCCTGTAGTCACGTCGGTGGACAATGCGGGGTCGAGCGAGCGGGGATCGTCTCGCTCGTAGTAGACCGGTCCCCGGACGTCCGCCCGCTCGCCGGACGCGTTGCAGCCGGCCAGCAAAAACAGGAACAGTCCGTACTTTGCGGTGTCGAAAAGCTTGACAGTGCGGTGCAAGTGTCGCAACATAGCCGAGATTGGTAAACCACGTCAATTGCGCGTCATACCCTGCCTGTTGCTCGCCGCACTCGTGGCGACAGCCGTCCTCACCGCTCAAGAACAGGAGCGGGTAGTTCGGGGTCTGTCGTTCGTCGGTAACCGCGCGCTCGACGACTACACCCTCGAGAGCGCGATTGCGACGACGAAGTCGAGCGCTTGGGCGCGGTACTGGATCGTGCGGTGGCTGGGCCTCGGCGAGAAGCGCTACTTCAATGAAATCGAATTCCGCCGTGACGTCGTCCGGCTGATCCTGCTGTATCGCCAAAGCGGCTACATGAACGCGGTCGTGGATACGTCGGTGCGGCGCACGGCACGCGATGTGTACGCGACGTTCCGGATCCATGAAGGCGATCCGGTTCGCGTGGCTCGGCTCGAGGTGGTGGGGCTGGACAGCATCTTCAACGTCGCGCGACTGAAGCGCGAGCTCCCGCTGCAAGTGGGCGATCCCTTCAATCGTTTCCTGATGCAGGCGTCGGCCGACACGATCGTCGCGCGGCTGCGCAACAACGGCTATCCCTACGCCGAGGTATTGCGGAACTTCGATTCGGAAGCGGGGATCCTGAAGGCAGAAGTCGAGCTGGATGCGCAGCCTGGTCCACGGATGCGGGTGGGCGAAGTCGAGATTCGCGGACTCCGCGATGTGGACACCAGCACGGTACGTGGCGTGACCTCATTGCGGCCAGGCAGCTTCTTCAAGCAGGATGCGCTCTATCAGACCCAGCGCGATTTGTACGGGCTGGGCGTCTTCAACTCCGTCAATGTGGCGCTGGTGGACTCCATTCCACCCGACCGGCTGGGCGATTCCACCGTTCGCCTGCTGGTGCAGGTCGCGGAGGGTGCGCGACACCAGGTGCGGTTCGGGGGCGGATACGGCAGTGTCGAGTGCTTTCGCGTGCAGAGTGGCTGGGCCGCCCATGACTTTCTCGGTGGGGCTCGCACACTCGATCTGTCGGCACGCGTGTCGAAGTTGGGAGGAACGCCCAAAGGCTCGACCGGGCTCAACCAGTTCTGTAACCCCTTCGGTGGTGCGTGGAAGTTCGACACGCTCAACTACAGTGTTGGCTTGACGCTGCGGCAGCCCGCCTTCCTGAGGCGGAGCAACGTCGGGACCCTGGGACTGCTTGCGGAGCGTCATTCCGAGTTCACGGTGTTTACGCGCGAAGCGGTCGGAGGGAACGCGGACCTGACGTTCAATGCGCGGGGCCGGCTCCCTGTGACGGTGGGATACAGCTACTCGTTGGGGCGGACGCAGGCGAGCGCGGGCGTGTATTGCAGTCTGTTTCGGGTGTGCGATGCGACGAGTCAGGAGTTTCTGCGCAAGAGCCATGGGTTTGGCGCGGCGACAGTGACGATTGTCCGCGATCGCGTCAACAATCTGCTGGATCCCAGCGAGGGGAGGGTCTCAACCGTCAGCCTGGTCTATGCCTCCCACCTCATTGGCTCAGATAGCACCTACGAGTTCAAGCGCGGCGAGTTCGAGGTCGCGGGATATCATCCGATCGGCCGGCGTACCGTGTTCGCCTGGCGCGTGCGGGGCGGGGTGATTGTGCCGCGGAAGATCGTGATTGACACGCCGCAAGTGGCAGTGGGATACGTTCCGCCGGATCAACGCTTCTATGGCGGAGGCCCAAATTCCGTGCGCGGGTATGGGCGGAATGAATTGGGACCGCGCGTCTATGTGCTGGTGAGCGCCGACACAACCTCTGCCGCCGCCGTGGATACGGCAGCGACCAGGCGGGCCGGCGGGGAGAAGGTATTTCGCAACGTCCAGACGCGGCCGACCGGCGGCAACACGGCGGTCGTTGCCAACGCCGAGCTGCGCTTTCCTTCTCCCATCCTCGCCTCGCGGGTACGTCTCGGCTTGTTTGTGGACGCCGGCCAGGTCTGGGAGCGCGGGGAGGAACTCATCACGGTCGGCAATCTGAAAGTGACTCCCGGCGTCGGCGTCCGCTTTACGACGCCGCTCGGACCGGTGCGCATCGACGCCGCATACAACGGCTACGCCACCGAACGTGGACCGTTGCTCTACCAGACCAGCGACACCGCGAGTACGATCACGCAAATCCGGCCCTCCTACCCGCCGGTGCGGGCCAGCAAGTCCTTCTGGCAGAAGATCATCCTGCAATTCGCCGTCGGGCAGGCGTTCTAGATGCGCCGCTCCCTGGGCGTCGCGCTCTGGTCCCTCGTGGGACTGCTCGCCTGCTTCCTGGGCGCGCTCAACGCGCTCGTCGGCACGCATGCCGGACGCACGATGCTCGCCCGGATCGCCAGCTCGGTGGTCGAAAGCGGTGTGGCCGGCTCGATCGAAGTCGGTGAAGTGCGTGGCTCGCTGCTCACCGGCGTCGTCCTCACCGACGTCCGGCTGCTCGATCCCGACTCGACCCTGGTCGCCTGGCTGCCACGCGCCGAGCTGGGCTACAACCCGATCGACTTCGCGGCAGGCCGCGTGGTGTTCATGGAAGTGCGGCTCGAGCGCCCGATCATCAACATCGTCCAGCATCAGAACGGGAAGACCAACTTCGACGAGCTGCTGCGGCTGGGCGAAAAAGACACGGTCACGGTGAAGCCGCTGGGCCCCGCCGGCCCCCGCTCACTCATCCTCCTCCGCAATGTGCAGATCGTCGACGGCTCGCTGACGCTGCGGCTGCAGAAACACGGCCAGGTGACGAGCGCCAACGAGGAGATCGAGTTTTCCGGCGAGGACGGGCGCTACCGCGTGCGGCGCTTCGAGCACCTCAACGCGCGGCTCGCGGCTTTTCGCATCCAGGCGCCGCGCGAAAAAGGCATCCGCATCGACGTGCTCAGGCTCGCGACCGAGAGCAGCGATCCGAAGTTGTCGATTGCGGATGTCGTGGGGAGCCTGACGATCGACGGCCGCACGCTGACCGTGGATCTCTCGCGCGTCCGGTTCCCGGGCACGCAGTTCAGCGCGCGCGGCAGCGTGCAATGGCCGGCCGACACGCTGCTGTGGAATCTCGCGATGCGCGCCGACTCCGCCACGCTGACCGACATCCGCTTCCTCGATCCGCGCTTCCCTCAGGACGCGGTGCTGCACGGCGGGGTGACGCTCGCGTCGCACGGTGGCCGGCTGCTCGAGATTCAGCTGCGGCCCCTGGATCTGGCGTTCGGGCAGGGCAGGCTTACGGGGCGGGTCACCGCGTTCAGCGCCGCCGACTCGGGGCTCGTGGCGCTGCGGCAGGGCGACCTCGTCGCGCGCGACCTGTCGCTCGATTTCGCGCGCGTGTACATCGACTCGCTCCCGTTCTACGGACGCCTCAACGGGCGGACGATCGTCGATGGGCCGATGAGCGCGCTGAAGATCGAAACCGACTGGTCGTTCCGCGACTCGCTCGTGCCCGGCTGGCCGGAGTCACTGATCCGCGGGAAGGGCGAGGTCAATATCGGCGGCAAGGATCTCGCGTTTCAGCCATTCGCGGTGGAAGCCGGCCGCATCGACATCGGTACGGTCCGGCGGCTCGTGCCGGGGTTCGACCTCCAGGGCGAGCTCGACGCCACCGGCACGCTCACCGGAACGCTGAAGAACACGATGTTCAGCGGCACGTTGCGCCACCACGATGGCGAGCGGCCGGCCAGCATCATCCGCGGCGTCGTCGGGCTCGACACCCGCACCACGGTCCTCGGCGTGTTCGCCGATGTGCGCGCCGATTCTCTGTCGCTCGACGGTCTGACCAGCCGGCTCGCGAGCTTCCCGCTGCACGGCAGCCTCGCCGGCACCATCCGGATGAACGGCGATCTGCGGGGCGTCGAGACGCACGCCGATCTCGCCATGCTGGGCGGTGGCGGAGCGGTACGGGGCGACGGGACGTTGCTCCTGGGCGCGCGCGACGCGCATCCGGGCTTCGGCGTTCGCGATTTCACCCTGCACGCGCAAGACCTGAACCTCCAACGCTGGCTGACCCGAGGCAGCGCGCCGCCATCGCGGCTCACGTTCACGGCGTCGGGCAGCGTCGCGGCGGACAGCGTGACGAAGCCAGCCGGGGCATTGGTGGTTGCCCTCGCGCCGTCGCTGTTCGGCGGCACGATCATCGATACCGGGGGCACGAAGCTGCATTTCGAGGAGGGCCTGCTGTATGTGGATTCCCTGCGGGTGCAGCAGCCGGGCTTGCTCACGAGCGGCAGCGGGTCGCTCGGATGGAAGCGGCCGGAGCACGGCACGCTGGCCCTCGACTTCGACGCCGACAGCCTCAGCGTCCTCGATTCTCTGGTGACCTGGTTGGCCGGGTCCAACGCAGTGCCGGCTGCCGAGGACAAGCTGAAAGGCTCGGCGCAGGTGCGGCTCACGCTGGACGGCGCGCTCGACTCCATGTCGGTCGGCGCCGATGCGCACGTCCTCGACCTGCGGTGGCGCGATTGGCGCATGCCCAAAGGCGAGGGGACGATCGCCTATCAGCCCGGCCCCGTCCCGAACTTCGAGCTCGATGCGAATGTCGATTCGCTGGGATATGGAACGCTCGGATTCGGTGCCGCCTCCGCGCACGCCCGCGGCACGCGCGACTCTCTCACCTGGTTTGCGCGCTCGCGCGTGGGCGATCTGGGCGCGTTCCTGGCGGGCGGGCGCTACGCGCGAGAAGGCGGGAAGGGGCAGACCCAGCGCGCCGTGGTGGACTCGCTTGCCCTCCTGCTCCCGAACGGCGTCTGGTTCCTCGACCGTCCCACCGCGCTCGCGTTGGGCGACTCCATCCTGCACGTCGATTCCGCCGCGTTGAAAAGCGCGGCGGGAGCGGGGCGTCTCATGCTCAGCGGCGATCTCCCGGCGCGAGGGCCGATCAATGCCCGCCTTTCCCTGGACAGCTTCCCGCTGACCGGCGTCTACGCCCTGATGGAGAGCGACACCCTGGGTGTGGCCGGTGCCGTCACCGCCACGGTGGCCGCGACCGGCACGCGCGCCAATCCGATGTTCGCGGGATCGTTCGCGTTCTCGAATGCGGCGTTCGGCTCATTCCGCGCGCCCTTTATGGACGGGATCATCGACTATCGCGGGCGCCGGTTGAACGGCGAAGTCCATCTGTGGCGGTCGGGGCAGCAGGTCCTGAACGTCGCGGCGCACCTCCCGCTCGACCTCGCGCTGGTCCCCGTCGCCCAGCGCCAATTGCCCGACACCCTCTCGGTGCAGGCGCGCGCCGACAGCGTGGACCTCGGCGTTCTGGCGGCGGTGACGACGACGGTGCGGGACGTCGAAGGCGTCTTCACGGCCGACCTGGGGATCGGCGGCACGTGGGAAGCGCCGCTGCTGCGGGGCGGGCTCGAGATCGGCAACGCGGCGGCCACGATTCCGGCCTTGAACGTCCGCTACTCCAACATGAACGGCAGTCTCTCACTGCGCGGCGACACCATTCGCGTAGACAGCCTCACCATGGCCGGTGAGCGGGGCCGGGCGGAGCTGAGCGGGTACCTGCGGCTCGAGCGGCTCACCAAGCCGGTCCTCGACATGAACATCACGACCTCGGAATTCAAGGCGCTCGACCTGCGGGGCTATCTCGCCTTGACGGCGAGCGGCCGGTTGGCACTGACGGGTCCGGTGTTCGGCGCGATGCTCACCGGACGGGGCACGGTCACCTCCGGCGTGCTGCATTTCGCCGACCTCGTCAACAAGCGCGTGGTCAACCTGGACGAGCCGTGGGTGCAGGACCTGATCGACACGTCGCTCATCCGCCAGCAGCGGCTTGGCCCTGAGTTTCAGAGCGTGTTCTTCGACAGCCTGCGGATCAACAATCTCCAGCTGACGATGGGCGAAGACGCGTGGCTGCGCTCCAACGAGGCGAACATCCAGCTCACGGGGTCGGTGCAGGTCAACAAAGTGCGGAACAACTATGTGCTGAGCGGCACGCTCCAGGCGCCGCGCGGCACCTACCGTCTCCTGATTGGCCCCGTCACGCGGGAGTTCGTCGTCTCGCAGGGAACGGTGCGTTACTTCGGGACCCCCGATCTGAATGCGGAGCTCGACATCTCCGCGCGGCACATCGTGCACCCGTTGCCGGGAACCGGGATCGCGAATGACATCACGGTGATCGCGCACATTCAGGGGACACTGCTCGTGCCGAAGTTGACGCTGGAATCGGATCAGGGGAATCTCTCCCAGACCGAGCTCATCTCCTACCTGATGTTCGGCAAGCCCACGTTCGAGCTGGGCAGCGGCGAGGCGCCATTCGTCCGCAACGTCTTCGCATCGCTGTTCGCCGGTGAGTTGGAACGGACGTTCGTCTCCGATCTGGGGGTGCCGCTCGACTATTTCGAGATCCGTCCCGGCGATCCCAACAACCCGTTTTCCGGCGCCCAGGTCGCCGCGGGCTGGGCGATCGGCGCCAAGACGTTCCTGGTGGTGAATGCCGGCTTCTGCCAGCCGAACCAAAGCAACCAGAGCTCCCGCTTGACCAACACGCTGGGCGCGAGCTTGCAGTTCCGCTTCAGCCCGGAATGGCGCAGCGAAGCGAGCTTCGAGCCGGTGCGCAGCTGCGCATCCGCGAGTGTGACCCAGCCCCCGTTCTCGCGGCAGGTCGGCTTCGATCTGTTCTGGGAGCGCCGCTACTAGATGACGCGCGCGCTGCTCATCACCAACCCGTTCGCGGCGCGCGCGGACGCCCGCGCCGTGACGGCGATCCTCGAAATCCTGGGGCGGGGCGGGTGGAACGTCGATCTGAAAACCATCAGCGGTCCCGGCGACGCGCGCCGCATCGCCGAGGAGTCGCTGGGCGCCGGGTTCGACGTGCTGGTCAGTCACGGCGGCGACGGGACGGCGATGCAGGTGGCGGCCGGCATCGCCGGATCGGGGATCGCGCTCGGCGTCGTGCCGGGTGGGACCGGCAACGTCCTCGCGGGGAATCTGCGGCTGCCGCGCACCGCGAGCGGCACGGCGCGCGCGTTGCTGCGCGCCCGAGCCCACGCGATCGATCTCGGCGTCGTGCAGCGCGCCGATGGCGCGCACTATTTCGCCGTCGGCGCAGGGACCGGATTCGACGCCGCGTTGATGGCCGCGACGGGCCGGCGCGAGAAACGGCGCTGGAAGCTCGGCGCGTACGTCGCGCGGGCGGCATTGACGCTGCCCTCGGTCCGCAGCGTTCCCCATCTCGTCACCGTCGACGATACCCGGCACGAGATCCGCGCGGCGATGCTGCTCGTGTTGAACTGCGGCAAGCTGCCGCCCGGGTTTCTCAATCTGCGTCCGGATCTCGCTCCGGATGACGGCTGGCTGGACGTCGTCGCGCTCGAGGCGGACGGTGCCATTCAAAGTGCGAGCGCGCTGCTCGAGCTGCTCTTCAGCAACGGGAAGAGGAAGGGTCGCCGGGTCTGGTGGGGGCGCGGCCGCGCCGTGCGCGTCGAGGTCCCCGAAGGCGCGCAGCGTCCCGTGCAGCTCGACGGGGAAGTGACGGGGGAGACACCGTTCGAAGCGCGGCTGCTGCCCGGTGCGCTCTCGGTCCTCGTCGGACCCGCGTTCAAGGCGCACCATGGCTGATACCCTGCTGCTGGTGGACGATGATGTCGCGGTGCTGCGCGCGATCGGCGACTATTTCGAGCGCATCGGCTACGAAGTGTGGCGCGACGGCACCGGCGAGCAAGCGATGGACACGTTCCACCGCGTCCGGCCGGACGTCGTGCTGCTCGACCTGCATCTCCCCGACGCGAGCGGCCTCGTCGTGCTCGAGCGGCTGCGGCGCGAAGGCGCGGCCGTGATTCTGCTGACCGGCCAGGGCGACATCGAAACCGCGGTCAAAGCGATGCAGCTCGGCGCCGAGAACTTCCTCACGAAGCCGGTGGACATGACGCATCTCTCGGCGGCGATCGCCCGCGTCGCCGAGAAGACGCGGCTGTCGCGCCAGAACGCGCGGCTCCGCGCGCTCGACCACGCGGGCGAAGGCCTCGCGTCGCTCGGCGTCTCGCCCGCGATGCAGGAGCTGGCGCGTCAGATCGAGCTGCTGGCCGCGAGCGAGCGGTCGACCGTGCTGCTGCAGGGCGAGAGCGGGACAGGGAAGGGGTGGGTCGCGCGGGTGATCCATAACCACTCCCCGCGCTCGAGCGGTCCGTTCATCGAGGTCAACTGCGCCGGTCTGTCGGCGACATTCCTCGAATCTGAGTTGTTCGGCCACGAAAAGGGCGCGTACACCGACGCCAAAGAGCGGAAGGTGGGCCTGTTCGAGCTGGCCGATCACGGCTCGATCTTCCTCGACGAGATCGGCGAGCTGGCACTGGAGCTGCAGCCCAAGCTGCTGCACGTGCTCGAGACCAAGAAATTTCGCCGCCTCGGCGGAACGCGTGAGCTGACGGTCGACGTCCGGCTGATCACGGCGACCAATCGCGACCTCGTCCGTGAAGTCGAAGGCGGGCGTTTCCGCGAAGACCTGTACTACCGCCTGAACGTGATGCCGCTGACGGTCCCGCCCGTGCGCGACCGCACGCGCGAGGATCGGCTCGAGCTGATCACTCGGATTATCAGCGATCTCAAGACTGAGCTGCCGGGGTGCCCGAGCGACTGCAGCACGGACGTCCTGGACCGGTTGCTCTCAGCGCATTGGCCGGGCAACGTCCGGGAGATGCGCAACGTACTGGAGCGCTCGATGATTCTGGCGCGCGGGCAACCGGCGATCGGCATCGAGCAGCTGCCGCCCGACTTGCGGCAGCGCTCCACCACCGATCGGCGCTATCACGCGCAGTCGCTGTCGGACGTGGAACGCCAGCACATCGAGCGCACGCTGCGGCATCACGCCGGGAATCGCACGCGCGCCGCGCTGGAGCTTGGGATCTCGCGCGCGACGCTGATCAACAAGATCAAGGCTTACAGCCTGAACCTCTAAGCTGTGAAGATCGCGATTCCAATCAGAATCGTGATCACTCCAAACCCCACTCCCGCGCGGGGACCGAAGTACTTGAACCCGAGCAACGACGTCAGCGCGATGCCGACCAGTGTCCCCACCGCGATCGGCAGCGTCGCCTGACGTACGGTCGGGTCCAGCCCCCCCAGCCCGCCCAGGACCCAGAGCGCGACGATCGCGGGCAGAAACAGCGCGCTCACGCAGAGACCGTTCCCGAGCCAAAACTTGAACCACGTCGTATCCGCGCCCTGCCACGTGAAGTGCACGAACTGCATGTCGCGAAAGACCCGATCGGCCTCGGCGCCGGCCCGGGGCCCCGTGCGCGCGGTGCCCAGCATCCCACCAAGCGTGTGACCGAGTGTCGCGAGGAGCAGCAGGCCGGCGCAGATGCGGTACAACATCGATCGCTCCTTGAAGAAGTGCTATCTTGAGGTCATGGAGAAACCGAAACTCAAAGAACACGACGGGATGCAGTGCCGCGCCTGTGGAAATGAAGAGCGGGCGTCGGAAGGATATCCCTGCTCGGACTGTGGCACGTTCATCTGTCTGATCTGCACGTTCCGCGGCGTGACGCGTTGCAAGGCGTGCGAGGAAAAAGCGAAAGCGGCGAAAGCCTAGGCTCCCGCCCGCCGGCGCTTCAACTCCAGCGCCAGCTCCTCGCGCGGCGCGCCGAGCTCCTCCGCCAGTTTGCTCAACGCCGCCTCCGTCCCCGCCCAGTCCTTCGCCGCCGCCAGCGCGTCCAGCGCCACCTCTTCGATCGCCACCGACCGCTCTTCGAGCTCGCGGGTGCGCACCGCGACTTCCCGCGCCAGCCACTGCTCCAGCTCGCGCCGGTCGACCTCCAGCTGACGCTGCCGCAACGCATGCTGCAACGACAATTCCAGCTCCTCAAGATCGACGGGTTTGATCAGGTAATCGTACGCGCCGAGCTTGAGGCACTCGATCGCGGTGCGCGGCTCGTCGATCGCGGTGAGCATGAGCACGGCGAGGTCGGCATCCTGGGCGAGCACCTTGGGGAGCAACTCGACCCCGCTGGTCTCGGGCATCCGGATGTCGCACAGCATCGCCTGCGGATGGTGCTCCGCCAGCTGCTTCAACGCCTCAGTGGCGTTCGCCGCCGCCTGCACGTGATAGCCCAGGCGGGAGAGAAAGCGGGTCAAGGCCTGTCTGATGCCGTCTTCATCGTCGACCACGAGCACGGTCGTGCGGTCTGCGGGTGCGGGGGCGGCGAGGGGCGCTTTGGGAGCAGTCATGGCCGTCAACGTTGCTGACGTTATCTTGGCGCGTCAATGAGCACGCCGCGCACGAATCTCGCAGCCGTTCCCGGCATTACCGTGGGCCACTCGACCATCGAAGCGCACGGCACCGGCTGCACCGTGGTGCTCGCGCCGGAGCCGGGGATGCGCGCCGCGGCCTGTGTGCGCGGCCGCGCGACCGGCACGCGCGAGCTCGACGTGATGGATCCGCGTCACCTGGTCGAGCGGATCGATGCGATTCTCTTTACCGGCGGGTCCGCGCTCGGCCTCGGCGCCGCTGACGGCGTCATGCGCTGGCTGCGTGAACGGGGCCGGGGGCTGGAGGTTGGGGATAAGGGGACGATTCCCATCGTTCCATCGGCCGTCATCTTCGATCTCGGCAACGCCGGGAAGCCGCTGGGGTGGCCGAGCCCCGACGACGCGTATCGCGCGTGCGACAACGCGACCGCCGACTTCGCCGAGGGGCGCGTGGGCGTGGGCCGCGGCGCCACGTGCGGCAAGGCCGCCGGGATCGAGAACATGATTCCCGCGGGGTTGGGTTCGTGGGCGGCGCAGTTCGGCGATGTGATCGTCTCCGCGCTCGTCGTGGTGAACGCTATCGGCGACATTCGGAACGCGCGCGGCGAGATCATCGCCGGCCGGGTCGACAGCCTGCGCTACCTTGCCGAGGGCGGCGCGCCGCTCGGCGACCCCGCCCGGCTGAATCGGAATACCACGCTCGCCGTCATCGCCACCAATGCCGATCTCGACCGCGTGCAGCTGCAGGCGCTGGCGCAGTCGGGCAGCGACGCGCTGGCGCGCCGTATTACGCCGTACGGCACGCTGTTCGACGGCGACGTAATCTTCGCAGTGAGCACGGCGACGACGAAACCCAAATCGCCGCTGCAGGTCGAGGCCATTGCGGCGCTCGTGGTGCCCGAGGCCGTCGAGCGCGCGGTCCAACATGGATAAGGTCGAGCGCGCCGTCGACGACATTCGCCGCAAATGGGTGCCGGACGGACGTCTCGGTGTCTTCGACATTTCGATCGCGCCCAAGGTAGGGGCGCAGCATGCTGCGCCCCTACTCAGCGGTGTCACATCATCGCGTGATGCCCGCGATGCGCTGCGACGCCTCGCCAACGAGCAAGAGCTGGTCGACAAGGTCCAGCTGATTCCAGACGCGGTGGGCGATCCCGCCGCGATCGTGACAGCGGCGCTTGCGCCATTGCAGAGCGAGCCGAAGATCTCGGCGGCGCGCGTGAGTGAGGTACTGCACGGCGAAGTGCTCGACGTGCTGGAGCGGCGGGAGGAGTGGCTGCGGATCCGCGCGCCCGACGGCTACATCGCCTGGCTTCCGGCGGGATACGTTGCGACCGGCCCGGCGGATTGGGCGGAAGACTGGCGGGAACGTGCCACGGCCCGCTCGCTCAGCGCCGACATCCTGACGACCGATGGTCGACGCCGGCTGCCGACCGGCGCACGCGTGGCATTGCGGCGCGGCGTCGTGGAGCTGGCAGACGGCCAGCGCGGCGCGGTGGCGGCTGGAAACATTCGTCGCGAGCAGGAGCTGCGTGCCGAAGCGCGTCATCTGGCGCTGCCGGAGCTGGCGCAGAAGTGGTACGCCGGCGCGCCCTATCTCTGGGGCGGCCGCACGGAGTGGGGTATCGACTGCTCAGGGTTGGTACAGGCCGTCTACGCCGCGCGCGACATCAAGCTGCCGCGCGACAGCGATCAACAGTTCGGCGCGGGACGCGAGGTCGCGCTGGCGTCAGACGGCGCCGGGTACCAGGCGGGAGACCTGCTGTTCTTTGCGGAACGAGGCCGCGTATCGCACGTCGCGCTGTGGGCCGGAACGGGGCGCATCGTGCACTCGGCACTGTCACGGGGCGGTGTGGGCGGCGACAATCTGTTCGGTGATGAACCGCGGATGGTGCGGATGCTCGACAACCTGGTTGGGGTTCGCAGATTGGGATAGGTGTCTGGTGTCTGGTGCCTGGTGTCTGCCCAGACACCTGACACCAGACACCAGACACCTGATATTCCCCCCATGCGTTTAATCTTATTTGACATCGACGGAACTCTCCTCTGGACCGCAGGGGCAGGAAGACGAGCAATTCACCGGGCCCTGCTCGATGAGATGGGCACCGCCGGGCCGATCGATGGGTATCGGTTCGACGGCAAGACCGATCCCCAGATCGTGCGCGAGCTGCTGGAGCTCGCGGGTCACCCCGACGCGCGCTCGGAGGATCGGGTGACGGCGGTGTGCCGGCGCTACGTCGAATTGCTCACGGTCGAGCTCGAGAAGCCCAGCCAGGCGACAAAGATCTATCCTGGGATCACAGAGCTCCTGAGCGCGCTCGAGCCGTACGAAACGGACGGCCGC
>WNGP01002281.1_pt1 | contig 16004 bp, 16 predicted proteins | sample 5407671 | NCBI WGS metagenome assembly WNGP01 (sample SAMN13153381, study PRJNA577476) | soil metagenome | isolation source: 40 cm soil or saprolite under Garry oak tree replicate 2 | place: USA:California | collected 2016-06-15 | reverse complement strand
CTCAATGTGGACGGGTGGTGCGAGGTCGTGTTGCAGCTCACCGACGGTCTGCACGGCGCCATCGGCGAGGAGCGCGAGCACATGCGTCTCGCCCTGAGAAAGACCCACGTCGGTCAGAAGTTCCTCGAGTCGCACTCCCGCCGCGGGAGTCCCCTATATACGGCCCCGCAGATGCTGTTGCGCGGGCCCACCCGGCCGTTTGCTGAAGTTGTCCGATTCGATTGTTCCAGAGGTTCTGTTAAGTGACGGTCAAGAATTCGTCCCGGTGTCTCGATCATCTGCCCTCATCCAGATGATCGCGCGACTGGACGAAGTCTTGACCAGTTCTTAACGCGGTAAGAGGAACCAGGCAGCACTCGACCCGGGACCCGCTGTTTGCAAATCAGGCGGCAATTGAATTCAACGCCGGATTTTCTCTTTCCATGTATTCCAAGGACGTCCATTGAGTACAAGGAATTCCATTCTGGTGGCCACAACGGTGGCTACAGAAAACAGAGCACAAAATTAGCGACAGACGCGCCGCTACTTTTTGGTAGAGCCCTCAAGAAACTTGCGCAGCGCGACCGCTTCGTTGTGCTCCTCGTCCCGGGCACCGTAAAGCAATGTGACGGGACCCTTCCGTGCCAGGGCAAGCAGTTCATGAAGCTGCTCCTGACGCTCGGGTCGTCGAAGCTCCGAGTAGTAACGCCGCTCGAATTCCTCCCAGCGCCTTGGATCATGCCCGAACCACTTGCGCAGCTCATTGGAGGGGGCAAGCTCGCGGAGCCAGAGGTCAAGCTTGAGAGCGTCCTTCCTGACTCCGCGCGGCCAGAGTCGGTCAACCAAGATTCGCTTTCCGCCAGCGTTGGTTCTGGCCCTGTAGACGCGTTCGAGCTGGATCTTCAACACTCACCTGATTAGCGCGAAACCGCCTGGTCCATTCGCTCCCGTGCCTTGCGCTGGCCGTCAGCCGGCAAATCGTGATCTGTTTGCCTGGCGGCTGGCAGCACTGCCCGCCCTCCTTCGCGTGTTCCGTCGCAGCCACGACCGTCGCAGCACCAGCCCTTGCTCGTATCCAACTGCTCTGCCATAAGACACCTCCGATATCAGCTCTAAAGCTAACCGAAATTGAAGATCTGACGGGTACCACCTAACCAAGAAAGTCGAAGGAGCAATCGGTCGCCGACGAGTGGCCGGCAAGTCAGGCAGCAATTGACTCGGCGTGAGAGCGTTCCACGCATGACTGGCATTATGGCTGCGACAGCACAAGGACTTTGCCTGAGTGGCTTGGAGCACGAAAGACGGGTGCCGGCCGGCGAGAGCTTACGATCTCATGGAAAGCGCAGGACCTCGAGCTCACCGGCGGGTGAACCGGCGATCGGGTACGAACCACATCAGCGCTACCGCGACGAAAATGCCGTATGAGATCCAGGGGCTCGCGAAGGCGAGGCCGACGGCCGCGGCGTACAGCACGAGCGACAGGTATCCCTTGATGTCGGACCCGATGGCCCTGGCCAGCCGCGACTCACGGCCGTTCGTCTGAATGAGCGCTCGAACGAGGATCGTGTACGCAAGACCTGCAGCGAGCGCTACGGCTCCATAACTCGCCGCTGGAAGCGCGTGGCGATACTCGTCTCGAACCCACTCCGTGAGCACCGGAATCAGTGATAACCAGAACAAGAGGAACAGGTTTGCCCACATCGCCGCGCCACTGATCCGATCGGCAGCGCGGAGCAGGTGATGGTGATTGTTCCAGTAGATGCCCACGAAGACGAAGCTCAGCATGTACACAAGGACGCCCGGCAGCTGGTCGCGCATCGCGTCCAGGCCGGCGCCCTGTGGAGGCCGCAACTCGAACGCCATGATCGTGATGATCACCGCCATAACCGAGTCGCTGAACGCCTCGACCCGGGTCGTGCCCACCTCGGGCGATAGAGCCGAACGCCCCTCAACCTCTGTCATGGGGCTGATCATATGAGGTAGCGGCGTCCAGTCCGGGGCGCTCGCCATCCGAGAATGGCGACTGTCGCCGTTCTACCGCCGCCGGGCAATCAGCCCTCTTGTGATTCGAGGGCGCCGCGTTGATCCAGATAGACGAGCAAGCCGAGGCTCGGAAGGACGAGCACCACGACAAGCAGCGTCACGATCGACAAGAGAACCTGGGCTCCAGGGGGCGCGGCCGATTGGGCGATCGTTAGCTGGCCGGGTAACAAGTACGGCGATTGCCCAAAACCCCAGGCGAAGACAAGGGAGCCCACGACCACGACGCTCAGTACGCGATACCAATGGAAGATCCCGCGCCAGAGCAGGACCCCGACAACCGGGGTTGCAATCACGGCGGCCACCGCGAACGGTGTACCCAGCCCAATCAACATCGCGCTGAGCAACCGCGAATTCTCGAGTCCGAGGGCAGCGAGCGCAATCGTTCCCGTGATGATCAGCACCGCGGTGGCAATCACGGCCCGCAGCCGGAAGTAGTCCGTCATATCCGGCATGCCAAACCGACGCGCGTCACCGACCAGGAAGGACGCGCCGATGAAGGCGGTTGCGGCCAGCGAAACGAGACCAAATGCTATCGATGTCGGATTGAAGCAGGCCTGCCAGACCGGAGTGTTGGGCCCATTAACGGCCACCCGGCCAGAGGCGATCGCGCCCAGGGCGGCGGCAAAGAAGAAGGGGGCAAGGACTGACGAGATGCCGAACACGATGCCCGTCCTGCGTCGTCCGCTGGGCCCCGTCCAGACATGGCGGAAGGCGAAGAAAGCTCCCCGCAGGATGAGGGCGAGCAGGGCGAAGGCAAAAAGCGGATAGAGGCTGGCGAATACCGACTGAAACAGCAGGGGGAACCCGGTCCAGCAGACCACGATTGCCAGGACCAGCCAGACGTTGTTGGCCTCCCACACCGGCGCCATGGCCTGTTCGATTAGCGCACGGGCCCTATCGGCCCGCGCGCCACGACCGGCGAGAAGATCCCAGATACCGGCGCCATAGTCGACTCCGCCGGCCACGCTGTAGGCGGTGATGGTGAGCAGAAGAACGAACGCCGTGGAACTAGCGAGGACCGCCGTCACGGCGACGACCTCACAGAACCGTCGGCCGCGAGTTCGGGCCTCGGGCCGTATGGAGCACCCGCCTCGGGAGCCCGCACCAGTTGACGCTCGTCCTCGTGGCGCCAGCGCGTGACCAGCCCCAGCAGCACGGTGACGAAGATGATGGCGATCACTGCATACACGACGAGCAACACAGCCAACATGGCCCACACGAACGACCCTGGGGCAGTGGTCACCGCGTCGTCGACTCGCATCAGGTTATAGACGATCCACGGTTGTCGCCCGACTTCTGTCGTGGTCCATCCACTCTCGATAGCGACATATGACCCGATACCGGCGAGGGATGCCGTTCGATAAAACCAGCGCGATTGGGGGAGGCGTCGACGTCCGAGCAGCACGACGAAGTACCAGACCATGAGGATCACACCTGCACTGCCGAGTCCGACCATCAGATCGAACGCAAGGTGAGTGATGTTGGCCTCGGCGATCGACGGCCGCGCATCGGCGGCCGCGGCGGTCAGCCCCGGTGCGACGCTGTCCGGATTCAGGCCGATCAGAATGGAATCGAAGGACGGGATCGCGATGCCGAAATTGACCTGGCCCGCGCCATTGATCAGGCCGCCGATGTACTCCGGGTTGTGGGATCGAGTTTTCCAGGTGATCTCCATGGCCGCGAACTTGGCGGGCTGGTCGACGACAAGAGCGCGCGCTGAAAGATCGCCCACCACCAGCTGGAGGGGCGTCAGCAGCGCCGCGACTGTAAAAGGAACCGCAAAGGCGAGCCGCTGATACCGGTCGCGCCGTCCGCGAAGCCAGGACACGGCATAGATGGAGGCCACCACGAACCCGGCCGCGATGTAGGCCGCGATCAGAAAGTGCCAGAACTCATAGCCCAGGGAGCGCGTGAACAACACGCCAAGCACGTCGACGTTAAGCAACTGCCCCGTCGAACTCAAGGTGATGCCGCCGGGCGTCTGCATGAAGGAATTCGACGCGAGCACGCTGAACGTCCCCAGCACACCTGCTGGTGGGAGTGACAGCCCGAGCAGGAAATGCGTTCTTGGTCGGAGGCGCGTCCATCCGTACAGGTAGATGCCGATAAAGATCGCCTCGAGAAAAAAAGCCAGCCCTTCGATAGCAAAGCCCAAGCCGAGCGCGGCGCCGTAGCGGCCCATCAACCTGGGCCAGAGGATCCCGAACTCGAAGGACAGGATCGTACCGGTAACGGCACCGACCGCGAACTGGACGGCCATCACAACGGACCACCGGCGGGCGATCCGCAGGGCGACCGGGTCGTTCTTGAAGATGCCGATGCCATTCATCAGCAGGGCATACGTGGGGAGCGCGACGCCGAGGGGCACCATGATGACGTGGTAGGCAAGCGTGAACGCCATCTGAATCCGACTTGGAAGGAGGGCATCGGCGGCGAGGTAGGTGTGGAATCGCATCATCAGCAGGATGGGGAACAGCCGCCGTTAAGTATCTCCTATGCGTCTTGAAAGATTCAGCTCAGGGTCGCTGAACCGTGTCATCGAACCTTGTCCAAGTACGACCGCCGTCAGTCCGAATAAGGGAATGTCCCCTGGGTCCACGAAGCCGAAGAGGCGACCAATTCGCTCCGGACATCGCGCCCAGCCGTCTCGTATCGCTGCTGAAAGCCGCGAACTCTGGGAACGGCCATAGTCATCGTCCGACGGTATGGCGTGGCGCTTCGTAAAGCTCGTCCGGAAAGACGCTGACCCAACCGGAATCTTGACGCCCTGGACGTTGAAGAATCCGAACTTGTTTTCCCGGTAGAGCTGAGCCGAAGAAATCCCGGTGTGCGTCAACCAGTAGAACGTGACGTTGTCGAGGACATCGTCACGTCCCATCGAGGTTGTCAAACATCGAATATGCCGGCCGCAATAGCTTCAACCCCAGCGCTTGCTGGAGGTTGAAGGATATACACGCCAAGGTCAAATGCGCTAACGCATTGAGCGGAATGCCGTTCCGCGCTCGCTCGCTAATAGATAATTTGTCCGAGGCAGGGAAGAAGCATCCCTCTATAGCGCATTTGACGCCACTGTTCTCTTCACACGTAGCCGGTCCTGAATATGGTCTCGGATCGCCACGATCCAATTCTCCACGGTTTCCGTCGGGCAGGGGCATGCTCTCGTTGCGAGAGCCAGTGCCGATCTCACACACTCAACGCTGCCCTGCCAGTCTCCTTACTATTGCTCTAAAAGGTACATCGAGCCACAAAGTGAGGAGCGCCATGAGCACGATGAAGGCAGTTCGAGCACACAAGCGTGGAGGGCCCGAAGTTCTCCGCTACGAGGACGCCCCCGTGCCAGAGGTGGGGGCAAATGAGGTGCTCGTCGAGGTGAATGCAGCGGCGGTCACCCCGGGTGAGCTTGCGTGGGACGAGACCTGGCAATCAGCGGACGGGGCCGATCGCACGCCCATCATCCCATCGCACGAATTCTCGGGCGTGATCGCTCAGGTCGGCGGAGGCGTGAGGTCCCTGACGCCTGGCACCCAGGTATACGGGCTCATCGACTTCAACCATGATGGCGCAGCGGCCGAGTACGTGTCGTTACCCCAAGAAGGGGTGGTCCCCCGGCCCGTACGTCTCTCCCATGTCGAATCGGCCGCATTGCCGCTGGCGGCCCTGACCGCGTGGCAGGCGCTCGCGGATCGTGCCCGCGTGCAGCCCGGCGAACGAGTGTTCATCCAGGGTGGCGCAGGGGGGGTGGGTTCTCTGGCGGTGCAGTTTGCCAAGGCGCTGGGAGCAGAAGTGACGGCTACCGCGATCGACGACGATGAGCCCCTGGTCAAGACACTGGGTGCCGCCGGGGTCGTGCCCTCGGCGTCGGCTGCACGCTCCCGAGGTGAACCACTCTTCGACGTCCTCTTGAACACGTTCGGTGGACCAGTACCCGTGGAGTCGTACGGACTGGTACGGCCGGGAGGACGGCTCGTGACCTTGGCGCAACCGCTGGACCAATCAATGGCAGAGCGCCACGGAATCCAGGGAACCTTCTTCGTGGTGGCGTCTGATCCTGGCGAGCTGCGGCGCATCACCGACCTTGCCGAGCAGGGTAAGCTCCGCCCGGTCATCGCCCGGACGCTGCCACTCGCCGACGCGTCCATCGCCTATGGGCCGCCCCCCGCCCCTCGGCGACCCGGAAAGACCGTGTTGGTGGTCCGGCCGTGACTGCCCGCGAGGTAAGCGAACCAAGCGCCCGGCCCGATCTCCGGCAGCGGTTCCACAGGGGGTTCCTCCGCCTGAGCAACCCGGTCGTCGCCGGATGATCTCCGCAGGGCTCCCAACCCCAATATTCTCCGGGCGGTGAGGGGTCGGCGGTCGCTTAACCGCCGTCCCTCCTAATAATGCAAGCCCAACAGGAGATCGCATGGTCTCCGTCGCGGTGATGAAGGACCCGGACAGGGGCTATGCAAAAGGCAGCCGCGCCTACGTATATAAGGATGTTTCCAGCGTCACGTTGTGCACGCTCGGCAACTGGTGTCTCGTTGCCGCGTTGCACTCGCTGGCGGAGAGCAGCACCTAACGTCTGGGATCGATCACGACGACTCCCGGACTTCCTGCCACCGCTTCGGCTAACGCCGCCGATGCCTGACCAAGTCCGAACATGGCGGCGATTGGCAGGGTAAGGCCACGATTCGCAAAATCCGCAGCCAGTCGCTCGAGCGCAGCCCCGTCTGGCTTGACGTAGACATTGCTGATTCGAATACCGCGCTCACTTGGCGGCGGGTCACCTGTTATCGTCGCCAGCCGTCCGTTGTCGGCCACTAGAGGTAGGACACTGGCCGTTGCGCCTCTGACGGCATTAACCACGGCAGGGAAGCTACCGCCCGCCAGTCGTCTGGCTGATTGCGGCCAAGTCGAGGCGCGGTCGAGGACAGTCGTTGCGCCGAAATGCTTAAGCCTTTCTTCACTCCGGGCGCTGGCAATCGCTATGACGTTAGCACCCATCGCCGCCGCCACGGCCGTCAACAAGCTACCGGTTACACCTCCGCCGCCATTTATGAGAACCGATTCGCCAGCCTGTACATCAAGCGTCGCACCAAGAACCTGATGAGCTGTGAGGGCGGGCACACAGAAGGCACCGGCAACCCCCATCTCCATTGTTAGCGGCTTGCGGGCAACGTGCCCTTCGGGAGCAACGAAACTCTCGGCCCAAGCGCCCTGGTTGCGCAGCGGTGCGGAATGGGTCAGGACCTCATCGCCGGGTTTGAATCGGGATCCTGCAGCGCCGACCTGGCGTATGGTGCCGGCCGCCTCCACGCCGAGAGCCATAGGAGGCGTGAGTCCGACATCCCAGCCACCGGTGCGAATGAGGTCATCCCAGTTGGCGACGCCGGCTGCGTGAACCTCCATCAGTACCTCGTCCGACTTCAAGCTCGCCAGCTCCGGCAGGTCAACAAGCTGGACCCGGCCTCCAATCTCAAGGATCCCCGCCCCTTTCACCCAGAGCCCTCCTCCTCTGACATTAGCAATCGCTAAGTCCGCGAGGCGTGGCGGAATTCATGGAGCGCGTCCCGTTCGAGGAGTCTCCGGAAACTCCAGGAATTTGCCATTTTCGCCGCTCCGAGGTTTGACAACAATTTTGACAACAACGCCGGAGGACGTCTGTGACTCCGGCGACTCGCAGAGGACGATTCGGCGAATACAATTACCGGTGCCCCTGCATAGCTCACTTGGTAGAGCAGCCTGACCGCCGATACTTGGCAGGCCGGGCCACCAACACTGCCATGGGGGCGTTCAGGATTCGCATCCTGCTCTCCTCGGACTCGTCAGGCCGGCGCGGCGTGGACGGCGGATTGAGCAAGCCAATCCTCGAAGCGAATGTCGCCCAGCCTTGCGTCGGCACCAGGCACCAGCGTCCGCTCGCCCAGCTCGGTGCCGAAGTAGCGCGCTTGCGGGTCGGCGGCCACCACCCGTGGATCCTGGCGGGCACGGAGACCGAGTCTGATGAATTCGTCAAAGCGGAACTGTTGTGGCCCCGCGATCTCTACGATGCCGTTCACCGGAGCCGACACGGCGACCCGACTTACCGCCTTAGCGACGTCGTCCGCCGCTATGGGTTGGAACAGCACGGGAGCGATTCGCACCGTATTCCCGTCGGTGGCCTCGTCTGCGATGCTCTTGAAGAACTCGAAGAACTGCGTGGCGCGGACGATCGAGTACGGGATCGAGGAGTTTCGGATCAGCGTCTCCTGGGCGACTTTGGCGCGGAAATACCCGCTGTCCGGCGCCCCGTCGATGCCGACGATCGACAACGCGACGTGATGACTTACACCCGCTGCCGCTTCGGCGGCAAGGAGATTGGTGGTCGACGTCTCGAAGAACTTCAGAACCGCCGCGTCTTCGAAGGAGGGAGAGTTCGACACGTCGACGACTACGGCCGCGCCGGCGAGGACTTCGGCTAGGCCCTGGCCCGTGAGCGTGTTGACGCCCGAGCCCGGTGATGCGGGCACGGCCTGATGGCGTCGCTCACGCAGGAGTGTGACGACCTTCGACCCGATGCGCCCGGTTCCGCCGATGATGACGATCTTCATGGTGTGCCTCCCTGCTGCCGTGCCCGCTACGATCCGCCCCTTGCTCTCATCGTAGGCCGCACCTCGATGTTGTCAAGAAAAGAATTGGTTCACCATGCTTGCTCTTTACGCCAGATGCGCTCACCCTGAGTGAACGGCTAGAGAGCCTGCGTCCGTTCGCAGGGTCATGGATATCGCGGAGGAAGTTCTCACGAAGTACCCCCAAGAGGGCCGCGACTACATCGGCGCTTACATGCTTGAGGGTATACCGACCGGGGGCGAAGCAGTTCTGTGGCCATTTGCCGGCCCGGTCACGCGCCAGTTCATGCAACCTTTCCTTGAATAGGCTCCGTGCGCAGGCGATCCGGTAGCCTGAACTGGCGCGGCCCTTGCATCCGGCGCGACAACCTCAGCGCCACCTCCGCCGTTCGCGGCGCCCTTGGCGTTCTCGCACGCGCCGGTGGTGTCCAAGGTTGGGGGCGGAGGCTCCTGACCCCTCGCGGTTGCATTACCGTCGTCGGATGAGGACTCTGCACCCGGCGTACCGCGTCACGGACCTTGGCGCCTCCGTGGTTTTCTACACGGCTCTCGGGTACGGCCAGGTCGGTCGCGTTGACCTCGGCGAGGGGGCCAGCCTAACCATGCTCAAGTTCCCCAGCGATGAGTTCGTTGCGCTCGAACTCGTGCATCGGCCAGGCGACGGCCCGGTGGACATCGGCACCGGCTTCAGCCACCTCGCCGTCCAGATCGACAACCTCAAGGCCACCGTCGAGGCGTTAACGCAAGCGGAACTGAGGCCCGGTCCAATCGAGCTTCCTGGCGGACCGGATGGGGCTCAAACTTCATGGCTCACCGACCCCGACGGCTATCGGATCGAGTTGGTCCAATGGCCACCCGGGCATCCCGATGGCATCACCGCGGCCGACTTCCCTCAGCCAGCAGGCCTATAGACCGCGAGGACGACGCCCGTCGTGGTGGTTCTGCTCTCCGGCTAACCCGCCAGAGAGCCATATCCGAATTCAGATGGAGTTCGAAACTTGTTCGGTCGGGGTCGCCCGCGATTCGAGTTTTTGGACCTCGTTAAGCGAAATCAAGACTTCGTCCAGATAGGTCGATCATCAGGCCTCATCCAGATGGTCGCGTCACTGGACGAAGGCTTGATCGTTTCTTAAGGCTCGGCGCGGCTCGCTTGGCCGCGACCAACGAACCTAATTAGTTGGAGTAAAGGATCGGCGGTTCGAATCCAGTTGGGGCCGTTGACCTCCGTCCATGCGCCCCCACCCCGTCAAGAAGCCGAACCTGGCCCGGAAACCATCGATCGTTTGCGCGACGGGCACGCCGCGGGCCACGCGCCCCGTCCCACAACGGATCACCCCGCCGGGTTTCGGGCTCAGTGTCCGGCCAACGCAGCAACGACCGGGGCGAGCGTGTCGGCAGAGCCGGCGCCGAAGACGAAGTAGGAGTAGCCGATCTCCTCCCGTCGCCGCTGGATTTCCTCGGTTGCTGCCGCCGGGTCAGCGGGGAGTATGGCCAGTGAGTCTATGGCGCGCAGTGCGACCGGGTCGGTGTCGGGCGGGGCCATGAACGGCGCGACCGCGTCGCCGACAACCGGCACATGGAGCGCGAGCTCGACGTCCCGGAGAGCGCGGAAGTTACGAGCGAGCTGGGCGATCTCGACGCCAGGGTCATCCGGCATCGCCACGAAGGTAACCGTGTCCGCCAGCTCGGCAGCAAGTGCTTGACCCTTCGGTCCGCGCACTGCCATCACCACCGGTGTATGCAGGTCGGGGCCGTCGAGCTGTCGTAGCGCCGCGACGGTGTCACGTACCTGGGCGAGCCGCTCGCCTTGTGGGACAACGGGCAGGCCGAGTTCGCGGAGCTGGTCCTCGATCCCTGGCCGTCCGGTGCCGATGCCCATCTCGAAGCGACCCTCGCTGAGCACCGACAGCGAGTGCGCTTCCCACGCCGTGGTCCAAGCAGGGCGTACGGGCGAGGCGTACACCCAGGTGCCGACCCGCATTTCGGCGAGCTCCGCTGCGAGGGCCAGCGTCGGGCCTGGCGCCGGTTGCCATCCGGGGACGTCGGGCATCAGCAGCGTCGAATAGCCGCTGTCTGCGATGCGACGAACTCGATCTCGCCAGGCCCGCAGGTCAGTGGTGAACGGGCAAACGACCCCGAATCGGAACGGCCTGGTCACGTACTTGGACACTTCTCCTCCTTAGATTGCCGAAGCGGCGCGCTCATCGCGGACTCGGCGATGCACAACACATCGCCCAGTCGTCTCTAAAGTATGAGACCGCCGGGCGGCGCGAAATTCATCGCCGACGAGCGCCTGGAGGAAGTCGACGGCGCGTCGGTGGAGTAGCGCGCCTCGCCGCCGGTCGACGAAGAGCTCGGCGTTGGGCACGGTGGCTGCGAGGGTCTGGGCGATCTCGTGATCGTCGTCGCCTTCGGTGATGTGCAGTTGCAGGGCGACACCGGTCGGCCAGCTGGCTGGCCAGGCCCCGGAAAAGCCCATATACGGAAGCTGTTGTAGTGCCCTCTGACGGCCTCGAACCGTCGACCCCCTCTCTACGAAGACCCGTCCCTCGATGGCATTCATCCAAGGATCGGTTGTTTGTCTACGCAAGACGATGAGGGCAAGTTTCCAGACGGCAGCCTTTGCTACCTCGACCATCGTCCAGATGAACGCGCGACTGGACGAATGGTTCATCGACTCTTAACAAGCACGGTTCGGGACCATGAGGACCCGGGTTCAATTGGGCTGGCGCAGTAGTTCCCCGTGGCGAAGGTCGCCGGTTTCAATCCACCCGACGAGGACCGACCTCCACATCGTCCGCTACTCGGCTGACTGGTGGGCGCCCAGCGCCTCTCGGCGCTACTTCGCGAGGAACTCGAGAGCCCTCTCGACGAACTGCTCGTGGAACTGGAAGATTCCGGCGTGGCCGGCGTCTGGGTAGATCACCAACTCGTTGTTCGGCAGACGTCGGGCCATGTCGAGGGTGTTCGGGGTCGGCAACATCCGGTCGTGATCGCCGTTCGCGAGGAGCACGGGCTGGCGGATGAGTGAGAGGTCGTGAGGCTCCTCCTTGCCCCAGCGGTAGCAGGCTCTGAGCTGCGCGAAGTACGACTTGATGGAGATCGGCGTATCGCGGTCGACCGTGCGCTCCTGTAGTCGTGCCAGGAATTCCTTGCCCGCACGTTTGCCGTTCGCGGTCCGGGTGAAGAACAGGAACTGCTTCGGGTCCTGGCGACTCAGCAGGCCGCGGACGGTGTCGAGTTGCGCGACCCACACGACGTCCTTCATGCCCTTGCCGCCGGCCGGGCCGGTGCCCGTAAGGATCAGCCTGCGGACCAGCTCCGGCTCGTCCTGGACGATCACCTGGGCGATCATGCCGCCCATGGAGAATCCGTGAAGATCGACCTGGTCGAAACCCAGCGCGCGGATGAACGTGACGGCGTCCTTAGCCATCGCCTGGATGGTTTCTGGCGTCTTGCCAGTGGAGGCACCGATGCCGCGGTTATCGAAGGTGATGACGCGGTGTTTCGCCGCGATGCCATCGACCACCCGCGGATCCCAGTTGTCGAGGTTCCCTGCCAAGTGCACGAGGAAGATCACGGGCACGCCCGTATCCGCACCGAATTGCCGGTACGCGAAATCCACGCCACCGGCCGCGACGGTGCGGGTGGATGCGTTCTTGTACGACGTGGTCACGCCGCTCTGGGGCGTTCCGTTGTCATTCATGGCAGTCTCCTGTTATCTCGGTCTGGTTCGTGGTTCGAACTTGGACTGCGCCCGGCTTGTGACCTGTCCGGCGCGGGCTTTAGCTTGATTGACGCGCTTCTCTTCTTGCTTTGTGGAGTGAGGGTCGGAGCCTCCGGCCGGCAGACGATTGAGCTTCCGGATCTGCCTGTCAAACGCCCAGGCGGGAACGAAGCGACGCAGGGCGCTTACCCCACGGGCCGTCGAGCCGGCCGTGTACCGCAGCTTCGGCTTCGGGTCGGTCGCCGCCGCGACAATCGACTTGGCGACGGTGGCCGGATCGTCGCCGCCCGCCATTGCTCGCGCGATTACGCCGTCGAAGACCTGCCGCTGCTCCGCATAGATCGGCAACGGTGCGTCGGGCTGAATGGCCTTCGCGTCGAAGCCGGTCCTGGTATAGGCGGGCTCGACAAGGAGCACCCGAACGCCGTGCTCCCGGACCTCGTGGTCCACCGATTCGGAGTAACCCTCGATCGCGTGCTTGGTCGCGGCATAACTGGCCATGTACGGCGCGGGGACGAGCCCGAGCACGGACGAGATGTTGATGATGCGTCCACTGGCTTGGGCGCGCATGTGAGGCAGGACGGCCTTCGTCATACGGATGAGGCCGAAGAAGTTGATGTCGAAGACGCGCTGGTCCTGAGCGACGGAACTTTCCTCGGCGGCACCCGCTGCACCGGTGCCTGCATTGTTGACCAGGACGTCGAGCCGCCCAAACCGCTCGATCACGCGCCGGACCACCGCGCTCACCGACTCGTCACTGGTCACGTCGAGGTCGAGGAACGTTACCCCGTCGCGCTGGGCGACACCCGATGCCTTCCGGCTCGTTCCGACTACCTCGAAACCGGCTTCGACGAGCGCGAGCGATGCTGCCTTCCCGATCCCCGAGGACGCGCCCGTCACGAGCGCTACCGGCTTGGCTGTTGTCATTTGCTACCTCCTTGACCTTTGAAGTACGATCATAATATAATGGCGGCAAACGCTAAGTCAAGGGTTCTTTAGAAGTGGAGGCGCGCATGGCTCGGTACGGGAAAGCGCACAAGCAGGCGACGAGGCAGCGGATCATCGAGGCGGCAGGCGGTCGGCTCAAGCGGGACGGCATTCACGGCTCGGGGATCGCCACACTCATGGCAGACGTGGGGTTGACCAACGGCGCTTTCTACGCCCACTTCGATTCCAAGGAGGATCTCGTCGCAAGGGCCGTCGCCGAACAGCTACGCGAGCAGCGTGAGAGCTTCAGCGCGCAGGCGCCGGGCCGCGCCGGACTCGAGCAGATTGTGCGCGCGTATCTCTCGGTTGAGCATCGAGACAACCCCGAGAGCGGCTGCCCATCCGCTGCGCTGCTCGACGAGATCGGGCGCTCGCCGGACGCCATAAAGCGCGCCTACACCGACGGCCTGCTGGTGGTGATCGACGACATCGCTACGCGCCTGGCGTCGGCCGATCCGAATTGGGCACGTACGAAGACGCTCAGCGTCTTCGCCATGATGGTCGGGACGCTCCAGGTCTCCCGCGCCCTGGCCAATCGACAGCTCGCCGACGAGGTCCTCGAGCAGGGCATCCAGAACGCCCTCGCTTTACTGAGCACCAAGCATCCGATGACGAGGCGCTGATGCCCCGCGCAGTGGATCTCCGGCTCGATGCGATCGAGCTGGCCCAGGACCGCAGAGTGCTCACCGCGACCGCCTTCGCACCGCCGCTGAACTTCGTCACCACCGAATTCATCCGCGATCTAGAATGGCTCACTGCCGCCGTCGACAGCGACGACACGGTGGGCGCGGTGGTGCTCACCGGTGGCCTGCCCGGCCGCTTCCTCATCCACGCCGATCCGAGGGCGATGGCCGCGATGGTCGAGCTCCCGCATCCGTTCGTGCCCGCCCGAGTGGTAAGGCCGTTCCTGCGGGTGACCGATATGGCCCTCCGGCTGCCGGGCGCTATTCGGGCGCTGGAGCGATTCGGCGGCGGTATCGGCGTGGGCCTGGTCTGGTTCCATCGCTGGAAGCGGACGACGTTGCGGATGAACCGGTCCGGGGTGGTCTACCTGGCGGCCATCAACGGTCCTGCGCTGGGCGGCGGCCACGAGATCGCGCTGGCCTGCGACCTGCGCTACGCCGCGGATGCCGAGTACGTACGGCTCGGCCAGATCGAGACGATCGGCTGTCTCATTCCCGGCGGCGGCGGAACTCAGCGACTGCCACGGATGCTCGGCGCGGCGAAGGCGCTCGAGCTGACCCTCGAAGGAGCACCGGTCGACGTGCACGAGGCGTACCGCCTCGGCCTAGTGCACCGCGTGTTCCCGGAGGACCAGTTGCTCGCCGAAACCCAGGCCACCGCCGCCCGGTTGGCGACCCGCAACCCGGTCGTGCTCGCGGAGTTGAAGCGCGCCATCTATTTCGGTGCCGCCAAACCACTCTCGCGCGGACTCGATCAGGAACGAGCGGGGTTCCTATCGGTCGGTACCACCGCTGCCGCGACTCGGACCACCCGCGCATTTTTCGAGGACCTCGAGCGCCTCGGCGATACCCCGTTCATCGCCGACCTGAAGCCGTGGCTGGACGGCACCCGAGTGGACCAGACGAGCCGATAACCACCACCGATCTGCCTTTTGTGGCACAAGACCGCGAGGTCGCAACAAGCCCGATTTGCGGTGAATCCTATAGAGCTCGCACCCTCCCGCAACGCATAGCACGAATCCGGCTGGGACGGAAGGGTCGCCTTCCTAAGGCGCGATCCAACGGGAAGAACTCGAGAATTTCGCTTCGTCTCTTCCTCTATACGCCTGCCGACGAACGCACCGAGGCCACGCTGCGAGAGGCTGCCGCGAAGCGACCAGGCATAGCTTCGTGACGGTCTCGAGATGATCGACCTAACCTCGCAGTCCCGTTCGCCCCCAAGTAAGCCACGAGCTCAAGGATTTGCGGCCTGCTTGTTAACGGATAAAAAGACTTCGTCCAAGCGTCTCGATCATCACACCTCATCCAGATGAAGGTGCTCATCGAGACCACGCTTGACGGCAACCGTGACGTCAACCGCGGCGAACTATGGCGAACGTTGGCGAACGTTGGCGGACGATCGACCGCTACCGTGTATACAGCGCGAACGTCGGCGAACGATGGCGAACGATGATGGACAGAAAATTACGGTCTTGAAAACCGCTAGGGTGCAAGCCCTCGTGGGTTCGAATCCCACTCCCTCCGCCACATTTCGAATACGAGCAGCACGCGACCGCTATCACAATATCGTGGCGTGTCCTTTATAGCTCCCCAGGACCATGACGGCTACCGTGACGGCAACCGCCCGCCACTCGGCTGGGCGAGTAGGAGCGATTTCCGCCATCTTTTGAGTCAAGTCGGCGCGGACCCCTTGGGATCGGTCCGTGAGCATCGCCGCAACTCTTAGCTCCTGATTCCGCTGCGTTGTGAAGGATGCGGCGAGCTACGTACGCCTGCCGAGACAAACTTCGAGCAGCCTACGCTCATGTCGGAGTTCACCAACACCACCTCGAACAGCTCCCTCAATGGGCACGCCGAAGTACGTCGCCATCGGCGCCTGAAGCTTCGGCCCAGGTGGCGCCCCGGCCTCAGCCAAGGTCATGAGCAAGGGGGCGGTAGGTTAGTCTGCGCTTCTTGCGTATAACCTTGGGACCGGTGGCTCGGGGCTTCGACCTTTAC
>WNGP01002275.1_pt1 | contig 16015 bp, 12 predicted proteins | sample 5407671 | NCBI WGS metagenome assembly WNGP01 (sample SAMN13153381, study PRJNA577476) | soil metagenome | isolation source: 40 cm soil or saprolite under Garry oak tree replicate 2 | place: USA:California | collected 2016-06-15 | reverse complement strand
TTCATAAAATGATGGCCGCCGCTGTGTGAATCGAAGCTGTTGAACGCGATGACGTATTTTTTGGCGCGATCAAGCGGGCGTCCATCAGCGAAGGTCATCGATATGATTCGACAGTCGTAACCGCGGCCGTCCGTCTTCATTTCGAAACCAAGCAGGTTGCGCTTCTCGTGACTGTTGAACACTTCCTCCATGACCGCCTTTATTTCCTCGGGCGAGAGTTCTGCCGTCACAATATAATTTTCGTAGGGAATCACGTTCCAAATGTCGTTTACCGTTTTGGGCCCGGCGAGCAAATCGGTCTTGTCATCGAACGTACCGTGCATCACGCCATCAACCGGGACACTTCGTTCCCGTAACGCTTCCATGATCGCCGCGCCGATCAGTCTTTCTATATCGCTCGGTTCACCGGGACGACTGCGAGGGCGCAGGGTCTCGGCCAGTTCACCGATTGGCTGTGCCAGCGCGACATCTGATTCGACAAGCTGTGATTTCGCTCGCGAAATAATCACGTGATCGAAACGGAAACGGTTATCCATCAGTTCGCAGATTGCTTCCCGATGGAGCAACTTCTTTGAACTGCGATCAAAGAGAAGATCGACGCGCCCCACATGAATCCCGAAATGATCTGCCTGAGTAAAAAGCACACCGTTTGCAAGGCGATTTGGAACTGCCTGATGCGTATGACCGGCGATAAACGCTGCCGCGTCCGGAAATTCCGATGTCAACGCCATCACAGTATTGGCAAAATCATCGCCACCGCTGCGCATTTTCAGTCCCATGTGACCAGACAGAACGATCGCGTCTGCGCCTTCGCTCTTTGCCTTCGCGATCGCGCGGCGAACGGGCTCGACGGGATTTTGAAACTCGATCCCGCGAGTGAATTCCGGGCCGAGCCAAAACGGCATTCCCGGTGTGGTCACTCCGATGATCGCAAGCTTGATCCCAGCGATTTCCTTCACGATGAGCGGCTGCACCTTTGCAAATGGATGTTTCGAATCGAAAACCGCGCCAGCCGGCTTTCCATCTAAGATCGTGTTCGCCGCCAGCACCGGCATTGCCGACCTCTGCAGCGCGTTCGTAAACGTCTCGATTCCCCAATCGAATTCGTGATTGCCGACGATCCACGCGTCGTATTTAAGATGATTGAACAAATTAATCATCAGTTCGCCCTTATTCCGCAAACTAACGTCCGTGCCTTGATATACGTCGCCGACGTCAATCAAGATCGAGTTGGGAATTTCCCGTTGCCAGCGCCGGATTTGCGTAACGCAGCGCGCCATTCCGCCGCGATCAGGATTTCCGTCGTAATCAGAGGTCGGCAAGATATGGCCGTGGAGGTCCGTTGTGTGCAGGATCGAGATGCAAACCGTTTCGGGATTAATCAGTGCGACCGCATGCGCAAGGTTCGGAACTGCCGTGACTACTCCAGCGCGAGTAACAATCTTTAGAAAATCGCGCCGCGTCCGGGATTTGCAGGGAAGCAACATCGTACCCACATCCGTTGTCCCGGGATGCTAACCGGGAATCAATCATTGCTTCAATGGAAAAAGCATTGTCCGTATTACGCAAGGAACGATGGGCTTCCGAGCCATCGTGGCACCTCGACGGCCAGGAGGCCGTCGCTCCTTGATAACTTAACGGCTTTAAGCCGTCGAGTTTCGCTGGAGAGACGTGGCGTGACAACATCTGTGCGGGTCCCTTGCGAACTGGCCGTCGCGCGCCGCAGCAGCATTTGGCATTGTAGCAGTTTACCGCAAAGGACCGATTCAACATCTTGACCGCCTCAATTTTGTGGTGATGATGCACGTCACCCGCCAAGGGCCTGATTTATGCTCAACGAAAATTCCATCAAAGAATTAAAAGCAAACCTGCGTGGCAGATTAATAGAGCCGGGCGACAAAGATTACGATGACGCCCGCAAGGTGTACAATGGAATGATACACAAGAAACCGCGGATGATAGCCCGCTGCGCAGATGTGGCAGATGTAATCCGCTCAGTAAACTTTGCCAGAGACAATGAGCTGCTTTTGGCAATTCGCAGTGGCGGTCACAACGCAGGAGGCTTGGGAATTTGTGATAACGGCCTGGTCATCGACCTCGCACCAATAAAATACACGCGTGTTGATCCCGCTGCGCGCACTGTCACTGCCGGCGGCGGATGCACGTGGGGCGATGTCGATCATGCCACGCATGTGTTTGGGCTCGCCACTCCCAGCGGAATTATTTCTACCACCGGAGTTGGTGGATTAACCCTTGGCGGAGGCGTAGGGCATCTCACCCGCAAGTGCGGCCTAACCATCGATAATCTGCTGTCAGCCGACGTCGTGCTTGCGGACGGCAAATTTGTCAGAGCGAATGCGGATGAAAATCCCGATTTGTTCTGGGCCATTCGCGGCGGTGGTGGAAATTTTGGCGTCATAACCTCTTTTACGTTCAAGCTGCATCCGATTGATACGGTCTACGGCGGTCCAATGCTGTATGAATTGAGCGAAGCCGCAGACGTGATGAAATGGTATCGTGATCTTATTGCTGCCGCGCCTGACGATTTGAGTGGCTTCTTCGCTTTTCTCACCGTCCCGCCGGCACCGCCTTTCCCCGAACATCTTCACATGAGAAAGATGTGCGGTGTGGTTTGGACATATGCTGGGCCGCAGACGAAAGCGGAAGAAGCATTTAAGCCCATCCGTGCCTTCAAGAAAGCTGCCCTCGACTTTGTCGGTCCGTTGCCGCAGCCCGCGTTACAAAGCATGTTCGACGCACTGTACCCGCCCGGTTTGCAATGGTATTGGCGTGCCGATTTTGTGAATGAATTGAGCGATGAAGCGATTGCCCAGCACATTCGCTTCGGTGAAACGCTTCCAACGATGCATTCGACCATGCATATGTATCCCATCAACGGAGCCGCATCGCGCGTAGGCAAGAGTGACACGGCGTGGAACTATCGCGATGCCACCTGGGCCCAGGTCATGGTCGGCGTCGATTCTGATCCGGCAAACAATGAAAAGACGATTTCGTGGACGAAGAGCTATTACGATGCGCTGCATCCCTACTCAGCGGGCGGAGCGTACGTGAACTTTTTGATGGGAGACGAAGGAGAAGATCGCGTGAAGAAAACTTACGGTGACAATTACGAGCGGTTAGTTGCCATCAAAAATAAATATGATCCCGGGAATCTCTTTCGAGTGAATCAAAACATTAAACCGACGAGGTCGTAGGGGCGCTTCTGCCAGGCACCGAATCCAAAAGGATAAGCGTTTGACACAAACGCCTCTACAAGAAAACGAGCCGCCAAGTCCTCTTACAGCAAGTAAACCACCAGGATTGAACGAATGAATGCTGAGGAGTTGAGATCGTTACAAGCGCCTCTTAAAGCTCAATATCGAGAAAATCCTGAGACCGCGCTGGTCACACTCCGGGCCGAAGGGCGCATCGGCGAAAATATCACCTGCAAAATAGAAACGGGAAAAGCGCGTGTCGAAGCCGGTCTTCACCCTGCGACAGGCGGTGATGGACTCAGCGCGTGCTCGGCCGATATGTTGTTGGAAGCACTTGTAGGATGCGCGGGCGTCACTCTGCGCGCGGTCGCTACCGCTCTTGGCATCCCGTTACGCGACGCCGCGATTCGCGCTGAGGGCGATCTCGATTTTCGCGGCACTTTGGGAGTCTCAAAAGATGCACCGGTTGGCTTCCATCAAATTCGATTGCATTTCGATTTAGGCACCGACGCCAGCGAAGAACAGCTCGCCACACTGATTCGCCTGACAGAACGGTATTGCGTCGTTTACCAGACACTTAGTCACCCAGCCAAGATTAGCGTCTTGCATCGCGTCATATCGCAGTAAATTTAGCCGATATGCCGTTATACATGGACATTCACGAGCTTCCGGAGGGGACTACCGCGGAAGATATCGCCAAGGCTCACGCAAAGGATGTCGAGACGCAGCGGAAGTATGGCGTTGAGTACCGTAAATACTGGGTTAACGAGAATGGCAGGAAAGTCTTTTGCCTCGCACATGCGCCGAACGCAGAAGCGGCGGCCTGCGTCCATCGCGAGGCACACGGCCTGGTCGCCGAGAAGATTATCGAGGTGGAGCCCGACGTCGCAGAAGTATTCCTCGGCGGCACGGAAACAAATCCAGCGGGAGCCGTTCTGATGCCCGGTGGGGCGGCCGACGAACGAGATCCCGGAATCCGAACCATTCTGTTCACGGACATCGTGGACTCGACGGCCTTGACTCAATTAATGGGCGATGAGGCCGCGATGGACTTGCTCGACTTGCACAACACTGTTGTCCGAAACGCGCTGGCCGATTTAGACGGTCGCGAAGTCAAGCACACTGGCGATGGCATTATGGCGTCGTTCGTGTCGGCGGCCGCGGCGGTTAAGTGTGCGAGTCGGATTCAACGTGAATTGGCCATGCACGAGGAGAACACGGGCGAACGCCCACTCAAAGTTAGAATTGGCGCCGCAGCCGGGGAGCCCGTTGAACAACATAACGATCTCTTTGGGTCGACAGTGCAACTGGCTGCCCGCCTCTGCGCCCACGCGTCACCGGAACAAATTCTGGTCTCCAACGCGATTGCCGAGCTCTGCTTGGGCAAGGGATTTTCATTTCAAGACGTCGGCGAAGTTGTCCTGAAAGGCTTCGACCGACCGGTGCGCGCTCATGCTGTCGCATGGGCCGGCGAGACGGTGCCGGCGGCATAGGAAAGAAATCTTAACGCTGCTTATGCGGCTCGAAGGAATTGATCACGTAGCGCTTGCGGTGCGCGACGTCGACCGCTCGGCCAAATGGTACATCGAAGCTCTCGGGTTCGAGCGGCTCCACAAAGGCATGTGGAACAGCGTACCGACTTTTATCGGCAAGGGAACTACCGCAATCGCGTTATTTCCGGTGCGTGATCACGATTCAAAATCTGGCGCACGCACCAACAAGATCCGCATGTTGCATCTCGCTTTTCGAGCGAACAGGGAAAATTTTCTCGGGGCACAGCAAGAGCTGAAGCGTCGCGGAATCAAATTCGAATTCCAGGACCACGAAATCTCCCATTCCATCTATTTCCATGATCCTGACGGACATCACCTCGAGATTACAACTTACGAACTGGAGGGAGGCGCTCCGTCGCGTCCCATTATTTAGTGGCAAGACAGCGCGTGCCGCTCCAACCGATCTACGCCACGCGGCCGCAGCAGTTCTTGTATTTTTTGCCGCTGCCGCACGGACAGGGTTCGTTGCGGCCGACTTTTGGCATTGAACGCCGGATTGGAAGATCGATCGTCACTTCGCCCCCACCATCGCCATCGCCGCCGACTGCAGCCATTGCGCCGACTGGCTGAGGCTGACGCGCACGCGACGGAGCACCCGGCGTTGGTGTGGTCGGTGCATGTTCGCGAAGCAAGAATTGCGGCAATGTCGCCAGAAAATTCTCGAATGCCTGCAGGTTCGAGGTGCTGCGGAAAAGATTGTTCAGCACTTCGTTTTTAATATTCGCCATTAGTTCGACGAACATGTCGTAAGCCTCGGTCTTGTACTCGATGAGCGGATCTTTCTGCGCGTAACCGCGCAGATAAACGCCCTCGCGCAACGCGTCCATCGCGTAGAGATGTTCCTGCCAGAGCCGATCGATCGCGTTCAAAATGATGTAACGCTCGAGACTCTTGACCGCGGTGGGTTCTTCATGACTCGATTTGCGCTCGTAGGCATTCTTGATTTTCTCGATCAGGAACTCCGCGTCTTCGTCGACTGTGCGCGTTTCGAATTGCGCTTTCTCTTTCGTCAGGCCGAGCGGAAAAGTCGTGTTCACCCAATGAAGGAGCGCGTTGTAGTGCGGCTCATCGACATCGAGATACTCTTTTACCTTGGCTGGCACAGCCTCGTCGATCACTTCGTAGATAAGCTTCCGCGGTTCCTCGGAATCGATGGTCTCGTTGCGATAAGTGTAAACGACCTCGCGCTGCATGTTCATCACGTCGTCGAAATCGAGGGTTCGCTTGCGAATCAGGTAGTTCCGCTGCTCCACACGTTTTTGCGCCGTCTCGACAGATTTGTTTAGCCACCGGTGTTCGAGCTCCTGCCCTTCCTCGAGTCCGAAACGCTCCATGATTTTTGTCATCCGATCCGCCGCGCCGAAGTTGCGCATCAGATCATCCTCGAAACTGACGTAGAATCGTGATGCGCCGGGATCGCCCTGGCGCGCGCAACGCCCACGCAGCTGTCGATCGATCCGGCGCGCCTCGTGGCGCTCGGTCCCGATCACCATCAACCCACCACGGTCCGGAACACCCGCGCCCAGTTTAATGTCGGTGCCCCGGCCAGCCATGTTGGTGGAAATCGTAACTGTGCCTGGTTGGCCAGCCCGCGCCACAATCTCGGCTTCCTGCATGTGAAATTTCGCGTTCAAAACGTTGTGCGGAATTTTCTCACGCTTCAACATGCGGCTCAGCAACTCTGAGGCTTCCACGCTCACCGTGCCGACAAGCACAGGCTGCTGCTTATTGTGGCAATCATTAATTTCCTTAATGACCGCGTTGTATTTTTCGCGTCGAGTTTTGTAGATCCGATCGTTATAGTCCGTGCGCGCAACCGGCCGGTTCGTCGGAATCATGTTGACGTCGAGCTTGTAAATGTCGTGGAACTCGGCCGCTTCGGTTTCGGCCGTGCCAGTCATGCCGGCCAGCTTTTGATAAAGGCGGAAATAATTTTGGATGGTGATGGTTGCCAGTGTTTGCGTTTCGCGGTCGATCTGGACGCCTTCCTTCGCCTCGACCGCCTGATGTAATCCATCGCTCCAGCGGCGTCCCGGCATTTTGCGCCCCGTGAATTCATCGACAATCACGACCTTGTTTTCTTCGATCACGTACTGCACGTCTTTCTCGAACAAGCAGTAGGCCCGCAGCAACTGCGAGATGTTGTGAATGCGTTCAGCCTGCGCGTCGCAGTGCTGCTGTCGTTCCGCTTTCTTCTTGTCCTTCTCTTCTTGCGATAGTGCCGGATCGAGATCGATTTCAGTGAATTCGTTAATCAAATCCGGTAGCACAAAAGCGTTCGGATCATCCGGATTTAGAAAGATGCGGCCCTGCTCGGAGAGATCGGCTTCGTTCGATTTTTCGTCGATGGTGAAGAAAAGCTCTTCCTTGAGCGCAAACAGTTCTTCTTTGCGCGTGTCCTGGTAAAACGACAGCTCCGCTTTATCGACGGCGCGGCGCTTCTCCGGGTCCTCCATCATGCGCAAAAGCTGTTTGTTGCGCGGCTGACCAAGCTTCACTTTGAACATGAGACGGCCGCCGGTCTCGACATCGCTCTGTTCGAATTTCTCAATCGCTTCGCTGGCGAGCCGGTTGCAAAGCATATTCTGTTTGCGGACTAACTGCTCGATAAGCGGTTTCCATTTGTCGTACTGATGGGTTGAAATGGTGGCGGGGCCGCTGATGATCAGTGGGGTGCGCGCCTCGTCGATCAGGATTGAATCGACTTCGTCGACAATCGCATAACAATATCCGCGCTGGACCTGTTGCTCATGCGTCGTGGCCATGCCGTTGTCGCGCAAATAATCGAAACCGAACTCGCTGTTCGTCCCATATGTGATGTCCATCGCGTATTGTTCGCGACGCACATCCGGCTCCTGATCGTGCTGAATGCAACCAACCGTCAGCCCAAGAAAATCGTAGAGCTGACCCATCCACTCCGCATCACGCCGAGCCAGATAATCGTTCACTGTAACCAGATGCGCACCGCGGCCGGTGAGCGCGTTCAGGTAAAGCGGCAAGGTCGCAACCAGAGTTTTACCTTCGCCGGTGGCCATCTCCGCGATGTGACCGCGATGCAAGACAACGCCGCCAAGCAACTGCACATCGAAGTGCACCATATCCCACGTCATCGGCTGATCGCACACCGTGAAAGTGTGCTTTCGATCTTTTAGCCGGCGCGCCGCATTTTTAACCACTGCGAATGCTTCAGGCAAAATCTCATCCAACTTTCTCCAATGCTCTTCGAGCTCGGGAATCTTCGCGAGTTCCTCTTTCCACGCCGCCGTTTTTGCGCGCAAATCCTCATCCGACAAGCTCTTGAATTGTTCGTCGAACTCGTTGATCCGGCGTACGATCGGCATCAGACGCTTGAGTTCGCGCTGATTCTTCGACCCAAGAATCTTCTTTAAAATCCACCCAACCATTTCATCTCCAATATCGACGAGATTCGATCACTATCAATCTGCTAGGGACGGTTCGCCGAGCCGTTCGCTTTGGTTTCGATTCACCGGCCCGCCCGGCGGTCACGTCCTACTAGCCAACGGATCGCCGGGCCGTCCGCAACATTTTCCATTAATTGTGCCAGTTAAATTTGCAGTTAAAATCGGCCAAATGAAAAAGATCATTTCGACAAACGACGCTCCGGCAGCGATTGGCCCCTACTCGCAAGCCGTGCGCAGCGGAGACTTGCTATTTTGCAGCGGCCAGATTTCGCTCGATCCCAAATCCGGCCAAATTGTGCCCGGCGACATTGCCGCACAAACAAGGCGCGTACTCGACAACATTGCAGCCGTTCTGAAGGCTGAGGGATTAACTTTCGAAAATGTTATTAAAACGACCATTTTCCTCACCGATCTCGGCGATTTCCAGACGGTTAATGAAATTTATGCTTCGTATTTCAAACAACAGCCCCCCGCCCGTTCTACGGTCCAGGTATCGGCGTTACCTAAAGGGGCCAAGGTGGAAATCGAAGCCATTGCCGTTGCTGACAACGGCGTATCCAGCGAACAGACCGCTTACGATACCTCCGGCTAAGATTGAGATGCCGATGGCAAAACACGTTCGCGGGCGAGGTCCGCTTTTGGGGAGCGCACGCGCCCTCGCGTGCACGTTTCGGCGCCCTCGCCGAAACGCCTCATCAGACGCAGCTGCCCCCAGGGATTTGCCAAACCAGAAAAAGTTCGCGACCCGGAAAGCATTCGGGCTGGCCAGGTCACCGCGGAGACCGCTCCCCAGAATATGAGCGAAGACCTCTTAGCGCTTTTCCGCGAGACAGGTGCGCTGCTCGATGGGCATTTCATTTTGCGTTCCGGCATGCACAGCCGCCAATATTTTCAATGCGCGCTGCTGCTTCAACACACGGAGATCGCCACAAAGGTCTGTAGCTGGCTGGCGGATAAGCTGCGCGATTTTGATTGCGACGCAGTCATCTCCCCTGCCCTCGGCGGGATTATTGTCGGCCAGGAAGTCGGCTGTTCGTTAGGCAAACGTCACATTTTTGTCGAAAAAGAGGATGGCAAACTTGTTCTGCGCCGTGGTTTTCAAATTTCACCGGATGAAAAATTCATCGTTGTCGAAGATGTCGTGACGCGCGGCGGTCGTGTGCAGGAAACAATCGACATCGTCCGAGCGCATCGCGGGATCGTTTCCGCAGTTGGCGTAATTCTCGATCGGAGTGGTCAATCAAAACCAGACTTCGGCTGTCCGTTTGTCAGCTTGATCGAAATGGATGTCGAGACGTTTCCTGCTGACAAGTTGCCACCCGATCTGGCGAAAATTCCGGCAGTGAAGCCAGGCAGCAAGTAGACGGGGATGCTCGTCGTGGCGAGCGCCTCTAGAAATTAAGCAAGTCTGCGAGTTGCCTGGAATCAGTCACGGGCGCTTTGCAGGTGAAGTTTTCGCAGACGTAGGCGGCCGGTTTTCCATCGATCATCGACATGGCGCGGATCGCCTCCAGCTTTTCGCCGAGATATTTTTGACCTTCACGACCATCGGCCAGAAGCAGGATTGTATTTGGCAGAAAATGCCGATGCACTTCTTCAACCATCTCTTTCGTTTTCGGCGCGTCCACCTTCCCAGCAATCACGATCTGTCGTGGCTTGCTCGTGCTAAAATCGAGCGCAACCAGCATCTGCGGCATCGCACTTGCAAAATGGGAAAGTGTTGGCGCAAATGCATCGATTGTTTTCTTTGCTCGATCCTCCAATTGTTTATCATCGCGGAACTGCGCCAGCCGCAAAAGATTCAGCGCCGCGATCGAGCTCGCGGCCGGCTCGGCGCTGTCGTTGTCATCTTTCATCCGGAGAAACACGCTTTCATCTTTGCCGCTGGTGCTGAAATACCCGCCGTTTTTCTCGTCAAAGAACAAGCGATCCTGCGTCTCTTGCAACTGCGTCGCAAATTTCAGCCATTCGACATCGAAGGTTGCTTCGTAAAGATCGAGAAGTCCCTGGACGACGAATGCGTAATCGTCAGCAAAACCTTCGACATCGCTGCGCCCGTCGCGATAGCTGCGAAACAGCATTTTACGTGAATCATCCCAAAGTTGTTTTCGAACGAAATTCGCAGCCCGTGTTGCGACTTCCAGGTAACGCGGATCATCGAGCACTTGCGCTCCATGCGCATACGCTGAGATCATCAGGCCGTTCCAAGCCGCAATGATCTTGTCGTCGAGATGCGGTCGCGGCCGTCTGGCCCGGATCGAAAATAACTTTTCACGGCTCTGTCTCAATAAATCGCGAATTTCGTCCTCGTGTCGAGAATCGGCAGGCGAGACGCTCGCCGGCCGCACAGGCTGGAAGCCTATGTTCCGAAAATGTTGCGCGGTCTCCGCAATCGTATGGCGTTCAATTAAAATATTTTTGCCGCGAAACTCATCCTGTGGATCGCTTCCTTCCGGCGCGTTGCCGTGCGACTGCACGCCGTAATGAAAATCGAAAATCTCCGCCGCATCACCGAGCGTGGCATCGACCTCTTTTTTCGTCCAAATGTAAAACGCCCCTTCGGCGGTCTTCCTGCGGCCGGGATCGTCGATCCCGGCTACAACGCTATCTGCGTCTTCCGCAGAAAAAAAACCACCTTCCTTGGAAGTCATGTCGCGAGCGACGTAATCAAGGATGTTGCGTGCGACTGATTCGTATTGTCGATCCTGCGTAATTTGAAAGGCGTCGACATAGGCAACGGCGAGTTGCGCTTGATCGTAAAGCATTTTTTCGAAATGCGGCACGTGCCAGTAACGATCAACCGAATACCGGTGGAAGCCCCCACCGAGATGATCGTGCATGCCACCTGCCGCCATCTTGCGCAGCGTGAATAGATCCATCTCCAGCGCATGCTTGCCGGATTCATTCTTCGAATCGCGCGCGTAAAATCTCGTCAGGAAGTTCAATGTCACAGGACGCGGAAACTTCGGCGCGGTGCCGAACCCGCCTTCCTTCGGATCGTAACTACGTTCAATCTGCTGGTAGGCGGCGCTTAAGATCGCCACATCAATTTTGCCCTGATCCGGTGCTGCTGATTGCGATTCACGCAGCGCCGCAACGATTTTGCCCCCTTGCTCGGCAATCTTCTCGTGATCTTGCTTCCACGCCGTCGCAATTCGTTCGAGCACTTTTTTGAAGCCAGGCTGACCATAGCGATCCTCTGGTGGAAAGTACGTTCCGCCAACAAACGGCTTCAGATCCGGGGTCAACCAGACACTCATCGGCCAACCGCCACCGCCAGTCGTTGCCTGCACAAAGGTCATGTAGACGCGGTCGACATCGGGACGCTCTTCGCGGTCGACTTTGATGTTCACGAATTCGCGATTCATGATGGCGGCGACTTCTTCGCTTTCGAAGGATTCGTGGGCCATGACGTGGCACCAATGGCAAGTGGAATAACCGACCGACAGGAAGATCGGTTTGTTTTCGCGACGCGCCTTGGCGAAAGCTTCTTCGCCCCACGGATACCAGTCGACCGGATTATGCGCGTGCTGAAGAAGGTACGGTGACTTTTCACCCGCGAGTCGGTTCGTGTGCTCGGAACGCGCAGGCGTCGGGTCAGCGGCGCTATGAGTTGATGTCACTAACCACGTTAGCGCGAGAAATCCAAAGCGGAAGCGGCTTGTCGCCAGGCATCGCAATACAGTAATGAACCAAAGGGCCGTCATCCCGAGCGGAGCGAGGGATCTCACCCAGGGTGACAAGTCACTTAATCTAAAAAATGTGATCCATCCGCAAATGGGAGGTTCTTCGCTCCGCTCAGAATGACCGTGCACATCAGCATGGATTACGCGCATCTTGTTTTGCTCTTTCTGACCGTCGGTGTGATTGCTTTTCTCTATTCGTCGGTCGGGCATGCGGGTGCATCCGGTTACATCGCGGTGATGACGCTCTGGGGCATTGCTCCGACCGTTATCAGGCCAACTGCGCTGGTCCTCAACATTTTAGTAGCGTCCATTGGCACATTTCAATTTTGGCGCGCTGGGCATTTCTCGTGGAACCTATTCTGGCCATTTGCGCTCCTTTCTATTCCGGCCGCCTATTTTGGCGGCCACTTGCAACCGTCCACTTCCGTATTGAGGATTTTGATTGGGTTGGTGCTGATTTTGTCAGCGGTAAGGTTGATCTTTCGGCGCAACGATCCGGAAAAAATTCTCATCCCATCGCGGCCAACCGCTATTAGCGTTGGAGCAGGCCTTGGGTTTCTTTCCGGCCTGACTGGAACTGGCGGCGGCATATTTCTCACTCCGCTTCTGCTATTCTGCCGGTGGGCGCACATTCGGCAAGCCGCCGCTGTTTCGGCGCTGTTCATTTGGGTGAACTCGATCGCTGGACTTGCCGGCTATTTTACCGCGGTTCATTCCATTCCGTCGCTGGGCGTTGTCCTCGGAGCCGCAGCGATCGTTGGCGGCATTTTTGGTTCGCGTCTCGGCAGCTGCCGTTTTCCGGTTCGCACGATTTCTCTACTGCTGGCGATTGTTCTAACGATTGCCGGAGTAAAATTGATTTTTACTAGGTAAATATGTTGTAGCCATGGCGCTGTGCGCCGTGAGGAAAACCGGCCACAGGCCGGTTGCTACAGAAGCTTCAGCTTCGGCGCGGCTTCCGGCGACCAAGGATTGCCTTTATACTCGGACGCCACGATTTTATCGGCGTATGCGCGCAAGAGCCGGCAGAGCGCGGCGACATCCAATCCATGATGTCTCGGCGCGAAGATCGACAAGTTCTTTTCAGCGAGTTGAAACAAACGCACCGCGGGAGACAAACGCCTGCTGTGTTTCGCGTGCGATGGATGTCCGAACCTCTTTTGCAGATGAACGAAAGCGCCCGCTGCCTGGATTAGCCCTTTGAAGAAATCGGCCTCGCGCGAATTCGTCTCTTTCAGCCAAAGCTGCTCAAGAACGTCGTGCGCTTCATAATAGCGCTGCTCGTTCCAGCACAGAAAAAACGCCCGATAAAATGGATGCCTTGCGACATCGGTGTGGGTTAGATCGACATCTCCACTTCCCAACTCCGCGACGAACCGCGAAATCCTCTCGCCTTTGTTCATGAAGAGTCTAATTTGCTTGTGGCTCAGACGATGAGCAAACGAGCACGCACTAGCTTCTTCAGGGAAACATGCCACCCGCCTCAGGCGGGTGATTTAACACGGTCAACATGGCTGTGCTACCATAGATGATGACAGGCGCTGCTTTGGCGATTCTCCTGGTCGTTATCTCAATTTTGGTCTTTTGCTCCGCGCTCTTTTCGGGACTGGAGACTGCGCTTTTCTCGCTAAAGCCGCATCAACTTCGCGGCTTGGAAGAGCATCACACCGGGCTCACCAAATTCATACAGCTCTTCCACGAAAATCCGCGTCGTGTTCTGAATGTCCTGCTTCTGGGCGATGGACTGGTGAAAGTGCCACTGGTCATTTTGTGTCTGGTCTTCTTGTGGCAAGGTCCTTTTGCCTCACGCATTCCGCAGTGGGTGGCCGGAATTGTGATCTTCGCAATTGTCGTATTGCTCTGCGATTTGATTCCGAAGCTCCTGGCTCTTTCTGCGCCCTACCGGCTTTCTGCAGTCGGAGCGCTGGCGCTGCAGATTTCGATGCCCTTGCTCGATCGTGTCGGTCACAGACTCGAGCGCGTCAGCACCTTTGTCATCGATCTTCTGACCCCATCGCATCTGCGCACCCGACCGCGTTTAACCGATGACGAGCTGGGAACGCTGCTGGAGATCGGCGAAGAAGAAGGTGCATTGCATGAAGAAGAAGCCGAGGTGATCCAGGAAATCATCAAACTCGGCGATAAAACGGCGAAAGATTGCATGACCCCGCGCGTTGATAGCTTCACCCTGCCAGATGATTTGACGAATGAAGAAGCGATTGCGCGTTTAAAGGAGAAACGTGATCGGCGGGTCCCGGTTTATGCCGATACACCCGATCAAATCCTCGGGATCATCGACGTGAAACTGTTCCTGCTCGATCCATCGGAACATTACACGGAAAAATTAATCGCTCCCTCTTTTGTTCCCGAGACGATGCGCGCATTGGAGTTGCTCAAGCTGTTTCTGACTCATCCCCAGGGAATGGCCGTGGTGGTTGATGAATTTGGCGGAACCGAAGGGATCATCACGATGGAGGATATCGTGGAGGAGATTCTTGGCGATGCGCTTCCCCGGGGGGATGTCGATCTTTACATCGAGTCGCTCGAAAACGGAAAATTCCTCGTGAGCGGCAATGCGCGTCTCGATGATTTAAGCGAATACCTCGGTTTTCGAATCGATGCGGAAGGGATAGACACGATCGGAGGATTTGTATTCACGCAGTTAGGCTATTTGCCACCCTCTGGCACCAAGCTCGAGATTCCGCGACTGGCCATTACCGTGCGCCGCGCGGGGCGTAAAAGAATCGAGGAAGTTCTGCTTGAGAAAACAACCGGCGATGGCATTCAAGAAACACCGGAGCAAACCAGCGCTGCCGCATGATGATCGGCTTCATCATTTTCTACTGCTGGATTGTTTCGTTCTTCTTCAACGGAATCGAAAGCGGGCTGCTTTCGATCGATCCAGTGCGGCTGCGGCAAAATGTGAAACGCCGCGTGCCAGCGGCGGTGCGGCTTAATCGATTATTAAAACACCCGGAACGCCTGCTGGTAACCGTTTTGCTCGTTACTAATGCTGCTGACATACTCGGCCTGCTCTTACTCACACGGCAGTTGGTCTATTCGTTTGGGTATGCCGGATACTTTATCGCATTGATCATTGCGGTTCCTCTATATCTGCTTCTGCTTTCGGTCCTCCCGAAGTCGCTTTTCCGGCGATTTCCGTTCCGCGCTCTGGCCCGTCTTGCCGGCATGCTGGAATTCGTTTCGATCCTCCTTTTACCGGTACTCGAAATCGGCGTGCGGATAGGTCAACTGCTTTTGCCGCGGCGCGTGGCAAAACGCTCCCGGCTTTTTGCCGGGCGCGAAGAGCTCAAGCAGATCACAATAGAAAGTGAGCGCGAGGGCTCGCTCACCGCTATCGAGCGCGCCATGATACACAACGTGGTTGACTTTCGCGGTGTCAAAGTGCGCGATGTGATGCTGCCTTTGCAGAGAATCGTTGCGTTGCGACCGAGCGCGTCAATTCAGGAAGCACTTGAGCTTAGTACTTCTTCCGGTCTCGATCGTCTGCCTGTCGTTACGGCGGCAGGGCAGCCGGCTGGATTGGTCAACGTCCTCGATATTCTACTCGAGCAAAATGGAGACAAGCCGCTAAGCAGCTATGTCCGGCGCATCGTAACGACAAATGAGGACGAGCCAGCTTACCGGATTGTGCAGCAATTACGTGCTGCACGACTAGGCCTGTCTGCCGTTCTAGATGAAAAGAAAAATCTTCGTGGGATCGTCACTATCGAGGATTTGATCCGGCGTCTCGTTTCTTCGAGTGAAGCGCGAGTTTAATCAATCCAAGGGCGGAACCTTTCATTGCCTAAGATTGCTGCCGCGCTAACGAGCGCGACGTGCGAAAAGGCCTGTGGAAAATTTCCGAGCTGACGCTTTTCGCGAGGATCGTATTCTTCGGAAAGAAGTCCGAGATCGTTTCGCAGATCGAGCAAACGCTCGAATAATTCACGCGCTTCTTTCTTGCGCCCGAGAAGATGCAAACAGTCAGCGAACCAAAAGGAGCACGGAAGAAAAACGCCTTCGCGACCCGGCAATCCATCAACCTTTTCTTCCTGCGGCCGATAACGCAGCACGAAGCCATCCTGCATAAGCTCGCGTTCAATCGCCTCAATAGTGCCGCGCACACGCTCATCAGT
>WNGP01008200.1_pt1 | contig 16017 bp, 15 predicted proteins | sample 5407671 | NCBI WGS metagenome assembly WNGP01 (sample SAMN13153381, study PRJNA577476) | soil metagenome | isolation source: 40 cm soil or saprolite under Garry oak tree replicate 2 | place: USA:California | collected 2016-06-15 | reverse complement strand
GGGCGGAGAGCATGGCCAGGTGATGAGCGTGGGCGATATCGGTGTCGCGCCCGCGCCCGTTATGGCTCTCGTCTACCACAGAGAGCGCCACACAGCCCCGGAAGAACCGGTAGAGGTAGTCGTAGGGGCTGAAACTATCAGCAGGCGGCAGCCGAAACCCGTACGAACTCGTTCGTTTGATAAGCTGCCCTGTATGCGATGAGGCATAGCCCACAACGCGCCTGGAAGACTTGCCATAGACAGGGATCAGCTCAGGTCCTCCCTGTGACAGCCGGTACGCTACGACCGAGCCCTGCTCATCCACCACCGGCTCGTACCCATGTGTCGCGGAGAGGTCGGGCTCGACCACGGGAATTGGACCTCCTTCCGAGGCCACGAGACGAACGCCCCGAGGCTGCGTGCGTTTGCCCTCCCTGGTTGCTCTCGCAGTTGTAGATGGGATAGAGGAATGGGCCTGTTCAAAGCTAGCCTGGATGAAGGAAGGCAACCAGTGCAGATGTTGCCTGGTTCCCTCAAGCAGCAGCTCCAATGCAGCTCTCTTGTGCTTGACCGCCTCAAGCAGCTGATGTGTCAATGCCGCCTCATCGTGCTTGACCACCTCAAGCAGGTGCGAGAGCCTCTCCACATCACACCTGGCGACATCCACCAGGCTGGCGAGCGTGCGCGTATCCCATTTGGCGATCTCAACCAGGAGCTCAGCGAGTGCATTCCCCCCACGTAGTTCCATCTCAGCCAACAGCTCTCTGAGCGCTGGGTCATCCTGTTTCACTACTCCGACCAGCAGGCCAGCGAGCGCTTCCTCGTTCCGTCTCATCTGCTCAAAAGTGCTTCCACATGCAGACGTACCACACCTGGCTAGCTCGCTCAGGACCTGGGAAAGCCGTTGCCTGTCGCGCACAATCGCCCCCACCAGGCTGCTGAGCAACGACTCATTACCCTGCACCAGCTTCACCAGGCTCGCCACTCCTCCTGTGGCCTCTTTTTTCCTGGCAGCATCCACCAGGCTCGCCATGGCTTGCGACCAGGCAGCAAAGGGGATCTGCGGGTTTTTCCGCTCTGTGGCCGCTAAGCGCCGCTCTTGCCAGAGTGGTGCGCGCAGCACGGGCGTGTCCACACTGCGCCGCTCTTCATTGCGCCGGTCAGTGGGACAGGAGCACCAGCGCGGCTTCTGCCGGAACCACGTGAGGCTGGTCACCGGTTCGCTCTGCCGCTCACGTTCCCTGTCGTGTTCTTCGCTCGCACGTATTTGCCCTTCCTGTTTGCCCTGTTCCTGCCCACCGGACTGGTCGTGCTGTCCTGGCACAGCATCAATGCGCCCGACGCGTCCACCTGGAGGATAGTCGCGCGAGACGCTGCACGCGGGGCAGTAAAAGTGCGAGACCTTCACCTCTTTGGTGAGCAGGTCCCCAGCGTCTTTGGAGCGATACCCTACCAGCCGATCCTTCTGGTCATAGACCGCCTCCAGGGAAGCTTTGAGGGTCTCATCTGGCTCGAGATCGGGAATGACAGAGGTAGAGGTCCGTTCGAGCACGGCCGGTTGCCATTCCCGCCCAAAGGCGCGCGTCGTCGAGTGGGAACAGATGGCGAACACGGCGGGCGCAGCACTCGTCGCGCAGCGCTGCAGCCAGCGCACCATGTCCGTGTGCTTTTCAATGAAGAGCACCTCGGCTTCCGGCCAGGCTGACTGTATTTCCCTGGCGTACTCTTTGGTGACTTTGAGCGGTGTCGAGACGAGCACCGGGAGGGCAGTCGGCCCTGCCGCTTCAGGTGCCATCAGCCGTCCTGTCTCTACATCGCGATAGGCGACGATCTGCCGCGTTCGTGGGTCTCCAATGGGTTCGAGTCCGAGCAGGGCCAGGGTGGATGGGTTCTTCAGCCACGCCCGTCTCAAACCCGAGATCCAGGCCGGTTGCACGGCCTGGCGAAACTCGGTATTCCGCCTGCGCCAGCGGTAAGCCATACGAGCCGCCGTAGCCGCTGCCAGGCGCGTCTTGCCTGTGCCGGGTTCGCCCTGGATGGCCGTGCGTCCTGTGAGATCGATGGAGCGACCCATAGCATACACCCGGTGCTGCTGCGCGGGCGCCAGGCCGGGGAAAGCGGCGCCGGGCAACTGCTTATCCGTGCCGAACTGGGAGACCACGCGAACCTCCCAGTCTTCCGGGTTCAACTGGTAGCGCGGGATACGCTTCTCCACGACCCGTGCCGCCAGCGTGTGCAGCCACGGCTGGAGGAACGCGAACACCTCGTCTCCCTGTAGGTAGCGGGAGGTGCCCTGCTCCAGGTCCAGCACACCCAGGATGGGTTTATCCTGGGTCTGGCGCATGGAGACATGAACGACGCCGCGCTCACGCAGCTTCTCGCGTTCCTCGGCGTCGATCTGCATGGAGACCCACTCCTGACCCACGAAGCTGGTGAAGAGGTGTGGTTTCGCCTCCGGCCCGCTGCCTGGTCCGGTGACGATCTCCCCGTCGAGCACACCGGTGAGGAACTCTGCGGCCACATGCGCCTCGCCCGTATAGGGCATGGCGGACGAGCCAAGCAGCCCTTCTTCCGGCCAGGTGGTCGCGGCCTGCCAGGCAGGTGAGAGCTGGGCACCGGACCGGGAGAGCGCGTAGAGCAGGGTGGCCTCATCAGCGTTCCTCACCACCAGTGTCGGAACGATCCGTGCTGGAGGGACAGCATAGGGATCAGCAAGCGCTATTTCAGGGAGTTCGGGCGGTGGCAGTCCTTGTTCCCAGGGCGACTGCCCGGCCTTCTCGGGCTTGCGCCAGCGAAACCCGGAGAGCCGCTTCTTGTGTGCCGCCTCCGGCGCACGTGGGGACGGCAGGCGGATGCCCACGACGCAGATCTGGGTGTAGTCCTCGAACGCGCTCTCATCCTCGTCGGAGACGCGGTCTGGGAACTTCCACACCCGTACCTGCTCGTACCATTTGCACCAGTGGTTCACCATCGTGCCGTCCCAGGCAGCGCGGGCGGGCACGATGGCCACCATGACGCCACCGGGCATGAGCAGTTCACCGGCATCGGCGATGATGCGGTACTCGGCGCGTTTGCCATCTTGCAAGAAGTAGGGCGGGTTGACCAGGATCAGGCTCATCGAGCCCTGGGGCATATGCACGCCTTCAAAGGCGGCGGTGACAATGGTGGCATGAGGGAGCTTGCTGCGAGCCTCGCGTGCCCGCTCGGCACTGATCTCAATCCCGAAGAGCCGGGCGTTGGGGATGTCCCAAGAGGGGAAGAGCAAATCCCCTTCGCCCACGGTAGGATCGAGGATGTTGACCGCTTCCTCCTGTGGTGGGAAGCTGAGCAGGCAGCGTACAATCCGCGTAGCCAACTTCGGGGGTGTACGGACAAACGAGGATCGACTGAGATTGACCAGGGTGCCATGTGCCATGAAGTACCTCCTGTAAACACACAGTAGTGCCCCACATGGAGGCCGTCAGTAGGATGCGTTGCACCGCCTTGGAGGCACAACAAGCTGAAGAGGAAGCACTACTGACCGAGACGACCTGTGGGGGAAAAGAAACTACAGACGAAAGAAAAGGGGGATGGGAGATGCGGTATGTTCAGACCTTGCAGGTCTTACACCTCTGTGGTGCAAAGTGAGGTGTTGCAGCACAGCTGAGCAGTGCCCTATCCAGGCATGGCGAGGTAGCGCACACGCAGAAGTCAGCTGACTCCCTCACATGGCTGTCTCGCTGTCACGCCAGGGGAGCCAGCCGCTGCGCACCCCGTGTTTGATGAGCTGCGACCAGGCGACCAGGTCACCCGAGAGCAGCCACGCCTTCATGCCCAGGGCTTTCAAGGGCCGGATCAACTGGCGAGAGAGCCCGTGACTCCAGAGCTCTTCGGCCCAGATATCGGCCCACGCGGGATGCTCGTGGTCGCGGTGCAGAAACATCACGCGCATGGCATACAGCTGGCCGAGAAAACTGCGCTTGTGTGGCGTGGGTTCGTCCCAGTTGCCCAGCACAAAGCGTGTCCGGTCCACCTCTGCCACCTGGATCGGAGAGGTTGCCCTCCTTGCAGCAGGGGAAGACTCCGCTTCCTCTTTCGGCTTCGGCAGATCGGGTGGGTGCAGGATGCCCTCCGCGATGTGGGCTGAAAGCGGCAGGGCAATGGTATGCACCTCCCTGGTGCCTGGCAGATGCGTTGCAAACTGCTTGTATCCGATGGGCAACCGTTGCAGGCGCAGCGGGCCATGCCACTCCACGCCATCAGCCAGGAGAAAGGCCACCTGCTCGCGCTGCCAGAGTTTGGCGAGAGCCGCGCTGACACTGGTGTCATAGCCCACCAGGCTGATGGCCACCACATCGAGTTCGTGGCAGACCAGGGCAGCCACCCGTGGGTGCTGCCCATCGACCTGCACTGTGCCGAAGAAGCGGTTAGGATGAAAGGGCCGTAGCGGCAAAGTGCCATCGAGTGTGCTCATCGGGCCACCGCCTTGCTCGCCTTCGGCTGGCCGGGACGCTCTCCCCGTGCCGGCGCCCGGCGCTGTCGTTCCTCTTCCTGCTGCGTGAACAGGCGATTGACCAGGTCGACCGTCTGCAGGCCGGAGAGTTCATCCAGCGTCCCGACCTGGTAGAACTGGCAGACCTTTGCGATGCGCGACGGATCACCGCCTAATTGTCGTTCGATCCAGGAACGCTGGTAGGGGCTGATGACAGCGGAAGCCTCATACAGGTTCCCATTGCTTTCACTGGCGGCAGCGGAAGCCTGTGGCCCCTGTGCTGAGGCAGCAGTACGCTCTTCGTCCTTGTGCGGCAGCACAGGGGCTGCTTGTGCCCCGGCGAACTCCTGGGCCGATGCTGGCTGCTCCGATCCTTGTGATGGGCCTGCCTGTATCTGCCCTGGTCCTGGACGAGAGGCTGTTGCTCCATTCAACCCTGCTGCTGGTGAGGCAGGCAGCAGGCCGACTTTGCGATATAACCGCTCCGCCAGCTGGCGCAGTTCCTCCTCAGCGAGCGCAATCGCTCGCTTCTGCGGGTCATAGGGCACCCACACTTTGGGCAAGTCATAGAGATAGCGGCCCAGGCCGACCTGGGCGCAGGCGCGACGAAAGGCCTGCGAGTAGGCTTCCGTCGCAGCGTTTTCCTCCTCGCGCGGCTCCCCTTTGCGTGAGAGACTAGTGAGGAAGGCTTCGCCCACATCGGTGTGCGCGATCTCACAGATGACCAGGGTGACAGGAATCACCAGCTTGTTCCCGGCGACCAGTAGAGTCATCGCTGGGGTACTCCAGCGACCGGGCACCAGGGCGTTGAGACGATCTTCGTACATACGTTTGTCGGCATAGGGCAACGCCAGGCAGACCCAGGCGTCGCCGCGCTGCACGGGAGATTTCGGCAAGAATTTGATCTCCGCCGGCGGAAAGGGTGCGCGGAGGTGCGCGGCAAGCAGATCTAGCGTGATCATGGGTGAAGGTGTGCTCATGAGAGGACGTCCTTTCTGTAGTGCTAAAAGCATCCTTCCTCAGTGCACCGGCCTGTACACTGTGCTAGAGCTCTGTCCCATCTGGTTTCCTGAGCTTTTCCTTCTCCCTGTCGCAAGAGGTCATGCAATGAAGGAGAAGGGAAGGCAGTGGGGATCACACGAGATGAGGGTAGGCTGGCAGGTGAACTGAGGCAGGGTGCGGTGATGACTGTGAGGCTAATTCCTGTGGTTGGGAGGCATGTCCTGTTGCGTCATGCGGGATGCGCCTCTCGTTCCTTCATCGCCTGCAGATGTCCCGTGGTCTGGTGGGAGTTCCTGCAAGCCAATGGGCATGATCAGCCAGGCTTGACCGCTTTCACAGGACACAATGACGTCTCCGACCGATGTGGATCGCAGCGGAGCGGTGGTGACGTGCCAGACAACCTGCGGGTTACTCGTCCAGGGGTAGTTGATGTGGTTCGTGAGGGCAAACACCTGCTCAAGCGGTGCCTCCACATCGGCCACATGGGTGTAGTACCGGGATCGGTCTCCATACCAGTGCGCCGTTTCTGGCAGAGCCATTGCGAACAGGTCGTTGGCATGATAGACAGCGTATCGTTGGTGCGTGTGCATGGTTACGTCCTTTCATCTCTCGCTGTATGGTGTTGTATAAAAGCCTCGTAGAGTGGCCACATGCTCTGCGGACCGAGCCTGCGCCAGCGCTCGCTCCAGTCCTTGCCCCACCGGTCATGGGGAGGTGGACAGAGTGCGACCGAGAGTCCTGCCTGCCGGAACGCGTCGGCAAGGCGTGCCATCGCTGTTTTCCCGCCATCGTCGGCGTCAAGGGCCAGCACGACACCTTTGACCTGTGGAGCCGATCGTGCCAGCCATGCAGGCCGGGCGGCAGTACCTACCAGGGCGATCACGGTCCTGGCCGGAAACCCTGCTGCCAGGAGTGCCAGGCGATCAAAGCCGCCTTCGACCAGGACAACCCGTTCAGTGAGTTGCCCTGGTGCGTCAAAGCCGAACCACCCTGCCGGATTGGTTTTGACCCAGCGCCTGGGAGCGCCAGGTCTGTCGAGCAAGGCCTTGTGGGTGTTCTCATCCATCCCTGGTGCCCACCTGAGCAGCGTGCGCCCAATGAACCCTCCTCCATGAGGGGAGCCCAGCGGGAAGACGATGCGTCCGATCCAGCGCTGCAAGAGCGTTCGCTGCTCTGCCGCGACGTTCGCTTGTTCCCAGACCGCGCGCGAGAGGTAGCCACTACCACTTGCCAGAGCAGTGGCCAGAGGAATACCGCGTTCGTTGAGGTATCCCTGCGCGTGCTCAGATGAAGCCAGGGACTCGCGCATCAAGGGTGCAACAGCTACGAGAGCGGCCACTTCGTCTTGTTGCCAGTGTGGGATAGGTGCCGCAGGGGGCGCTCGTCGTAGCTGGTATGGTCGGAAAGAGGATGGGGGAAGAGGAGCGATGCACGGTGATGGAGAGCGTGTATCGCTGTCAGCTCCGCGTCGCTCATCCCTGCTTCCTCGTTTGTCGGCGATCATGGGGTTACTGGTTTCTACCAGCACGGTCGCATGGCAGCAGTGGCAGAAACCCCAGCCAGTGCTGGAGTCAATCGAGAGAGAGCGTTGATGGTCGCCACCGTGAATGGGACAATAGGCCCGCAGGCGTTCCCCACGCTCTACAGCATCGCCCAGGTCGCAAGGCGATAGGAGGTAGATCACTTTTCCCTGCCTAGTTGTTTGTGAAGTGATGGTCATGAACTCACCTCCTCACAGCACCGTGCGCATGGCTCGCGCCAGTACACTCCAGGCAATGAGCAGACTCATGAGCAGTGAGGGAGCGCACGGGCGGAGGGCAACCGCCAGCGAGATTAGCACGGTGCCTCCAAGCGAAGGGCAGCTCTCCTCCCAGGCATACCCATGCCACAGGTGTTCGCTCCCATCGGGTGCACTCCCTGGAGGACAGCTGTGTCGGTATACGCTCTCGTAGCCTCCGGGAATGGACACGTCTCCAGCCAGGCGAGCGCCGCACGCATATCACACATGGGTTCCGTACGCGTTTCAGGCGACATCTGCACGAGCACGTCCAGGGTGAGTCCCTCAGATCGACAGACCATCGCCAGAAGCCGGATGCGCCGTGGCGAGACGCTCTCCCACTGGAAGCGATAGCCCCTGTGGTGCGGATATGCCTCAGCGGAGAACATACCGCCCAGGTAGACGGTGCTGCAGATGGGGCAGAGCGCTCTGGGAAGCAAATGAAGCGCATTGACATCGGTGTGCAAGGCTGAGCCGAGGTATGCCAGTTGCTCCGATGTCAGGCGTGGGAACTCTTGTCTGCCCGCTTTGTACCAGGGACGTTTGCATATTGGGCAAACGTAGATCAGGTGCCTGCCACTTTCCACGGTTGGCAGGGCATTCTGCCGTAGGAGATGGCGCAAGCGGACTTCTTGATCGCCGAAGTTGCTGAATGCGCCAGCATGGTTGAAATTGAAGGGATCATCTGGTATCATCATAGTAACCTCACTTGCGAAGTGGAGTGAAAAACAAAGAGGGCGGTACACCTGCCAGGGTGTGCCGCCCTTTCACTGTTGATCGAGAATGGTCGTTCTGGGAGCGCATAGTGAATGCGCCAGCGCTGGGGTGGCGCTCGTATCAGATACATGGCTGTCTCCTTTGCGTAGATAATAGCCACTTTCCATATCAAGGGAAAGTGGCTGGCCGATTATAAAGGGAATGGATGGTCCTCAAGCAAAAGCAGGTCGAAGACTGAAGTCGAAGGGGAGTACCTTGCTCAACGCTGAGTGCGATACTCGCTGATAGGCTGAGCGAGCGCTCTGGCAACCATCATGTTCGAGTTGGTGACTGTATGGAAGAGATTGAAGTAGCTGTCAACCCTGTGGGAAGGGAAGAACAGCTCGCCGCCTTGATCGAAGAAGCGGCTGACCATTACGGATTGCAGATTCGCATGAGAGGGACCTTGCGCACCTATCCAGGCTCTCAGCACTGGCATTTCCATAAGCCGGGCGAGCAAGGCACCCTGGAGGTCACGCTTTGGCTAGCAGGGAAAAGGGTCTGGTTCTCGGTACAGGCCGGGCGACGTGCAGGTTGGATCGCAGAGATCATACCGCGCATGAAAGCGTGGATAGAGGGACTATTGCCTCGACCTGGCGAGTGAGCTGACAGGACTATCCGCAAAGGTTCTCCGGGACCTGCGTCAACTTGATACACATACAACCCTGCCAGCACACCCACTCGAATGAGTGACATAACCTGAAAGGATTGTCTGCGAGAACAGGTGGGTCTCACGATTCTGCTCAACGGGGGGGCAGCAACTCGCTCATCTCTCTCCACCCATACCCGACTCGGACAAGCACAGCACCCCGCTCCTCAAACTCTTCTTCCACTTCCGGCACGAGTTGCCCCTCAAGCGCTTCATAGAAACGACGGGCAGGAGCATTCGCTTTTAAGACCCGGATAAGCAAGGAGTCCATACCCTGTTCAACCAGGCGCTCGACGACGCTGATGGTCAGTTGGCGTCCGATGCCCTGACGCTGGTACGCTGGAAGCAGATAGAGGAAATAGATCTCTCCCGTATAGAAGGGATGGTGCGAGCGCTCTGGTCCTCCCATCGCCACACCGATGAGCTCGCCAGTATCATTCTCTGCGAAATAGATGTACTCCTCGCACTCGGCGGATTCGCTGAACTCGCGTATCGTGCGTGCCCAATTGCGTTCAGACTCCCGCGTTTGGTGAACTGCATCAAGCTCTCCTCTGGAATCTGATCGCGATGGGCGGCTCTATAACTATCTACACTCGCTCGTGCCATCGCAGCAGCATCGCGCAGTTCGGCTTCACGAATTCTCATCTCTCTCCTGCATGTGAACATGCTTGGCCAGAGCAGATCGAAACATATATTCCACCGTTTCGGTTGCCCAAACAACCTCAACGTTTCTCGTGGGGGTATGAAATAATTGTAGGCAAGCTCGCATCCTGCATTCCTTGACGAGCTGACGACAGAGAGGCGTGGCCGTGAGGAGGCGATGCTTCGTCACGCCTGGATCAGCCCATCGGCCAGCGGCACGGTAAACCAGAAGGTCGAGCCTTGACCAGGAGCGCTCTCGACCCCCACCTGCCCCTGGTGCTGCTCGATGATGGCCCTGGCGATGGCTAATCCCAGTCCCAATCCTCCGTCTGGCCCCTGGCGGTCAGGCGCTGCCACTTGATAAAACCGCTCCCACACGCGTTGTTGCTGCTCGGGCGTCAACCCCGGGCCCTGGTCACGCACCGACACCCGCGCGACGCTTCCCGTGACCTCCAGGCGCACAGATATCGGCTGATCGACCGGCGCGTACTTGAGGGCATTGGTCAGGTAGTTGGTGAGCGCTTGCCCGATGCGGCCTGCGTCGGCGAGCACCGGCACCTGCTCCTCTGGCGGCAAGACCAGCTCGATGTGACGCGTGCGAGCCGCCTGCTGCTGGTTGGTCACGGTCTCTTGCACGATGGTGATGAGATTCTCCCGTTGCAACGAGAGCTCAAATTTGAGCAGTTCCAGCCGGGATACCTCCAGCAGTTCCTCCACCAGGCGGGTTTCAACCTCCACCTGCCCCATTGCTCGCTTGAGCCCCGTCTCCATCTTGTCCAGCAGCTGCTCTGCCTCCGGCGAGAGCGGCCTGGGAAAAAGGTCACTGCACAGCAGCGCCAGATCGATAAAGCCCATGATAGAGGTGAGCGGCGTGCGCAGTTCATGGCTGACCATGCTCAGAAACTCCTGTTTGCGTCGCTCCGCTGCTTTCTGCTCGGACATGTCCAGGATCACCGCCATCCCAATAGCTCGCTCCTGATCAATCAAGGCGCCCGCCACCAGGACCGGCACGCGACTTCCATCTTTGCGCAGGTATTCCTTCTCATACGGGAGAAAAGCTCCGGTGGAGAGAATAGTCTTCGAGGTCTGCGCCTGTGCCTCTTGATACTCCGGAGAAGTCAATTGCTGCCAACGAATAGTTCCGGAAAGCAATTCCTCCTTGCTGTAGCCAAGCAACTGCACCAAGCGGTCATTGATTTCATAGCTGTGCCCGGCATCATCGATCACCCAGACTCCGAAGATGTTGGACTCCACCAGCGAGCGCAGCTTGCGTTCACTGTATTGGAGTTGCTGCTCCAACTGGCGCCGCCTGGTCACATCGTGGAAGACAATCACGCCCCCGACGATCCGTCCCGCAGCATCACGAATCGGTGCGCCACCAACATTGAGGATGATGTCTTCCCCCTTGTGAGTCCGGCACAGGTGGTCTACGGTGTGGATGCCTGATAAGCGTTCGCCCCGCAGCACCCGCAGCGTCGCAAGTTGCTCTTTTGGCAGTGGCCTTCCCTCAAGGTCACGCAAGGCCAGCCACTCGAAGCGGTGGTCGAGCTGGAGCACTGAAGAGTCAGCGTCCTCCTCAAGCGCGAGTAAGGAACGATAGGCGGAGTTGGTGTAGCGAATCTCCCCCCTGGCATCACAGACGATCACCCCCTCGGTCATGGCCTCAAAGGTCGCGGATAGCTCGGCGGCTCGTGCCTCGGCCTCCTGTTTAGCCTGGCGCAGGGCGTCCTTCTCCGCCTCCAACTGGCGGTTCAGCTCCTCGACGCGACGGCGTGCCTGTACCTGCTCGGTCACTTCCATGGCAGACAGCAAGAGGCCATCGATGTCTCCTTGCTCATTGCGCAGGGGTTGATACACCAGATTGAAATAGGCTTCTACCAGCACCCCCTCTCCTGTGCGGTCGACCTTGAGGGGAACCCCGGTACCTATGAACGGGGTGCCGGTCGTGTAGACCTCGTCCAGGATGGCAAGGATGCCTTGCTCCACCAATTCGGGCCACCCCTCGCGAAAGGGTTTGCCAACGCGATCTGCGTAGTGCTCGAACTCCAAAACCTGGGCATTGGCAAACTCGACGCGGTGCTCCGGGCCGCGCAGGGCTATAATCCTCGCGGGGGCTTGATGAAGAAACTCGTACAGGCGCGCTCGTGCCGCCTCGGCTTCCGCTCGCGCTGCCTGCTCATAGGCAAGGAGTTGCTGGCGCGCTTGCTCTGCACGGATGCGGTGGGAAATATCACGCACGATCACGAGCAGGTGCCCGGTCGAGAGCTGGTTCGCCGTCGTTCCAACGGGCAAGAGGCTGCCGTCTTTGCGTTTCATGTACCACTGGCTGCGTGTGATTTCCCCGGCACGCAGGCGCTCTATCTCGACACGCACAGCGGCACGATCTTCCTCTGGGATCAGGTCTTGAATGTGCATGGTTAACAGTGCTTCGCGCGAGTAGCCGCAAAGCTGACAGCCCACCTCGTTGACCTCCACCAGGTGCCCTTGCAATCGGTCACAAACATGCCGACTCCCGCCTGCTCCACCAGCACCCGGTACCGTTCCTCGCTCTGCAGGAGGCGTTCTTGCCCCTGTTTACGCTGCGTGATGTCACGGTAGTTGCACACTACGGCTCCCACCTCAGGATCATCCAGCAGATTTGTCAGGGTTACTTCCACCCGGTGCCAGGTGCCGTCTGCGTGGCGAAAGCGACGCTCAAGAGTGATGAAATCGCCGGGCCGCTCAAGCAGAGCCGTGAGCTGCTGCCGCGCGTCTTCCAGCTCCTCGGGGTGCAGCAACGTAAAGCCGTTCCTGCCCACCAGCTCTTCGGCGCTGTAGCCGGTGACACGCCTGGTGGAAGGACTGGCGTAGGTCACGGTACCCTCAGCCGTGAGGAGCGAGATGGCATCACTACTGCGTTCGATGATCGCGCGGAAGCGCCGGTCGCTATGCATAGTTACTTCTATCGACATTCGTCTCTTCCCTTCACGCGTTTTCTGGTATGTGTCTCGAGGCTACCGCTTCTAGTAGAAAGAGGAGAGCGAACACATACACTCCATAGGACGCTAGCAAACGAACGATTTGTGAGCAGGAAGCAGCTCTGCAAACATGCTTCTGGACCCTAGCATACCATAGATGTCACTGCTGAAAAAACTGGTCATTGTGTCCAGCAAGCGGGATGTAGGAAATTATGGGAGGCAAAAGACGAGACAAGAAATTGCTGAAACAGTGTGCCAAGTGGTGAGCAATGACCCAGCCAGGCGAAACGAGAAGCTGCTTGACTTATGAAAGCTTTTACGTACTTCTGTCCTCGCTTCCCTCTCGAACTATGGAAGCAGCGACGCTTGCTGGCTTGATCAGCCTGATACTCTTGTTTGTTTGCCTACAACTTTTTCATACACCCGATGCTGGTGTGGCTCTTGACATCCACCCATGCCTGAAGCTAGAGGTCTCATGCCGCATTTGATGACGTGGAAACATTGCGAGAAGCGCGGGTGATAAGACTATTGGTGTCTATGCTCTGAGAAGAGCATACGGCATGGGAAGCCTGATAGAGCGGGTGTAACGATGGGGAAAGAGCCGTGATAGATAGCAAAGAACGTCACGGTTGGATGACTCGTGACGTTGCTTCGCGCTAGCGGAGGAAGGATAGTTCAAGATGAATGACCTCGATCTGCATGTGTAGCGCAGTCAGGTCGCTCTGACACCGGATCATGGCCTGCTGCAGCCTCACCTCTTCCTGCATAAGACGCTCCCGCTCATACTGGAACAGCCGCTCGGCTGGGAGAGAGCGCATTCCGGCCAGACCGGAAAGCACGATCTGTGCCGCCAGTTTCGGCTTTTGCTGCTGCATCCTGGCTTTGTGTTGCTGAAGCATGCACCATTCTTGTTCGAGGCTTTCAGCACGCGCGATGAGCGCCTGCACCTGCATCTCCAGTTTGACGCGTTCTCGCCAGAGAAATTCGCGTCTTTGCTCCTGGGGATTCCCTGACTGTTGCCGATGCTGGTGTTGCTGGTGGCTCTGATAATGGGACTGCTGTTGACTCATGAGGGGACGTTCCTTTCTTGTTTTGCTCTCCAGAAGCGAGCAGCACGAAAGAAGACAGAATCAGTCCCTCATGGGTTTCTTCAGGTCTGAATGCCTCCTTTCCGTTGCTTTTTCGCCTCTACGATGATCGATAACGCCACGATACGTACGAAGAGTCCTTGTGACTGGCGGCGAGCCATCTTGTGGCAAGATGACCCAGCGTCGGCACAGTCGAGGAGGTCTCGATCCCTCATCCTTTTTCCCTCCTGGCGAGCAGTCTGGCAAAGCGACCACCCAGCGGCATTCGAAGGGAGAGGCAGGATCGCCTCTTCAGGCTGACAGGAGAGGCATGGAGCCTTTTTCCTGTCTACGCCAGATTCTCTACACCAGGGATATACCATGATCGGCGTGAAATGACAAGCCCTGCTGCCTCTTCACAGCAATGATATGTGGCATGAGCCGTGCGGAAAGAGAGTATCTACAGGTAGTAGTACCACACCCAATTTTTCGCCTGTGGAGCGGGTTGAGGGCAAGTTGCATGATATGAGATAGTCTCATAACAGAGACGTTATCCAGCACCTCTTGTAGGAAGTAATGCCGGTTGTACTGCCAAAGGTGAATCTGGTACCACTCTGTGTGATAGGTCACATGGAGCAAAAAGGGTAGAACATCTGCTTCACTATCACATGGAAATAGTGTATCATGAGCAGGGTCGGAGGAGTGCGAACAGAGGATGAGGAGCACCGAGGTCGGCATCTCTCTGGCGAGAGCGGTGAAACGTCTGTAGTGTCACGGATACGCTCCAACCTTTTCCAACAGGGAGGAGGTTGAAGCAGAGAGCTATCCGACTCCCATGAAACTGAGGTTGTCTCGATGCAGGCACATGAAATTGAAAGGTATCTTGCTGAACTTGGCCAGGAGTTGCAGCACCTGGGTGTCCAACACCCCATCCGTGTCCTCTTAGTCGGTGGGGCATTCATGCTCACACAAATTCACAATAGACCTTCGACCAATGATGTCGACGTGTTGCATAAAGATGTGCAGAGCTCCGCGAACTCGCCGCTCGCTCAGACCTTCAAGGCAGCGATACGGGCAGTTGCTCAGAAGAACAAGCTTCCAGGCACCTGGCTCAATGACCTTATCGGCGACTTCCTCCGCGACACTGGTACCGCGCCAGAAGGGACCCTATGGCGCACCTACGCTCTGCTTGAAGTGTATATACCGCCAAGTGACTATATTCTGGCGTTGAAGCTGTTCGCAGGACGTCCAAAAGACCGAGAGGACATTTCCTCCCTCTGCCAGCAGTTGCAGATTCGGACGCGCACACAGGCGCAGCGGGTGGTTGATCGGTACATTCCCAATAAGCAAGCCCAACAACTCAATCATCTCGATGATACACTGGATGAGCTATTTCCGTAGTGAGCTATGTGATACAATACAGGGCGTGAGAAGAAAGCAGGCATCATCGGGAGATACTATGGAAGCACGTGATCGTCTACAAACCATGGCTCTGACCTATCAAGCCATCTGTCAGGGTGAGAGACCATGGGTAGCGCTGGGCAATTTCATGAATGAGTGGTTTGACTATGCCAAAGATCACCGTGCGCGACTCATCGCTGATCCACTCACCCTTCCAGACGCACCTGGCATTGATGCTCTCCGGTGGGCCGCCTTCTGTGCTGCCTCGGTCGAATGGCTCTGTGGGCGCTACGGGATTACTTGTCCATCCTGGGTCCACAACGCCGCCTACTGCTTGCCCGAACCCTGGTTCGACTCCCCTGGGGCTTACAAGCCACAGGTGCGAACACGACTCCTCCATCAGACGCCAGAACCATTTCGCAGGCGCAATGTCTATTGCGGGAACCGCATGTTCGCCAACAAGTACGAGTTCGCCGAACACTATCAGCGCCGCCATGCTCCCGCCACAACCACCGCAACATCTGCCCTCTCCTGAAAGCTAAGTCCCTGTGTGCGATCATAAGCACTTGTGTGACAAAATCGGCCAGTGGAGCGAGTTCACACGTTGTTCCTTCCTCAGCGCATTTTGGTAAATCGGGTATGCTGTCCATGCAAGAGCAAGTCAGTGCTTGCTGTGTGAAACGCGCCAGGAAAGAATCTGTCCCGCTCCTACAGGTGTTTGACGCTGCAGGCACATATCGGCCTGAAGTATAGGAGCAAAGTACGGCCGTCTTGACAAGGTGTGTCCGCACTCTGTATACTCATGCTGGATGTATAGAACTTAAGTTCTAATAGAGGTACCCTGGAAAGGATACGTTTTCGTACAGGAGGTAGCATATGCTACACAAGCGTATGATATTCACCTGTTACCGCTTTTGCTCACTTCACGAGATGTGGCGGGACTTGCACCACATTCATTTGGTGCTCACGTGAGCCCGCTCATGCACAACCGGGTTCTGTCCCGTTCTCACCACTGTCGTTGTGTGGTGCCCTGGACCCATGCAGCAGCACCGCCATCGTCTGCCACTGTCAAACAGAGCACATCGTATGGTACCACAATCCATGCTCTGGGCGCATCCTTCCAGCCATGCTTCTGAGCAAGGGAACGACTTGCTCCGGCCCTGTGTCGAGAGGGTTCGATCGCTTCTGTGTCGGAGAAGGAGCGATGGAGTCTCCTCTGTACGTCCGAGAGAGGAGTATTTCAGGGTATGTCTGCCGATGAGTGACTCTGCACTTGAAGCCCAGGATGATGACGGCCGCCAAGAAGGGCTGCTGGA
>WNGP01002423.1_pt1 | contig 16018 bp, 15 predicted proteins | sample 5407671 | NCBI WGS metagenome assembly WNGP01 (sample SAMN13153381, study PRJNA577476) | soil metagenome | isolation source: 40 cm soil or saprolite under Garry oak tree replicate 2 | place: USA:California | collected 2016-06-15 | reverse complement strand
CGCCAGCATTTTCTTCGCCGGCCTTGACCAAAATGTTTGGACCGGTGGTGGGAAATTTTCTCAGTTCTTTCCTCGAATTTTTATATGAGCAGTGCTCGCTCCACATCACGGAGAAAATTCCGAGCTCGGTGAAGTTCGGGTCGCGTCCAAGGATTTTTTTGATCCGCTCAAATTCTTCTGGCGTAAGGCCATGTTGTTTGACCAGCTCAGGTGTAATTATTGGATCGGCATGCGGTGTTTTGCTTGTCATTCGCGTCCTATGTTAGCGAATTGGCGACGCCCACTCAAATCGCCGAGTCCTAAATACTTCCGAAAAGTAGCGTCCGTTTGAGCCGTGAGTCACGAACGTGAGGGTAAACCTAATCAAGAAGGAGGCATCAGAGTGAAGAAAATAATCGTTGCTTTGGTCTGCGGGCTGGCTGCGCCATTGGCGTTTGCACAAACCAGCACCACCACGACTGAAGAAACCACAACAACAAACAGACCTGCAACTACAACGGAAGCTACTACGAGCACAACTTACGAGACGGGTACGGTAACGACGTATGAGCCTGGCAAGACGATCGTCGTCAGGGGCGAGCAGGGTCCGGTAAGTTTCGCGCTGGGCACAGCGGCGCACATCGTTAACGCCGCGGGCCAGGTTGTGACCGCTCCATTGCGAGCTGGCCAAAGAGTCCGTGTTTATTACACTGGACCGGTTGAGCATCGCACGGTTGAGCGCGTGCTAGTTGAAGATTAAGCGAAATCAATTCGCCGAAACACAAAAGCTGCGGGATTCGTATGAATCCTGCAGCTTTTTGCTGTACCGAGCATGTTAAAATAGCTGCGTCAGAAGTGACCTCCGACGCGCTACAACGCGCGGCGATAGCTTGCGTTTGGAACGCGAATCGCTGAAGTTTTGTTTCTCATGGCTTTCGACTTGAAGGAGATTGTCGCCTCGCGATTGGGCGAGAATTACGAACTACACGAACGGTATATCAATCGCACTCTGGTAGCAGCGCAGCGCGTCATCGGCTTCGACAAAGTCTATGCGCGTGCCGAGGGCGCGTATCTCTACGATATGGATAACCAGCCGTATCTCGATTTCTTGAGTGGCTACAGCGTTTTCAACATCGGTCGAAATCACCCGCTGGTGAAACAAGCGATCCACGACGTGCTCGATCTGGATCTTCCAAACATGGTGCAAATGGACTGTTCCCTTCTAAGCGGCCTGTTGGCTGAAGCCCTGGTGAAACGGACGCCGCCGCATCTGAATGCCGTTTTCTTTTGCAACTCCGGTACTGAGGCGATGGAAGGCGCACTAAAGTTCGCGCGCGCTGCGACCGGACGACAACGCGTCGTATCGTTAGCGAGCGCGTTCCACGGTCTGACCATAGGGTCGTTGTCGTTAATGGGCTGCGAAAGCTTCACCGAAGGTTTCGGCCCACTTATGGAAGGTTTCGACACGCGCGTCCCGCTCGATGATATCGAGGCATTAGAAAGGCAACTGCGCTCGCGCGACGTCGCGGCCTTTGTGATCGAAACTGTTCAAGGCAAAGGCTGCCAGACTTCAAAGACTGATTTTTTCCCGCGCGCGCAGGAACTTTGCCGAAAATACGGAACATTGCTGATTTCCGATGAAGTCCAGACCGGCCTCGGCCGCACCGGCAAGATGTTCGGGTTCCAGCATTGGAATCTGGAGCCGGACATCATCACGCTCGCGAAAACATTAAGCGGCGGTTACGTGCCGTGCGGCGCAATTTTGACCCGGCGTGAAATTTATCAAAAGACGTTTAGCCGAATGGACCGGTGTGTCGTGCACTCCACAACCTTCGGCCGCAATAATCTCGCCATGGCATGCGGACTGGCGTCGCTCGAAGTGATCGATCAGGAAAATCTGGTCGAGCACTCGGCGAAAATGGGCGCATTGCTCATGGAAAGAATTCAAGGGCTCAAGGCGAAACACTCGTTCATAAAAGAAGTCCGAGGCAAAGGCCTCATGGTCGGAATCGAGTTCCACGAACCTAACGAGTTCAAGCTCAGGATGGCCTGGAAACTTCTGCACAAAATCGACAGCGTGCTCTTCGCGCAGATGATCGTGACTCAAATGTTGAGCAAGCATCGAATCCTCACGCAGGTAGCCGGTCACGGAATGGACGTGCTGAAAATACTTCCGCCGCTCATCATCGGCGAAAAGGAAGTGGACATGTTCGTCAACGCTTTGGACGACGTGCTGACCGAATGTCGCAAGTTTCCGGGACCAATGTGGGAACTTGGAAATAATTTCGTCAAAGCGGCGCTGGGTTCACGCAAATCGACCGAAGCCAAGCCGGTTTCCGCTTAACTTTTCTCGCAGCGATCGAATCACGAGACGCGAGAGAATTCTGATTGTCGATGCTTTGGTCGAGGCGTACGTTTGAGCAGCCAAGTGAACGCGTCTCTGCGTTCAACTAGATGGAGGACCTAATTATGAGCACTGCTGTTGCCGAAGAAAAAAAGACGAAGCTGAATCAGCTCGAACAAATCAAAAAATTCACCAAAGTCGTCGCCGACACGGCCGACTTTGAGTCGATGAAGGAATTCAAACCGCAGGATGCAACCACAAACCCAAGTTTGGTCTATGCTGCTACGCAAAAAGAGCAGTATTCGCATCTGCTCGACGAAGTTTTAAAGCATCGCAAGAAGTCGGGTTTGAGCGGTCAGGCGCAAATCGAAGATATCTGCGATCATCTACTGGTGCAGTTTGGCACCGACATTCTGGACATTGTGCCGGGTCGCGTTTCCACCGAGACCGACGCGCGATTATCGTACGATGTCGAGGGTTCGATCAAAAAAGCGCGACGACTGGTGCAACTCTACGAGGAGCGCAAAATCCCGCGCGAACGTGTGTTGATCAAAATTGCGTCAACGTGGGAAGGATTGAACGCCGCCGAGCAACTGCAAAAGGAGAGGATCCGCTGCAATCTGACGCTGATGTTTTCACTGCCGCAGGCGGTGCGCGCGGCCGAAGCGAAAGTGCAACTGATCTCGCCGTTTGTCGGACGGATTTACGATTGGTACAAAAAGGAGAACAAGCGCGATTACCACGGCGCCGAAGACCCTGGCGTGCAATCGGTCCAGGAGATCTACACCTACTACAAGAAATTTGATATCCCGACGGAAGTGATGGGCGCAAGTTTCCGAAACACTGGACAAATTCTGGAGCTGGCGGGCTGCGATTGTTTGACGATTAGTCCCGAATTGATGGAGGAACTTGCCAACTCGAACGAGCCGGTTGAGCGGAAACTGAGTCCTGAGAAGGCGAAGTCGGCGAAGATTGATAGGTTGCAGCTGGATGAAAAGAAATTCCGCTGGATGCTGAACGATAACGCAATGGCGTACGAAAAAACGGGCGAGGGAATCCGCAAATTCGCCGCCGACGTAGTGAAGCTCGAGAAATTCGTGGCCTCAAAGTTGTAAACTTGCAATGCAACCCTCACCTCAATCCTCTCCCTGGCCAGGGAGAGGAAGATGCGCAGGGGCAGGTGAGGGTGGAAACATGCGTTGATACGCGAGTGTTCAACGTTGTCCTGGTTGAGCCGGAGATTCCGCCAAATACGGGCAATATCGGTCGGCTCTGTCTCGCAACTGGATCGACTCTGCACCTTGTAAAGCCGCTTGGCTTTGCGCTTGACGATCGGCAATTGCTCCGGGCAGGGCTCGATTACTGGCAGGAAGTACCGGTACAATTGTGGGAAACGTTCGAGGCGCTACAGCGCGCGCAACCCGCCGGGATGCGTTATTTTTATCTGACCACGAAGAGCCAACGTGCTTACTACAAGGTCAGGTTTCGCGAAAATGATTTCCTGGTCTTTGGTCGCGAAACGAAGGGATTACCCGAACACCTGCTCGTTGCGAATGCTGATCATTGCATCACGATTCCGATGCAGCGGACCCGCAGCCTAAACCTCGCCACCGCGGTTGCCGTTATATTGTTTGAAGCCGTGCGACAGCAGCAGGCATTCTGAAAAATACCAGTTTCCTGTGTGGGTCCCGTCATTGTTGACAAAAGCCGCGACCAAACGTCCGGTTTTCCTTACAGCAAGAAGGCATCCAAAAAACGACGCTGTCACGTTGAATAAATGCAAATGACAAAGGGTCTAACAAACCAACAGAAAGAATCTTATGAGAATACTAGTCGCTTTAATTTGTAGTCTTGCGCTCGTGAGTGTGGCACAGGGACAGCAAAAACAAGAAAAGAAATCACAACAAAAGAAGCAGGCGCAAACTGCCCAGCGACCAGCTCAGCCCACTCGGCAGCCGACAGGCGCTGGCAAAAAACCGCCGGTGGCGACGTATCAAGGGCAGAAAGCGCGGCAAGGCCAAACCTCAGCGGCAGCTCACCAAGCGCAAAAGAGCAAGAATAACCAAACATCGACGCCCGGTTACCAGGGCAAAAACCGCAATCGAGCTGGGACTTCAACCACAGCTCAGGAAAACCAGAAGGCTAAGAGGAACCAAAATCAAATTCAAAGACAAGCAGGGACCACCGCAAAAGGCGGACAAGTAAAGCCCGGAGGCAAACCGCGTGAAGCCACTACTGCAGCTACCGTGGCTAGGGGCAAGACAGCGCAGGGCAAGCCAATTAAGCCCCAACACTTCAACGTTCCCAAACAGCCAAATACCGCAAAGGCTCCGCCGGTAAAATTCCAGCAAGGCAGGCACATCCAGGGCAGTCAAAACTGGCAAGGTGCCAGATATACCGTTTTTAGGAACTACACGCCACAATGGCATAATCAGGGTTGGTGGCGCAGTCATCATAACCGGATCGTGTTCGTATTTGGCGCGCCATATTACTGGAACGCGGGATACTGGTTCCCGGCTTGGGGCTATTATCCTAACGCCTATTATGCCTGGGATGGTCCCATCTACGCTTACAACAACCTGCCGCCAGACCAGGTGATCGCTAATGTGCAGTCCACGCTGCAGCAGCAGGGTTATTACAACGGAGAAGTTGATGGTCTCGCTGGACCGCTAACGCGCGGTGCGATCGCAGATTACCAACGCGATCACGGTCTTTATGTGACGTCTACGATCGATCAACCTACGCTTCAATCGCTAGGCATGGCATAGCGAAAAGACCAGCTGAGTTTTGGCAAGAGCCGCCGTGGGAAATTGGTTTTGACGGAGGCTCTTTGCATACTGCTCTTGCAGGTTGGCAGTATTAACGGCAGATACTTGCTCGTGCAGCAACCGCAACTGATTGCCCGCGATATCTACAAGTCGTTTCGAATGGGCGCGCGTCGGATCGAAGTCCTGCGCGGGATCTCGATGGATGTCGCGCATAATGAGACGGTTTTTCTTTCCGGCGCATCTGGCGCGGGCAAAACTACGTTGCTGTACACTTTGGCAGGGTTGGAACGTCCTGAGTCAGGAACGGTGAAATTCGAAGGACGGCAGCTTTATAGCGGTCGCTCGGCCGCGGAGGCGCGCCTGCGGAACAAAAAAATGGGGTTTGTATTTCAGGGTTATTTTTTACTGGCGGAACTTACCGCGCTGGAAAATGTGCTGTTGCCCGCAATGATCGGACATTGCACAGCAAGAGCTGGAGCCGAAGAGAGCTTAGCGGCAGTCGGTCTCGCCGATCGCATACATCATTTACCGGCAGAACTCTCAGGGGGAGAGCAGCAGCGCGTCGCCATTGCTCGAGCATTAACCAACGACCCGGACATTATTTTTGCCGATGAACCAACTGGAAACCTCGATTCAAAAACCGGCAACACGATTATGGATCTGCTGCTTAATCTCGCGCGCGACCGCAACAAGACGCTCCTTGTCGTTACACACGACGCGCGCCTGGCGACGCGCGGCGACCGGCAACTGCATATCAAAGATGGAATTTTGCAGTGAGTCGGTCTGCGCCGCGAATTGCGGTTTGAATTGCGCGTCCAACCATTTGAGGTTTGTTGCTAACATGAAAACCAATGATGCGACGGTGCTGGAAGAACCAAAGACCCGCAAGCGCACGACCGAGGAAACGATCGAACCTGCAATAGAAAGTCGGCCCCGCCGGACGACCGGCGTCAGGGAAGCGAAGATTTACATCGACGGAAAATTCTGTTCGGAAGTGGACGCGAAGGTCTCCGTCTTCGACCATGGACTTCTTTATGGCGACGGAATCTTTGAAGGCATCCGATTTTACAACGGCCGGGTATTCCGCCTCGAAGAACACCTCGAACGACTTTGGGATTCAGCGCGGTCGATCTGCCTGGAAATCCCGATGACGCGGCAGGAAATGACCGAAGCTTTGATCGAGACGATTCGGCAAAATCATTTACAGGACGGTTACATTCGGCTGCTTGTGACCCGTGGGGTCGGCAATCTGGGTTTGAACCCGGAGCAGTGTAAGAATCCGAGCGTGATCATTATCGCGGCAACCATCGCCCTTTATCACGAAGATTTTTATCGAAAAGGATTAAGCATTGTCACCGTCGCAACGCGCCGCAGCAATCCGGCATCGCTCAATCCGGCTGTAAAATCGTTAAACTATTTGAACAACGTCATGGCTCGGATCGAAGCAAATCTTGCCCACGCCGATGAAGCACTGATGTTAAACGACGCGGGCAACGTGGCCGAATGCACTGCCGATAACGTTTTCATCATCAAGGATAGCCAAATCTTCACACCCCCGATCACGGCCGGAGCGTTGCGAGGCATCACGCGATCTGTTGTATTTGATATTGCTGGCGAGTTCGACCTTGAAGTCACGGAGGCAGATTTCACGCGACACGATATTTTTGTGGCCGACGAATGCTTCCTTACGGGAACCGCTGCCGAGATCGTTCCAGTGGTCAAAGCCGATGGGCGTTTGATCGGAAACGGAAAACCTGGTCCGATCACCACGCGCATCATTGCGCGCTTCCGGGAGATGACACGCGAGACCGGCACGCCAATATTCGATTGAGGTTGACCAAAGCCGATTTCGAGGAGGAACATGTTGGGCACTCTGTGGTTGAATTTTTGCAAACCATCACGGTCTAACTGAGAGACATGTTGTGCGATGTCTGCAAGTGTAATGATGCGACAGTCTTCCTGACACAGATCCTCGAGGGCAAGATGCACAAGGTGAATTTGTGCGAAGCTTGCTCAAAGGAAAAAGGTGTTCAGGACCCCACTAGTTTTGCGCTCGCTGATTTGCTCCTCGGCATCGGGGCAGCCGAAGAAATGGAGAAAGGGGCCCCCGCCAAAAAGTGCCCGGTGTGTGGTTTTACTCAGGCCGACTTCAAAAAAACGGGACGCCTTGGTTGCAGCGAATGCTACGCGACCTTCACCGAGGGTTTGGGCTCGCTGTTAAAAGCGATGCACAAAGGCACCGAACACGTGGGAAAGTTGCCGGAGCGCGCCCAGCGGGCCATGGCCCTGAGCCAGCAGATGCGCGCTCTGACCGAAAATCTGCAGAAAGCCGTGGAAGCCGAGAACTACGAGACTGCTGCCTCGTTGCGCGATCAAATTAAACAACTCGAAAGCGAGCGTTCCAATTCGCCATGAAATTTTCAAGCATGCTCTCCACCGCTGGAGAATGGTTGCGCGGCGAAGGCCCGCATCACCAGGTTGTAATCAGTAGCCGTGTCCGCCTCGCGCGAAATTTGCGTGATCGTGCCTTTCCCGGTTGGGCCAAAAAAGCGGAACGCACCTCAATCCTGGAGCAAATCCGGTCGCACGTCGAAGCACTTCCGGAAATGCAGGACGCGTTTTCTGAAGGCTTGCAGGATCTTGCCGCGTTGGACAAGCAAGTGCTCGTGGAGCGGCACCTGATCAGCCGTGAGCATGCCGCCAAGGGCGCTGGGAGCGCCGTGGTGGTGAACCGGCGGCAGACGCTCAGCATCATGATCAACGAAGAAGATCATTTGCGGATGCAATCGATTCGTTCTGGACTCCAGTTGAAACAGGCGTTCAAACTCGTTGACAAAATCGACACGGCGCTGGAAAGCAAACTGGACTTCGCATTTGATCCACGGCTTGGATATTTGACGGCCTGTCCCACCAACGTTGGCACCGGCATGCGCGCGTCTGCGATGCTGCACCTGCCAGGACTTGTCCTTAGCGAGTTGATCAACCAGGTTATCCAGGCAGTCAGCAAGATCGGTCTTGCCGTGCGCGGTCTTTACGGCGAAGGAACCGAAGCAATGGGCAATCTTTTCCAGATTTCAAATCAGACCACGCTCGGAGAAAAAGAAGAAGACATCATCAATCGCCTGAGCAAAGTCATTGAGACGATTATCGATAAGGAACATGACGCGCGGCAGACCTTGCTTCAGCGAAAACCGAGCACGCTTTTCGATCAGATCGGTCGCGCCTATGGCGTTCTGACCTACGCGCATGCCATGCCATCAAAGGAAGCGCTTAACTTGCTCTCGGTTATCAAACTCGGAATGGACCTCGGCGCGTTCCCGGAAGACCAGCGCCTGCAGATCGACGAGCTGTTCATTGACACGCAGCCGGCCCATTTGCAAAAAAGCTCGCAACAAAAATTGAATGCGGAAGAGCGCGATTATTTGCGTGCTCAAATCATCCGCGACCGTTTGAAAATTTTCCCCAAACCTGATATTAGTAAGATGGTAACAGAGTCAGGAAACGGCTTGACGAACGGACCACCGAGTAATGAATAATTTCACACCGCGAGCTCAACAGGTCTTGGCGCTTGCTCGCAAGGAAGCCGACCGATTCAACCACAACTACGTAGGTACCGAGCACCTGCTTTTGGGACTCATCAAACTGGGCCAGGGCGTCGCGGTGAACGTCCTGCAAAAGATGGGCCTCGATCTAGAGACGGTGCGGATGGAAGTCGAGAAGCAGGTCGGTTCCGGACCGGAGACCAAGTTGGTCGGTAACGTGCCATACACGCCTCGGGTCAAAAAAGTGCTCGCGCTCGCCGGGAAGGAAGCGAAGGCGCTCAACCATTCGTACGTCGGCACGGAGCATATTTTGCTCGGGTTGTTGCGTGAGGGCGAGGGGGTTGCGGCCCGAGTGTTGAAAACCCTTGAACTCGACATCGAACGCACGCGCAATGAAATCTTGAAGGAACTTGATCCAAACTTCACACCATCCGAATCTGATCAGGAAGGCGAGCCGACGAAGAAAGATGTCAAGACTCCGGCGCTGCGTGCATTCGGTCGCGACCTGACGGAGTTGGCGCGAAAAGGCGAACTAGATCCAGTGATTGGTCGTCGCAACGAAATTGAACGCGTGATTCAAGTGCTTTGCCGACGTACAAAGAACAACCCGGTGTTGATTGGTGAAGCAGGCGTCGGCAAAACAGCTATTGCGGAGGGGTTGGCGCAAGAGATCGCAAACGGCAATGTGCCGGAACTATTGCGCGACAAGCGCGTCATCACTCTTGATTTAGCGCTAATGGTCGCTGGAACGAAATATCGCGGCCAGTTCGAAGAACGCATCAAAGCGGTAATGGACGAGATCCGCCGTTCCAAGAACGTCATCCTGTTCATCGACGAGCTGCATACCATCGTCGGCGCGGGATCAGCCGAAGGCGCCATGGACGCCTCAAACATCATTAAACCCGCGCTAAGCCGCGGAGAATTGCAATGTGTTGGTGCGACTACGATGAACGAATACCGTAAGTACATCGAAAAGGACGCCGCCTTAGAACGACGATTCCAGACCATAAAGGTCGATGCGCCCACGGTTGACGAAGCGATTCAAATTTTGAAAGGATTGCGTCCGAAGTACGAGGCGCATCATAAAGCAAAGCTCACCGACGAAGCGCTCGAGACTGCCGTCCGATTTTCAGATCGTTACATCACCGGTCGCTTTCTCCCTGACAAGGCCATCGATGTCATGGATGAGGCCGGCGCGCGCGCTCGCATCAACGCAATGACGCGGCCGCCCGACGTGAAAGACATCGAGAAGGAAATCGAAGGCATCCGCCTTGAAAAAGAAGGAGCGATCAAGGCACAGGACTTTGAAAAGGCCGCCGCGCTTCGCGACAAGGAGAAGCAGACGAAGGAAAAGCTCGATGCCATCTTGAACAAGTGGCGGGAAGAACGCGAAGAAAGGGAAGTCATCGTGACAGGCGATGACATGATGCACATTATTTCGAAAGTCACCGGCGTCCCGCTTCAGAAGATGGAAGAGCAGGAGACGCAAAAACTGCTCAGGATGGAAGCCGAGCTCAAGGAACGCGTCATCGGTCAGCACGAAGCAGTCACAGCGATTAGCAAGGCATTGCGGCGCTCGCGCGCGGATTTGAAAGATCCCAAGCGTCCGATCGGTTCGTTTGTGTTTCTCGGTCCAACCGGCGTCGGCAAAACCTATCTCGCGCGTACGTTGGCGGAGTTCATGTTCGGCGATGCCGACGCGTTGATTCAAATCGACATGTCGGAATACATGGAAAAGTTTACCGCGTCGCGGCTGATCGGATCACCGCCGGGATACGTCGGTTACGAGGAGGGCGGACAACTTTCCGAGGCCGTGCGGCGCCGTCCATATTCGGTCGTATTATTTGATGAGATCGAAAAAGCGCACCCCGACGTGATGCATTTGCTTTTGCAGATTTTGGAAGACGGCAAGATCACCGACTCGTTAGGCCGTAAGATCGATTTCAGGAACACAATCATCATCATGACGTCGAACGTGGGCGCCGACTTGCTAAAGAAGCAGACGGTGATGGGTTTCGGCGCTCCAAGTGAAGGACACGATTACGATTCGATGCGCGATAAGATTCTTGATGAAACAAAGCGTGTCTTTAAGCCCGAGTTTCTCAATCGTTTGGACGAAATCATCGTGTTTCATGCGCTTGGCAAACCCGAGTTGTTGCGCATTGTTGATTTGGAAGTGGATAAAGTCCTAACGCGCATCAAGGCGAAGGAAGTTCACATCGAGTTGCAGCAAAGCGCGAAGGAATTTCTGATCGACAAGGGCTACGACCCGCAGTATGGAGCGCGCCCAATGCGGCGCGCGGTCGAGCGTTTTCTCGAAGATCCGTTGGCGGAAGAACTGCTCCGCGGCAACGTGAAACCGGGCGACCATGTGGAGGTCATCGCCGCCGACGGCAAGCTGTCGTTCCATGTCCCGGAATCACAAGCGCAGAGCAGCGCGCCCGCGCCGGCTCCGAGCTAAGGCGCACCTTGCAATTTACGCCCGCGGATGCGCGTCAGCATACGCTTTCTTCAGGCGTTCGACGGTGACGTGCGTGTAGATCTGTGTGGTGGAAAGACTCGCGTGCCCGAGTAACGCCTGCACGCTGCGCAGATCCGCGCCACGATCCAGCAGATGCGTGGCGAAACTGTGTCTCAATTTGTGAGGGCTGACTGAAATCGGGATGGATGTGTGCCGCACGTAACGCTTCAATACCAGCCAGATTGAGCGCACAGACATTCGCCTCCGCGCCTTGTTGATGAAGAGGGGGCCTGTGTGGACGTTCGCCGCCGATCGATATTTCTGGATCGCCTCCAGGGCGGGCAAACCGACCGGACAGACGCGTTCTTTGCGGCCCTTACCGAATACGCGTACCGACTCGGTGTAAGGATCAACGTCGGCAATATCGAGCGCAGCCAGTTCGCTCAGTCGCAACCCGCTGCTGTAGAACAATTCCATGATGGCGACATCGCGCAGCGGCATCCAGGACGGCGCAGATCGGCTCTTTTGCTCGCGCGCTGGCGCCGTGAGAAGTTCCTCGACTTGTTGTCGGGTGAGCACGAGCGGCAGCTTCTTTTCCATCTTTGGAAGATGCACTTCCTGCACAGGATTACGGCGAAAACGTTTCCGAGCTGTGAGAAATTGATAAAAGGTGCGCAACGCGGAGAATTGCAGTCGCACGTACGAACGCGCCTGGCCGTGCTTCATCAGCGCAAAAAGATAATCGCGAAAATTGTCGCCTGTACAGTTTTTCCATGGCGTTTTGTCTTGCGCGCGGAAACCAGTGAGCGCGTGGCGATACGCCTTGAGTGTTCGCGGCGAAACGTTCCGTTCATTTGCGAGATAGCGCAGGAATTCCTCCATCAGAGAATCGCGGCTGTTGAAAGCACTCGCGGTGTCGGCCATTTCAAATGTGATCCGTTGAATATCCCGTTAAATTGTTGAAGCGTTAAACCGTAGAATCGGTCCCTTGTAACGCGAACCGCTTATTCCGGTTTTTCCACCACATACCGCAAGTCCGTCGGATTGGAGTGACCGGTCATTTGGCTTCGGAAAATTGGCGGCGGGTTCATGGAAATGAGTTCGTAGCCCTTCAAAACAAACTCCGGATAAATTCCGTTGCTGGCCGGCTCATAGACCTTGTCGCCGCTGAAATAACCGTAAAGCTTGTATTCGTAGTTGTTATCGCTGCCGAATTCGAGGCGTTCGCGGTCCGGGGCAAGTTTCTGCTTTTCGTTGAGCATGACCAGCTCAGCGGTGCTCCATGGCTGACCTGGTTTGCGCACGTAACCCCAGAACTTGTAATCGGGTTTGTAGTAACGCCGACCAATATAATAGTCGCCTGTCGGTTCCGCAGCGATCTGTTGCGCCATCTCGATTCTCGCCTGCTGAATTCCTTGCGGAACCGTTTCGCACCCTGCGAAAAACAGTGCGGCCAACACCAGATTCGTGGCTAACAGAAACCGAGCGGAGCGTTTCATCCGTTCAACGGCCATCCTTTACGCAGCTTTGCGCGAGGCGCAATCGCAACTTCGCGAGAATGAAGTCCGTCGATCCGTTTCCTGATGTGAATGAATTGCATGGTTACGCTCAGGCCACTAGAATTGGTCGCACGTGTTCGGATTTGCGATCGGTGATCAGTGATCAGAAATCAGACCAAAACGTTGCGGACTCCGAGCATTAACCGTTCACTGACCAGCAATCACCTTTTCCATAATGGTTCGCTTCTTTAGCGCTCTGGGCGCACCGCTGCTCTCGTTTTTCCAATATTTGGGCGAGCTGGTGCTGCTGACGGCCGATACGTTTCGTTCCATTTTCACGCACAAGCTGCGGTGGAAATTGTTTATGAATCAAATCGTTGAGGTTGGATTGCTTTCGCAGCTCGTTGTCATAATTACCGGTGGCTTCACTGGCGCGGTGTTTGCAGCACAAACATTTTTTCAATTTAACAAGCTAGGAATGGGCTCCGCCGTAGGCGCGGTAGTTTCCGTTTCTCTATGCCGCGAGCTTGCGCCAGTTCTGACCGCATTGATGGTCGCCGGGCGAGTCGGCGCTGCGATGTCGGCTGAGATCGGCACGATGAAAGTGACCGAGCAAATCGATGCACTCCGCGCGCTTGCAGTGTATCCCGTTGATTATCTGGTGGTGCCACGCGTGCTTGCCATGATGGTCTCGATGCCGTTGCTGGTAGCGGAGTGCATCGCCGTCGGCATCGCTGCCGGTTATCTCGTAGCGATTTTCATGCTCGACATTAATGGCACTTACTACATGGCGAACATGGTGCGCTGGACGCGCAGTCGTGACATCATCATGGGTCTGTCAAAAGCATTCTGTTTCGGAATACTCATCGTGTTCATCAGTTGCCAAAAAGGTTTGACCACGCGCGAAGGGGCTGTCGGCGTCGGCCGAGCCACGACTGAAGCGGTGGTAAACGCGTCTCTGGCGGTTCTGATTTGCAATTTTTTCCTTACCATGATGTTCAACATTATTTACCCGGCCGGATATCAATGAGCCGAGCGGCGACGTTGTGGAGTAATGAATTGAACGTGGAGAGTTGACCTCGAAAGCGTTGGGGGTTGAGAGTTGATTTCGCGATGATTGAAGCGCCGCCGCTTGCAGCAGTAAAGACTGAGCGTGGTACGATTCCCAGTAACGGATCGTCAATGATCAAGGTGTGCTCGTTGAAGAAGAGAATCGGGCAACAGGAAATTCTGAGCGGCGTTGATCTTGAAGTGCGGACAGGTGAAACTCTTGCCATCATCGGACGGAGCGGCGGCGGCAAGAGCGTTTTGCTTAAGCATCTTGTCGGATTGATGGAGCCAGACACGGGAGAAATTTGGATCCAGGGGCAAAACATTATTGGAATGACCGAGCGGCAGCTTGGAGAGATCCGCAAAAAGGTCGGAATTCTTTTTCAGGGTGGCGCTCTTTTCGATTCTATGACAGTGGAAGACAACATTGCTTTTCCATTGCGCGAAGCCGGCGAACGCGACCCAAGAGTTTTGCGTGCGAAGGTCGGGGAGATGCTTGAAGTGATGGAAATGGAGGGACAGGAAGAAAAGATGCCCGAGAGTTTGAGCGGCGGAATGAAGAAACGAGTCGGACTCGCGCGCGCCATCATTCGCCGGCCGTCATGCGTTCTGTACGACGAGCCGACGGCCGGGCTCGATCCCGTTGTTGCGGACAGCATCAATCGTCTAATTCGTCGATTGCAAGAGCGGTTTGGCATGACCAGCCTCGTTGTCACGCATGACATGAAGAGCGCCTTCGATGTAGCGGACCAGATCGCCTATTTGCACGAAGGCCACATTTATTTTCACGGAACGCCGAGCGAGCTTCAGCAATCGACCGACCGGCTTATCCAAGATTTCCTGCTCGGGCGTTCCGAAGGTAGGGGCGATTAATCGCCCAAACTTTTATGGGCCCTTCGCCTGAACCGCCTCTCCCTTGCGCAACAGGCTTAGAGGTCGACTGTAGGACTCAAAATGAATCGTCACGAAAGAGGGTTGGAATTCAAAGTCGGCATTTTCGTTTTTGTGGGATTGGCGATGTTAGGAGCACTGCTCGTCCAATTCGGCAGGTTGGGAGAGGGTTTCAAGACGTATTACACACTCACCGTTCGCTTTAGCGATGCAAGCGGATTGTTGAACGGCACCGATGTCTTACTCGCCGGGGCCAGAATTGGAAAAGTCGCGGGCGGCCCGAAGCTACTAAAAGAGGGTGATAGCGTCGCTGTGCCGCTGAAAATTTACGATTACATTAAGATTCCTGAAGGAACGAAATTCACCGTCGGAAGTTCGGGTTTGCTCGGCGATCGGTTTGTAAATGTAATCATCCCGTCCGGGCCACCGAAGGGTTATCTGCCACCGAATGCATTTGTCAATGGCGCGCGGGAGACCGGCATCGCCGATCTCACCCGTGAAGGGGGCGCGCTCGTAAATGATCTTCGCGGAACTGTGCAAAAGATCGACACGACTGTGACCCGCTTAAATCAGGACACCCTCTCAGCGCAGAACATGGAAAACTTGAAGGCCAGCATGGAACACTTGAACCAAGCCACTAGTGCGTTGGCAGAATCTTCCAAGAAATTGGATGGTGTGATGGAGCAGGCCGATTCGACGATGGCCTCCGCAAAAAAAGCTGCGGACAGTTTACAGAATGCGATTGCCGACACCCGCAAGGTTTTGCACAGCGCCACGCAAGGCAAGGGGTTGGTCGCCACGCTGCTGAATGATCAAACATTGGCGAACGATCTGCACGCGCTCGTCACCAACCTGCGTACGCACGGTGTCTTGTTCTATCGCGATAGCGCAGCAGGCCGTCAGGAAAAACCTGCCGAATCTGCCGAGCAAACGCAACCGACCGGTCAAAGCCGAACGCGCTGAGATCGTCGAAATGCATCGCGGGATGCAGTCGGTTGACGGTTAAACCCAGCCTCGTGCCGTTGGAATAATGTCTGGTTGCAGGTGTTCGGATACGCGTGAACAAGCCTTGTATGCCGGACCGCACATATGAATTTGTTCAACTGGATGTTTTCACGCAGAAGCCACTCGCGGGTAATCCGCTGGCGATCTTTCCCGATGCGCGAGGACTGAATGACGGCGAGATGCAAGCGTTGGCGCGTGAGATGAATCTTTCCGAAACGACTTTCATTCTGCCGCGCGATGCAGCCATTGAAGCTCGGGAAGGAAAGAAAGTCCGTATCTTCACAGTGGACCAGGAATTGCCCTTTGCGGGGCATCCGACGCTCGGCACATCGCTCTATTTGTACGCATTGGAATCCAATCAAAAGAAGCCAGCCGAAATCACTCTCGACTTGAAGGCTGGGAGAATTCCCATTCGTTTCACTGCGAATTCTGATAGCGCCGAGGCTGATCGAGTAGACGGACAGGTATTTGGTGAAATG
>WNGP01002272.1_pt1 | contig 16023 bp, 13 predicted proteins | sample 5407671 | NCBI WGS metagenome assembly WNGP01 (sample SAMN13153381, study PRJNA577476) | soil metagenome | isolation source: 40 cm soil or saprolite under Garry oak tree replicate 2 | place: USA:California | collected 2016-06-15 | reverse complement strand
TCGAAGAGGAACCTGGTAGTGAGGGGTCCTCGGAGCAGTACACTTTCTTATCCGCCCTGCTGAGCGATTGGTCGTACCATTCGTTAGCGATGATGCCGGTGCGCGCGGGACGAGATCCGGTCAGTATCGTGGAGTGGCCGGGACAGGTCTCGGTCGCAGCATGACTTTGGTATCCGGCCGGAAATACGACGCCGGTCTGCAGGCGATGCAATCCAGCCTTGAACAGCGGCCGGTATTCAGTAAATAGATCGGCCGAGAACTCGTCTACGGAAATCGCCACGATGATCCGCGGTCGCGCTGTCGATTGCGCTTCGGAGGCCGCCGAGACGGCGGCGACAATGATCGGGAATAGCGCGCTGAATTTCATGTGTGCCAGCTCCATGAAAAAACACCTCTCGTACGTGACCGTTACTGCACTTTTCGCTCTGCCGTTCATGGCGTGCGCTGCCGATCAAGAGCGCCAAGCCGATGTCGCAAGGCGAGGCGCCAAGGCGGCAAAGCCCGGCGAAATTGCGATCTCGTACCGAGATGTCGATAGCGGAGCGCAGCTGCGTTATCAAACAGCGGACGCCGCACTGGTTTCAGCTCTGCATGCCTGGTTCGACGCTCAGCTTTCCGACCACGGCGCAGACGCAAAGGCCGGGCAACAGCAGCATCACGGCTCGATGAGCCGCCAAACGCCTTAGTCCTCGCGCCGCTGCGCAGGCGCGACCACGGCGCCGCCGCCCGAGGGCGCCGCGCCCGCGCTTCTCGAACCCGGCTCATCGAGCTTGTCCCCGATGAGCCGCCGCACGGCAACGTAACACACCGGGATCCAGAGCACGCCGAGCACCAGCGCGCTCAGCATCCCGCCGACGACCCCGGTGCCGATGGCGTGGCGGGCGTTGGCGCCCGCGCCGGTCGAGATCGCCATGGGAAAGACCCCGAGGATGAATGCGAAGGAGGTCATGAGGATCGGCCGGAAGCGCAGCCGCGCGGCCTCGAGCACCGCCTCGTGCAGCGTGCGGCCCTCGCGCTGCAGTGTGACGGCGAATTCCACGATCAGGATCGCATTCTTCGCTGACAGCCCGATGATAGTGATGAGCCCGACCTTGAAGAACACGTCATTCGGCAGGCCGCGCAGCAACGCCGCGACCGCGGTGCCGATGAGCCCCACCGGCACCGCCATCAGCACCGCCGCTGGAATGCTCCAGCTCTCGTAGAGCGCCGCCAGGCACAGGTAGACCACCAGGATCGACAGCGCGAACAGCATCGGCGCCTGCGCCCCCGAGATCAGCTCCTGCAGCGACTGACCCGCCCAGTCGTTGCCAAAGGCGTGCGGCAGCTGCCGCTCGACGATTCCCTCGAGTGCCTGCATCGCTTCGCCGGAACTGCGCCCGGTGGCGCTCGTGCCAGTGATCTCGACAGCCGGGAAGCCGTTGTAGCGGGTGAGGGCCGGCGGGCCCACCATCCACTCGGCGTGCACCACGTTGGCGAGCGGGATCATGCCGCCCGCCCCCGCGACGTAGAAGTGCCCGAGCGCCTCGGGCGTCATGCGCCAGGGAGAATCCGCCTGTAGCAGCACCCGCAGCACCCGACCCTGGTACACGAAGTCGTTGGCGTACACGGGGGCGAGCATCAGCTGCAGGGCGGTATACACGTCGGTCGCCGACAGACCCATCGACTGTGCCTGCACGCGATCGACCGTGAGCTTCACTTGCGGCGCCGGCGGCAAAAGGTTGGCGCGCACGCCGCTCAAGGCCGTCTCGTGGGCGGCGGCCTCGAGCAGCGTGTCCTGCGCGGCCGCAAGCGCCGTCCGCCCGAGCCCGGCGCGATCCTCCAGGTACAAGTCGAAGCCGCCGAAGTAGCCGAGTCCGCGCACGGTGGGCAGGTTGAAAACGGCCAGCTTGGCGTCGTGGATCTCGCCCGGCAGAATGCGGCCGGCCCAGCGGATGAACTCCATCGCGGTCCCGCTGCGCTCCTCCCAGGGCTTGAGGTGTACGTAGATCCGTCCGGCGTTCTCGCCGGTGCCGGTGAAGCTCGAGCCGACGACCAGAAACACGTTCGCGACGTCCGGGCTCGCCTCGAGAATGCGGTCGATGCGCTCCATCACGGCGCGGGTGCGCGTCATCGTGGCTCCCGGGGGCAGCTGCACGTCGATGAGCGCGTAGCCCTGGTCTTCCTCCGGCAGGAAGCTTCCCGGGAGCTTCACGAAGAGCAGCACGCCGAGGGCCAGCATGGCCGCGAAGCCCGCCATCCAGCGGGGCAGGTGGCCGACCGACACGAAAACGCGGTGCACGTAGGAGCGCCGCGTGCCCTCGTAGGCTCGGTTGAACCAGTCGAACACGACGTTGCCGCGCAGGTGCTCGGGACGCAGGAGCGACGCGCACAGCGCCGGAGTGAAGGAGAGCGCCAGCAGCGCCGAGAACCCCATGGAGAGCGCGATGGTGAGCGCGAACTGCCGGTAGATCACCCCGGTGCTGCCGGTCTGCAGGGCGCTCGGAATGAACACCGCCGCCAGCACCGAGGTGATGGCGACGATCGCGCCCGTGATCTGGCGCATCGCCTTGCGCGTGGCCTCCTTCGGCCCGAGGTGCTCCTCGCGCATGATGCGTTCGACCGCCTCCACCACCACGATGGCGTCGTCCACGACGATGCCGATCGCCAGCACCATCGCGAACAACGACAACTGGTTGATGGAGAAGCCGACGGTGTACATGCCCACGAGCGTCCCGAGCAGCGCCGAGGGCACGACCAGCGTCGGGATGAGCGTGGCGCGGAAGCTCTGCAGGAACACCAGCATCACGAGGAACACGAGCGCCACCGCCTCGCAGAGCGTGATCAGCACCTCGTGGATTGCGACCCGGATGAACGGGATCGAGGTGAATCCCCAGAACCAGCTCACACCCGCGGGGAAGCTTGCCTGCAGCTCGCGCATCTTCGCCTCCACCGCGCCGGCGACCTGCAGCGCGTTGGCGCCCGGGGCGAGCTGGATGGCAAAGGCGCCGACCGGTGTCGTGCCCACCCGCACCTCGAAGCCATACTGCGCGGCCCCGAGCGTGACGCGCGCCACGTCGCGCAAGCGCACCGAGGCACCGTTCGGCTCGGTGCGCAGCAGGACGTTCTCGAACTGCTCGGGGGTGGTGAAGCGCCCCTCCGCCGCCACCGTGGCGGTCAGCGACTGATCCGCCCCCGACGGCTGCCCGCCGAGCGTGCCGGAGGCGAACTGCGCGTTCTGCGCGCGCACGGCCGCGAGCACGCCGGCCGCCGACAGGCCATAGGCGCGCAGCCGGTCGGCATCGAGCCACACGCGCATCGCGTACTCGGAGGTGAACTGCTGCACCGAGCCCACACCGGGCACGCGCTGGATCGGGTCGAGGACTCGCGAGGCGAGGAGGTTGCCGAGCTCCTCCGCGCTCGGCCCGCCGGGGGCGGAGCGCAGCGCGATGCCGCCGAGGAAGCCGGCGCTCACCTTGGCGATGCGGATCCCCTGCTGGTTGACCTCCGCCGGCAGGCGCGGCGCAGCGAGCGCGATGCGGTTCTGGGTTTGCACCGCGGCGATGTCCGGGTTGGTGCCGTTCTGGAACGTGAGCGTGATGGCGGCTGTGCCGTCGGACGCGGACTGGGAAGTGAAGTAGAGCAGGTTGTCGAGGCCGGTCAGCTGCTGCTCGATGACCTGCGTCACGGTGCTCTCGACGGTGGCGGCGCTCGCGCCCGGGAAGGTGGTGGTGACTGCAATCTGCGGCGGAGCGATCTCGGGATAGGCCTCTGCGGACAGGCGGGTGAGCGCAATCAGCCCGGCAATGGCGATGAGGATCGCGAGTACCCAGGCGAACACCGGGCGATCGATGAAGAACTGCGGCATGCGCGGTCAGCGTCCCGGCGCGCCCGCCGCCGCGGCGCCGCCCGCGGCCCGCGCGCTCTCGCCCGGCGAGCCGGAGAGCACCGCGGCTACCGTGGCGCCCGGGCGCACATTCTGCGTTCCGGACACGATCACCCGGTCGCCGTCGGCGAGGCCCGCGGTGACGATCCATGACGGTCCCTCGAGCGCCTCCACCGCCACGCGCTTCTCGACCACCTTGTCGTCGGGCCCGACCGTGAGCACGTAGGGCCCGGTGCCGTCGCGCTGCACTCCCGCCTGCGGCACGAGAAAGGCGCGGTTCACGACGCCGGAGGTGAGGCGCACCCCGACGAACATGCCCGGCAGCAGCTGGTGCTCGGGGTTGGGCACGAGCGCGCGCAGCGCCACGGCGCCGGTGGCCGGATCGACGCTCAGGTCGCGAAAGTCGAGTGTCCCGCGGTGCGCATAGGCGCTGCCGTCGGGGAGCGTGAGCTCGACGCTCGCCCGATCGTGAGCGAGGCTGACGCTGCCCGTGGTCTGCGCGCGCCGCAGCCGCTCGATGTCGACCGCCGGCTGATCGAAGTTGACGTAGATCGGATCGATCTGCTCGACCGTCGTGAGCAGCGTCGGGGTGCCTTGCCCGACGAGCGCGCCCTCGGTGACGCCCTGCTGGCCGGCGCGGCCGGCGATCGGCGCCGTAACCGTCGCATAGGAAAGATTGATGCGCGCGGCGCCGACCACGGCCCGCGCCTGCTGCACGGCGGCGGCGGTCGAGCGCTCGGCGGCCTCGGCGTTGTCGAGGTCCGAGCGCGACACGAGGCCCCCACGGATGAGCTCGCGGGCGCGCTCGGCGGCGATGTGCGCGTTGGTGGCGTTGGCCTCCGCCTGCGCGAGGGCCGCCTCGGCTCCATCGAGCGCGGCCCGTAGCGGCGCCGGGTCGATCTGGAAGAGCGTCTGGCCGGCGCTGACGTCCGAGCCCTCCTTGTAGAGACGCTTGAGCAGCACGCCCGCGGCCCGCGCGCGCACGTCGGCGACGCGCATGGCGGACAGCCGCCCGACGAGCTCGCGCGTGAGCGGCACGGACTGCTCGTGCAACACCACGACGCCCACCTGCGGCGGGGGCGGCGCCGGCGGAGGCCGGTGCGAGCCGCAGCCGCCGAGGAGCGCGGCGAGCAGCACGGCATGCCGCGCGCCCCGCGCCCCACCCGGCGGTGCGGCGCGGCCCCCCGGCCGCTGTGTCGACCTCGCATGCGCTGGCCGTGACAAGGTCCGTCCCTCAGGCGACAAATAACTGCCGAGGCAGTAATCTTACCGATCGCCATCCTACCTCGGACGGATGATCGATAACGGGCGGGCTCGAGGGGAAAATGGCGACCTTTCGACAGGCCCGAACCCATGAATCCCCGCAAGCTCCCCGTGGTACTTCCTCTGGCCCTCGCCGCGACTCTCGCGGGCTGCGTCGAGCGCGGCGGCTGGAAGAGCGCGCCGCGACTCGAGCCGCGCTCGCTCACCGCCAGCCAAGCGCTCGCCGGAGCGAAGATCGACGCGGCGGCCTGGCCGGCGGAGGGCTGGTGGCGTGGCTTAGGCGATCCGCAGCTGGATGCGCTCGTCGATGAGGCGCTCGCCGGCAGCCCCTCGCTCGAGGTCGCGCAGGCGCGGCTGCGCGCCGCGCAGGGGGATGCGATCGCGGCGGGCGCCGCCCGCCTTCCGGCGGGGGCGCTCGACGCCGAGACGACGAGGCAGCGCTACCCGGAGCACGGCCTGTTTCCGCCGCCCTACGCCGGCAGCTACGTGACCGATGCGCGCCTCGCGCTCGACTTCAGCTTCGAGATCGACTTCTGGGGCCGCAACCGCGCGCTCCTCGCCGCGGCCCGCTCGGGTGTCGAGGCGGCCGAGGCCGACCGCGCCGCGGCCCGCCTCGCGCTCACCGTGGCTGTGGCGCGCGCCTATATCCAGCTCGACCTCTGGTACCAGCTGCTCGACGTCACGAACGAGAACCTCCGGCAGCAGAGCGCGATTCTCGAGCTGACGCAGCAGCGCGTCAGCGCGGGACTCGAGAACACCGCGCGCGTCAAGCAGTCCGAGGGCAACGTCGCGCTGACGCGCGTCGGAGTGGCGTCGGTCGAGGCCAACATCGAGCTCGCGCGCAATCAGCTCGCGGACCTGGCGGGCGCAGGCCCCGACCGCGGCCAGCGCCTCGAGCGGCCGCGCTTGGCGCCCCCCTCCGGCATCGCGCTGCCCGCCGCGCTCCCCGCCGACCTGCTCGCCCGCCGCCCGGACGTGGCGGCGGCGCGTGCCCGGGTGGAGGCCGCGGGCTCGGGGCTCGCGGCGGCGGAGGCCGAGTTCTACCCCAACGTGAACCTGACGGCCTTTGCCGGAGTGCAGAGCATCGGGCTGTCGCAGCTGTTCCAGGCTTCCGACCGCATCGTGGGCGCGGGACCTGCGGTGCACCTGCCGGCGTTCAACCGCGCGGCACTGCGCGGAGCGCTGCGGACGCAGCAGGCGCAGCTCGACCAGTCGGTCGGCGAGTACAACCAGACGCTGCTCGATGCGGTGCGCGAGGTCGCCGACGTGGTCGCGAACTGGCGGGCGCTCGAGCGCGAGAGCACCGAGCAGCAGATTGCGCTCGAGGCCGCGCAGCGCTCCTACGATCTCACGAGCGAGCGCTATCGCGCCGGCCTCGACAACTTCCTGAGCGTGCTCTCGAGCCAGAATCAGGTGATCCAGGCGCAGGGGCTGCGCGCGCAACTGCGCTCGCGCCGCCTCACTTTCAGCGTCGACCTGGTGCGCGCGCTCGGCGGCGGCTACTCCCCGAACCGCTCGCCGGGCTGAGGCGCCGCACCGTCCAAGCACGCTTAGGCAGTAGACGCTCTCGCTAAAGCAAGAAGGCCCAATGGACGCTCCGGTCGCCATGCCCTCCGCCTCGACGGCCCAGCTCATGCAGCGGCGCCGCCGGACCTGGCTCGCGGCGCTCGCGGGGGCGCTCGGCGTCATGGCCGTGCTCGCCGCGCTCTCGTGGTGGCTGTACGCGAGCCGCTACCAGAGCACCGACGATGCCTACGTGGCCGGCGACCTCGTGAGCGTCATGCCGCAGGTGAGCGGTACCGTGGTCGCGATCGCCGCCGATGAGACCGACCTGGTGTACGCCGGCCAGGAGCTGGTGAGGCTCGATGCCACCGATGCCCGCATTGCGCTCGCGGGCGCCGAGCAGCAGCTGGCGCGCACGGTGCGCCAGACCCGCACCGTGTTCGACAACCGCGACCAGCTCGCGGCGGTCGTCGGGGAGCGGCACGCGGATCTCGACCGGGCGCTCGCGGATTACGACCGACGCAAGGACGTCGTGGCTACCGGGGCGGTATCCTCGGAGGAGCTCGGGCACGCACGCGATGCGCTCAGCGCGGCGCGCGATGCGCTGCGGGCCGCGGACAAGAATCTGGCCGCGAGCGCAGCTCTCGCCGGGCGGAGCGGAGTCGCCGACCACCCCGACGTGCAGGCGGCCGCCACCGAGGTCGAGCGCGCGTGGCTCGCCCTGCAACGCACCAGCGTGCGCGCACCGGTGACCGGCTACGTCGCCCGCCGCAGCGTCCAGCTCGGCGAGCGTATCGCGCCCGGCGCGCCGCTCATGGCCATCGTGCCGCCCGAGCGGTTGCGGGTGGATGCCAACTTCAAGGAGGTGCAGCTCAAGCACATGCGCATCGGCCAGCCGGCGAGCGTCACCGCCGACCTCTACGGCGGGCGGGTCGAGTTCCACGGCGCAGTCGTGGGGCTCGGCCTCGGCACCGGCGCGGCGTTCGCGCTGCTGCCGGCGCAGAATGCCACCGGCAACTGGATCAAGGTCGTGCAGCGCGTGCCGGTGCGCATAGCGCTCGACCGGCGCGAGCTCGCGGCGCACCCGCTGCGCATCGGGCTCTCGACGCGCGTCGCCGTCGACGTGCGCGATGACTCGGGAGCGCAGCTGGCGCAACGGCCGCGCCCCGAGCCCGTCCTCACCACCCGCGCCTACGACATCGACCGGCGCGAGATTGCCACGCGCATCGCGCAGATCATCCGCGAGAACACCCCCGAGAGGTCGGCTCAATCGAGCTTGAGGTAATCGAGCGGCAGCGCGGTCGTGTACTTGATGGTCTCGAGCGCGAAGCTGGCGCTCACATCCTGGAACTCCACCGCGGAGATGAGGCGCTTGTACACGGCGTCGTAGGCGTCGATGTCCGGCACCACGATGCGGATCAGGTAATCGACGTCGCCGCTCATGCGGTGGATCTCCGTCACTTCGGGGATGTCGCGCACCGCGCGCACGAATTTCTCGAACCACGCCTCGCTGTGATTGCCGGTCTTGAGCGTCACGAACACGGTCGTGCCGACATTCAGCGAGTGCGCATCGAGCAGCGCCACCGTGCGGCGGATCACCCCGTCCTGCTGCAGTTTCTGAATGCGCCGCCAGCAGGGGGCCTTCGAGAGGCCGATCCGCTCGGCGATCTCGGCGGCGGTCAGCGCGCCATCGCTCTGCAGGAGCTCCAGGATTCTGGCATCCAGCTTGTCCATGAAACGACATGCGCCGCATCCGCCAGCAATGCGCAACATTGTTGCGCACCGGGAGGAGGTTTGCCATGCCTTCGCAACCCGGTAGCGCGCTACAGCCGCTAGCATGCTAGGCCATGAACCTGATCCGCGCCTTCACCGAGCATCCGGCCTCAGTCGGGGAGACCTACACCGAGCATCTCGCGAACGCGGTGTGTTTTGGCACCCGCATGATGCTCGCCGGGATCGCCTGCCTGGTGCACGGGGTGCTGCCGTTTCTGTTCGTGCGCACCGGCAGCCGTGCGATTGCCGAGCTGAACGGGCGGCTGATCGCCCGGCAGCCCGTCCAGCCCGTCCAGGCCGTCCGGCCCCTCCGGCCCGTCCGGCAGGACGTCGCGAGCGATCCGCGGCTGCCGCTCTAGCGGCACCCCGAACCCCCCGCACGCTACACTCCGTCCGCGGATGAAGGCGGACGGTGACGTGCGCGCCGGGGGAGACGGTCACATGGGGAGTACGCGATCGCGGATCTCGCGCCGCGCGGCCGAGGAAGCGGTGCGCACGCTCCTGCGTTGGGCGGGCGAGGATCCCGACCGCGAGGGCCTGCGCGATACCCCGCACCGGGTCGTCGACGCCTACCGCGACTGGTTTTCCGGATACCAGATCGATCCGGCCGCGTACCTGCGGCGCACCTTCGAGGAAGTCGGCGGCTACGACGAGATGATCGTGCTGCGCGACATCACCTTCGAGTCGCACTGCGAGCACCACATGGCGCCGATGATCGGACGCGTGCACATCGGCTATCTCCCCGACAGCAAGGTGGTGGGCATCAGCAAGCTCGCGCGCGTGGTCGACGGCTACGCGCGGCGGCTGCAGGTGCAGGAGAAGCTCACCACGCAGATCGCCGACTGCATCACGGACGTGCTCAAGCCGCGCGGGGTCGGCGTGGTGGTCGACGCCGTGCACCAGTGCATGACCACCCGCGGCGTGCACAAGCGCAACGTGTCGATGATCACCAGCCGCATGACGGGCACGTTCCGCAGCGATGCCCGCACCCGCGCCGAGTTCCTGCGCTTCATCGACATCGCGGGGGCGCGCGCGCTCTAGGGACGCGCTGCTTTGGTCAGGTCATCGCCGCCGCGGCCTCGCTGCGCGCGGCGCGCCGGCGCTCCGGCTCCTTGAGCAGGCGCTTGCGCAGGCGGATCGAGGTGGGCGTGACCTCGACCAGCTCGTCGTCCGCGATGAACTCGACCGCATACTCGAGCGTCAGCTCGATGGGCGGGGTGAGGAGGATCGCATCGTCCTTGCCGGCGGCGCGGATGTTGGTGAGCTTCTTGGTCCGGATGGGGTTGACCACCAGGTCGTTCTCGCGACTGTGGATCCCGATGATCATGCCCTCGTAGACCTTCTCGCCGGGGGCGACGAACAAGCGGCCGCGCTCTTGCAGGTTGAACAGCGCGTAGGCGACCGCCTCGCCGTGCTCGTTGCTCACCAGCACGCCGTTGTGGCGGCCTTCGATCTCGCCCGCGACTCTCGCAAAGCCCTCGAAGATGTGGCTCATGAGTCCGTTGCCGCGGGTGAGCGTCAGGAACTCCCCCTGGAAGCCGATGAGCCCCCTTGCCGGAACGCGGTACTCGAGGCGCGCACGGCCGTTGCCGACACTCATGTCGGTGAGCTCGCCGCGGCGAGGGCCGAGCGCCTCCATCACCGCTCCCTGGTGCTGCTCCTCGACGTCCACCGTGAGCGCCTCGTAGGGCTCGTGTACCTCGCCGTCCACGATCCGGGTCAGCACCTGCGGACGCGACACGGCGAGCTCGTAGCCCTCGCGGCGCATGTTCTCGATGAGAATGGTCAGGTGCAGCTCGCCGCGGCCCGAGACCTTGAGCACGTCCGGCTCGTCGGTGTCCTCGACCCGCAGCGCCACATTGCCCTGCAGCTCGCGGTACAGCCGCTCGCGCAGCTGGCGGCTGGTGACGAACTTGCCCTCGCGGCCGGCGAGCGGCGAGGTGTTCACCTGGAAGTTCATCGCGAGCGTCGGCTCATCCACGTGGATCGGCGGCAACCCCTCGGGGTGCTCGGGGTCGCAGAGCGTCATCCCGATGTTGACCGACTCGATGCCGGTGACCGCGACGATGTCGCCGGCGCTGGCCTCTTCCACGGGCAAGCGCTCGAGCCCGGAGAAGGTCAGCACCTGGCCGATGCGCGCAGTGCCGCGGTCCTCGCTCCCGAAGCGCAGCGCCACGCTCTCGCCGGGATGCAGCACGCCGCGGCGCATGCGGCCGATGCCGATGCGCCCCAGGTAGGAGTTGTAGTCGAGCGTCGAGATCTGCAGCTGCAGCGGCAGACCGGGAAGCGCGGCCGGCGGCGGTACGTGCGCGAGAATCGCCTCGAAGAGCGCCGCCATGTCCGGGCGCCGTTCGGTGTAGTCGGTGCTCGCCCAGCCCTGGAGCGCCGAGGCATAGATCACCGGGAAATCGAGCTGCGCGTCGCTCGCGCCGAGCCGGTCGAAGAGATCGAAGGTCTGATCGACCACCCACCCGGGGCGGCTGCCGGGCCGGTCGATCTTGTTGACCACCACGATGGCCTTCAGCCCCTGGGCGAGCGCCTTGCGGGTGACGAAGCGGGTCTGCGGCATCGGTCCCTCGACCGCGTCGACCAGCAGCAGCACGCCGTCCACCATGGACAGCACCCGCTCGACCTCGCCGCCGAAGTCGGCGTGGCCGGGCGTGTCGACGATGTTGATGCGCGTGCCGCCGTACTCGATGGCGCAGTTCTTCGCGAGGATCGTGATGCCGCGCTCGCGCTCGATGTCGTTGGAGTCCATGATGCGCTCGCCGAGCCGCTCGTGCGCGGCGAAGGTCCCCGACTGCTTGAGGAGACAATCGACCAGCGTGGTCTTGCCGTGGTCGACGTGCGCGATGATGGCGATATTGCGGATCGGGCGATTCATCGGGGGCGGCCGCACCTCGCCCGGCGCGCGTCTGCGGCGCGGGCCGCAGCTTCAGGCGGTATCCAAAGGGTGCGGAGCGTAGCAGATTCGCCCGCCGGCCGCCTCCCGCGGTGTGCTGCCGGTGTGCCGCGCACCGCGCCGTGGTGCGGCTGGCTCAGTGCCGCAGGCCGATACGCAGCGCCGCGGTGGCGAGCCGCACCTCGATGAAGAACGTGACGAAGGCCGCGCTCAGGCACAGCATCGCGCCTACGAACAGCACCGCGATCGCCACGCCGAGCTCGGAGCCGACCAAGGCGTTGGCGAACAGCGTCACGACCACCAGCGCCACGAGGAGCGCCGCGATCGCGCACAGCGAGATCGCGAAGTTGATGTAGCGCGCGCGCCGCGCCAGCACCTCGAGACTTGCGTGCAGGTGCTGCGCGCTGCCCGGATGACTCTCGAGCCGCTCCTCGAGCGTGCGCGCCCGGTCGACGATGCGCGCCAAGCGGTTAGTGAGCACCCCGAGCGTGGCCGCCACCCCGCTGAACAGGAACACCGGCGCGATCGACGACTGGACCAGGCGCGCGATATCCATAGGTCTGCGACTCCCGATATTGCGGCTGCAGTTCGTGCTGTTGTACGATCGTTCAACAAGGTCCGATCAGCGACGCGCGACGCACTCCGCCATGAAGCCGAGCCACCTGCAGCCAGTCGAACCCGCCGCACCCGCGGATGCGGACGGCGTGAGTCTACCCGCGTGGATCTACCGGGATGCGGAATTCTTCGAGCGCGAGCGCGAGTGCGTCTTCCGCGGCAGCTGGCAGCTCGTGTGCCACCTGAGCGACGTGCCGCAGCCGGGGGACTTCCACACCTTCGAGTTCCTCGGGGAGTCGGTGCTGGTGCTGCGCGGCGAGGATGGCGCGGTGCGCGCTTTCCATAACGTCTGCCGGCATCGCGCCGCCCGGCTGCTCGACGGTCCGCGCGGCCACTGCGGCCGCCGCATCACCTGTCCCTATCACGCCTGGACCTACGGCCTCGACGGCCGCCTGCTCGGCGTGCCCAACCGGGACGGCTTCACGGGGCTGAACCCCGCGCGCCACGGACTCGTGCCGCTCGAGCACGAGGTGTTCATGGGCTTCATCTTCGTGCGCTTCGCGCCGGGACTGCCGGGCGTGCACGAGATGGCCGCTCCCTACGCGCGCGAGCTCGCCGCCTACCGCTTCGAGGAGCTGGTCCCGCTCGGGCGCGTCACGCTGCGCGCGCGCGCGGTCAACTGGAAGAACGTCGCCGACAACTACTCCGACGGCCTGCACATCAACGTCGCGCACCCGGGACTCACACGGCTCTTCGGCAAGGGCTACGGAATCGAGTCGCGGCCCTGGATCGACAAGATGTCGGGGGCGCTGCGCGACACGCCGTCCGGCAACTGGTCGGAGCGGCTGTATCAGCGGCTGCTGCCGGAGGTGCCGTATCTGCCGCCGGAGCGGCAGCGGCTGTGGACCTACTTCAAGCTCTGGCCGAACGTCGCTCTCGACATCTACCCGGATCAGGTCGACTTCATGCAGTTCCTGCCGGTGTCGGCGACCGAGACCGTGATTCGCGAGATCGCCTACGTGCATCCGGACGCGCGGCGCGAGATGCGCGTCGCGCGCTACCTCAACTGGCGCATCAACCGGCGCGTGAGCCTGGAAGACAAGGCCCTCATCGAGCGGGTGCAGGCCGGCATGGCCTCGAGCAGCTACAGCTGCGGTCCCCTCGGCGAGGGCGAGGTGTGCCTGCGCAGCTTCGCGCGCCGCATGAGGACCCTCATCCCCGAGAGCGGCCTGCCGCGTGCGCCGCCGCGCGGGTGGAGTCATGAGTGAGGCGGCGGAGCCGCCGCCGCGTGCGGCCGCGCGCGGTGCGCGCGCCGCGCTTCGAGCGCCAGCTCCCCCATCGGCGCCGCCAGGCGCTGATCGACGCCACCATCGAGTGCCTCAAGCGCTACGGTCATGAGGGACTCTCGATCCGCACCATCAGCGCCCAGGCGGGCGTCTCGGTCGGGCTCATCAACCATCACTTCCCCAACAAGGACCGGCTGATCGCGGCGGCCTACCGCCACTTCAACGACGAGCTGGTCGGGGGCCTCACGGCGGCGGTCGAGCGCGCCCCGGACTCGCCGCGCGCGCGCCTGCGTGCCTTTCTCGAGGCGTCCTTCAGCCCGCCGAACCTCGACCCGGAGGTGCTCGCGGTGTGGGTGGTGTTCTGGGGCATGTTCCGGCATTCGCCGCTGATCCGGCGCGTGCAGCGCGAGAGCTACCGCGGCTACGTGCGGCTGTTGCATGGCATGCTCGAGCAGCTCTTGCCGCGGGCGGCCGCGGCGGGCCGCCGGCGAGCGCGCCGCGCGCGCGTCTCGCCGCTCGACCTGCGCTTCGCCGCCATCGGGCTCACGGCGCTCCTCGACGGGTTGTGGCTCGAATGGTGCCTCGAGCCGGGAGCCTTCCAGCCCGCCGAGGCGGTGAGGCTCTGCGAGGCGTGGGTGGGGAGTCTGCGCCGGCGCGTCGCCGGCTGAAGCACTGGAATAGCCGATAATCACCCCCACATCGGTTGAGGTTGCCACGGAAGCGCGGAGGGCGCGTTGCACGGCGCCGGCAGAGCGCGGATCGTGATCGTCGGCTGCGGCTTCGGCGGACTGTTCGCCGCCCGCGCGCTCGAGCGCGCCGCCGCCGACGTGCTCGTCAGCGATCGCAACAACTACCAAGCGCCCACGGAGCGCGGCTCCTGATGGCCACGGCAGCGCATCCCCCGCGCGCGGCGAGCGCCGCGGGCGCTTCCCGCGAGGCGCTCACGCTGCGCGGTTTTTTCGGCGTCTTCCGTTACAGCCGGCGCGCGCTCGAGCTGGTGTGGAGCACCAACGGTGCGCTCACCGTGGCGCTCGGGCTCCTCACGCTCGCGGCCGGCGTGCTGCCCGCCTCGGTCGCCTATGTCGGCTCGCTCATCGTGGATGCGGTGGTGGGCGCCATCCGCTCGGGCGGCGGCGAGGCGAGACGCGTGGTGGAGCTGGTGGCGCTCGAGGGAGCTCTGGTGGCGGCGATCGCCGCGGCGCAGCGAGGACTCTCGCTGTGCCAGTCGCTGCTGCGCGCGCAGCTGGGTCAGCGCGTCAACGTCATGATCCTCGAGAAGGCCCTCACGCTCGAGCTGCAGCACTTCGAGGATTCGGAGTTCTACGACAAGCTGACGCGCGCGCGCCGCGAGGCCTCGACCCGCCCGCTGAGCCTCGTCACCCGCACCTTCGGACTGGTGCAGAACGGCGTGTCGCTCGCGAGCTACGGCGTGCTGCTCGCGCGCTTCTCGCCGTGGGCCGTCGCGGTGCTGCTGCTTGCGGGGCTGCCGGCGTTCGTGGCCGAGGCCAAGTTTTCCGGGGATGCCTTCCGGCTCTTCCGCTGGCGCTCCCCCGAGACGCGCATGCAGATGTATCTCGAGACCGTGATCGCCCGCGAGGATCACGCCAAGGAGGTCAAGCTCTACGGGTTGGGTCCCCGCCTCCTCGAGCGCTACCGCGATATCTTCCGCAGGCTCTATCGCGAGGATCGCGCGCTCACCATGCGGCGCGACGCCTGGGGCTTCGCGCTCGGGCTCATCGCCACCGCGGCGCTCTACGGCGCGTACGCGTGGATCGCGGTCACCGCCGTGCGGCGCCTCATCACGCTCGGTCAGATGACCATGTACGTGGCGCTCTTTCGCCAGGGACAGTCGGCCGTGTCGGCGATGCTCGCGGCGGTCGGCGGCATGTACGAGGACAACCTGTACCTGTCGACGCTCTACGAGTACCTCGAGACGGAGGTGCCCGAGCCCTTGGGCACGGCGCTCCGCGGTCCCAATCCCGAGGACGGCGTGCGCTTCGAGGACGTGAGCTTCACGTATCCGGAAGCGGAAGAGCCGGCCCTCGAGCACGTGACGCTGCACCTGACGCCCGGCAGCAGCCTCGCCCTCGTCGGCGAGAACGGCTCGGGCAAGACCACGCTCATCAAGCTCCTGACCCGGCTGTACTCACCGAGCTCCGGGCGAATCGTCCTCGACGGTCAGGACCTCCGGGATTGGGACCAGGTATCGCTCCGCGAGAGGATCGGCGTCATCTTCCAGGACTTCGCGCGCTACCAGATGCTGGTGGGCGAGAACGTGGGGGCGGGCGATGAGCGCTTCTTCGAGGACGAGGAGCGCTGGCGTGCGGCGGCGGTGAAGGGCCGGGCGAGCGAGTTCATCGAGACGCTGCCCTCGGGCTATCGCACCCAGCTCGGCAAGTGGTTCCGCGACGGCCGCGAGCTCTCCGGCGGCCAGTGGCAGAAGATCGCCCTGTCGCGCGCCTTCATGCGCACCCGCGCGGATATCCTCGTGCTCGATGAGCCGACCGCCGCCATGGATGCGCAGGCGGAGTCCGAGGTGTTCGAGCACTTCCGCCAGCTCGCGCGCGAGCGCATCACCATCCTCATCTCGCACCGCTTCTCCACGGTGCGCATGGCCGATCAGATCGCGGTCCTCGCCCGCGGCCGCATCATCGAGCGCGGCAGCCACGAGGAGCTGATGAAGCTGAACGGCCGCTACGCGCAGCTGTTCACGCTGCAGGCGCGCGGGTATCGCTAAGGCGAAAGCGCGCCGCTCCCTAAAGCTACTTGTCGGCCTTGGCTTCGGCCTTCGCTTCCCTGGCGCGCTGCGCATCGAGGCGCACGTCCGCCTTCATGCGCCGGTAGTCGACCTTGCGGATCTCCTCGATCTGGCAGCGATC
>WNGP01002485.1_pt1 | contig 16024 bp, 12 predicted proteins | sample 5407671 | NCBI WGS metagenome assembly WNGP01 (sample SAMN13153381, study PRJNA577476) | soil metagenome | isolation source: 40 cm soil or saprolite under Garry oak tree replicate 2 | place: USA:California | collected 2016-06-15 | reverse complement strand
CGTCTCGACATAGAGCCAGTCACCGTACATCGCCATGCCGCGGTTGCCGATGTGGATGCCGCCGCGCGACTTCCACCAGTAGTGCCAGAGCACATGTCCGTCGAGCGCGTCCACCGCCCACGCATTGTCGGGCGACGAGATGTAGAGGATGCCGTTCACCTGCAGAATCGATCCCGACAGACGCGGCGATCCGCTCGTCGCTCCCGGCATGGTCACCGGCTGCTCGGCCACGCCGCCGGTGATGGCGGGAGGCCCGGGAGGCGGGCCGAACCAGCTGCCTTCGCCGGCGTCAGGTCCGGCCGCCAAGCGCCGCAGCCAAGCGAGGGTCAGGTGCCGAACGTTGGTCTGGTCGATCTGTGTGAGCGTGCTGTAGCGACGCTGCGAATAGTCGCCCGCATACGTCGGCCATGCGTCCGTCGCCGACCCCTGGCCCACCAGCGGCCCGTTCGGCAGACAGAGCGCAATCGAGAGCAGCAGCGTTCCGGTCTTCATTTCAATGTGACGAGGTACGCCGTCAGGTTATGGATGTCCGCATCGCGCCACTGCGGGAGCCTGTCGATGTGCCATTGCAATGGATTGGTCACGACGACCTTCGGGATCGAATCGTGCCTGGCGAAGCTGTGGTACGTCCCGTCCGAGTCTCGCAGCGCCACGACGAAGGCGGAGAGGTGATCGAGCTCGCCCTGGACGCGCCGCCCCGAGGGGAGCGTCACGGTCACCGTCGTGGGCGGCACCTTCACCGGCGGCGCGGCGCCGGCCGACCGGCGACGCGTGCGCCCCCCCCCGCCGCCGGAGACGATCAGGTTTTGAATCGTCTTGGGTTCGTAGCGGCTGCCGGTCCCGGCGAGGTCTCCGGTCACCGAGTGGCATTGCGTGCAGCGCCCGGCTCCGTTGAAATACGCTTCCCCTTCCCTGGCGTTGCCCACCAGAATATCGAGTGTGCTGGGCGCGCCACGATCGGAGAGCGGCTGAACGTGCAACCAGGCGGCGATGTCGGTGATGTCCGCCGCGGGGAGCGCGAACTTGGGCATACCCTGGGCGGGGATGCCGTTCTGCACGATGGGAGTAATCAGCTCCCCGCGCTGATCGCGGAGCACCACCTCGTCACGGACCAGGTTCGGGCCGGTTTCTCCGCCTCGGGCGTCCGAGCCATGGCAGAAGCTGCAATTGCTCCGGAAGATCTGCCCGCCACGGGCAACCTGCTCGGGAGGGGCGGGAGGATGCTCCGGGTAGTCCGGGCGCGATGGAGCTTGCGCCGCTGACTGCGGAGCACGAAGTATCGCCGCAAATGCGATGATCACAACGTCGCGGAACCGAAAACGTCTCCGTGAATGCATCAATTGAAGCCTCATTGGCGAGTTGAACCAACTTCGACGTAGTAAGCTGCGCCAACGTGGGATGCTGTGCAACCGCAACGGGATTCAAGGGGCATGAATCCCGTGCCCGCCCTTCCCCGGCTTTTTCCTCTATTATCCCCGTCAACGGCAGCTGTCAGCGGCGCTCGCGGCGTTCGCGGCGCTCATCGAAACCTTGCGTCTGTAGGAGGCTGTGTGTGTACCAAGGGGATGCTCGAGGCGATCGGCAGCACACCGTTGGTCAGGCTTCGGACCATCGTCCCGGACGGCTCCGCGGAGGTGCTCGTCAAGCTCGAGTACTACAACCCGACCGGCTCGTACAAGGACCGGATGGCGCTGTCGATGATCGAGCGGGCCGAGCGACGCGGCACGCTCAAACCTGCGATGACGGTGGTCGAGTACACCGGCGGCAGCACCGGTATTTCGCTGGCGTTCGTATGCGCGGTGAAGGGCTACCGCTGTCGCATCGTGACCAACGACGCAGTGGCGCTGGAGAAGCGGCGCAGCATGGAGATCTTCGGGGCCGAGCTCGAGGTGCTGAAGAGCGCGGGCGGGAAGCTGACGGCGGATCTGGTGCCGCGAATGATGGAGCGGGCGCGGGAGATCGCGTCGGAAGGTCCGAGCTACGCGACCGACCAGATGCGCAACCCGGACATGGTGGCCGGCTACGAGTCGCTAGGCGAGGAGCTGCTCGGACAGGTGGACCACCCCATCCATACCTTCTGCGCCGCGGTGGGCACGTCGGGGATGCTGATGGGGACGTCGCGGGTGCTGCTGCGGAAGGAGCCCAGGCCGCGGATCGTGGCGTTCGAGCCTGCCACATCGTCGGTGCTGACGGGCGGCAAGGCAGGCACGCACGGCGTCGAGGGCGTGGCGCCCGGATTCGTGCCACCGCAATTCGACCGCGCCCTGGTGAGCGAGGCACGCGGGGTCAGCGAAACCGAGGGGCGGCGGATCGCGTGGGAGCTCGCGCGGCACGAGGGCATTTTCGCGGGGACGAGCACCGGACTCAACGTGGCCGGGGCACTGCAGATCGCCAGGGAGATCGGCTCCGGTCACACGGTGGTAACAGTGGCGGTGGACAGCGGGTTCAAGTACCTGGCGGGGGACTTGTACGGCGTGACGCCCTGACGACCTGAACCCGCGGCGCTCGCTGGCCTCGTGGGGACGACGATCAGCTAGCCGCCTACCTTGAGCGTCGAATCAATAACCAGGGTTCTGCGTTATCGTCCCGCCTGATTTGTCAATTTCACCTTGGGGAATTGGATAGACGTAGTTGAAGTCCTGGAAATTTTTCCCCAGCGCGGTCAACACCTGCTTCGCGATTGCCCATCTCTTTAGATCGTTGAACCGCTGCGACTCGAAACCCAGTTCTACTCGTCTTTCATGCATTAACCAGCCCATGATCTCGTTTTTATCGACCGAGGCAACGCTTCTGTCAGGCAGGGTACCAGGCGGCGGCAAAACACCGCCAACAGTTACACTCGTCCGCGCCCGGTTTCTGATCGTATTGATGATGGCAATGGCCTGCGGGTAATTGCCGGTTTCATTGTATGCCTCGGCTTTCCACAGTAATACGTCCGCTAGCCGAATATAGATTTTGTTGCTGGGCGCATCGTCATTTCCCTTATAAACCGTGTTGGTCGCACCCAACAACTTGTACACAGCCTTATCGGTGACGTTTACCGTGTACAGCAACCGTGGGTCATCGGGTTCGAATTCAGCGAGAAAATTGTCGGTCGGAGCAATGAAGCCCCAGTCCAGCGGGGCGCACAGTCCGTTCCCCTTTCTCGGCGTTTGCAGGGACTGGTGATCGTAATCGAAAATGACTTCCGTCTCGGTTGCTTCCTTGACGACATCGAAGCTGTCGAAATAATTGGCGTTCAAACTGTAGAAATTCAGGCTCTCCAGTTCAGTCACGATACTGATGACGTCCGTCCATTGTTGGTTGTAGAGCGCCACTTTGGCCTGCAAGGCCAGGACGGCTCCCTTGGACGCCCGCCACGTTTCCACAGGATCGGAATGTTTGCTGTTTGGCAACAATGTCTTGGCCTGGGCTAAGTCGAGAGAAATCTGTGCGTACACTTTGTCTTTAGTTTCTCGCTTCGCCACACTGTAGGCTTCGTCAAAACTTGAAAGGGGCTTCAGCACCAACGGTACATCGCCGAAGTTGTTTACCAGATCGAAATAGTAAAACGCCCTCAGAAAATAGACCTCGCCCAACAGCCTGTCCTTCAAGGCCGGATCGATGCCGATTTTGGCGGTGATTGCGGCATCGGTCAAATAGCTGATCGCCAGATTGGCCCGCGATATCCCCTCGTAGTCGTAGCTCCACTGACCATTAAACGCCTGGTTGGAGGCGGTGAAGTTGAAACTTTGGACCTGATCCATCCACGCCTGGTCGCCATCGGGGTTCCATTTCTTTTTGACATCATCCGAAGCGATGTCGTCCACGATGAAATCATTTCTGAACACGATGCCCAAGTCCCATCTCCATTCGCCCAGGAGATTGAGTGTACTGGCCAGCATCTGATAGGACGATGTCACCGACACCTTGACGGAGTTCAATGTCGGGTCCGTGCTGATCTGCCCCGGCGTCAGCAAACCGATAGGATCTTGGTGTAAATCGCAGCTGACAACTGAAAGGACCAGGACCGATGCAGCTGCCTTGAATCTCGTGTTCATGATGACTCCTACCGGTTTTATGACCTCTGCATAGCTCGATCAAAATGTCGCGTTGACTCCGAATAGGACTGCCGTCGCCTGCGGATACGTTCCCCTGTCCAGGATATCGGTGGATTCCGGATCCAATCCCGAATAGTTGGTGATGGTAAACAGATTCTGGGCGGATACGTATAGGCGTCGGGCAGGTCCCACGGCATATCCGATCTCGAGGTTCTTGAGGCGAAAATACGACGCATCCTCCACAAAAATGCTCGACTTCTTGCTGCTGCCATTGTCGTTGAACGTGGTGCGGGGAATCGTGTTACTGGTGCCTGCCCCATGCCAGGCCCCCAACACCGCGACGCTATGATTGAAGGGACGGCTATCGTAATCCGTGATTTGTTTGGCATCGTTGTATTTGTCGACTCCCCCGACGCCTTGAAAGAACACCGACACACTGAGACGATGATAGCCGCCGAACAAGGTCAACCCGTACGTGAGTTTTGGAATTGAATTGCCGATGAACGTCCGGTCGTTATCGTTGATTTTGCCATCGCCATTCAAGTCCTTGAATCGGATGTCACCCGGCTGATCTGGAGGATTCACCGTTCCAAACAAATGCGTGTTGATTTCGTTTTGATTCTGATAAATGCCTTCCATCACGTACCCATAGAACGCGCCGAGCGGATGCCCCACTTCTGTCTTGTACACATCTCCGATGATATTCGGCAAATTGGGGTGTAGTTTCTCCACTCGATTCGTTACGGTGCCCGCGTTCACATTCATGCCATATGTGAGCGGTCCACGGGTGTTGGTGAAATTGAGAGCGACTTCAAATCCTTTATTGCTCACTTCACCCGCGTTGACGATCGTCGGAGAAACATTCCCTACTATGGATGGCAACGAAATGGGTAACAGGATGTCGGAAGTCCTTTTCACGAAGTAATCCAGCGAGAGATAGAGCTTATTGTTCAGCACTCCCACATCCACCCCAACGTCCTTCTGTGCAGTCGTCTCCCATTTCAGATCGGGATTGCCGTAGCGGGAAACGAGAAATTGGTCTCCCTGCCTGCGGAGCAATGTCAGGAACGCGTAGTTGTCAATCTCCTGGTTGCCCAATGTGCCGGTGCTGGCTCTCAGCTTCAGGTCGGATATCCATCCGACATTCTGCATGAACCGCTCATTGGACATCCTCCAGCCTACGGAAACCGAAGGGAAATAGCCCCATTGGTGGTTTACGGCGAACCTGGAAGAAGCATCTGCTCGGAGATTGGCGGTAATCATGTACCGCGTGTCAAACACGTACGTTGCCGAACCGAATAGGGAGAAGAGTCTCCATTCGGATGCAGAACCGCCGGTGTTTTGATCTAAGGTTCCACCATAGTCGAGATATTGGAAGTTGTCCCGTACATAGTCGAATCGCTGTCTTGATCCAACAATTGAAGCGGCATAGTTGGTGATATACTCGCTGCCTGCCAGCGCACTTATCTCGTGCCGTTGAAACTCCCTGCTGTAATTCAAGGTGTTGTTCCAGGTGATGGTCGTCTCCTGCCCTCTATCTTCGTTCAACCCGGTGGGACGGTTTTGACGACCGGTCCCCTGGTCTAACGCACTCCCTCCGCCGTTATCATCGCCGAAATTCTGGTTAAAGGCCTTGTTGTGGCTCAAGTTCAAATCGACCCCGAGGTTGCTCTTGAATCTCAGAGCCGACGACACGGCGTATTCCGCGTAAATATTGCCGAACGTTTTGAAGTTATTTCTTTTGTCATTGGTGAAATACGCCAGGGCAACGGGGTTAGAGCTGAACTCGTATCGATTGTTGGTGTTATCCCAGGGCGTTGCGAAAAACGGTAAATCGGTAAATGGGTCGCTCGCCGAATACGTGGGATCACTGGGATCCTTGTAGACAGCTATGACGGGAGGTCGGATCAGGGCGTGACGGATAATGCCGGGTGCATCCCCCTTTGAGGACAGCTTGTCCTGCATGGCATAGGAAAGCAGGAGGTTGGTTCCGACATTGAAGCGATCATTCACGCCGGCGTTGATGTTCGTCCTGAAATCGAGGCGCTGATACCTGTCATGCGCGTAAATGATGATGCCATCCTGCTGATTGAGTCCCCCTGACATGAGGTATTGGATCTTGTCAGTACCTCCACGCGCCGTCAGCTGCACGTTTTGGGACCTTCCCGTGGTGAATAACTCGTGCAACCAATCGGTATTGGCCAGATCGGTCCGACCTTTGTCCACCGTATACGGATTCGTGCCGGTAAACCCGGAGTTGTTCCAGGCTTCCTCCATCTTGTTCATGTACTGCGTGGCATTCAGCATGGTCGGGAGATTGGTCGCCCGCTGAATCCCGGCATAGTAGTTGAGGTCGAAAGTGGATTTCCCGCTCGCTCCACGCTTGGTGGTAATCACGATGACGCCTGCAGAAGCCCGGGAGCCGTAAATGGAGGCAGCCGAGGCATCCTTGAGCACGGTCATGGACTGCACATCGGCGGGATTCAGAAACGAGATATCGCGGCTGGGGACTCCGTCCACGACGAAGAGCGGGCTGTTGTTCCCTATCGTCCCTTCGCCGCGGATACGAATACTGATTTCGTCTCCCGGCGCACCGGTACTTTGTGTCACCGCCAGACCGGCCACTTGCCCTTGTAAAACCTGCGCCATATCGGGAACTCGTCGAGTCTCCAGATCCGCCATGTCTACCGTGGCGACGGCGCCCGTGATGTTCGCTCTCCTTTGGGTCGTGTATCCAACGACCACGATTTCATCGAGAACGGCCGCTCCTTTCTCGAGCGCCAACGTCACCGACACCGCCGATCCCTCGGACACGTTGACGACGACCGGTACCGACGCGTAGCCGATCCGGCGCGCCCGAAGCGTGTGCGTTCCCGCGGGGACGCCGACGATCGCAAATGTACCGTCCTCACGAGTGATCGCCCCGAGTCCGGTGCCTTCGACCACGACATTGACGCCGACGAGCGGCTGTCGGGTCGCGCTGTCAATGGCCTGCCCGGTGATCGTACCTGTAGGTTGCTGCGCGCCGACGGGAGTAAGGGATGCTGCGGCGCACAAGAGGGCACCGGCCAGCGAGAGGAGGAGGCGACGGAGCGCGGTCATACGCGATACCCTCGGCAGGATCGGGACTTGGATGCAGTCCCCTCTCTCACCGCCAAACGCAAAGGGAGGGACTTGTGAGCCGATAGACAATCCACGCCGAAAGATGAAAAGTCAAGCAAGGAACAGGCGGCGCCGCGGGATCGGTTGCCGACCAACGATGTGAGACACCATGTTCTCTACTGGAGCGGGATGTCAACTATCGAACGCGCTGTTCACAAATGAAGGCCTGGCCAATGAAAGCCTACTTGTATACGACCGGCATTCTGTTCGCCGTCATCGCGGTCGGCCATGTCTGGGAGGTGATCGACCGGTCTCACGTGTTCGCCAGCGACGTCATCATCGTCGCAGTGAGTGCCGGGCTGGTCGTGTGGGCGTGGCGGCTGGGGCGCACACGCTCATGAGCGGCGGCGGTCGGGACGTCTACCAACGGCTCACAACCATCGGAGAGGACACCTTGTACAAATCACTGCTGCTTGCCATCAACGCACTCTGCGCCTCGACTGTCTGGGCGCAGTCACCTTCACCCGCGCCGTCGGTGCATTGGGAGGAACTGACGGCGGCCGACTTCAAGAGCGCCATCGGCCGCGCACAAGGCACGTGCCTGCTGCCGTTCGGCATCCTGGAGAAACATGGGGCGCATCTGCCGTTGGGCAACGATCTGCTCAACGTGCGCTACGCCGCGCTCAACGCCGCCCAGCAGGAATATGCCATCGTCTTTCCCGAGTACTATTTCGGTCAAATTTTCGAGGCGAAACATCAGCCGGGCACGGTGGCCTATAGCCGCGGCCTGCAGCTGCAATTGCTGCAGGAGACGACCGACGAGATGGCGCGCAATGGCTGCAAGAAGGTCATCGTCGTGAACGGGCACGGCGGCAATAACAGCCTGCTGCCCTTTTTCGCGCAGACGCAGCTCGACGCGCCGCACGATTACGTCGTGTACGTGCTGGGTATATCGCGCAGCGGACCGGGCGAGCCGAAGCACAAATCGAACCCAGCGACTGATATGCATGCCGGCGAAAGCGAAACGTCCATGAGCATGATTGCCCGGCCCGACCTCGTGCACCTGGACCGCGCGCCGCAGGAATCCGGTGCCGATCAGGCGCGCTTGAAGCTGCCGGAAGGCCTCTACACCGGCATCTGGTGGTACGCGCGTTTCCCCAATCACTATGCCGGCGAAGGCGCCGCCGCAACGCGCGAGCTCGGCGAGTTCGAGGCGAAGACGTGGATCAACGGCGTTGTGCAGGCGATCCGCGCCGTCAAAGCCGATCAGGAGAGCCTGCGATTGCAAAATGAGTTCTACGAGCGGAGCAAGCATCCGCTCGAGACCCCGCAGTAGGAGCGCTACGTCCCGAACCACTCGAAGCGGTACGCGAGAGGTAACTCATGTGCAGACCCGTGGTCATGCTGCTCGCTGCGTGCCTCGCCCCGACCGTCGCCGCCGCACAGGGGGCGGATCCCATCGCCCGGCTCGTCGCGCGGCTCGACCTCGAGCAGTACAAGGCGACGATCAAGGGTCTCACCCAGTTCGGTGACCGCCGCCAGGGCACGGACCGAAACCGCGCGGCGGTGAACTGGATCGAAGCCCAGCTGCGGAGCTACGGCTGTGCCGACGTCGCCCGCCTGAAGTACGACTATCAGCCTCCGCCGCCGCGCGCCGGGACGGAAGCGGCCGACCCGGCACGCGACACCACGCGCGCCGCGGGTGGAGGCCGTTACCGCGGCAGTCGCGCCCGCACCGGGGTCAACACCGATTCGCTGCGGCAGCCGGACCGCCGGGTGCGCGCACTCGACGCGCAAGCCACGACTCCGGGCGCGCGCGAAGAGGTGTATTGCACCAAGGTCGGCAGCGGTCATCCCGGGGAGATGTACATCGTGGGCGCCCACATGGACGGCCACGGGTGGGGTGAGGCGGCGAATGACGACGGCTCCGGTACCGCGCTCGTGATGCAGCTCGCCCGTGTCCTCTCCGCCCCGGATGTCCGGACCGACCGGTCCATCCGTTTCATTCTCTGGAACAACGAAGAGACGGGTCTCAACGGCGCCCGCGCGTACGTCGAGCAGCGCCAGGCGCTGCAAGGCAAGGAAGATCCCCCCGGCTCGGGCAGGTACCCGGAACCCACGTGGCTGGGGATGATCCAGCACGACATGATGCTGTTCGACCACGGCATGCCGCGCGCCGACGGGACGCTCGCCCCCGAGCAGCGACCCGAAGCCGATGTGAACATCGAGTTCCAGTCGAGCGCGAAATTCGCGGCCCAGGCCCAGCAGCTGGCGTGGACGTTTCAGGCGGCGAACGAGAAGTACGCGACCGACTATCCGGCATCCGTCGGCCCGCACATGACCAACACCGACTCGGCGCCGTTCCAGGATCTCGTGGCGGCGATCAGTCTGCGCGAGAATGAGCGCGGCACCCAGATCGGGGCGGGCTGGGATCCAAACTGGCATCAGCCGACCGACCTGTACTCCACCTACAACGACAAGGACTTCCGGCTCGGCCTGAACGCGGCCCAAACCACCCTGGCAGCGCTCGCCGGACTCGTTGGAGCGACGACGCAGTAGCGATGCACGGCTTCATATTATCACAACCCCATGCGACGGCGGAGATCCCGAAACCGCGGGTCAGCCCGAAGCGGGGCGTACTCCGGCTCGCAGCTAACCGCCGCCGCCAAATTGACATCGCCCTCCTCGAATGCTCGCTGTAGCCAGGCCATGGACGCCTCACGCTGGCCGAGTTGGATGTACTCGCGAGCGAAGGCGGCCGGTGGAACGAATCCGCGCTTCGCTCGCGTCCGCAGCCGCTCGAGGGATCGGGTGGCCCCGAGCACGCGCGCTGCCGTGTAGCCGGCGCTTCCTCGGGCTCCATGGATGAGACGCCCGAATGCGGTGTCGCCCCACTGGCGGGCGCCCCTCGTGAGCTCGTTCACGGCCGCGTCGTAGTCGCCCTGGCTGGCGAGGGCCTTCGCGAGCTCATAGTGGGCCGGCGGATAAATCGAGTCGAGCGCGAGCTGCTTCGCGAATTGCTCAGCCGCGTCGGCCGGACGACCCGCGCACGCCAGGACCCGGCCCAACTGATACGAGAAATGGCGGGTCAGTGGATCCAGCTCGATGGCCCGCCGCATCTCGGCCTCGGCTTCGTCGAAGCGTCCGAGGGTCCGAAGATAGACGCCGAACATCTGGTGCGGCTCCGGGTCGTTCGGATCCAGCTCGAGAGCGCGGCGAAACAGGGGTTCGGCGGCCGCCCACCGCCGATGAAAGCTCGCCGTCGCCTCTGCCACGAGCGCGAGCGCGAAGCCGAGCGTGGAGTCGATCTGCAATGCGCGGCGGGCGGCAGCCTCTGCCAATGGATATGCCTCGCGCGACGGCATTACCCAATAGTAGGCCATTCCGACGTACGCGTAGCCCAGGCCGGCGTACGCGGCCGCGTACACCGGATCCCGCTCGATCGCCTGCGCGAACAGTCCGCGAGCTCGCGCGATCGATTCCCCGGATCGTCTCCCCAAGAAGTACCTGCCCTGGAGGTAGAGCAGGTAGGCATCAGGGTTCGTGGTCGTTCGATGCAGCTGCCGCAGGTCGATCGAGTCGGCGGCGCGGGGTTGCAACTCTCGCACGACGTCGCCGACCACCCGCCCCTCGGCGGCAAGCGCGCCCGACGCCGACAGCGGGAACTCCCTGGCCCACTGACGCGCACCCGCGGCCACGCGCCGCAACTCGACCGCCAGGACCAGGGAGTCCCCCTGGCGGCGCAGCGTCCAGGCGATCACCACGTCGGCATCTTGAATGGCCGCGGGCTTTGCAACGCGAAGGCCGGGCATGCGCGACAGGGCAGCGGTTACGCCCTGCGCCAGCCCGTCGGCCAGATACGTGAGCGTCGTGTCCCGCGTGGCATTACCGAGGCCAAGCACCGCGACCGACGTTCGGTGCGGTCCCGAGGCCACCAGCCACCCGATCGTCGCGGTCGCGACTGCACCGGCGACCACGGGCCATAACACCCGCGGCCAGGAGCGACGACGTCGCGCCGGAGTGAGGGACATCGCGATCGGTCGGGGAGCCGGCGCAGCAGCGGCAAACGGAGTCTGGCGTGCTCGAATCGCCTGGATACGCGCGTCGGTTTCGGGTGACGGCGTCGCGTCATACTCCTTCTGTAAGCGACGACGGAACGTCTCAAACGCGCTCAGCGCCCCAGCGCGATCCCCTGACCGGTCCAGCAGAGCGACGAGCCGCGCGAGCGCACGCTCGTCGTCGGGATCGAGGGCGACGGCTTGTCGAGCCGCTTGCACGGCCGTTGGCAGATCGCCATCCCGCTCGCCCTGCTCGACCAAGTCCGCCGCCGCCCGGGCCGCAAGCTGAGCGAGACGCGTGCGCTCAGCCGCAATCCAGCTTTCCAGCTCCGCGGCGCCACCCGACACGAAACAGCCGTCGAGGAACGCGCCGCGATACAGTTGCAGGGCCTGAGCGGCCTGGCCCGCCTTGCAGGCCTGTTCGAATGCCACCACGTCACACCATACCGTGGCGGGCTCGAACGCGATCGCTTCGTCACTATGGCCATTGAGGATGCCGTCACCGAGCTCGCGGCGGAGAAAGCGCAGCGATTGCCGCAGGGCGCCACGGGCATGCGCCGTGTCGAGCTCGGGCCAAAACAGTGCAACCACGGAATCGCGGCGGGCACCGGCGGTGTGAACGGCGAGATAGGCGAGAAGGGCGAGGCGCTTCGGCTGAGCGAGGATCGAGTGGACCGCGCGTCCGTCGGTCCCCTTCAGGTCGAGTGTCCCCAGCATGCGCAACTCGATCATACAGCCACCGCCGCGGCAGGTGCGCCGACGGGGGCCGGCCAAGTCACGCTCCAATCACGGCTGGGTCACTGGCCGACGCTAAGGTGATCAATGTACGCCCGGCGGGGGTCCCCGCCAGGGTGTTTCCGCGTCCGGTCGGGCCGGCTCGCCCGCGGAGTTCGCTAACCACCGTGCCCGATGGAGGTTCACATGTCCAGACTCGCACGCTTTTCCGTCATGGCTGTGGTGGCGGTCACGACCGCGGCGCCCGCATGCAGCGACACAACCACACCGAGGGAGTCTTCAGACGCGGGAATCACGAAGCCGAGCTTCACGGCCGCCGCTGGATTTACCCCCACAGTTCTCGCACGCGGCAACCTCGGCACGTTTCACATTCAATCCAAAGCCGGTGATTATGACGCCGAGCTCAAGTCGCACGATAACACCGACATCGTTGTCGTGAGCATAGTCGTAACACCCGGTGGGAATTCCGGTTGGCATTATCATCCCGGTCCCGTCCTGGTGACCGTGAAAACCGGAACGATCATATTTTACATGGGGGACGATCCCAGCTGTTCCGCGCACGTTCACCCCGCCGGTACCACATTCTTTGAGAACGGCGGGATGGTGGGAATGGCGCGTAACGAAGGAACGGTTGAGGCCAGCGTCGTGGCGACCTTCTTCGTGCCCGCAGGCGGTCCAACGCGGCTTGATGCGCCGGCACCGGGCAACTGTGCATTTTGAGCTGCAGCGACGCGGCATCGTGCAGGGCCGGATCGATGCGGAACATGATCCGGCCCTTCCGACGCTGACGCACATCTTCACCGGAGTGGGTCAACGTGGCGTCAACCCAATTCTCACTTGGCCTTGAACACCACCGTCTGGATGGAGTGTGGCCGCGAGCCGATCTCCACCGACGCCGAGCCGACCACGACCGAGTATTGCCCGCCCTTGGCCGTCGGGTTCATCACCACGACCGCTACCGTGCCATCCAGGTTGACGAACGCGCTGGCGAGCAGCATGCTGCGGCTCGGTGAGGCCAGAATCCTTCGCGCGCCGGGACGGATGAACTTCGAGAAGTGACCGATATAGTAGTACGAATTGGTGTAGATGAGATTACCGGTCCGCGTGTCGGCATGGATCGGGGCGAAGCAGAAGTTCCCGACATGGTTGGGACCGCCCCGCTCATCGAGCAGGATATTCCAGTCGGTCCATCCCTCGGCGCCCGAATTGAAATCGTTGATCATCGACCGCCCGTACGCCTCGCCCAGGCTCCAGCGGCCGTACGCGGTTGAGTCGAAGCTCGCCGGCGTGCCCTCGGTAAACAGCAGGTGCTTGTTGGGGTAGAGCCGGTTCACCAGCGCGACGTTGCCGTACATCTGCGTCCCACCCGACCAGTCTTCGTACCAGTGGAAGGCCATCCCCCAGGCGTACTTCGCGGCCGCGGAATCGTCGAAAATCGCCAGCGCCCGCTGGATGATGAGGTCGCGATTGTGGTCCCACACCATGATGTTGACGTCACGGAGTCCCTGCCCCCACATCGCGGGGCCGAGCTGGTTCTTGAGAAAATCCCGCTCGTCCGACGCCTGAAAGACGCACGATTCCCACGGTTGCGTCGCCATCGGCTCGTTCTGGATCGTGATGCCCCACAGCGGCACGCCCGCCCGGCGGTACTGCTCGATGAACTTCGTGTAGTAGCGGGCCCAGGAGTGAGCGTATTCGGGGCGCAGGTGACCGCCGTGCAGCATGTCGTTGTTGTCCTTCATGAACGCCGGCGGGCTCCAGGGACTGGCGAAGAGCTTCAGCCGGTTGCCGCTGGCGGCCATCGCCCGCTTGATGAGAGGGATCTTGTAGCGCAGATCGTGGGCGATCGAGAAGGACGTCAGGGCCGAGTCGCCCTCTGTGACATAGGTGTAGCTCTCGCTCGAGAAATCACAGCTGTTGATGTTGGTCCGACCCAGAGTGTACCCGATCCCGCGATCGCTGCCGTAGTATGCCGCGATCACGTCGTCCTGCCGCGCGGCGGGCAGTTTGGCGAAGGTCTCGGCCGCGGCATCGGTCAGCGCTCCGCCGATGCCGATCACCGGCTGGAACGTTTTCCGCGGATCGACGAAGACGTAGACCTTTCCTTCCGAGGTCGGCTCCGACGGCTTGAACACGAGGGTGTCGGTGGGCGAAAGGCGGAAGCTCGTGCTCTCCGCCGTGGTATAGACAACGGCAAGCCTCTCCGGGTGCTGAGCCAGGACCAATAGGGTGACAAGAAGCACGTTAGGCCTCGATTCTCGAAAACCGCCACGCCCCGGCGGCGATGAATAGGACCCCCACGCCGAACAGGACCGCGAGGTCGAGCCCGACGCCGAAGTACGCCGACCCGATCAGCAGACCGCGCACGCCGTCCACACCATAGGTGAGCGGATCGATGCGCGTGAGCACCGCGAGCACGCGCGGGAGTCCCTGCAGCGGGTAGATGGCGCCGGAGAGAAAGAAGATCGGCATCACGAGGAAGTTCATCACCATCTGGAAGCCCTGCATTTCCTTGATGGTCGATCCGATCGCGGTCGCGAGCGCCGCGAACACCACGGCGATCAGCACGATCACGAGGAACGCGAGCGGCACCGCGAGGATGCTCACGGGACGGAAGCCCGCGATGAGCGTCACCACGAAGATCAACGTGCCCTGGAGTACGGCCACCGTGGCCCCGCCGAGCGTGCGGCCGATCATGATCGCCAGGCGCGGCACCGGGGCGACCAGGGTCTCTTTCAAGAATCCGAACTGGCGGTCCCACAACATGGCGATCCCCGAGAACATGGCCGTGAACAGGACGGCCATGCCGATCACGCCGGGCGCCATGAATTGGAGGTAGCTGCCCTCGCCGGCACGCCGGAACACGGGGCCCAGGCCGAAGCCGAGCACACCCAGGTACATGAGCGGGCCGCCGAGCGATGCCACGATCTGGACGCGCGAGCGCAGGTATTTCTTAATCTCCCGCAGCCACAGCACGAAGATCACGGCCATGCGCCTATCTCCTCCACACGCGGGCGACCTGGCGCATCTGGTCCGCGGCCGTGGCGCTCTCGTCGCGGATCGTCGTGCCGGTGAGCGCCAGGAACGCCGCTTCCAGCGAATCGCTGCCGGTCTGTGCTTTGAGCTCCGCGGACGAGCCCGTGGCGACGATGCGTCCGTGATACCTTCGGCGTGTGCAAGAGCCCACGGGCGATCTCGAGGCGGCGTTTCATGCCACCGGAGAAGGTCTTCACCAGGTCGTTGCGCCGCTCCCACAGCTCGAACATCCGCAAGAGGACTTCACACCGCTGCCGCCGCACGTGCCGCGGCACGTGGTACAGCACCCCGTGGATGTCCATGTTCTCCCACGCCGTAAGGTCGCTGTCGAGACTGGGATCCTGGAATACGACGCCGAACCGCTTGCGGACTTCCATGGGATGCGTGGTGACGTCGAGTCCGTCGAGCTCGAGCGAGCCCGTCGTCGGGCGCAGCAGCGTCGTGAGCATCTTGATGGTCGTGGTCTTCCCCGCCCCGTTCGGGCCCAGGAACGCGAAGAGCTCGCCGGCTCGCACGTCGAAGGAGACGTCATTGACCGCGGTGACCTTCCCGAACGACTTGACGACGTGCTGGACGCGGATGATCGGCCGATCGCTCACCTAGGCCCTCGGCGCCGCCGGTTTGGCCGCGTAGATGAACTCGTAGTAGTCGCGCATGGTCAGGCCGGCGGCAGACTCCTCGTCGACGAGCACGCTCGCGTCACGGTGCAGCTGCAGCGCACTCGCCGTCACCATGCTCGTGACCGGCCCCTCCACGGCCTGGGCGATCGCCTTGGCCTTGCTCCTCCCGCTCGCCACCAGGACGAGCTTGCGCGCATCGAGGATGGTGCCGACGCCCATGGTAATGGCATACACCGGCACGTCGTCTCGGCGCTCGAAAAACCGGGCGTTGTCGTCGATGGTCTGCTTGGACAGCGTCTTGAGCCGCGTGCGCGAGCTCAGCGAGCTTCCCGGCTCGTTGAAGGCGATGTGGCCGTCCGAGCCGATGCCCAGGATCTGCAGATCGATCCCGCCGCACTCCTCTATGCGCCGCTCGTACCACTGGCAGAAGGCG
>WNGP01004019.1_pt1 | contig 16030 bp, 15 predicted proteins | sample 5407671 | NCBI WGS metagenome assembly WNGP01 (sample SAMN13153381, study PRJNA577476) | soil metagenome | isolation source: 40 cm soil or saprolite under Garry oak tree replicate 2 | place: USA:California | collected 2016-06-15 | reverse complement strand
GGGGATCCCGTCCCAGCGAAACCCGCCGAACTTAAGGACCTTCGATCGATCATCCATGGGAATGTCGTCTCACCGCCGCGACCAACCGCTCCGCCGCCGTGGCGGGATCGGGCTGCGCGTACAAGCTCCCGCCGATCAGAAAGATTGTGTCCGCGCCGTACTGCTCGATCCAGTGCGGCACGCGCGTAGCGTCGATCCCCCCCGCCGGCACGGGAAACGAGGGCGACACCGGTCCGAGCGGCCCGCGCAGCCGCGCGTTGATCGCGGCGCAGGTCGCTTCCGAGAACGTAAATCGCCCTCCGACGTTGGGATAGATCACCGCATCGCTCCCCGCGACGCGGAACAGGTCGCCCAGCAACACTTCCGGCGCAATGCCGTGGTCCGGCTGGAAGAACGCGCCCGCGAGCGATGGGTGCGACAGGATCGCGAGTCCCGTAGCGGCGGCGATCGCGCCCACGGCGCCGAGGCCTGCGGGGAGCGCGTTGACCAGGACGCCGCGGCAGCCGGCGCGCCGCGCTGCGCCCGCGCGCTCCACCATCTCGGACGGGTTGCTCGTGACGTTCGGGAAGTACAGCGCGTTCCCGCCGGTCTCGCCGTTGGCCCGCGCGACCGCGTCGCCGCAGCGCTCGACCCGCTCGCGAAACGGCGCGGTCGTCTGATCCGCCAGACTGTGATCGTCCTTGATGAGATCGATCCCCGCGCGGGCGAATCCGTAAGCCAGCTGTGCAAGCTCGGGCGCCGAGCGACCGAGTGGCTTGAGCGCCGTGCACAGGAGCGGTCGCCCGCGGGCGCCCGTGAGCTCCCGAAGCCCCGCGATGCCGAGTCGCGGGCCACGCAGCGCGGTGAGCAGCTCGTCAGGCCACTGGAGGCCGGCGATGAGGATCCCTGCCTTGAGTGAGATGTTGCCGAACAGGAGGTTCAGGAGTTGCGGCAGGTCGCCGCACACCGCACCCGGGTCGAACGAGATCACGGCACGCGAGCGGCCACGGCCGAGCGACTCGACCGACTCGACGCGTCCCGCGACCCGCAACGCGACCTCCGGAGGCATGGCATCCGCGGGGAGCTCGACGGTCTGCTCGAACGCGATGTCGCGCGCCTTCGCGGCGGCGAGCCGATTCGAGCAGGCGAGGTGATATGTCACGCGCAGGCGCATAGTGATCGCGGTCACGCTGGATGTTAGTGTCGGAGTGCGGCATTGCGGCCGACTCTGCGGCAGCCCGGGGCGCCGGCGGTCCCCGCCGATCCGCCCCCTATCCTTATAGCACGGGCCGACTTGTCCCGCACGCCCCCCCGCCAGGCACACGCCTTGCGACTGCGAATGACCTATGACACAGTCTTGGCGACCGGACGAATGGGCTGACGACGAGGCGTGGCGCGGCGATCTCGATTGCGACGCCGAGCCGTGGCGCGCCGGTGCGAGCGACGAGCGCTGGCGCGGCCAGGAGCATATCGCCGATTGGCCGGAGGCGCAGGCCGGCCCCGAGTACTGGATGTACAAGCGGGCGGCGGAAGACGCGTGACCGTTCTCACGGGAAGGGGGTCAAGCGTCTAAAAGGAGGCAACATGCCTGCCAGGTTCACCCGCGTGATCGCCGTGGCCACCCTCACTGCCGTCCTCACTCTGCCGCTCGCCGCCGCACAGCCGAGCAATCCGCCCCGCCCTGCTTCCGACGTCGCGCAGGAGCCACACCCGCAGATCATGGCGGCGATCCGCGCGCTCGAGGCCGCCAGGCTGCATTTGCAGCGTGCCGCGCACGACTTCGGTGGCCATCGCGTGAAGGCAATCCGCGCGATCGATGCCGCGCTGGCGCAGCTCAAGCTCGCCCTCCAGTACGACAACGATTGAGCGCGCCCTAGCGACTTGCCACACTCCTCCGGGGACGGTAAGCTGCGAACCCGGCCTCCTCGAGGAGACACGTGGTGATGTTCGGTGCGCTGGCGCTTCTCGCATCACTGCTCGCAGGTGACACGCTGTCGGGTCGAATTGCGGACCGGGACGGCCGCGCCGTCTCGGGCGCTGCCGTCGTCGTGGTCGAGCTGCATCGGGTGGCGCTCACCGGAACCGACGGTCGGTTCCATTTCCGTGACATCCCCGCCGGGATCTACACATTGACTGTCCGCAGCCTCGGGTTCGCACCCCTGGCGCGACGCGTGACGGTAAGCGGGTCGACCACACTCGACCTCACATTGGAGCGGATGTCCGTGTGGGTCGAGCCGGTCACCGTGACGGCGACCCGCGCTCCGCTCGACGTGTTCTCATCACCGCTCCCGACCGAGGCGCTGTCCGAGGACCGGCTGCGCCGCGCCCAGAGTGTGTCTCTCGCTCACGCCCTCGCCGAGCTTCCGGGGATCAGCGCGCTCAGCACGGGGCAGCAGATCGGCAAACCCGTCATCCGCGGGCTCGCCGGGCCGCGCGTGCTGGTGCTGGAAGACGGGAGCCGCCTGGAGGACTACTCCTGGAGCGACGAGGACGGTCCTTCGGTGGACGCCCGGCTCGCGCAGCGGGTCGAGGTGATCCGGGGACCGGCGAGCGTGCTGTACGGCTCCGACGCCCTGGGCGGCGTCGTGAACGTGATTCCCGAGGAGCTGCCGGACGCGAACGGCGGACCGCGAGCGATCCACACCGGTTTCGAAATCTCCGCTGCCTCGAACAACGCCGAGCTCGAAGGCGCCGCGCGAGTCGAAGGAGCGAGCGGTGGTTGGGGCTGGCGGCTGTTCGGGATCGGCCGGTTCGCGAGCAGCCTGCACACACCCGCGGGCGAGCTCGACAACACCGGATTCAGCGCGATGTCGGGGGAAGCCGCGGTCGGCACGCGCGGCGCGCGCGCGACAACCACGCTGCGCTACACGCGCTACGGCGGCGAGTTCAAGTTGCTCGAGGCCGAGGGGCCCGCGACGGGCGAGACGGGCGGCCCTGAGCGCAAGCTGTCCGATGACCGGGTGCAGCTCGCAGGGGATTACGTGCTCGGTGGCGTGCGGCTCGAAACCAAGGCGCAATGGCAGCGCCACTCGCTCATCGAGGTGTCGGACACGGGGACGAGCCCGAGCGGCGCGCCGCTCGAAGGAACGGCGTTCGACCTGCTGCTCAACACGCTGACCCTCGACGTGCTGGCGCATCACACGGTCGGCACCCGAATCCGTGGCACGCTCGGAGCGTCGGGCTTCCACCAGACGAACGATACCCGCGGGCGGATCCCGCTCGTCCCCGACGCGCGCGCCCGCTCGGCCGCCGTGTTCGCTTTCGAAGAAGCCGGGCTGGGTCGCGTGAGCGTGCTGGCTGGCGGGCGGGTCGACGTGCGGCGGCTCACGGCCGACTCGAACGCGATGCTCGGTCTGTCCGCTCAGACGCGCGACTACACCGCATTCTCCGGCAACGTAGGGCTCGTCTACCGGGTCGGCGCGGCTGCGCTCACGGCGAACCTGGGCCGCGCCTGGCGCGCGCCGACGCTGTTCGAGCTGTTTTCCAACGGGCCGCACCTGGGGGAGGCGCGCTACGAGATCGGCGATCCCGCCCTCAAGCCGGAGGCGGGGACGAACCTGGACGTCGGAGTGCGCTGGCATGGCGCGCGCGTCCGGGTCGAGCTCGCGGGATACCGCAACGCGATCAACCGATTCGTGTACATCACGCCCACGGACTCGTTCGTGACGGTATCGATTTCCCCCCCCGACTCGCTTCGGGTGTATCGCTACCACCAGGCAGATGCCCGCTTGCTCGGTGGGGAGGCGGCGGTCGAGGTCGAGGTGGCCCCCGTGCTCACGCTCAAGGCCCGCGCGGACGCCGTGCGCGGCACCAATCGGGCCACCAACGAGCCGCTGCCGCTCGTGCCGCCAGCCCGGGCCGCCCTGGGCGCCGAGCTGCATCACAGCGCGTTGGGCTGGGCGGACCGCGCCTACGCGGGGGCCGAGGTCGAGGTCTCTACCCGCCAGACCCGACTGAATCCGCTCGACATCCCGACCGGCGGCTACACGCTGCTCAATCTGTCGGCCGGCTTCGTGCGATCGCTCCTCGGCCGGGTTTGCCACGTCGATCTCGCGGTCAAGAACGCGACCAACGTGAGCTACCGGAGTTTCCTGAGCCGCTACAAGGAGTTCGCCCTCAACCCCGGCCGCAACGTCGTGCTGAGAATCTCGCTCGGAGAATAGGATCACCGTGCGAATCGGAGTCGCCGCCGTTCTGGCGCTCGCCACCGCTACGCCGGCACTCACGGCCCAGGCGTTTCGCCAGAAAGACTTCGACGCCTACGTCGCCCGAGGACTCCAGGCGCTCCGGACGCCGGGAGCCGCTATCGCCGTCGTGAAGGATGGCCGGGTGCTGTTCGCGAAAGGCTACGGCGTGCGTACGCTGAGCGACCCGGCCCGCGTGGACGCCCACACGCTGTTCCAGATCGCCTCCAACACCAAGGCGTTCACCACCGCCGCGCTCGCGATCCTGGCCGACGAGGGGAAGCTCTCGTGGGACGATGCCGTGACCAAGTTCCTCCCGGGGTTCCAGCTGTACGACCCGTACGTGACCCGCGAGTTCACAGTTCGAGATCTCGTGACGCACAGGAGCGGCCTGGGCCTGGGCGCGGGGGACCTGTTGTGGTTCCACTCGAACTACAATCGCGGCGAGATCGCCAATCGGATCCGCTTCGCCAGGCCCGTGTCGAGCTTCCGCAGCGCCTACGCGTACGACAACGTGCTCTACATCGTGGCCGGTGAGATCTTCCCCGCCGTCGCCGCCCAGAACTGGGACGACTTCGTGAAGAACCGCATCTTCACGCCGCTCGGCATGACCGAGTCCGGGACGACCACGGCATTCTTCACGTCGAGTCGAAACGCCGCCGCGCCGCACGCGATCGAGGACGGCAAGCTGCAGGTCGTCCCGCTCGATTCGGTCGACAACATTGCCCCCGCTGGCGGGATCGCCTCCAACGTGACGGATTTGGCACGGTGGCTCGTCTGTCGGCTCGACTCGGGCCGTTATTCAGGCGGACGCCTGTTCAGCGAGCGGCAAGCGCGCGAGATGTGGTCGGGTCAGACCATCCTGCCCATTCCGGACCCCCCAGCCCCGCTCGCGGCGCTACGAGCCAACTTTGCGGAATACGCGCTGGGCTGGCGGGTGCGGGACTACCAGGGGCGCAAGCTCGTGTCGCACACGGGCGGCCTCGCCGGGATGTCGTCGCAGATCACGCTCGTGCCGGCTGAGAAGCTCGGCATCGTGATCCTCACCAACTCGGAGTCGGACCTGATGGCCGCGCTCACCTACCGGCTGCTCGACGATCTGCTCGGCGCGCCCCGGCCGCGCGGGGACTGGGTGGCGGCGTTCGCCCAGGCCGAGCAACTCGCCCGAAATGGCGCCGACTCGACGCTCAAGGCCACCGGCGCGGAACGGGATTCGGCGTCTCGGCCGTCCCTGCCGCTCGCCAGGTACGCGGGATCGTACCGCGACGAGCTGTACGGGGACGCCAGCGTGGCCCTCGAGAATGACCGGCTCGTCCTCCGGTTCGGCCGCTCCCCCGCCTTCGTGGGGGACCTCGAGCATTGGCAGTACGACACGTTTATCGCGCGCTGGCGCACGAAGCACCTCGAGGACGCGTATGTGACCTTCGCGCTCACCCCGGACGGATCTATCGATCGGTTCCAGATGGCGGCGGTGTCGCCGCTCGCCGACTTCAGCTTCGATTACCAGGATCTCGTGTTCCGACCGATCGTTACGTCGCGTTAAGATTCGGGCGTGTTTGGGCGGAGGGCATGGAACGTGGACCTACGGCTTCCTGCGGCCGCGGTTGCCGCATTGACCCGGGTGAGACTCGCAACGGCGGCGGTCGTGCTGATCGCCGCCGTCCTGCTGCTCGGCTACGAGGTCCCGCCTGTCCCCACCTGGTTCTACGTCCTGGCCTGGTACCCTACCCTCGTCATCCTCGACGAGGTGGTGGTCATGCTCGGCGGTGAGTCGCTACTCGCCCGGCCCCGCGAGCTCGTCGGGATGTTGTGGTGGTCGGCGGTGATCTGGTTCCTGTTCGAGGCGATCAACTTTCGGCTGCAGGACTGGTACTACGTCTTCCTGCCGGCGAGCCGCCTCGAGCGCTGGCTCGGGATCACGGTGTCGCTCGCCACGGTCGTCCCCGCCGTGCTGCTCCCCGAGCGCCTGTTGGACCGCCTGGGGGTGTGGCACGATCTGAGGCTCCGCAGCTTCACCCTCGAGCCGCGGCATCTGGAGATCGCCGGCTGGGTCGGCTGGGGACTGCTAGCGGCCGTGCTGGTTTTCCCGCGCTATCTCTACCCGCTCACCTGGGGTGCGGTCTGGCTCATCGCCGAGCCGCTGTTGTACCGGCGCGACCCCGCGCACTCGCTGTTTGCGGATATCGCCGGGGGCAGCTGGGGACGCATCGCACGGCTCATGGCCGCGGGCCTCTTCGCCGGGGTGGTGTGGGAATCGTTCAATGCCATGGCGCGTGGCCGCTGGATCTACACGGTCCCGTTCCTCGAGCGCCTGAAAATCTTCGAGATGCCACTGATCGGCTTCCTCGGCTTCCCGTTTTTCGCGCTCGAGGTGTGGTCGCTCTATCGCCTGCTCGCGCCGCATACCACCCGGCGAACCCTGGTCGGCTCCGCGGCATTCGTCCTGCTCGTGCTCATCGGGATCGACCACTGGACCGTGAGCTCCACGACGCCGGTGCTGCGCGATCTGCCGGGCGTGACGAACGGGGTGATCGCGCGATTGCGCGGGGCTGGGTGGGAAACCGTGTTCCGCGTCGCCCAGAGCCCCGTGGCGGAGCTCGCCTACCGCGCCAACCTGAGCCCGCGCGACGCGCGCGCGGCACACGACGCGGCGCGCCTCGTGACACTCCGAGGCATCGGCACGGCGCACGCAGGGGTCCTGATCGGGGGCGGGGTGGAGAGCGTCGAGGCGCTGGCAGGCTCCGACCCCGACTCGGTGTGGAAGATGGTGCGAGGCGGCGCGCGCCCCACGCCCGCGGAAGTGCGGGTGTGGGTGCGCGCCGCCCAGCGACAAGCGCGCTCTACACCACCGCCGGCTCCGGCACAGCCGTCCACTCACCCACCAGCTCGTCCACGGTCCTGAGCTGGCGCGCCGGGTCGGTCGCGTACCAAGTCTTGAAGTACTCGAGGCCCGCCTGATGCGCCTCGTCGGTGAACGCCTGCAGCGCATCCGTCACCCACACGAGATCATACCCACGCTGGAAGGCGTCTCCCGACGTGTGCCGCGCGCAGCAGTCGGTGTGCAGACCCGTGACGTAGAGTCGGGTCAACCCCCGCTCCGCCAGGGTGCGCTCGAACGCCGGGTTCAAGAACGGGCTGTAAGTCTGTTTGCCGAGCACGATGTCGCCGGGCTCAGGCGCGAGTCCGGGGACGATCTCGGCGTTCCAACTGCCTGCCATGGCGTGCGGCGGCCACTTCCGGAGCTCGCTGTCTCCCGGCGTGTGGGCGTCGGTCGCGTACACCACCGTGACGCCGGCACGCCGCGCCGCGGCGAGCAGGTGGCCCAGCGGTGCGATGAGACGCTGGGCGCGCTGCTGGTAGTCGGGGCCGCCGGCATCGGCGATCACGCCACCGGAATAAACGAAATCGTTCGCCATGTCGATCACGACCACGGCGCTGTGCTGGAGATCGCTGCGCTGCGAAGGCATGGGATGCTCCCATTGTTGTAGGACCGCTGCCGGGGGGCCGATTGGGCAACGCCTAGGTCCGGCCGAGATGCCGGACCGCTCCCGGTGCGAGGCGCGGGCGAGCCCGCGTCGCTGGAAATATAACCGCTCCGCGGGCTCGCCCGCCTCAGCGCCTCCCGGTCACGCGGCTCGCCACCGGGCGCGTCGGGCCCGTGCCCGCGCCCGTCCGCGTGATTGCCGCGGCGATCTCGTCGAGATCCGCCGCCGTGAGCTCGAGCGTCGCGGCGCCGATCCAGCCGTCCACCTGCCCGGCCGTGCGAGCACCGACGATCGCCCCCGTCACGCCCGGCCAGGCGAGTGTCCATGCCACCGCGATGGCAGAGACCGTGGCGCCGTGCCGCCGCGCGATCGGTTGCAACGCGTCCCGCAGTGCGAGATTGCGGCTCAGGTTCGGCTCCTGGAACTCCACGGCGCGACGCCGCCAGTCGTCCTGAGCGAGCGCGGAGACACGGGCCGCCGTGAAGCTGTCCGTCAGGAGGCCCGCCTGCATCGGGCTGTACACGATCACGCCGGTGTCGTGCCCGGCGCACCACGGAATCTCGTGAGCCGCGGCCTCGCGCCGTATCAGGGAGAAGGGCGGCTGCAGCGAATCCACGTGGCGGAGCACCTCGCACCGCTCGAGCAGGGGGACGTCGAAGTTCGAGACGCCCGCGGCCCGCACCTTGCCTTCCGCGACGAGTCGCATCATCGCATGCCAGGAGTCCTCCACGGGCGTCCCCGTCTCGTCGGGCCGGTGAAACTGATAGAGGTCGATGCGCTCGACGCCGAGCCGCCGGAGCGACGCCTCGCACTCCTTTCGGATGGAATCCGGGCGCAGCACTCGCCGCGCTTCCTTCATGCGGTCGCGCTCGTCCCACACCAGCCCGCACTTGGTGAACACGAGTGGCCTGTCGCGCGATGGCAGCTCCCGCAAGAGACGACCGACCAGCTCTTCGGAATGGCCGAGACCGTACACCGCGGCGGTATCGATCCAGTTGATCCCCAGCTCGAGCGCCCGGTGCATCGCGGCGAGCGAATCGGTGTCGTCCTGCGGGCCCCAGCCGAACGCCCAGCCGCCGCCGCCGATCGCCCACGCACCGAAGCCGACGGTCGTGATATCGAGCCCGCTCGAGCCGAGCGGTCGGGTAGGCAAGGTCATACGGACAGCAACACCTTCCCCATGGTCTTGCGTCCTTCCAGCAACCTGTGCGCCTCCGCCGCTTGCGCGAGCGGGAGCTCGCGCTCGATGCGCACCGTCAGTTTTCCGCTCTTGATCCAGCCCAACAGCTCGCCGGCCCGCCCGAGCAACTCCGCGCGCGTCGCGATGTAATGCGCCAGCGTGGGCCGGGTGAGGAACAACGAGCCCTTCTGGCTCAGCACCTGCGGGTCAAACGGTCCCACCGGTCCGCTCGACTGACCGTACAAGACCATGATGCCCCGAGGCGCGAGGCAACCGAGACCCTTCTCGAAGGTGGTCTTCCCGACGGAATCGTAGATCACCTGCAGCCCGGCTCCGTTCGTCAGACGCTTCACTTCAGTCTCGAAGTCCTGCTCGGTGTACAGGATGACCTCATCGGCGCCGGCCCCGCGTGCCAGCGCGGCCTTCTCGCGCGTCGAGACCGTGCCCAGCACCCGTGCGCCTCGGAGTTTGGCAATCTGGCAGAGCAAGAGGCCCACGCCACCCGCGGCGGCGTGCACCAGGCATGCATCCCCGGGCTTCAAGGCGTAGGTCGAGGTCGCGAGGTAGTGCGCCGTCATGCCCTGGAGCAGCACGGCGGCGCCCTGCTTCGTGCTCACGCCATCGGGCAGCACCACGAGCCGGTCGGCCGGCACCACGGCGTACTCGGCATACGCGCCGAGCAGGCTCGCGTACGCGACGCGCTCCCCAACTTTGGGTTCGGCGACGCCCGGGCCAGCGGCGGTCACAGTCCCCGCCGCTTCCTGTCCCAGCGTGACCGGCAGCGGGACTTTGTAGTGCCCTGTGCGCTGGTAGATGTCGATGAAGTTCACGCCGGCAGCTTCGATCTTTACGAGCACCTGGCCGGAGCCCGGGGCGGGCCGCTCGATCTCCTCGTACCGCAGCGCCTCCGGGCCGCCCGGCGTGTGTACCCGAATCGCTTTCATCCTGGCCTCGTTTACCTTGAACATATGAAAATCTCATTCATTGGCCTCGGCAGCATGGGCCTGCCGATGGCGCGGCACCTGTTGCAGGCGGGCCACACGCTCACGGTCTACAATCGGACGCGCGCCCGTGCCGACCAGCTCAAGCAGTTCAACCCCGTCGTGGCCGACAGTCCCGCCGCCGCCGTGCGCGACGCCGAGGTGCTGGTCACGATGGTGGCGGATGACGCTGCGCTCGAAGACGTGATGCTTGGCCCCGACGGCGCGCTGGCGGCGCTGCCCCGTGGGGCGATCCATGCCTCCATGAGCACCATCAGCCCCGCGCTGTCCCGCCGGCTCGCCGAGCGCCATAAGACCGCCGGTCAAACGTACGTCGCCGCGCCGGTCTTCGGGCGGCCGGAAGCGGCCGAGGCAAAGCAACTATGGATCGTGGCCGCCGGGCCCCCGCAGGCGCTCCAGCGTTGCGGGCCAGCCCTCGATGCCATGGGCCAGGGTGTGATCGCTGCGGGGGATGATCCGCCGCGAGCCAACGTGATCAAGCTCGCGGGCAACTTCCTGCTCGCGGCGGCGATCGAAGCGATGGGCGAGGCGTTCGCGCTGGCGCGCAAGTATGGCGTCGCGCCCGCCGAGCTGCTGGATATCGTGAACGGCCGGCTGTTCCGCTCGCCGATCTACGAGAACTACGGCAAGCTGATCGCCGAAGAGCGCTACGAGCCTGCCGGGTTCAAGCTGAAGTACGGCCTGAAGGATGTCCGTCTGGCGCTCGGCGCCGCGGACGAAGTCGCCGCGCCCATGCCGCTGGCGAGCCTGATTCGGGACCGCTACCTCTCCGGCGTCGCCCGCGGTTGGGGCGACATCGATTGGGCCGGGCTGGCCCGCGTCGCCGCAGCAGACGCGGGGCTCAGCCCCCCGCGATCGCCGGGATGACGGTCACCTCGTCGCCGTCCTGCACGGGAGCCGCGAAGCCGCCGCGGAACCTCACGTCTTCGTCGTTCAAATAGAAGTTGACGAAGGGATATGGCTTTCCCTCCTTGTCCCGGAGCCGGGGCGCGAGGGCGGGGTAGCGCGCGGCCACGTCGGCCACGGCCTCGCCCAGCGTCCGGCCGGTCGCCTCGATCGTCCGGGCGCCGCCTGTGTGGGCGGCGAGCACCGATGGCAGGTTCAGCGTGATGGCCATGTCCGTTCCTCCTCCACAAGAGTCGTCACCTCCCGCAGCCGCGGCGGGATTACCGGAGCTTCGGGGACCGCTCCCTGCACCGCCTCGAGCGTCTTCAAGCCGTGACCCGTGATACAGAGCACCACTTCGTCCCGGGGTTCGAGCCGGCCCGCGCGCGCCAGCGCAAGCGCGCCCGCGGCGGTGACGCCCCCCGCCGTCTCGGCGAACACGCCCGTGTCCTCGGCGAGAAAGCGGATCCCCTCGACCAGCTCGGGGTCGCTCACCGCCGCGGCCCACCCGCCGGTCTCCCGCATAGCCCGGGCGGCGAACACGCCGTCCGCGGGACTGCCGATCGCGAGGGAGCGGCAGATGGTCTGGGGCACTTCAGGCTCGAGCGCATCGCCGCCGCGCTCCATCAGGCGGACGATCGGGGCGCACCCGGCGGCCTGCGCGCCGTACAGTCGCGGTAGCTTGCCCCGTACCAGCCCCGCCTCGAGAAACTCGCCGAACCCCTTGCGCAGCTTCGAGAGGAGCGAGCCGCCCGCCATCGGCGCGACGACCGCCGTCGGCAGGCGCCAGCCGAGCTGCTCGGCGATCTCGTACGCGACGGTCTTGGACCCCTCGCCGTAGTAGCTCCGCAGATTGACGTTCACGATCCCCCAGCCGAACCGATCCGCGACCTGGGCGCACAGCCGGTTCACGTCGTCGTAAGTCCCGCGCACGCGTACGAGGCGGGCGCCGTAGACACTGGTGCCGATGACCTTGCCGGCCTCGAGCTCGTCGGGGATGAAGATCCATGCCTTGAGGCCGGCCCGTGCCGCGTGCGCCGCGACCGCATTCGCGAGATTGCCGGTCGATGCGCAGCCGATGGTCTCGAGTCCGAAGGCGGCCGCTGCGTTGATCGCCGCGGCCACGACGCGGTCCTTGAAGGAGAGCGATGGATGGGACACCGTGTCGTTCTTCACCCACACCCGCGCCACGCCGAAGCGCCGTGCGAGCGCCGGAGCGTCGACTAGTGGCGTGAACCCGGTGTCGAGCGACCATACCGGATCGCCGTCGAACGGCAGCCATTCCTTATAGCGCCAGAGTGAAGGCGCCCGGCCGGCTATGGTCTCGCGGTCCGGCAGCCGGCGGCCCGGCTCGTAGACCGGATCGAGGGGCCCGAGACACTGTTCGCAGATGGCGGTCGGGCCGGCGGCGCGCTCGGTCCCACAGCTGCGGCAGCGGAGCGGCCGGGCGGTGAGCGGCGGGGAAGCGATGGTAGCCGGCATGTGGCGGCGGGGAAGCGATGGTAGCCGGCATGTGAGCCTCAACAAAAAAACCCGGGCAACAACTGCCGCGGGCGGTCGCTTTTTAGCACCTTGTTTAACGTGGCGGCAATACGCGGCAAATCACCACGAGTCGTCGATTGTCCTGCCTAACAATACTCGCTCGCCATCCAACGTCAACCCTAGTCCGCCGCCACCGGGGCCACTTCCCCCACGAAGCGCCGGATCGCGGCGAGCGCGCGCTCCAACTCCGCCGGTTCCGTGGCGTAGCACAGCCGCAGGTGCCCCTCGCCGCCCGGCCCGAACGCCGTTCCAGCGAGTACGGCGATGTGCCGGTCCGCGAGCAGCCGCTCGGCAAACGTCTTGGAGGTGAGGCCCGTGCGCTCGAGCACGCCGCTGATGTCGGGGAAGCAGTAGAAGGCGCCCACCGGCGAGGCGCAGCTGATCCCATCGATCGCGTTCAGGCCGCGCACCAGGAGATCGCGCTTGGTGCGAAGTCCCGCGACCATGCGAGTGACGGCATCCTGCGGCCCCGTGAGCGCCGCGATCCCTGCGTACTGCACGAACGTCGCCGTGCAGGAGACGTTGTTGATGATGAGCGTGGTCATGGCGTCGGTGAGCGAGGCCGGCATGACGCCGTAGCCCAGCCGCCAGCCCGTCATCGAGTATCCCTTCGAAAACCCGTCCACGATCACGGTGCGGTCCGACATGCCGGGGAGCGCGGCAATGCTGTCGCGCCGCCCGTCGTAGCGGATCTGTCCGTACACCTCGTCCGAGATGACCCACAGATCGTGGCGCTGCGCCAGATCCGCGAGCGCCGCCAGGTCGCTCGCCGTGGCCACGCCGCCGGTAGGGTTGTGCGGCAGGTTGAGGATGAGCACGCGGGTGCGGGGCGTGATCCGCTCCGCGATCGCCTCCACGTGCGGCGCGAACTCCCGCGTCTCGTCCAACGGATAGTAGACCGGCCGCCCACCCGCGAAGCGGACCACGGACTCGTAGATCGGGAATCCCGGGTCGGGGCACAGCACCTCGTCGCCCGGCGCGATCAGCGAGAGCGCCGTGCAGAACAATGCCGGCTTCGCCCCGGGCGTGACCACGACGTTCTCGGCCGTGACACGGACGCCGCGCGCCACCAGCGAGCGCGCGATCGCGTCACGCAGCTCCGGCACCCCTGCGGCGAGGGCGTAGCGAGTGAGGCCGTCACGCAACGCACGCACACCGGCCTCGACCACGTGGGGGGGAGTCGGCATGTCCGGCTCGCCGATCTCCAGGTGCACGACCTTGTGCCCCGCAGCCTCGAGACGCCTCGCCGCAGCGAGGACTACGTACGCCTGTTCCGTACCGAGTGTGTCGAGCCGTGCGGCCGATTGCATAGACAACCCTGTCAGTGATAACGAAACCCCGGGGCGAGCCCCCGGGGTCGGCACTGCGACCCAATTTACGTGCGCGCCTGCTCCCCTGCCCTACCCAATCGGGGGGGGCTACTTGGCGCGCTCCAAATAGGCACCTTCGCGGGGGTCCACCCGCACTTTTTCACCCTCGGAGATGAACTCGGGCACCTGGATCGTCACGCCATTCGAGAGCTTGGCGGGCTTGGTGCTCGCTGTCTTCGTGGCACTGCGCATGACCGGAGAGGTCTGCACGACGGTGAGCTCCACGACCGACGGGAGCTCGATGCCCACGGGGCGGCCGTTCAGCCACTCGACCTGTATGTGCATTTCAGGCTGCAGCCAGTCGGCGTGATCGCCCACCGCTTCGGCGTCGAGCGTGTGCTGTTCGTACGTCGTCGTATCCATCACGTGCACGCCGCCTTGATCGCGATACAGGACCTGGAACTCCTTGGTCTCGAGCGGCGCCTCGTCCATAAAGTCAGTGGCGGCGAGGCGAGTGTCGAACGTGTTCCCCGTGACGAGGTTTCGCAGCCGCACTTGAACGAACGCCCGGAGGTTGCCGGGGGTGCGGTGCGTAAAGTCCATCACACGGCACGGCTGTCCGTCGATCATGATGACGTGGCCGCGGCGAATGTCGGTTGCCTTCATGAAGCACACTCTCTAGAAGAGGCGGGAAGATAAGCCGGATGGAGGGGGAATCAATACAACGGCTCCGTCAGATACCCGACCCGCTCCCGCTGCCACCATGCGCCATCCCTGGCCCGCTCGGTCGGCGTGCTGAAACGGTACTTGTAATAGACCAGCCGAACGTAGCGGGGCGGCCCGCTCGGAAACGGGTTCTCGCCGAGCAGGTCAAGCACCTCGGGCGTCCCCTGCAGCAGGTGCCGCAACAGGGGGACGAGCCAGTCCCGGGCGCCCTCCGGGTTGAGCGCCGCGAACCACATTTGCCAATCGAGCCGCGGCATGTGCGGCGCCACGAAGGGCGGACGGCGCGCCGGATCGCCGGGCTTCCAGCGGAACTGATACTCACGCCAGTGCACCGTGTCGGCCCCGCCTTCGATCACGATCTCGAAGCGCTCCGTGGTCATCACGCGGAACAAGCCGTACCCATTGACCGAGCGCAGGGGCGCCACGGCATCGAGCAGCGGATTGGCGCCCCCACCGCGCGTGCCGGGCAGCGTCTGTAAGATCTCGCGCGCGAAGGCCAGCGCCGCGAGCAGCCCGAGCAGCGGCGCGAGCCCGCGGACCGCGTACTGCTTCCAGCGTGGCTCCGGGTCCCCGGCCGCGAGACGGAGCGGCACCACCCGCCCGAGCGCCTCGTCATCGAGCAGCGACAGGCACAAGACGATCGCCAGCAAGTTGAAGAACCCGTAATTGCCTGTCAGCGCGATCGCGAGCTGGCCGAACACCAGGAGCCCGCACGCCGTGTAGCGCGCGCGACGCCCCCACCGCCCCCAGCGGTCGGGAACCGCGATCAGCCACGGCACCAGGAGCTCGATCGCGATGATCGCGAGCGTCATCCCCCGGTGCATCCATTCGGGGAGCCACTGCGCGTACCACGCCGGCCAGGGGGGAAGCGGTTGAGTCCAGAAGTGGTAGTCGAGAGCCGTGAGGTGGAGCCACGTGGGGTCGCCACTCACGAGCTTCGTGATACCTGAGAGGAACATCAACCGAAACACCAGCGCCCACACGAGCCACCGCATCGCCGCGGAAGGCGCGGGCTCGCGTACCAGGCTGGGTCGCAACTGGATGGGCGCGTACAGCACCGCCAATAGCCCCGTCTCGAGCAGCAGCCCGTCCCACTGGAACCAAAGGAAGGCCTGGCCGGCCACGCTGAGTGACAGGTAGCAGATCCAGAGGAGCAGCAGCACCGGGGCCTGTGCGAGCCCGGCGACGAGCACCAGGGAGAGGACCGCCCCTCCCCACGCCAACGCGCGCAGCATCCCATCGCTCGCGCCCAGCCAGCAGAGCGTGGGGAACAGCCGGTAGGCCCCGCTCCCGTAGGCGGCGTGCGCCCGTTCGAGGAACCCGCTCGCGGGAAGGATGCCGTGCTCTCCCACGAGGCCCGTGATTTGCAGCGCAAGTGAGACAAAGGCGACGAAGTAGGCCACGCCGAGCAGGCGGAGGAACAGCCAGCGCGAGAGGACGTAGGTGGGGAGGCCAGACCGGGTGGCCAAACCCTCGGTGATTTCGGTCGTTGTGCCCTCGCGGCGAAAAGAGTAATAATGATGGAGAACCGTGCAATGCCTTCCGGTGTAGCACCTGTCCAACAGACCCCGTTGTCGACTCCCGACACCTGTGACCTAGGTCACGCCAGTCCTGGCAGGAGGTTGAGAAAGATGACCCGCAATTGCCGTCGCCTTGCGCGCGGCGCATGGCTCCCGATCGCGCTGCTCATCGCCGCAGGGTGCAAACAGGGGCCGTCCCCCGAGGTACAGGCGCGCAT